>ENA-UOJM01000234-UOJM01000234.1-human-gut-metagenome-genome-assembly--contig:-P116-NODE-234-length-86219-cov-28.257869_pt1 | contig 86219 bp, 91 predicted proteins | sample MGYA00242349_ERZ723896 | MGnify/ENA metagenome assembly ERZ723896 | reverse complement strand
ATTTGTGTCTTTTTCTTGTACGCTTCGCTATTTTTGACTTTTCAGATACACCCTAGATTACTACAACAACCGCAGGATCAAGGCAAAGCTAAAGGGCTTGCCGCCTGCAATTCACAGACAGCAAGCCCTTTCAGCTGCTTGAACAATTTTCTCTATAAATATTTGTCTAACTTTTCGGGGTCACTTCAGGGGGAGCGATTAAGGGGGGATATTCTCTTTCCGAGGAAAGAGAATATCCCCCTTTGACCCCCAAGAGAAAGGGACTGCATTGCAAGCGAGCGGCTCGAAGAGCTGCGTAGCCTGTGGAATTGACTGCCTGCCTTTTTTGTATCTAAATGATTTGACTTTCTTCTATCTTCGCTGTCGCTCTGCCTGCGATTCGTTACACTTACGCAACTGCGTTCTACTTCAGGATTTTATCAATTTTGCTTTTGCATGCCAAAGCGGCATTGCTGGCGCTCGCCGCGATATGCGTACTATCGGTAGACGGTGATTACACTGCACCAAAACAAGATTCGAGAGCGGCAGCGGATGATAGGAGCACACTAAGTCGCATAGCAGGAATCAACGCGGCTCTGCCGAGCGCAGGCATTACATTCCGGAGGCAAAAGACTTGCGCAAGCCCGAGACTGCCAATCAAAACTCTTCCTCTTTGGGGGGGCGTAAGGGGGGCTATTCTCTTTCCGAGGAAAGAGAATAGCCCCCCTTTGTCGCGTCCCCACACAGTGTGGGGAACATTCCTTCCGCATGAAGTGCGGAAAACTCACATCATATCCTTGATATGATTCAGCCGATCCAGCGCAGCGTACAGCGTCTCATCCTTCTTCGCGAAGTGCAGACGCACAATATTATTGATCGGTTCATTGAAGAACGAGCTGCCCGGCACGGCGCCGACGCCGGCTTTTCTCGCCAGCTGCTCGCAGAAGTCGACATCGCTCTGGCCCTTCTTGAGATACGGGGAGATGTCTGCCAGCACGAAGTACGTGCCCTCGGGATCGGTGAAGGGGATGCCGATGTCGCGCATGCCCTCGGTGAAGATCTTCTTCATGTGCGCGTAGTGCGCGCCGAACTCGTCGTAGTAGCTCAGCGGCATGTTGAGGCCGACGACGGCGGCCTCCATCAGAGGCGACGGGCAGCCGACGGCGTTGAAGTCGTGGTACTGGCGGATGCGCGCCATGATGTTCTCCGGCGCGATGGCATAGCCGAGTCTCCAGCCGGTGACGGAGTAGGTCTTGGAGAGCGACGAGCAGGAGACCGTGCGCTCCCACATGCCGGGGATGCTGTTCATGTAGACGTGCTTGCGGCCGTCGTAGATGATGTGCTCATATACCTCGTCCATGATGGCGTAAACGTCGTAGCGGATGCAGAGGTCGGCGATGGTCTTGAGCTCTTCCTCGGTGAAGACCTTGCCGCTCGGGTTCGAGGGATTGCAGATGATGATGGCCTTCGCGCCGCCGCGGAACGCATCTTCGAGCACGTTCGGGTCAAAGGAGAACGTCGGCGGATTCAGAGGGACAAAGACCGGCTCGCAGTCGGCCATGATGACCTGTGCGCGGTAGTTTTCGAAGAACGGGGAGAACATCACGACGCGGTCGCCCGGATTCGTCAGGGCGAAGAGCGTGTCGACCATCGCTTCGGTCGAGCCGATGGTCGCGACGATCTCGGTCTCGGGGTCGATGGTGCGGCCCATGAAGTGACCGCATTTGCGCGCGATGGCCTGGCGGAAATTCGGCGCACCCATCGTGATGGGGTACTGATGGGGGCCTTCGTGGCTCACGACCTCGAGGCGGTCCATCATCTCCTTGGGCGGGTCAAAATCGGGGAAGCCCTGCGCTAAGTTGATCGCGCCGCATTCGTTGGAGATACGCGTCATTCTGCGAATGACGGAGTCGGTAAAGTGCTGATTTCTTCTGCTCATTTCCTGCATGGGTGTGCCGTCCTTTCCGTTGCGGTCAGTGCGGAACACGCTCGCAGAGCCGCGATCAAGTGAAGTTGTTCTTAATATTACATAAAGATGAGAGAATGTCAAGTATTACAAAGGACAAGATGACGAAGTTCGACGCTTTGTCACGATAAAGCAGGAACGCGGCGGCCGCTTTTGTATAGAATGGAGCAGGCGAACGCCGGGAGAGGAGGGGAAAAGCATGTATTCGAATCCGCCGCCGCGCCCGCCGGGACCGCCGCTGTTCGGCCCGTGGCACTGCGTGGGTGTTTGCGCGCTGGCGCTGGGACTCGGTATTTTCATTGCGGCTGTTTTTCCGGTGGGGGCGCTGATGTTTCTGGTCGCGTTTCTTCTCATCTTCTGCGGCATCGGCTGCCTGCGCAGATTTTAACATTGGTTGAAAAGAGCATGAATATTGGGAGGGGGAAAAGCATGAAGATCGTCGTTTGGAAGTCACCCAAGGTCCTCTCGTCGCTGCTGCGGCGCGTATTTGGCGTCAGGGAGGAAGCATAACGCGCGTCCACAGTGCATAGAGTGCAGTAACCACTTAGCCGAAGGAGAGGGACTGCAATGGAACTGGAATTGAAAAAGGAGCAGTTTGCCTGTTATCAGGCGTTACCGCAGCTCAGCGAGAACCGCGAGGAGACAACGGAGACCATCGTGCCGGACTATCTGCCGGACATCGCCCGCATCGTGGATGCGAGCGGGTGCCTTTTCCTGCGCAGCCGTGAGATCGCAGACGGAAAAGCGCAGGTGTCGGGCACGGTCCGCATGACGCTTTTGTACGTGGCCGAGGACGCGCAGGGGATGAAGTCGTTTGAATACACGCTGCCGCTCGACGAGACGATCGAGGGGCGCGCGCTGAGCGGCAGCGCGGACAGCTGCCTCGACGGCCGGCTCTGCTCGTGCGAGGTGCGCATGCTCAATCCGCGCAAGGTGTTTACGCGCGTGAACGTGGAGTTGGCGCTTACGCCCTACGTGCCCGCGTCGCTGAGCGTGTGCAGCGGCGTGAAGGAGCAGGAAGCCTACAAGATCGAAACGCTGTGCGAGAAAAAGGACATCGGTATTATCCGCGCCATTCGGGAAAAGGACTTCACGTTTTCCGATGAAGTGCTGCTTTCGGGCACGAAGGAGCCCATTCAGGAGCTTTTACGCACAAAGTGCGCGCTGCGCGTGACTGACTGCAAGTCGATCGGCAACAAGATCGTGCTCAAGGGCGTCGCGCGGCTGGATGCCATCTACTTGGATGAGAGCGGGAATCTTGCGTCCATGAGCAGCGAGCTGCCGTTTTCGCAGATTCTCGACGGCCTTGCCGAAGAGGAGGGCGAGACGACGGTGCGCGCGTCGCTGCGCCTGACAGGCGCGGAGATCCATGTCGGCAGCGAGAGCGAGCCGGACAACAACCGCGCCATCTCGCTGCGGCTCTACATCAGCGCGTTCACAGCGGTGCGCGAGGTGAAAAGCGTTTGCTGTGTGGCGGACCTTTACAGCACGGCCTACGACCTGACCGCGAAGACGGAGACGGTCGAGCTGTGCGACAGCGCGGCGCTGGTGCTGCGCGAGCAGCTCGTGCGCGAAAAGATCGAGACCGGGGCCGAGGTGCAGACGGTGCTGGCGACGGACGTGATCTTCAGCAGCGCGGGCGTGAGCGGCGGGGGAGAGAGCGCGTCGCTGCGCGCGACGGCGAATCTGCGCGTGCTGTATCTCGACGAAAACGCCGTGCCGCTGCTCTCCGAGCGGCGGAGCGAGGTGCTGCTCGAGACCGGCCTTCCGGGCAGCGGACAGGCGCGGGTGCAGGACATGTACGCGGGCGAGATCGCCGCGTCCGTCGGCGCGGACGGCGTGGAGCTGCGCTTCCCTGTAACGTTTGCCGTCAGCGTGGCGGAAACGCCGTGTTATCCTTGTCTTCAGTCGCTTGAGGCCGAGGAGTGCGGGAAAAAGGACGAAAACGTCCCCTCGCTCGTGCTGCGCGCGATGAAGCAGGGCGAGCGGCTGTGGGATATTGCTAAGCTCTACCGCACAACGGTCGAGGCCATCCTTGCGGCCAACGAGCTCAAGGAGGAATCCGCCGCGGTGATCGGAAAGCTGCTGCTGATCCCACGCAGGCGATGAGGAACGGAGGAAGAAGGTATGAGCATGAATACGGAGATCTATCAGGATATTTCGACCCGCACGGCGGGGGACATCTACATCGGCGTCGTCGGCCCCGTGCGCGCGGGCAAGTCGACGTTCATCAAGCGCTTCATGGAGACGCAGGTCATCCCGAACATCGACAATGTCTACCGCCGCGAGCGGGCGAAGGATGAGCTGCCGCAGAGCGGCAGCGGCCGCATGGTGATGACGGCGGAGCCGAAGTTCGTGCCGGAAGAGGCGGTGGACATCGCGCTCGACGAGGGCAGCAGCTGCTCGGTTCGGCTCATCGACTGCGTGGGCTACATGATCCCCGGCGCGACGGGGCAGATGGAGGGCGAGAGCCCCCGCATGGTCTCGACGCCGTGGCTCGACCACGAGGTGACGATGAGTGAGGCGGCGGAGCTTGGCACAACGCGCGTCATCCGCGAGCATTCGACCATCGGTGTCGTTGTGACGACCGACGGCAGTATCACCGATATCCCGCGCGAGGACTACATAGAGGCCGAGGGCCGCGTCATCCGCGAATTACAGGAGATCGGCAAGCCATTTCTCGTTCTGCTCAACGCGACAGAGCCGGAAAGCGATCGCGTGCAGGCAATGGCAAGGGATATCGCTTCACGCTATGGCGTGACATGTCTGCCCGTCAACTGCCTGACGCTCGACGACAACGCAGTGGGAATGATTCTCAAGGCCATCCTTTACGAGTTCCCGCTCTGCGAGCTGGACCTCTTCATCCCGCCGTGGGTCGAGGCGCTTGCCGACGATCACCCGATCAAAAGCGGCCTCTATCAGGCCATCCGCGAGAACACAGGCAGCCTCCACTGTATCCGAGAGGTGCAGGGCGCGATCAGCGCCATCGGCGGCTGCGAAAGCGTCAGCAGCGCGCGCATCACGTCCATTCAGCTCGGCACGGGCGTCGCCGCGGCGGAATTGCAGCTCCCGCGCGCACTGTTCTACCGGACGCTGAGCGAGCAGTCGGGCTTCGATGTGAAGGATGACGGCGATCTGCTGAGCCTTCTCACTGAGCTCTCGTCGGTCAAGGCGGAGTACGACAAGGTGGCGCAGGCGGTGTCCGATGCGCGCGAGAGAGGCTACGGCATCGTTGTGCCGACGGTCGACGAGCTGAACTTGGAGGAGCCGGAGATCATGAAGCAGGGCGGGCGCTACGGTGTGAGGCTCAAGGCGAGCGCGCCGAGCCTGCATATCATCCGCGCCGACATCGAAACGACGGTTTCGCCCATCGTCGGCAATGAAAAGCAGAGCGAAGACATGGTCAACTACCTCTTGCAGGAGTTCGAGGGCGACACGACGAAGATCTGGCAGTCCAACATCTTCGGCCGCAGCTTCCACGAGATCGTGAACGAAGACTTGCAGGCAAAGCTCAAGCACATGCCGGACGACGCGCGCCTCAAGCTCCGCCAGACGCTTGAGCGCATCATCAACGAGGGCACGGGCGGTCTCATCTGTATCATCCTGTAAAGAAACAAAGCGAGAGGAGGTTCCTCTCGCTTTGTTACATTCCTGTAACTGGAATGTCATCACTTTGTAACTTGTCATTTCCTCTGCCCGCTGTTATGCTGTTCTATAAGAAGAATAACAGGAGGAAGAGGATATGAGCCGAAAGATCGCGCTGCCGCTGCTGGTGGCAGCGGCGCTTGTCAGCATCATCTTAGCAAGCCGCACCCCGCAGCCCATCATAGAGGAATTGCCACCGGAGGAGGCTGACGCGCCCGCCGCGCTGCTCACGCAGACCGAGGAGGCCGGCGGTTAGACTGTCACGCTGAAGGTCTATGAGCCGGATGAGGCTGGCTATGCGCGCTACGCGCTCTTTGGCGCGGACGGTGCGGAGATCGACATACCGTTCGGCGTGAATCGCGGCACTTGGATCGGGAATGGCAACGCTGCCGAAAAAGTCTCTCTCACCGCACGGGACGATGTGCTCGGATTTCCGGGCTTCGAGCTTGAAACGATCCAAGGCATAGTTATGACAGTTTGTGACTTCTATGCGCTGACGGAGCAGGGCTTCGTCTATGCGGGCAGGACCTTTGGCTATGACTTTGATGATGCGGCGGAGGGCGACGGCGCATGGCCGCTTGATCTCACGGGAGATGGGCGCAGCGAACTCATTACGCGCAGCACCTTTGGCGACGGCATGTCGTGTGTTTTTGTCTACCGTTGGAACGCCGCGGAGGGGGGGCTCTCAGCGCAGTGAGGTCGACTGGGATAAGGCGGACGCGCAGCTTGCGCGCCTGAGTGCGCCCCTCGGCGTGACCGCGCGGGCGGAGACCTATCACGCACAGGACAATACCGTTACGCTGACGCTCTACACGGAAAGCGGCACGAAGGAAACGACGCTGCCGCTTACCACAGATGTTCTCGGTGAGTGGTTTGCAGATGACTGACCGGAATGATATAAAAAGGAACCGATTCTTTTGAATCGGTTCCTTTTTTACTGAAAAATTTACTTGGCCAGCACTTTTTTGAGTTTGGCGAAACGGGGGAGGGAGTCCTCCTTCGTGAGCTTGGGCTCGCCCTGGATGAGGGGGAGGACATAGTCGATGAACTCCTGCTTGACGCCGTTGTGAGAGTCGTTGATCCACTCGAGCGGGATCTTCTTCTCGAAGTTTGCGACCTCGGTGAGCGGCAGCAGCTTCGTCTTGCAAACGTAGTGGCCGTCCACAGTCTCACGCTCAAAGGCGACCATCTTGTCGGTGATGCCGGCGACGGCGTTTTCTACCGCGGCACGACCGGCCATAACGGCCTCTTCAATGTCGGTCTCGGAGGCCAGGTGTGCGCCGCAGCGCTGGAGCAGCGACAGCTCGATGCCGCGCACCTTCGCGCCGGTCTTTTCCTTCACGATGCTCGCCAGCAGCGCCGCGAGGCCGCCAAGCTGCGCGTGGCCAAAGCCGTCCGTTGCGCTGGTCTTGGCCTCGGACACGAAGCTACCGTCGGCATAATGAATGCCCTCGGACACGGCGACCATGCAGCTGCCGGTCTCCTTATAAACGCGCTGGACGTCGGCAAGGAAGGTATCCATGTCGAAATCAGTCTCGGGCAGGTAGATGAGGTCGGGACCCGCGCCGTACTTCGTCGCGAGCGCGGCGGCGGCGGTCAGCCAACCGGCGTGGCGGCCCATGATCTCGACAATGCAGATCATGCCCGTGTCGTAGACGTGCGCGTCCTGATAGACCTCCATCAGGCTCGTTGCAATGTACTTGGCGGCGCTGGCGTAGCCGGGGCAGTGGTCGGTGCCATAAAGGTCGTTGTCGATCGTCTTGGGCACGCCCATGACGCGGCACTCGTAGCCGACCTTCTGCATGTACTTGCTGATCTTATTGCAGGTATCCATCGAGTCATTTCCGCCGTTGTAGAAGAAATAGCGGACGTCGTGCTTTTTGAATACCTCGAGGATGCGCTTATAATCGGTGTCGTCCTCGTCGGGGTCCTTCATCTTGTAGCGGCAGGAGCCGAGGGCGGAGGAAGGGGTGTACTTGAGAAGCTCCAGCTCCTTCGGGTCTTCCTGACTCATGTCGAACAGGCGGTCTTCGAGCACGCCCTTGATACCGTGCTCTGCGCCGTAGACATTCGTGATGCAGCCGGAATCGAGCGCCGTGCGGATGACGCCGTAAGCGCTCGCGTTGATGACGGAGGTCGGGCCGCCGGACTGGCCGATGATGCACGCGCCTTTCAATTCACTCATAGCAGTTCTCCTTATCGCTTAGGCCTTGCCGGCGCAGCCGAGCACATCGACGAGCTTGTGGCGGACGAGCTCCTTGATGTTGGTGCGGGCGGGCTTGAGATACTCGCGCGGGTCAAACTTGTCGGGATGTTCATCGAGGAAGGCGCGCACGGTGCCGGTCATGGCAAGGCGCAGGTCGGAGTCGATGTTGATCTTGCAGACGGAGAGCTTTGCGGCCTCGCGCAGCTGATCCTCGGGCACGCCGATAGCGTTGGGCATCTTGCCGCCGTGCTCGTTGATCATCTTGACATACTCCTGCGGGACGGAGGAGGAGCCGTGCAGCACGATGGGGAAGCCGGGCAGACGCTTGGAGACTTCCTTCAGCACATCGAAGCGCAGCGGGGGCGGGACGAGGATGCCCTGCTCATTGACGGTGCACTGCTCGGGCTTGAACTTGTAAGCGCCGTGAGAGGTACCAATGGCGATGGCAAGGGAGTCGCAGCCGGTCTTGGAGACGAATTCCTCGACTTCTTCGGGATGGGTGTAGGACGCCTCGTGCGCGGCGACCTTGACCTCGTCCTCGATACCGGCGAGGGTGCCGAGCTCGGCCTCGACCACGACACCGTGGTCATGTGCGTACTCGACAACCTTCTTCGTGATCTCGATATTTTCGGCAAAGGGCTTGGAGGAGGCGTCGATCATGACAGAGGTGAAGCCGCCGTCGATGCAGGACTTGCAGGTCTCGAAGTCCGGGCCGTGGTCAAGGTGCAGCACGATGGGGATATCGGGGCAGCACTCGACAGCAGCTTCCACGAGCTTGACGAGGTAGGTGTGGTTCGCGTAGGCGCGGGCGCCCTTGCTGACCTGCAGGATCACGGGCGCGTGCTCTTCCTGGCAGGCCTCGGTGATACCCTGCACGATCTCCATGTTGTTGACGTTGAACGCGCCGATGGCGTATCCGCCGTCATAGGCTTTTTTGAACATTTCAGTAGATGTTACGAGCGGCATAATATCTTCTCCTTTGATAAAAAAGTTATTTCAAATGTTTGGTACGTTTGGAACTAATTGTATTGTAACACAGAAATTTGATTTTGCAAGAGGATTTGCGATATTTTTGAAAAAAAGGAGACAAAACCGATTCGCTTTGTCTCCTTTCTTTGCTCAGATGTTCACTTTGACCGTCTCAGCAATCTGGTCCGCTGTCAGGCCATACTCGCGTAGCACGTCCGCCGCCTTGCCGGACTGGCCGAAGCGGTCGTTCACGCCGATCTTATGGAACTTGCAGTTGACCTTACCCATCAGGACGTCGGCCACGGCGTCGCCCAGACCTCCGATGACGCTGTGCTCCTCGACGGTGATGACCTTGCCGCACTTTTCAGCCCATTCGGTGACGCACGCAGCGTCGATGGGCTTGATGGTGTGGATGTTGATGACGGCGGCGTCGATGCCATCGCTTGCGAGCGCTTCGGCAGCCATCAGGGACTCGTTGACCATGAGGCCGGTCGCGAAGATCGCAACATCCTTGCCCTCGCGCAGGACGTTTGCTTTGCCAATCTCAAAAGGCTTGACCATGTCGCCCTCGAAAACGGGGGTGGCGAGGCGCGCAAGGCGCATATAGACCGGGCCGTTCATCTCGGCGATCGCCATGGTGGCGGCCTTGGCCTCGTTGGCGTCCGCGGGGCAGATGACCGTCATGCCGGGGATGACGCGCATGAGGGCGATGTCCTCGATGCACTGGTGGCTGCCGCCGTCCTCGCCGACGCTGACGCCCGCATGGGTCGCGCAGATTTTGACATTGAAGTGGGGATAGGCGATGGAGTTGCGAATCTGCTCATAGGCGCGGCCGGCGGCAAACATCGCAAACGAAGAGCAGTAGGGGATGAGGCCCATCGTGGACATACCGGCGGCGATGTCGACCATGTTGGCCTCGGCAATGCCGCAGTTGTAGAATTTTTCGGGGTGCGCCTTGGCGACCTTGCAGGTCTGCGTGGCGTTGGCGAGGTCGGCGTCGAGCACGACGACCTTATCGTTCTTTTCGACCAGTTCGATCAGCGCTTCGCCGTAAGCCTGACGGGTTGCAATTTTATCAGCCATGTTCTTAGTCCTCCAATTCCTTCAAAGCCTGCTCGCGCTGCTCGGCATTTGGGGCCTTGCCGTGCCAGCCGACCTGATTCTCCATGAACGAAACACCCTTGCCCTTGACGGTGTGTGCAAGAATGGCCTTGGGCTTGCCGGGCATGGTAGGCTTGGAGAGCGCGGCCTCGACGGCGTCGAGATCGTTGCCGTCGGGCAGCTCGACGAGGTCAAAGCCGAACGCGCGGAGCTTGGCGGGCAGATCGCCAAGGCTCATGACCTGGTCGTTCGTGCCGTCGATCTGGAGCCCATTGTTGTCGATGATGACGGTCAGATTGTCGAGTTTATAGTGTGCAGCGGCCATGTAAGCCTCCCAGATCTGACCCTCCTGGCTCTCGCCGTCGCCGACGAGGGCGAAGACCTTCGTGTCCTTGCCGAGGTGCTTGGCGCCGAGCGCCATGCCGACAGCGATGGACACGCCCTGACCGAGAGAACCCGTGGAAGCGTCCACGCCGGGGACCTTCTTCGCGTCGGGATGACCTTGCAGAATGGAGTGCAGCTGGCGGAAGTTCGCGTACTCGTCGCGGGAGATGAAGCCCTTGGCGGCGAGGACTGCGTAGTAGCAGGGAGCGGCATGACCCTTGGAGAGCACGAAACGATCACGGTTGGGATCGTGCGGGTTCTGCGGGTCAACGCGCATGTGGTTGAAGAAAACGCTGGTCATCAGCTCCACCGCAGACAGCGAACCGCCGGGGTGGCCGCTGCCGGCGTTGGCGGTCATCGTGATGATGTCACGCCGTACCTGCCGGCAGATAGGGGAAAGCTCTTGAGTCGTCATGGAAACCCTCCTTATAATATAGAGCGATCAAATGCATTTTACTAATAATTCAGTATATCGGATACGCCATGGAAAGTCAATTATAACCGGAGCAACGCGTATAAGAAACCGGAGCAACGCGTATAAGAAAGCAGCCTGTCCCGCTTGATCTGCGGGACAGGCTGCAAAGGGAGGGGAAAAACCTTCTTACAGCTCGGGGAAGAGGTCGTTGAGCAGTGCGGTGCAGAACTTTTCTTCCCACTTGTACATGCCGGAATACTCGCCGTAGTTTTCATCCTCGGGAGAGCCCATACCGGTCATGGCATAGTAGATCACGGTGCCGGTGCTGCGATCCATGAACATACCGGCCAGCAGGCCGTAGGCCTCGCCGAAGTGACCGGCGAGAACGACGTCGCGGTCTTTGAGCAGACGGTCATAGTGCGTGCTGGACATAGTCTGGATACCCAGACCGTAGGAGTAGAACAGGCCGCTGGTGTGGCCGTTCTTGGTCTCGTCGTTGTAGGTCCAGACGGGGGTGAACATCTCGTCGACAGACTTCTTGGTCAGGATCTGCTTGCCGTTGACCTTGCCATCGTTGAGGAACATTTCGATCAGGGTCTTCATCTCGTTCGGGGAGACGCGCAGGCCGCCCTGGGGAGAGAAGAGAGAGCCGTTGGTGCCGACCTTGTAGTCCTTGACGGAAGCGACGAGGTCGCCGTTTTCGGCCTGGAGCACGGGGTTGGTGACAACGACCTTATCGCGGTCAGCTGTTTCGCCGTTGCGGTAATCGTCGATCTGGGCGATGTAGGGACCGTTGACATTCCAGACGTTCTTGTTCATCTTCTGGTAGAGCGTGGCGATGTTGTCCAGCTCTTCGGCGTCAAAGTCGCCGGGGTTGTAGCTGGCCTTGATGCCCATGGGCTCAAGAACGTTCTGCTTCATGTAGATATCGAAACGCTGGCCGCTGAGCTGCTCGATGATCGTGCCGACCAGAGCAAAGTTCAGGTTGCAGTAGCAGAAGTACTCGCCGGGCTTGCAGGCGACGCCGTCCTCGGTGTCGGCGAAGTGCTCGCCGTCAAGCCAGAATTTGCCGTCGGGGAAGAAGAACTCGCGCAGACTGTACTCGGGCGGGATGGAGTAGAGGCTGCCGTCGCGCAGGGAGGAGGTGTGGGAAAGCAGCATTCTGGTGGTGATGGCGATGTCGGGATAGTTGGGGTTGCGCAGCTTGTAGCCGAGGTAGGTGCTGACGTCCTCATCGAGGTCCAGCTTGCCCTGCTCGACAAGGCGCATCGCTCCGACCGTGGCGAACACCTTGGAGATAGAAGCGGTGCGGTAGCGGCTGTCCAGCTCGAGGGGGAGATTTTTGGAGGAATCGTTGGCGTCGATGTAGCGGTCGCCGCCGGTGCGCTGATAGATGAGCTTACCGTCTCTGTAGGCCATCACGGCAAAGCTGGCGATGGGCGCGACGGAGTCGTTCAGGATGGCGTTGAGGTCAGCGGCAACGTGGTCCTTGGGAAGCGAAGAGAGCGCGGAGACCGCGGTCTTGAGCTCAGCCTTGGAAACGTTGGCGTTCAGGTTCGCGCCCTTGGGGAGGATGCCGTAGGCAGAGGCCCAGGAGGCGGCATCGTCGGCCCACTTGGAGGCGTTCTTGCCTGCCGCGTCGTCGCGGTTGGTCAGGGGCAGGTTTGCGATTTTGGCGTAGCGGTAGAGCACGGTGACGAGCTGCTGCCAGGTCAGTGAAGCGTTCGGTGTCATGCGGTTTTCACCGACGCCGAGCATCAGGCCGTTTGCACGGGCCCAATAGAGCGCGTCGGATTCGTCAAGACCCGCAACGTCAGTGAGGGTCGTCTTGCGGTCGGCGTCCGACACCGCCGGCTTGCCGGCGAGGGTGTAGACCGCCTGCGCAGCTTCCGCTCTGGTCGCCGATTCGGCAGCCTTCGCAGGCGCTGCCAGCAGGCTGAATACCAGCGTCAGGGACAGAAGAAGGGAGAGAGCGCGTTTTTTCATGGTATGGAGCTCCTTTGGTGAGATTTAACCGCCGCCGCATCATGAAACGATCGCCTAGCCGCGCAGAACTGCAACAAAAAAACCAGCGGCAGCAGAAACGGCGAAAAATCCGTCCTGTGACCACTGGTTTTCAACTGCTGGGAAGGGACTGAGGGCCCGATCTGGCAAATTGAAGCAGTTCTTCGTATGCTGTTGGACATTCTGCATAATACTGCTTTTGGTTAGTTGCATAAACTATAACAGGCGCGGCAAAGACTGTCAAGGCATTTTTTAACAAATTGTTAAATCTGGTCAAAAGCAGACTGAAATTTGATGGCAGCTCACCCGCGGTCCGGGCGGTTTTTATGCAGTTTCACATGCGACAAGGGATTTGCCTTTGCAGCCACGCGCAGCGCGTCGTTATCAATGTGTGTGTAGATCTCCGTCGTGTTCAGATGCTCATGCCCGAGCACCTCCTGCACGGTTTTGACGTCCACGCCATTTTGCAGCATGAGCGTTGCCGCCGTGTGGCGCAGCTTGTGCGAGGAGTATTCTGAAGCGTCGAGCCCCGCGGCGCTCAGGTGCTTTTTGACGAGCGCGTGGACGCTCGAGCGGCTGATGCGCTCGTTGCGCGACGAGAGAAAGAGGGCATTGTGGTCGCGGCCGGAGATGGGGCGGCGGACGGCGAGATAACGCTTGAGCGCATCCTTGCAGGCGTCGTTTAAGTAGACGATGCGCACCTTGTTGCCTTTGCCGAGCACGCGCAGCGCGTCGTCCTGAATGTCCTGCAGATCAAGGCCGCAAAGCTCGGAGATTCGCAGCCCGCAGTTCAGAAAGATCGTCAGAATGCAGTAATCGCGCTCGCGGTTCTGCCCGTCGACGGACTGGAGAAGCTGTACGCTCTCGTCGAGCGTCAGGTACTTCGGCAGCGACTTTTTGATCTTGGGGGAGTCAAGGTCCTTGCAGGGATTCGTGTCCAAAAGGTGCGCTTTATTGACCAAATAGTTGTAAAAAGACCGAATCGTCGCAATTTTTCGCGCTCTGGACGCGGCGTTCAGGCCGTAGTCAGACACGTCACTGTTCTGATGCTGCACGCGGTCGCGGCTCAGATAGGTCATGTAGGCGTAGATATCGGTTAATGTTACTTTTTTCACAAAGCCGAGATCGACATCCATGATGGAAATTTCACTCAAAGGGAGGTCTCGCAGCGACGGATCGCGCGACTGCTTCAGATAGCGAAAAAAGTTGCGCAGGTCGAGAAAGTATTCGTCGACTGTTTTCTGCGAGTGGGCTTTGATGGTCTCGTGATAGGATAAAAAATCACGCAGGATCGGCGGCGATTCCAAGCGGTAGTCGTTCATAGTAAATGAGCGCCAGTGCAGGCACAGAAACAGCTCATCTAAATCAGAAAGAAAAAATACGGAGAAGTTACGAAGTGTTGGATTTCAAAATACCGGAAAAAATTCGGTAGCTCTGATCTGTGAGCGTTGTCGGCGGTTCAAGCGTGATACACAGCTACGCAGCGATTGATCGTTCGAACGGATGCACAGCGCACATGCCGTTAATCGACGGTATGACGGCTTTCAATAAAGTGGCCGATGGAGAGGGGGCATTTTGAAGTCCATACTTTATTGAACAAAATAAAAATTTTGTTCAATAAAGGGGAGCGGGGAAGCGTATTTTTGCGGAAATGAGCGTTTTGGCGTGGCTGGCGGCAAAAAACCTCCTTTGTCAGGATCGTGGGATGATAGCTATTGGTTCCGGCAGCGTTTTCACGCAGCCGGTTTTGCTGCAATGTTATCAATATTATTATGTAGATGCTGCATTGCGGTCAGCGCGCCGGCGTTTACACCTGCACGATGGCGCGCAGCGCTTCGGCGATGTTGCACGCTTCGATCAGCGCGAGCCCCTGCGGCGCGCGGATCTGATCCTTGCGCTGCTTCGGGATGATGCATGTTTCAAAGCCCAGACGGTGCACCTCGCTGAGCCGCTCGCTCAAATGGTTCACGCTGCGAAGCTCGCCGGTCAGGCCGACCTCGCCGATGGCGGCGACGTGATTGCCGATGGGCTTGTCGAGATAACTCGACGCGAGCGCCAGCACGGCGGCAAGGTCTGCTGCGGGCTCGTCCACGCTCAATCCGCCGATGACGTTCAAGAACGCGTCACAGCCGGACACCTTGAGCGCGCCGCGCTTTTCGAGCACCGCCATCAACATGGCGGCGCGGTTGTAGTCAAAGCCGTTGCTTGTCCGCCGCGAGACCGACTGCGCCGCGGGCGCGAGCAGCGCCTGCACCTCGGCCAGCACCGGGCGCTGGCCCTCCATCACGCAGGTCACGCAGGTGCCGGGCGCGTCGTCTGGACGGCCCGAGAGCAGCATTTCCGACGGGTTCGGCACCTCGACAAGGCCTTCGCTGCGCATCTCGAATACGCCGATCTCGTTCGTCGCGCCGAAGCGGTTTTTCGCCGCACGCAGGATGCGATAGCTCATGTGCGCCTCACCCTCAAAATACAGCACGCAGTCGACCATGTGCTCCAGAACCTTCGGGCCCGCAATAGAACCCTCTTTGTTGACGTGCCCGATGACAAAGACGGTGATGCCCTCCCCTTTGGCCAGCTGCATCAGCTCCAGCGTGCAGGCCCGCACCTGCGCCACGCTGCCCGCGGGCGATTCGAGCGAGTCCTGATAGAGCGTCTGGATGGAGTCGACGATCAGCACATCGGGCTTTTCCTCTTCGACGGATTCCAGCACGTCGCCAAGGCAGGTCTCAGACAGCACGTACAGGTTGTCCGACTGCACGCCGAGGCGGTCGGCGCGCAGCTTGAGCTGGCGCGGCGATTCCTCGCCGGAAACGTACAGAATTTTCGCGTTTTCACTCAGCTTTCCGCAGATCTGCAGCATCAGCGTCGATTTGCCGATGCCCGGCGCGCCGCCGACGAGCACGAGCGAACCCTGCACAGCGCCCCCGCCGAGCACGCGGTCGAGTTCGCCCATGCCTGTGGGAAAACGGATCTCCTGCGCCGTGTCGAGCTCTGAGATCGGGTGCGCCTTGGCGCGCAGCGCGCGGCTGCGGCCGCCCGCTTTCGCCTTTGCACCGTCGCCGACGGCCTGCTCCACGAGCGTGTTCCATGCGCCGCAGCTCGGGCAGCGGCCCGCCCATTTGGGCGTTTCGTTGCCGCACTCCGTGCAGAAAAAAACGCTTTTTGCCTTTGCCATATTGTAAACCTCTTTTGCTTTACTGCTACTGATGTAAAAGACCGGACGCGATCACAACGGCCAATCTTTGTTGGTATTGACTGCTTTTCAAAAGCGCCGTTTCGTTTTCATTGCTCAAAAATCCGCACTCGATCAGGATCGCGGGCGCGGTGACGTTTTTCATCAGGAAGATCGACGCGTCGATGGCCTTCTCTGTCTTCTCATTGCCCGCGTTGACAGTCTGATTCAGCGCGAGCTGCACCGCATTCGCGACCTCGGCACTCCCCTCTTTTTTGCCGTAAAACACCTGCGCACCGTGCGTCTGCTTGGATGACGGAAGACTGTTCTGGTGGATGCTGACAAGGATAGCGCCTTGCGTGCTGTTGACCAGTCCCACGCGGTTTTCGAGGTCGGAGCGCTTCTTTTCCCGCAGCGTGGACGCACTGGCATCGTGGATGGAGATATCCTCTGTGCGCGTCATGCGCGTCTCCTCGCCGAGAAAAACGAGCAGCGCGTCGAGCCGCCGCGCGATGGCGAGGTTCATGTCGCTTTCCTTGCTGCCGTCGGCGGCGACGGCCCCGCCGTCCTCCCCACCGTGCCCCGCGTCGATGACCCAGACGGTCTTCCCTGTCGGCGCCGACACGCTCGTCTCCACCGCCTCTGGCGGCAGAAGCAGGCTGACGGTCGCCGCCGTCAGCACGAGCAGCAGCGCGAATATGGCGTAAAACGCCTTTTTTCCGAAAACGATAAACAAAATACCCCTCACCCCGGAACAATGTATGCCCCGCGGCGCGGCCTTATGTGCTTTTCATTATACAGGACTTTGAACAAAAAGAAAAGCCCCGCTTCCCTTTTTTCTCCCGCTGCATAGGATGGTGTGGGCGGATGCCCGATTTCTTTGCAAGGAGGAGACTTCTTTGGACGACAACAGAGCCATGCGCGCCGAGTCCGGCGTGGGCACACTGCCGAACGGCTGCTGCGCGCCGCTGGCTTTTCCCTATGTCCCCGTGCAGAAAAACGACCCCGAGCGCTATTCCCAACAGGACGCGCTCAAGGCCGGCACGCTGTTTCCGGGGCTGAACCTACCCTTTCACGCGCAGATGAAGACGAAGTTCCCCGCCGTCAACACGGCGCTCTCAGAGCTGATGGCGCTCGATTTTGCCATCGACGAGCTGGGGCTTTATCTCACCACACACCCGGAGGACACCGAGGTTCTGAACCTCTACTGGTCGTATATCAAGCTCGGCCGCGAGGGGCGCGAGGCCTATGAAAAGCAGTACGGCCCGATTTTGCAGACGGACGTGACGCCCGGCAGCTTCAAGTGGCTGAATGATCCGTGGCCGTGGGATCTGGAGGGAGAAAAGTAATGTTTGTATATGAGAAAAAGTTACAGTACCCCGTCAAGATCAAGAACCCGAATCCACGGCTTGCCGCGGCGATCATCTCGCAGTACGGCGGCCCGGACGGCGAGCTCGGCGCGTCGCTGCGCTACCTCTCCCAGCGCTACTCCATGCCCTACCCCGAGCTCAAGGGCCTGCTGACCGACATCGGTACAGAGGAAGCGTCATGGCCCCCTATTTTTGCCCGGTATTTTTCCAGTCCGTCCAGTACATAGACCCACTTGGCGGGCAGCAGATTGAGCGCCACCTCTACCCTGCCGTTCCGGTACACGGTCATCTGTTGGAGGAGGTGCCCGTAAAAGTCGTCGTCCGCCGTGCGTCCGCTGACGATGCCCGTGATGGCGGCGCGGATGTCCGGCTTTAGGGTCTGTGTGTCGGTGTTCAGCGTCTGCCGCTGTTTGATCGCGGCGATTTTCTCCTGCACCCGGTTCATTTCACTTTCACAACGGGCTTTGGCGCGCTGATAGTCAGCCTTGGTGATGCTCTCGTCGAAAAAGCGGTCATGGATGGTGTCATTGCGGGCTTGCAGCTTTTCAAGCTCCAGCTCCAGCCGCCGCAGCTCCTGCTCGCCGCTGTCCTCACCGGACGCCAGAACGCTTTCCACAACTCGGGTGAGGTTCGATATGATCGCTTTCTTATCCAGCGTCACGGCGTTCACGGAGCGCCGCAGGAGATCCATGGCGATGTCGTCCCGGATCTGCCGACCGACACTGCATCCGATGGTATTTCCTGCGCCGTCTGTACGCCGCAGGCCCTCGTTGGTGGCGGTGAAGCAGCACCAGCGATAATAGGAGCTTCCGTCCTGCCGCTTTTTGGTGCGGTGGGAGAAGCTCTTGCCGCACTCACCGCAGCGAATTTTACCTGAGAGCGGATAACGGTTGCCATGTCCGCCGCAGCCTGTCGCACGGTTGCGGCGGGACAGCTCCCGCTGCACCGCCTGCCACGTTTCGCGGTCGATGATGGCCTCATGGTGGTCTTTCAGCGCTACCAGCGGTTCCTTGCCGTGGTTGTACTTCTTTTCGTGCGTCAGATAGTCCGGCGTGTAGGTCTTTTTCTGGATCAGGTCACCGCAGTATTTTTCATTCTTCAGGATCTTTGTCACGGTGGCAGACGACCAAAGGCAGTTGCCCTTGCTGCTGAGAATACCGGCCTCTCGCAGCTCCCGCGCGATGGTGCTGCACCCTTTGCGCTCTTGCAGATACTTATGGAAGATGAGCCGGACAACTTCCGCGCCCTCCGGGTTGACGGTCATTTTGCCACCGATCACGTCATAACCCAGCAGCGAGCCGCCAAAAACGACGCCCTTCTCCATGCTGCGCATCTGCCCCCATTTGGAGCGTTCAGAGGTTCTTCGGCTTTCGTCCTGTGCGAAGGAACTCATGATCGTCAGCCGCAGCTCCCCATCGTTGGTTCGGGTATCCAGGCTGTCATTGAGAAACAGCACGCCGACGCCGCGCCGCCGCAGCTCGCGGGTGATTTGCAGCGCGTCTACTGTGTTGCGGGTGAAACGGCTGACCTCCTTGGTCACGATCAGGTCGATCTGTCCCAGCTCCGCCGCATGGAGCATTTTATTGAACTCCACGCGCTTGTTGGTCGATGTGCCGGAAAATCCTTCGTCAGCATAGATGCCTTGCAACTCCCAATCCGGCTGGCGCTGGATGTACTCGCGGAAATACCGCTGCTGCGCTTCAAAGGAATTTGCCTGGTCTTCCTTATCCGTGGATACGCGACAATACGCTGCTACTTGTAACATAAAAACTCCTCCTTTTCGTGGTATCATACGATACAGAATGTGTCTTTGCAATTGTGCGAATACTGAAAGGCACTATTCCTTTATAGATTTTGATTTTCTTGTATTTCTTTTTTGATCTTCTAATTTCTGTACGCAGTTCCTACACTGCATTTCGTTGAGGAAGCCTTGCCGCTGCAAGGTGAGCAGGACGGCTCGCTGGTATGCGAAAAGAAAGTCCTGCCCGATCTCGTCTGCCGCCTGATTATGCAGCAGCTCCGGTTTGCTTGCCATCCTGCTCCCCCCTTTCCTTGAAACTATGCGGAGAGACCGGTGAACTTGTTTGCCGTTTTCCCGGAAGCGGTTTCCTGCCTGACAGAAACTCGATTTCTGATTCTTGGCACGCTCGCGTCATTGACGGTCATGGCCTGCTTCCCCGAAAGAGAAACGCTCCGGCGGTCATTCAATTTTGTGGAAGATCGTTTGCATCGAATTTCAACTTCCACAAAAATGATAGCAAGCGTTGACGGAGATTTCAATATGTGGTAAACTAATTGCGTTACAAATGATATACCACACGTATTGCACAGCTGTGTCCACGAATGGAGGAAAAGCCTTGAGAGCCTTGTATTGCTTGAGTTTTGGCCCAAAAAAGGAATATGTAGAAACGGATTTCAAGCCCGTGGAATATCGTCTTGGGACAACCCTTATTGCCTTTTTGTCCACAGATTTCGCTTCTTTACGGGCGAAATTACTGGTGCGAACAACGTCCATGATGGAAAATCAAGCCATTACCGAGATCAAAAACGAGCTGAGCACGATTCACCCTTTCGGGGAACGTTTTGTGCAGTCCCTCTTTTTTGAAGAAAAGCTGGCAGACGCACTTGATGAACGCATGGAAGGTTTTGAGAAGCTGCAAAAGGAACTCTCTGCCTTTGCAGACGCCGTGCTCGTGCCGGACAAATCTAAGTTGAGCGCCAAGCAGCGTTTGGCGCTCTATATGAGCCGCGATTTTCAAGCTGCCACAGCGATCGCCGGTTTGAACCTCAAGATGCGCGCGGAACGAAAGCTGTATGTAGACGAGCAGAATTTTGATCCGGTATTGGCGGCAGACCGCATTTCGACGCCACCAAAGTCCGTCCGGTTTGCCCGCATCGAGGGCTCGGACGATTTGGGTGCGACGCTGCTGACAGAGCTGCTGGAGATGGTCGAGCAAGGAATTGAATTGAAAAAGTGTGAATATTGTCATCGTTACTTTATCCCGTTCTCTTCCAAAGCTCTTTATTGTGATCGGTCAGTCGGTGATACCGGAAAAAGCTGCAAAGAACTCGCAGTCAAAGAGAAGCATGAAAAGAAAATCGCTGCCGATGATGGCTTAAAGCTCATCCGACAGCGGATCAAAACCTATGATATGCGTGTTCGCCGTACTCCGGCTATTTACACAGATGCCGCATTTCAAATCTGGAAAGCACAAGCGGAGAATGCACGAAACCGCTATGTGAACGGCGAATTGACCTACGAGGAATTGGACGCCCTCACACAGCTCCCTAAGAAGAAAGGCGAATAATAGACGAAGAAAACGCGAAATATTTGCGTATTTTTCTTGTTCTCTGCGTATACTGTGATATAATAAAGGCGAGGTGATGAGCGTGACCTTAAAAGAATTGCGTATTTCAAAGGGGTTGAATCAGGCCCAATGTGCGGAATACCTCGGTATGTCCACGCGCAACTATCAGAATTACGAAAACGATGCTGCGAAAGCAAACACGGCCAGATACCATGCGATTTATCAAAAGCTGGAAAGCTATGGTCAGCCTGTTGTCACAGCCGCCGTACTCTCGCAAATGCCAGAGTTTCATACGAATGTTGTCACGGGTACGGGCTTGCAGGCGCTGGCAAACAGCGTGGCAAAATACGGCAAGCGGGACTGTTTCAGCATCTTACAGAAGTTTGTGACCGGCTCCTACGATGGGAAGATCTGTATTTTATACGGTCTCCGCCGGACCGGAAAGACAACACTTCTGTTTCAAATGCTTTCCGAACTGCCCATAGAAAAAACGGCCTACATCAAGGTGCAGACCAACGATGATATGTCACGGCTGACAAAGGACTTGAAAGCTCTGTTTGAACTGGGCTATCGGTATGTGTTTATTGATGAAATTACGCTCCTGAATGACTTCATCGACACCGCTGCCGTGCTTTCCGATGTGTTCAGCATGATGGGCATGAAAATCGTTGTTTCCGGTACGGACTCTCTTGGCTTCGCTATGGCAAACCGCGATGAACTGTACGACAGAAGCGTGACGATCCACACCTCTTTTATTCCCTTTCGGGAGTATGCGCGGCTCCTGAACATCCGTTCTGTCGATTCTTATGTCGATTCTTATATTGAATACGGCGGAACGCTGAAAATGGAAAATATGAGCTTTGACGATCCGGATGCCGCCTTTGACGAGGTCGCGTTTCGGGACGATGAAAGTACCCGGAAGTATATTGATACCGCCATCAGCCGCAACATTCAGCATACACTGAAAAATGACCATTACGGTGAATATTTCAATCAACTGCGGGAACTTTACGAAAAAGGTGAGCTGACCAATGTTATCAACCGCATTGTGCAGCACATGAACCACCGCTTTGTGCTGCGCGTGGTAGAGGACGAATTTAAGTCCCATGATTTTGGCTCCGCAAAGGAACTGCTTTTACATGATCTCCCTGCGGAACGGGCAACTGTTCTCTATGATGTCGATGAAAAGCAAATATTGGAGCGATTAAAGGCCATCATTGAGGTCAAGGAAAAGAGTGAAACAACCGTCTCGATCACGCAGGAGCATATCGACAAAGTGAAGAAGTATCTGCTTATGCTGGATCTGATCGTCAACTGTCCGGAACGGTACGAAAGCGGTAAGCAGGCGGAGCATATCGTCTTTTCCCAGCCCGGTATGCGCTATGCCATCGCAAAGGCTCTGGTCTACTCCTTGATGCAGGATGCCTATTTTGCATCGATTTCCGAAGCAGATAAGGCATATATCACAGGAAAGATTCTGGACGATGTAAAGGGCCGGATGCTGGAGGACATTGTTCTGCTGGAAGTCCGCAAAACCGCGCCCAGTACGATGGAAGCGTTCAAATTCAAGTTCGATGCCGGCGGCGAGTTTGACATGGTGATTTACGATAAAGCAAGTAAAAATTGCCGCATCTATGAAATCAAGCACAGCACCGAGGCCAACGAAAAGCAGACACTTCATCTGCGTGATGCAGAGAAATGCCAAATCGTTGAAAAACGCTTTGGCCCGATCAGCGGTAAATTCGTTCTTTATCGCGGAAAAGATACGTTTGCTGAGGATGTTCAGTATTTGAATGTAGAAAATTTTCTGTGTGGTCTGAAGTGACTTTTTGAGGAGGATTTATCATGGACTATATTCTAAAGCAGTTCGATGAACCGCTGGTTAAATTCTCCGCGACAACGAATACCAGTGAGCCGGAGATCCAAATTCTTTGGACAAACGAAGAAAAAGCGGCATTTCTGCCGCTTGATCTGACGCTGACACCGGATGGATTGAGCCGTTGGCTGCGCCGCCGCACGATCCCGAAGAATCGCGCCTATGTCCATAGCCTTTTGGCAAAATGCGGCTTAAACCTCAACCGTCCGCTCGGTATTATCAGCGTTTGTAAAGGACTATCCCTTAACGATTGCTATTGGGTCGTCGAGGACGGTGACACCGCTTCTTTCGGCAAGGTAAATCTCTACGACAACCCATTCAGCAATGTTCTGGCAGAGCTTGCCTTTACCGGCTATGGCAGCAGCGTCCGCACTTCCCTGCTCTCCAGCCCGGAGTTTACCACCAACGGAATGCTCCGCAAATGCTGGCGGCGCATCGGCGGTAAGGTGTATCTCTATAAGGGCGGCACGGAGGGCGCGGCCAACACAGGCAACGAGCCATACTCTGAGTTTTACGCCGCGCAGATCGCCGCCGCCATGGGCGTTCACGCGATCCACTATGGCTTATCCTGTTGGAAGGGCGTTCTCTGCTCCACCTGCGAGCTTTTTACCGACAAGGCGTATGCCTACCTCCCAATCGGACATCTCGTTTCTAAGGGCGGCATGGGGGCTGTCAGGACATATTACGAGAAGATGGGAGTCGAGTTTGTCAACGCACTGAACGAAATGCTGGTGTTTGATGCGGTGATCTGCAATGTGGATCGACATTTCGGGAACTTCGGCGTGATGGTCGATAACCGGACGAATACCATCGTCTCCCCCGCCCCCCTGTTCGACCATGGCAATTCCCTCTTTAACTTTGCAGGCGCGGACGCCTGGGCGGACGAGGCTGCGCTGGAGGCATATATCGAAACGCTGTACCCCAGCGTGTACGATGATTTTCTCGGCACAGCCAAGGACGCGCTGACGCCGGAGCTGCGCGAGAAGCTGCGGCATCTGCTGAACTTCAAGTTCAAGAAGCACTCGCGCTATAACCTGCCCGAAAAAAGATTGCGGATGATGGAGCGGCAGGTGCAGAAACGGGCAAGAATATTGTTGGATATGTAGAGTTAAGACCGCCAGTGAAAACCGGCGGTCTTAACTCTACATACTCCGCGTATTCAATACGTCTTCATTTTTTCAGATAGAACTCATAATGCTTAACAGACTCCGGTATCCTCCTTAGTCAGCAACATCGAGTGATGCAAGATTGTTTCTAATCTTCTTATTTAGAGCATCAAATTTTGAGATATTTCTCCTGCTCTTTCATAATCCTTTGCCGTGTAGTTTGCTTTGTCCCTCAAATTCAAGCACAAAAAAGAAGCTCCCGACTTCCTCTCCGGCAGGAATGTTGATTTTCGCTGGTGTGATTTCGTTGACAATGGTGATCCTCGATATGTCGGCGTCGATTTTCGCCTTTGTCGCCGTGTTCATTTGGAACTTCGAATAGACAGCCTTCTTCGGAAACTGCTTGCTCATTTCGGTTGACTTCGGAAATTCGAGCATACTCTCACCTCATCGCACGACCAAGAAGCATATCAGTTCAAAGTTGTCCAGTCCTTTGATTGTTGTATTGTTTATAAGCTCCATTTTCCTATCCATCTTATTTTCAAAAGCAATCTAATAAAATAGACTGTTTTCCGTATCTCTTGCCGTTCTCTCTGCGGATATAGTTCTTATCCTGCAAGGACTTCGTGACCCGCTTCACGGTTACGATGGACTTGCCAGTTGCGCTCATAAGCTCCTGCTGCTTGATGGTCGGGTTTTGTGCAATCCGCTCCAAAACAGATAGTTCCTCCAGTGAGCAGTCCAAAGTATCAAATTGATACTTTGAAACTTTGGGGCTGATACTTTTGGAAGTGCTTTTGTCCGCAAAATCAATGTGCACCTTATTCCTTGCTCAGATCTTCCGTCTTGAAGGTCGTATACCCCTCATAGTAGTAGCTGTGGTCGATGCCCTTCATATAGACCTCGCGGCTGTTGATCTCGTCGGTCAAAGCCGCTTTCAGCAGCACCTTGATCTCCACGTCCTTGATGGGGCTGCGCTCCATGGCGAGGAGATAATCCTCCTTGTCCACCTTGCTCCAATCCACCACCTGCCCGATGCCGGCTTTCAGCATCTGGTCGAGCCACAGACGAGTGCTACGGCCGTTGCCCTCGCGGAATGGGTGGGCGATATTCATCTCCACATACTTTTCGATGATCTCGTCAAAGGTAGATTGCGGCATCTTGTCGATGTTTCCAAGCGCCGCCTCCAGATACATCAAAGGGGCAAAACGGAAATTGCCCTTTGCAAGATTCACCGTGCGCAGTTCGCCTGCAAAGTCATAAATATCCTCGAACAGCGTCTTATGAATGGCTTGCAGCGACGCAAATCTACCGGGTGCCAGCTTGTCCAGAGCGCCGCTTTCAAACAGTTCTACGGCCTTCCTTTTGCTGATCCGCTCCTCCTCGCGGGCAAGCTCGGCGGAATTGGTGATGCCAAGTTTATTCTCAAGTGCCATCGTGGGCCTCCATGTGTTTGTAAAATAGTTTCTCAGAGCGTATCCAGAATATCGGCGTATCGCTCACAGATGCTTTTTTCCAGCTTTTCAAAGGCCGGAATAAAGCGGCTAATAATCTCCTGAGCCAGTGCTTTCGCGGCATTTCCATCGTAAATATGTGCCATATTATTGCGCTGGGACAGCATATCCAGCCATACATCTTCCTCTATGCAAGGGTAATACTGGTACGCCTGCTTGATAATTTCACGAGGGGAACCCGTTTTAGCGGCATCAATGCCTTCGTAAGTCAGCAGCTCTTTTAAGACCTTCCAGCCTAATTCAAACTGAATGGAGAACTTATCAATAATGCCGCTAATGATAAATTCATTGTTGAGATCCTGTTGATTAGAGCGCCGCAGAACGTCTAAATTTTTACGGTAGTTATCAAACTTTTTCATAGAGCAATACTCCCTCCTTGCTGATGGCTTCCCGCAATTCTGGGGACAAATCAGAACATAAATCTATCACATCAAAGGTCAGCAATGTATGCGTTTCTTCCTCAACATCCAGTCTGAAACGGCATACATTGCCTCCCTGCACAGCTAAATCAATATCGCTTGTGCGGCGGAAGTCCCCTCGTGCGCGGGAACCGAATAAGATTACTGTTTTGATGTGATGCCTATTTGCCAGATCATTGATCTGGCAAATAACCTTTGGATCAATTCCGTACTTTGTCATCACGCCAACTCCTTTGATAAGCCTTCAAGCTCACTGACCATTCTGGTTATAATCTCACAAAATAATTATACCATAAAACGCCATCTCCACAAGCAAAAGAAAGAAAATAGCAGGGAAATATCAAATCTGCTTTAATAATTCCAATGCTACATTTCAAATTGGCGGACATAGCCGCAGGTGTTGACAACACAGGCAATTTGGTTAAGGTCAATAAAAACCTCCGGACGCCCGCGTGGAGGAAGCGTCTTGGCCTCCCATTTTGGCGCGGTATTTTGTCAGTCCATCTGTAGCTTTTCAAACTCCAGTTCCAGACGCCGTAATTCCTGCTCGACACTGTCTTCGCTCGACGCCAGAACGCTTTCCACGATGCGGGTGAGGTTCAATAGCATAAGTCGTAGTTCCCAATTTTCTCTCGTAGTGGTATAATTGCCGAGCTGCGCAAGGTAAGCGTCCATCAGTCGTAGTTCCCTGTTTTCTCTCGTAGTGGTATAATGTCTTGCAGTATCTGCCGCATGAGCTGGTGGTCGTAGTTCCCTATTTTCTCTCGTAGTGGTATAATAACAATACGCACCGCATCAACGAGCTGCAGGTCGTAGTTCCCTGTTTTCTCTCGTAGTGGTATAATCCGAGCGTCGATATCTTCTGCATCTTCATCGTCGTAGTTCCCTGTTTTCTCTCGTAGTGGTATAATTGGGTCTACTACTTATCGCCCTCATTATCAGTCGTAGTTCCCTGTTTTCTCTCGTAGTGGTATAATCGATAGTTTGCGTGTCTTGGTGTCACTCGTGTCGTAGTTCCCTGTTTTCTTTCGTAGTGGTATAATAGGCGAAGCATTGGGAACAAAAAATAAGCACTTTTCTCTTCGCTATCTGGCAAAAAAAGGGGAAAAAGCGAAAAATAAAGAACGGTTTCATGAAGAAGCCGTTCTTTATTTTTTTAAAAAATCATGAGCTGCTCAAATTGCTGCGGCTTATCGTATGGCGTTGGTTTTCCTACCAACAGTTCAATGGCACCATACTGCTTTTCTGTGATGACCAACATCCGTACAGAACCCTTTGACGGAAGTGCGGATAATATCCGTCGCCTATGTGTTTCTACCGAATCTCTGCCGTTGCAAATACGCGCATAGACGGAATACTGCACCATGTGGTACCCATCTCTTGTAAGAAAGTTGCGTAATTGTGTTGCGCTGCGGCGTTCCGCCTTTGTTTTGACCGGTAAATCGAACATCACCAAAATTCTCATAAGCCTATTCATACTGATGCAGCTCCAAAGGGATTAGCTCCGGCAATTCCAGCAGATTCTCCCCCGCTGTAACGCTATTGGCCAAAGCCGTACACACCCGGTCAATCGACAGCATGCCCCTGTATCGTCTGCCCGCCTGCTTTACGAGATAATTGGTGAGATTGAAAAGCCCCGCTTTCTGCCGCGGAGTCAGCACATCATCGTCTTTGGAGAAATTCTGCGTCACATAGAGATCGACAACGGGGCAGCGTGACCTGCGGAGACTCAATGAGAACAGACGAAATATCCTCCAACGGAACCGTGATTTTTTCCGCCTGTTCGATGACCAGCTGCTCTCGCTGTACACTGAGCCGCGCGGGGTTCGCCAAAAAGATATTCCGATATTCCATCTCAACCCTCCTTGGAAAATGTCATCCGTTTTTCGGGGAGATCTACTTTTTGATAGTTTCCTAATACATCCACCTGATATTTTTCGATGGATTGCAGGGTCTTAATGCCTAAGCTCGGCTGCAAATATCGCCTATCATGTGTTTCCACAAAGATCTGTGCTACCGCAATGCCTGCGCTCCGGTAATAATACATTCCATCCTGCCGAACGATTTCCTTTTCTCCCGTGCCGCCCTTGGCAAGATTCAACTTGATTCCCTTGCGGCTCTGGATACGTACCAAATCTCCTGGATAAAGAGAGAAGACAAAGTTTTCGTCCTTCATTTCCTTCCATAAATTATACGGTTTCATTGCCACAGCCGCCTTATTGGGCAGTTTCTCTCTCTTCGTATCCGCCACATAGATGGGAACAAAATAGTAACCGTCGTCCTCTACATAGAACACATCAATGCGGATCATGCTGCCGTTTGCCGCGATGCCGTTTCGAACAGGCAGTCCAATCGTGGCTTTTTCGCAGATTTTTACCTTGTCCACTCGCGGACCCGGTGTGCCGTCCTTCTTGGGCTTATAAAACGGCTGAGCAAAGGCCTTCGCGCCATCGCCGCCGAAGTCTTTCAAACGCGACAGCAACGCATTGTACAGCAGCGTATCACTTGCCGGATTATAATACCCCTCGATTTCACCGAATTTGTTGAGCTTCAGATTCGTCAGAGGTGTTTTCGTCACGGTGAAGCCATCGCCGCCTTTGCTGCTGCGGATGGTCTCGGCGTGGGCCGCACCAGTCACCTTATGATTTGGCATTCTGGAGGCAAAAACAGGCTTGATCTCCTCGTCGCTTTCATAGGTCGACAGCTTGAGCAGGTCAATCTGATGCCGCGGGTCGATGGGATCGAGACGCGCCTCCAGTTCCTGACGGAAGCGTTCCCACGGCTTCGGGAACAGATCGCGCCGCGCTTCCTGCGGCAGTTCTAAAAGTTCGCCTGTAGCGGGATCAACATAGCCCGCGGGCGCTTTTTCCAAAGTCTCACGCCGCTTGCTGTGCTCGGTCAATCGCTGTACCAATCCTGGGGTGGTTGCAGCAATTACCGCAGCGTCCAGACAGTGGTGCAGGTCTCCGTCCTCACGGATCTTCTGCACGCCCCAGCGATTGCGGAGCATTGATGTGACCGCACCGTTGACCGTCTGGACAGGTCTCTTCTTGTAGTTTGATTCTGCAAAGACAAGGTTGTTTCGAATGAGGTTATAAATGGATCGAGTAATGTATTGTGTATCCTTGAGATTCCGGTCGATAAATCCCGCGCTTTCCTCTTCGCTCAACTGCCTTTTCAGCAATTTTTGCCGCTTGCGGTAGTTGCGGATCAGATTTTCAACCCGCACTTCGTATTCATGCCAGCGAACTTCATCGTACCCAAAATATTCGTAGGGTAGGCGGTTTCCCTTCTGCCGGTTTTCACTGGCCAGAACCAGAACCTTATTTTGATAGCTGTCGTCAAAACAACGGCTATAGGGGACGATGTGATCCACGTCCGCATAGCCCGGTTCAAAGAGTCGGGAAGGATCTAAATTTTTCCCGGAATACAAACATACGCCATCCTGTTCCTGATAGAGTTTGAATTTGACAATATCCAAGCCGGTCGCATGGTCTCCCTTGTATTCTGCGATCTGCTCCTTTGCGCGCTCGTTTGCTGCGCGATTCTCGTCCTGCCTTTTTTCCGCCTTGCGGCGTTCATCAAAGTTTCGGCTCATCTCGCGTGCCAATTCGATGCGTACCACATCCGGTGGGCCATAGGTGCGGACGATCGCATTGATAACCTTGATGGTCTGCGATACTGCTCTGCGGACTACTGGATTTGTGATTTCATCCATATCCGTTAAGGAAAGCCGATTCTTCCGCTGTTCTGAATGCAGCCCGCGATGATCGCCGTAAATCTGTGTACATGCCTCATCGTAGCGCATTCCCTGCTCAAGCAACGGGATAAGTTTCTGCATTGCCTGAACAGAAAGGCTTCCGTATTTGCTAAATGAGAGCGGCAGCAACGCTTCATCGAATTGCACCGGAATGCCCGCCATCCGCAGTGCCGCTATGCGCTTCGCGTCGCTTTTGCACTCCGTTAAAATCGTAGCAATGGCATTGAGCTGCTCCTCGGACAAGGTGCCGATCGTGTCCTTGCCCACCTTGTCCAGCGCCGTCCGCATTTTGTGGTAGGACTGCATCTGCGGCCACTTGCGTTTCTCCGCTTCCTCTTTCGTTTTCTCACCATAATAGAGGTCGTTAAAGAACACATCGTCATCCAGATTCAGCTTCTTGCGGATCTGTCCATAGCTCAGCGATGCCGAACGGAGCGCCGCGCTTTTCAGCACTTCACGCTGCTCATCATCCAACGGCTCCGGCGGCATCCCCATGCCGGTCAAGCGCATGCGGTTCAAGTCCTGCAATAGCTTAAAATACTCGAATGTATAGGTCGCCTTTGCAGCCCTCTGCTGATCCGGCTCAAAGGTACAAAAACCGACCTTATCACCGATGCCCCCGCGAAACGGGCTTTCTCCGCCCGGCCCCTCGTCGAAACTTCGTTGTCCCTCTAAAATGGAAAGGTAGGCAGCCTCCAAATCTTCACTTGACCAGTCTGCACCCAGTTTTCTCTGCGCAGCGAATATCTGCTTTGCTTCGTCCACGATAGCCGAACGCTCCACGGTAAAGCGATAATCGTCTGTCTTGTTGCGAGTCTGCTGGTAGCGTGTGCCGTCCGGATTGCTCTGCCAGAACCGCTCATCCCGATACATCATCTCGCCTACTGTGCGGTAGCCGTGCTCGGCCATGCAGCGGCGGTTTTCCTCGATGGCGGTCTTGACCTTCCCTGTCTCCTTTTCATCCTTCGCCGCCTCCGCGGTGCTATTGGACTTGTAGCCGCGCCGCTGGGCAAGATGAATCAGCACCCGAACCGCTTCCTCCTTGGAGAGTGGGCGGTCCAGCGCCTCGGCGCGCAGCTGGTAGGGCGATTTTTGGAAGCCACCGGCGGCATACATGGCCTGTATATCCGAAACCGACATCATGCCGCGCTGCTCCATCATGTAACGGATGCGTTCCAAACGGTGCCGATGGCGGCGCAGGCGGCGCCGGGCGCTTCTCGCATCCCGCCGGGGAGCCGCAAGGCTGGCACCTGTCTTTGGCTGCTCCGCCTTGTCAAAAATACGCACGCCCAAGTCCTGAATCCGGTCAGGTTCTCCGTTCGGCTGATTTCGGAGGACTGCCCAGCCGACAGAACCAATGCCAATGTCTAATCCAAGCGCATAATGAAACTCTGACATCTGAGAGGGCTCCTTTCTTAAAATACGAAGATACCCCGGCCGATAAGGCCGGGGTAGGGCTTCGAGGTGTTCTACCTTATCGTAGTAACACGGTTTTCCCTCGTAGTGGTATAAGGGTATATACAATATATCCTTTTTCACCAAGAATGTCAACACATACTTAATTTACCTCGTGTGGGATAACCAATGAGAAATTCGCATTAAGCGATATTGTTACTTTCTCTTCATGATTTATTGCTATCGATTACATCCATTTCACCTTCTGCCAAATTCGTGACTGCATCTCTTTGATTTCATTCAAATCAGATTGACGGACATAGCCGCAGGTGTTGGCAACACGGGCGATCTGGTTGATGTTGTTACCGATGGCTGACAACTCATGCAAAAGGTCAATAAAAACCTCCGGACGCCGGGGCTTGATTTTCTGTCCCGCGATCAACAGGCGCAAAAAAGTCTGCGTGGTCAGTCCGGACGCGACGACCTGATCTTTCAAATGCTTGAGTTCTTCGTCGTTTAAGCGCAAGGTAAGCGCATGGTTTCTCTGGCGCATAGATATTCTCCTTTCATCGGGGATTTTAAGGGGTTGCCCCCTTAACAAGTGCATTTGGATAGCCAAATGCTATGCTTGCGAAAGCAGCTTCCGTATAGCGGTTTCATCTTCGTGACAACGCTGTTGTAAAATTAACTTCTTGATTTATTGGTGTCCAATAAGTATAATAATTGCAAGAAACTTTTGAGGTGAATGACCGTGCTGCACGAGGAACGAACTACAAATATTCTTATCAACAAGGCGGGTGGAAACGCCGGTCCGGATGCCAAGGGCTACCGCGTGGCTCTGCCATCTGCTTGGATGAAGGCCCTGGGTATCTCTGAGGACAGCCGCACCGTAACGCTGCAATTTGATGGGGAAAGCATCACCATCCGCCGCCCTGCCGTGTCTGATTACGATGACTTTCTGGCCAATGCCCGAAGCAGCGCTCACGCCCTCCTGATCCTGTACTACTACGATGGGAATAAGCTCTGTACGAAGATCTGCGCTGACCAAACCACTCATCAACTTGCCATCGAAAACGAGGCCAGTTCTCCCCTTTCCACCGCTTTTGGCGTGAACCGCAAGCCCACATGGGACGATCTGCAAACCTTCTTGAAAGACCGCTGTGTGCCGCAGGAGCGGGACGGTTTGAAATATTACCTGTCTGACTTGGGACTGGACTGCTATGACCCGCTGGCGATCATCCGCAAGACCGAAGGGCGCATGGCAGAGGATTCGTGCTGGATCAAAATTGTGGAGGGCTGAATATGTCGATCAGACTGACAACGGGAAGCCGCATCGCGGAAACCTCGTCTAAGGGCAATCAGGAAAAATGGCTGGCAGATGGCCGCTGGTACAAGCTGGATCTGTTCGGCTATGAAGGGCTGGCAGAAACCGTAACCTCTGCGCTGCTGGCACAAACCAATACCGGCGCGTTGGGCTTTCGCTATGTGACCTACCGCATGGAGCAGCTGGAAGTCCACGGTCATACCCGCAACGGCTGTTCCAGTGCCAATTTTCTACGCCCAGGCGAGGCCATCCTGACCCTTGCGGAGCTGCTGAGAAAAGGCGTTGGCCCGGACTGGCAGACCGCGGTAAACCGCCTGCCCAATCTTCAGAGCCGCCTTGCATGGTTGGTGGAGCAGGTTGAGCGGCTGACGGGACTTGACCGCTTCGGCACCTATCTGACGCTGCTGTTCGAGGTGGATATGCTGTTCGGCAACGAGGACCGGCATCTGAACAACATCGCTGTGCTGCGTTGCGGTGATGGCTTTGACTACTGCCCCATCTTCGACTTTGGTGCGGGCCTGCTGTCCAACACACGGGACTATCCCATGGAGATCGAGCCGGACGCATTGGTGCGGCAGCTCAAGGCTCAGCCCATGAAAACGGGCTTTGTCCGACAGGTCCATGCGGCCCAAAATCTCTATGGGCCGCAGCTTCGCTGCGACTTTGCCGAAAAAGAGATCATGGCGGCCCTTTTAGAGCCGCTGGAGTTTTACGCCAAGCGGGATGTTCCTTATATCCGTGACCGTGTGACGGCCTGCATCAAATTCCAGCGGAAAAAGTTATTCTGATTTTCTGCCGTCCTCCCGCAGCCACGCGCCCCGCAGCACCATGCGGAGATACGCCGCCCGCCCGATGCCGTGGTCCTGCGCGGTGCGGGTGAGCCGCTCATATTCTGCCTGCGTCAAGCGGAGATTTACCTGCTTTTCCCGTAAGTTCTCTTTGTTCTTCATCTGATGATCCTCCCTATTATTCTTTTTTCGGCTTGGTATATATTTATCTCAGTATCGCTCTACTCAGTCTTATTAGACGCTGAAAATCAGCGCACTTGAACGCTGATTTTCAGCGTTCTTGAAATTCGAAAATCGAAAGTCAAGAAATTCGGTTTTCGAATTTCAGGGGGTACAGTGCAGACGGCTTCCCCAACCCCTGCCGTTTCCGGCGCAACAGGCCAGCTTGCTCCAGTTCGGATAGCAGCTTCTCCGCCTTGTTGTGGGCGCAGCCCAAGTCCTCCATAATACGGTTGATGCCATAGTAAACAAAGGCGCGCCCTTGCTGATCGAACCACCCGCTTTTGCGGGAAAGTCCCATTTTGTCCAGCAATAACCCGTAAAGTAATTTTGCTTCACAATTCATGTTTTTGAATTGTTCCTCCGTAAACAGCACCTTTGGAACACGGTAAAATGTAAATAGCTCTGATTCATGCTCGTAGAAATAATCCATATTGTTCCTCCTTGCCCATTCGGGCATAAAAATAGCGGAGGCAGGCATTTGACCTGTCTCCGCTTGCGTTGATTTTTTGCTTTTGTTTCCTTCTTGGGGCATTATTTGGACTCTCGCAGGATCTCAAGCGCGGCGCTTTTGATGTTGTTCATCGCACCTACCCACGCCATTTGATCCCGCGCCTTCAAGTCCTCGTTGATGCCCTGTGCTTCCGCCATCTGGCGTATGATGGTTTCCAGCAGCTTGTCCTCCGTGGTGTCCGGCTCCGGCGGCAAAAGGCAGGGATAATACTGCTCGCCCCGTAGCTCGTAGTAAAGACCGTTCTCAAAAATGACCGGCGGCAATGGCGGTAAATTCTGCTCCATAATCCTCGCTCCTTTCTGACGCTATTGTACGGAAGAAATATGTATAGTGCCAGTATACGAAAATCATCGCTCTCCCCTGTTCTTTGCGCGGTAACGGGCCTCCAGCAGCTTGATGATCTCCCGCTCCATCTGCTGCGCAGAGTAATTGCGCGGGAAATACTTCCGCAGCGACTCGGTTTTGATGCGGATTTGCTCTTTCTGATTGGGCTTTTCCTCGGTGAGAATGGCGTACAGTACCTCCGGCGTCAGTTTTGCCTCGCGGGAGAGCTGCTTCATGCGGAGTGCCTGTGACAGCGATGGTGTGGCGTCCTCCCGCCCGATCAAGTCCCACAGCTCCGCCTGCTCGTCGCGGGTGAGATAGGACAGCTCCACGGCGGGAGAAAAGGCGATGCGTCCATCGTCCACCATCTGAAGCAGCGGCGGAACAAGGTTGGTTAGGCGAATGTAGCGTTGAATGGTGCGGCCACTTTCGCTGGTTGTTTCACCAATAACATCTGCTGTTTCATAATTCCCGACAAGTTGTCGGGGATTATCCTTACGTGGTCTCCCCGCTTGTCGCTTCATTGCCTCCAGTTTCATCTTGTAGGCGAATGCCTTTTCGCTGGGCAGCAGATTTTCCCGCTGAAGATTGCTGTCCACCATCAAAATCACCGCTTCGTCGTCGCTCATCTCCCGCACCAGCACCGGCACGGTGGGCAAGTCCAGCTTCTGAGCCGCCAGACGCCGCCGATGCCCGCTGACCAGCTCGTAGCACTCCCCTTTTGGCCGGGCCAACAAGGGCGACAGAACACCGTGGACACGGATGCTCTCGGTAAGCTCGTCCATAGCAGCGTCCTCCCGCACCTGATAGGGATGCTTTTCAAAAGGCGACAGCTTGTCCGGCGGGAGCTGTGAAATAAACTCCTTCACCATACCGTCCCTCCCTCCGAAAGCACAGCGGACACGTTCACATGGTAGTGAAGGTCGGAGCCGCGATAGTGGTAGTCCGCGTCAAAGGAATGGAGCCAACCGGCATTTTGCACATTCGCGTTTTCGTTCTCTTTTTCGGCCTGTAACCCTTGCAGCGCAAGGGTTTTTCGTGCTTGTGGCCCTTGGACTTCCACAGTCGGCACAGAGGAGCTGGGGCATTTGGAGATGGTCGGTACGATCGTCCACCAGCTCACGCGAAATCTCACGGAGGAACAGATCAAGGAGGCTGGATTCGAGGCCTATTTTGTCGACCACACGACAGGCGTTTTCCCGCAGTTCGCCTCGGGCTACCCGTGGTCGGCGAGCACCATGCAGGTCACGGGCGACACCATCGCGGACCTGACGGAGGACCTGGCGGCAGAGCAGAAAGCGCGCGTGACGTACGACAATATCCTGCGCCTTTCCGACGATCCGGACGTGAGTGATGTCATCAAATTCCTGCGTGCGCGCGAGATCGTACACTTCCAGCGCTTCGGCGAAGGCCTGCGCCTCGCCAAAGACCGCCTGGACGAGAAAAATGTCTACTATGTAAACCCGAGCTTTGACAAGTAAAGATGACAGAAAAAGCACGCCGAAAAGCGTGCTTTTTCCTTTTGCATTCCACATCTTGACGCCACAGAAAAACTGTGGTATCATCGCTTTGCCTTTCGGGAAGACTACTCTGACCGGCGGCGAACCAGATTCATTCTACCGTTCTGACAGCGAGGATGCGTTCCGAGCCACAAGAAGAGGGAAAACAAAGGCACAGCCCTGCTGCGTCGTCATTTGCTGTTTCCATCCCTTCTGCTGAACGGCGGAAGGGATGATTTTTATTTTGACAAAGGAGAATGCGTTAATGGAAACGAGAGTCGCCGTGCTGGCCATCATCGTCCGCGAGGGAAGCTTCGTCCAACCGCTCAACGAGCTGCTGCACGAGTACGGGCAGTATATCATCGGGCGTATGGGCGTGCCGTACCGCGAAAAGGGCGTGAATATCATCAGCGTGGCGCTCGACGCGCCGGGCAACGTCATCTCCGCCCTGTCGGGCAAGATCGGCCGTCTGGACGGCATCACCGCCAAAACGGTCTACGCGCCCGAGGGCAGCATCGGAAAGGAAGAAAACCAATGAAAAAGAACCTCAAACATCTCTTGGCCCTGTGCCTGACGATTGCGCTCGTCTTCTCGCTCGCCGCCTGCGGGCAGAAGGCGGATGAGACGCCGAACGACGCGCAGAACGACCAGCAGACCGAGCAGGAGGAGTTCACCCCTGCGAGCTACTCCATCGCCGCGCTCAAGGGCCCTACGGCCATGGGCCTTGTGAAGCTGATGAAGGACAGCGAGAGCGGCGAAACTACTGGCAACGAATATACCTTTACCCTTGCCGGTTCTGCGGACGAAGTGACGCCCGCACTCCTCAAGGGCGAGCTCGACATGGCCTGCGTGCCCGCGAACCTCGCCGCCGTGCTCTACAATAAGACGGAGGGCGAGATCGAGGTGCTGGCGGTCAACACGCTCGGCGTTCTCTACATCGTGGAAAACGGCGAGAGCGTGCACTCCATGGCCGACTTGAAGGGCAAGACCATCGTGGCGGCGGGCAAGGGCTCTACGCCGGAATACGCCCTGCGCTATCTTCTCACGGAAAACGGCATCGATCCCGATAACGATGTGATGATCGACTGGAAGAGCGAGCACAGCGAGTGTGTCGCGGCGCTGGCTTCCGGTCAGGCGAGCGTTGCGCTCCTGCCCCAGCCCTTCGTCACCGTGGCGCAGAGCAAGATCGAGGGCCTGCGCATGGCGCTCGATCTGAATGCTGAATGGGACGCACTCGATAACGGCTCGGCGCTCATCACGGGCGTCATTGTTGCCCGCCGCGCGGTCGTGGAGGAAAATCCCGCCGCCGTGGAGGCCTTCCTCAAGGACTACGCCGCGAGCGTCGACTGGGTGAACGCCAACACCGCGGACGCCGCCGCGCTCATCGGCGAATACAGCATCGTGGACGCCGCCGTCGCGGAAAAGGCACTGCCCTACTGCAACATCGTCTGCCTGACGGGGGCAGATCTTCTTGAGGCGCTGCCCGGTTATTTAGAGGTGCTCTACAATGCGTCTCCCGCCGCTGTCGGCGGCGAGATGCCGGATAACAGCTTCTATTTCGCATAAATTCTTTGCGGCGGCGGGCGCTGTCCCGCCGCCGTATTTCAAGGAAAGGAGAGATGATCATGCGCGGAAAAAAGCAGAACGTGCGTCTCTGGGCAGTCGCTTTCTGGCTGATCGTCTGGCAGCTTGCCGCGGTGGCACTGCACGCGGCATACCCGCACGGCGCGCTGCTGCTCCCCTCTCCCGTATCCTCGCTCGCGCGGCTCTGGACGCTTGCGAGCACGGCAGTATTCTGGCGCGCCATCGGCACGTCGAGCATGCACATCTTGGGCGGCTTTTTGCTTTCCTGCGCGCTGGCAGTTGTACTGGCGGCGCTTTCCGCGCGGTTTTCGCGCGTCGAAGAGCTGCTTGCACCGCTCGTGGCGGCAGTCAAGACCGTGCCGGTGGCGTCGTTCATCATTCTGGCGCTTATCTGGCTCTCCAGCCGAACGCTGCCGCTGTTCATCGCGGCGCTGATGGTCTTCCCGCCCGTGTACTTAAATGTGCTTGAGGGCATCCGGCGCACGGACGCCTCTCTTCTGGAGATGGCGCGCGTGTTCCGCGTGCCGTTTTCGCGCACGCTGCGGGGCGTGTATCTGCCGCAGGTGCTTCCCTACTTCCGCTCTGCCGTCAGTGCGGCGCTGGGCCTTTGCTGGAAGGCCGGCACTGCGGCGGAGGTCATCGCCCTCTCCAGCGGCTCGATCGGTGAGAAGCTCTACAACGCGAAGATATACTTCCAGACCGCCGACCTCTTCGCCTGGACGGCGGCGATCGTGCTGATCTCGGCGGCGTTTGAAAAGCTGTTTCTTCTCCTCGTGGACAAGATCGCAGAAAGGATGGGCGCATGATGGAGCTTCGAGTCGAACACCTTTGCAAGCGCTACGGCGAGAATGCCGTGCTTGACGACATTTCCTTTACCGCGCGCATCGGCGTGACGCGCCTGCTCGGTCCCTCCGGCATCGGCAAGACGACGCTGCTGCGCGTGCTGCTCGGGCTGGAAACGCCGGACAGCGGTACGGTCAACGGCGATAAATTTCGCTGGACGGCGGTCTTTCAGGAAAACCGCCTGCTCGAAGGGCTGGACGCAGAGGGAAATCTTCGCTTCGTCCTCGGCGCGAATTACAACGCCGCGGCGGCGCAGGCGCTCCTGGAAGAACTGGGACTTGGCGACGTGGGGAAAAAGAAGGTACGCGATTATTCCGGCGGCATGCAGCGCCGGCTGGCACTCGCTCGAGCGCTGCTCGCGCCGTCCGACGCGCTCGCGCTCGACGAGCCGTTCACCGGCCTCGACGCGGAAAACCGCGAGGCCGCGATGCGCGCCATCCTGCGCGCGGCAGAGACGAAAATCGTGATCCTCTCCACACATGAGGAATTACCCATCCCCGTCCTCTGCCAGATCATCGAATTGTAAAAAGGAAGCGCAAGCAAAATGCTTGCGCTTCCTTTTTTGATGAAGTTACGCGCAGATGGCCTCGTCATAGACGGTGCTCGCGCCGCTGTGGGCGGCGACGAACTTATCGCGGAACGTATTGACCAAGCTCTCGTTGCCGTAGACGGACACGACGTACTGCCCCGACGTGAGGATCACGAGCCTTTCGGGGAAGCCGCACATCCACTGCTTGCCCTGCACGGCGCTGCGGATGTCGGCGGCGACGGTCGAAACGTTGCCCGCGTCACTGACGTGGAACGCGCCGCAGGTAAAGGTGTTGAGGTTCATCATGTGCACGAGCGATGCCGCGCCGTCGATGAGCGACACGTCGGCGGACGGGAACGTCAGCTGATAGGTCAGGTTGTCAGCGTTCGACACATCGAAGCTGCCGGGCGCGCTGTCGACGCTGTGCTCTGCGTCTCCGCCCGCGGCGGGAAATTTGTCATCCTCGCTGTACGTGCTCCAGACAGACGTGAGCAGTGAGAGCGCGCCGGTGTCCTGCGCCGCAGGTGTTTCCGACGGTGTTTCCGCGGGCTTGGAGGGCTCGGCAGGTTTAGCAGGTTCGGACGGCTTGCTTGCGGGCGTCTCGTCCTTCTTGCTGTTGGACTTGGTCGGTTCCGCGGGCTTTTGTGCCTCGTCAGTTTTTTCGCCCTTGTTTGCGTCGGGTTCGATCTCTGTAGCGTCGGACGCATTGTCTTTGTCCGCGTCATCCGCGGAAGGCTCGTCCTGCTTGTCGTCGACGGGCGTCTCCGCCTGTGTGGGATCGTCCTCTTCCGGCGTCTTGTCGTCCGCCTTGCTGCCGCAGGCAGCGAGCGAAAGCGTCATAGCGAGCGTCAGAAGAAGGCAAAGCAGCTTTTTCATCAAAGTTCTCCTTGCGATTTAGTATTTGTATACTGTATTGTAACAGAGATTTTTTAGAAAAGGAAGTCTTTTATTTTCTTCTTGCAAGAAGTGCAAAGGGTTTCCCTGCGCCGCGCAGGGGAGCGAGTCAAAGGGGGCGTTCTCTTTCGCGAAAGAGAACGCCCCCTTTGGACCCCCCAGAGAAAGGCATTTTTTCATTGCAAGCAAGCAGCTCGAAGAGGCGCGATGCTTGCCGATGATACTTCCTGCGCGCGGCGTTGCCGCGTTAGCATTGCTATACGATTTGGTTTGCTCCTACTATCCGCTGCCGCTCTGCCCATCTTGTAGAAGTACACCTAATCATCGTCTATCGAGGTACTCATCAATGCGGCGAGCGCAGCAATGCCGTATTCGGCAGGAAGTCTGCCGCCGGACAAACGTCACTCGCGCCTCACGATAGTAAGGTGCGGTTGAGAGCGGTAACGACTCGCAGGGATTCATGGCGAAGCCATGTACACCGCACCCGATTGCGCAGCGCGAGCAGCTCTTCGAGCTGCTCTCTTGCAATGGCGGGGTCAAGGGGCAGAGCCCCTTGCGTTCTCTTTGGGGGTCCAAGGGGGCCATTCTCTCACGTGAGAGAATGGCCCCCTTATCTGCGTCCCCCTGCACGGTGCAGGGAAATTGTAATTATATTACATAATCATAATCCCCATCTTCGCGCAGCAGATCCGCGAGTGTGTACTGATCAAGATATTTATTGATGACATCGTTCAGCCCCGCCCAGAGCGAGAGTGTGCGGCACTCCCCTGCGCGGTCGCAGGGCGAGCTGCCGGCTTCGAGGCAAGCGACGGGGGCGAGCGAGCCCTCCATCAGCCGCAGGATCTGGCCGGCGGTGAACTGGTCGGGGTTCTTGCACAGGCGGTAGCCGCCGCCCTTGCCGCGCATGCCCTCGACCACGCCGCCCTTGACGAGCGATTTGACGATGCTCTCTAAATATTTTTCCGAAATGTCCTGCCGCTTGGCGATCTCCTTGAGCGGGATGTATCCGTCGGTCTGGTGCTCGGCCATGTCGATGAGCACGCGCAGCGCATAGCGGCCCTTGGTTGAAATCATCATAGTATGTTCACGCCTTTCTAAGCACATCCGTTGAAAGGCATACGGGAGTCGGCCTTCTTCAACTTTTGATATTCCTATTATATTACATGGTTTATGGGAATTCAATAGGATTTTTTAAATTTCCTATTGACAAATCCAAATGCACATCGTATAATCCCTACATACCTACTCGAAAGGTTGGTAATGAACGTGAATTCATTCCTTCACCCGTTCCGATGTCGCCGCGGCAGAACATAAGATGCAAGCGATCACCGAAACCTATAAAACAAACAATAAAATTTTGATATAGAACGTACATCGTTCAGGAGGAAACATTATGAGCAAGATTTACACTTCTGCGGACCAGCTGATCGGCAAGACCCCGCTTCTCAAACTGTCCCACATCGAAAAGACTGAAAAGCTCGAGGCTAAGCTCCTCGCCAAGCTCGAATACTTCAACCCCGCGGGCTCCGTCAAGGATCGTATCGCCAAGGCCATTCTTGATGACGCTGAGGCAAGCGGCAAGCTGAAGCCCGACTCCGTCATCATCGAGCCGACCTCCGGCAATACCGGCATCGGCCTTGCATCCGTGGCCGCCGCACGCGGCTATCGCATCATCATCGTCATGCCCGAGACCATGAGCGTCGAGCGCCGCCAGCTGATGAAGGCCTACGGCGCAGAGCTCGTTCTCTCCGACGGCGCAAAGGGCATGAAGGGTGCCATCGCCAAGGCTGAAGAGATCGCCGCGCAGACGCCGGGAAGCTTCATCGCCGGCCAGTTCGTCAACCCCGCGAACCCCAAGGCGCACTATGAGACCACCGGTCCCGAGATCTGGGAAGACACCGACGGGCAGGTCGACATCTTTGTCGCCGGCGTCGGCACCGGCGGCACGCTGACCGGCACGGGCAAGTTCCTCAAGGAGCAGAACCCCAACGTCAAGGTCGTCGCCGTCGAGCCCGCCTCATCCCCCGTTCTGAGCAAGGGTGTTGCGGGCGCGCACAAGATCCAGGGCATCGGCGCGGGCTTTGTGCCTGACGTTCTTGATACCAAGATCTATGACGAGATCATCACCGTCGAAAATGACGACGCCTTTGCCACCGGCAAGCTTGTCGGCCACAGCGAGGGCGTGCTGGTCGGTATCTCCTCCGGCGCTGCCGTCTGGGCCGGTATCCAGCTCGCCAAGCGTCCCGAGAACAAGGGCAAGACCATCGTTGTCCTGCTGCCCGACACCGGCGACCGTTACCTCTCCACCCCCCTGTTTCAGGATTGATATTTGATCCCTCTCTCATCTCTCTAAATGGCGAAGGCCCGCTTCCGAAAGGAAGCGGGCCTTTGTCCATTTTATTTTCGGTTAGCGTCGTTTTTGACTGCCCGCGTTCCATTCGCGCAGGTCCTTGAGCTCGTCGTAGAGTCGGCAGTAGCTTTCATGCCGCCCTCTGACGATCCTGCCATCTTTTACGGCCTGACGCACCGAGCAGCCCTTTTCCTTTGTGTGGCTGCACCCGATGAATTGGCAGTCGCCAAGGTAGGGCAAAAAGTCCAAAAAGCACTCGGGTAGCTTTTCTTTGAGCTCCAAATTGAGCCCCGTCGTCTCGAACGAGGAAAAGCCCGGTGTGTCGATGATCTCCGCGCCGCAGGGTAGCTCGTAGAGCTCAACATGGCGCGTCGTGTGCCGTCCGCGGCCGAGCGCCTGACTCACTTCGCCCGTCTTGAGCGACATGCTGGGGTCGAGCGCATTCAGAATGCTCGACTTGCCAACGCCGGAGTTGCCTGTGACGGCGGAGAGCCGCCCGACGAGCTGGGCGCGTAGCGCCTCGATGCCCTCGCCCGTCTCCGCGCTGACGCTGACGGTGCGAAAGCCCGCGTTTTCATAGTATTCCCGCAGCGCGTTCGCGGGGTCTAAGTCGCACTTGTTGATGCAGATGAGCACGTCGCAGCCCTTGAGCGCGGCGATGGCCGTCATGCGGTCGACCAAATATGGATCGGTCTTCGGGATCGCCTGTGAGCAGACGATGACCATCTGGTCGATGTTGGCGACGCTCGGGCGGTCAAAGCTGTTTCGGCGCGGCAGAATTTCGTCGATGCGGCCTTCGCCGCCCGGCACCTCGCAGAATTCGACGTCGTCGCCCACGAGCGGCGAAATGCCCTCCCTGCGGAATTTGCCGCGCGCCTTGCAGGTGTAGAGCTGTCCGTCCGCGCATTTGACATAGTAGAAGCCGCTCAGTGCGCGCTGTATTCTTCCTCTCACGGCTGCGGTTCCCCTCCGGAGGTCGTGGCGTCATCGCCGTAGTCCGGCATGGCAGGGCCTTCGCTGATAACGAAGTTGATGGTCGTGCCCGCGTCCACCTGCGTTTCGGCGCTGATGCTCTGCTCGATGACCGTGCCGTAGGGCTCGTCGGATGCGCGCTGCGTCACCTCGCCGACGACAAGGCCGGTCTGTGTGACCTGCTGGCGGACGATCTCAATGTCGATGCCGATGAAAGAGAGCACCTTCACGGGCTTGGGCTGCTCGCCCTTGCTGACGACGAGCGTGACGCTGTCGCCCTCCTGAAGCGTTTCGCCGTACTCGGGAATCGTGCGGATGACATAGCCCTTTGTGATGCTGCTGTATTCCTCGACCGGGTCGTTGACGACAAGGTTCAGGTCAAGGTTGGTGAGCTGGAGCGTTGCGTCGCGGTACTCCTTGTTGACGAGATTCGGCATTTTCTCCGTCTTGGCGCCGGAGCTGACGAAAACCGAGATGACGCGGTTGCCCTTTACGGTCTTGCCGCGCTCGGGCGACTGCTCGATAATCTGACCCGCCGCGTATTCGCTGCTCGCGCGCTGGCCGATCTGTTCGATCGTGAAGATGCCCTTCACGTTTTCGTCCTCGTTCGCCTCGTCGATGGTCATGCCGATGAGATGCGGCACCACATACTCCGTCGGCGTCTGATCGCCGCCGAGAAGATCGCTGAAGATCGCGTGCCAGAGCAGCACGATGAGCGCCACCGCGGCCACCGCCGCGCCGATGATCGTGAGCAGCTTGCGCGTGCCCAGCTTGTGCGGGGATGCCTCTTCTTCCTCCTCGTCGTCCGCCTCCTGCACCTTCTGTGCCTTGGAGACGGTGTGCACGGCGGGGATATACTGCGTGGGCTCGTCCACGGTCTCGCGGTGCAGGTCTTCGATCGTGAAGTCGAGGTCGACCTCGGGATTCTTGCGGAACTCCTCAAGGTCTGCGAGCATTTCATCCGCCGAGGCGTAGCGCTTCTCCAAATCGGAGGCCATCGCCTTCATGCAGATGAGCTCAAGCGCTTCGGGCACGTCGGGATTGATCTCGCGCGGCGAGAGCGGCACGGAGGAAAGGTGCTGGATGGCGACGGAAACGGCGTTGTCGCCCTCGAACGGGAGTCTCCCCGTCAGCATTTCGTAGAGCACGACGCCCGCGGAGTAGATGTCCGAGCGCGCGTCCGTGCGGTCGCCCCTCGCCTGCTCGGGCGACATGTAGTGCACAGAGCCGAGCGCCTCCTGCGTGAGCGTGTTGGCGGAGTTGGCGAGGCAGGCGATGCCAAAGTCAGCGACCTTGACGCTGCCGTCGCGAAGCACCATGATGTTCTGCGGCTTGATGTCGCGGTGGATGATGCCGCGCGAATGCGCGTGCGAGAGCGCCTTCATGATCTGCGTGATGAAGTGCAGCGCCTCACGCCAGTTGAGCTGGCCGCGCTTTTCCATATACTGCTTGAGCGTGATGCCGTCGATGAGCTCCATGACGATATACTCCGTCTCGCCGCGGCTGACGTCGTAGACCGAGACGATATTCGGGTGCGAGAGCATTGCGACAGCCTGCGACTCGTCGCGGAAGCGGCGGCGGAAGTCGGCGTCCTCGGCAAGGTCGCTCTTGAGCACCTTGACCGCCACGAGGCGGTTCAAGCGGTGGCACTTGGCCTTGTAGACAACGGCCATGCCGCCGCTGCCGATGACTTCGAGCAGCTCATAGCGGTTGTCGAGCATTTTTCCGATCATATTGTTCATACGGTGCCACCTCCTTTACTCGTGTTCAATGAGCACAGCCGTCACGTTGTCCGGCGCGCCCTGCGCCTTGGCGAGCGCAATGAGATCGTCAAGGCTTTCTTCCGCGCTCTTACCCGCGCACACGGCGCGGCAAATTTCGTCGTCCGTCGCGGTGACGACAAGGCCGTCCGTGCAGAGGAGAATTTTGTCCCCCTTGGTGAACGTGACCTCGAACGCGTCGCAGAGCGTGTTTTCGTCTGGGCCGAGCGCGCGGGTGATGAGGTTGCGGTTCGGGTGCGTGCGCGCCTCCTCGGCGGTGATGTTGCCGTTTTCCACGAGCGTCTGCACGACGCTGTGGTCGTGCGTGATGCGTGCGATCTCGCCGCCGCGGATCAAATACGCGCGGCTGTCGCCGATGTTGCAGACGATGGCGTACTTCTCCTCTGCCACTGCGCTGACGAGCGTCGTGCCCATGCCCTGATAGGCGGGGTCTTGCAGCGCGCGCTGATAGACCGCCGTGTTGGCCTTCGCCACGCAGAACGACGCGAGCTCGCGCAGCTGCTCGGCGGTCATGTCCGCGCGGATGAGCGCGCGCATTTCCTTCATAAAGGTCTCCACCGCAACAGAGCTTGCGATCTGTCCGCCCTCGGCGCCACCCATGCCGTCGCACACGACGGCGATGAGCAGCTTTTTGCCCTGCTCGACGGCAAAGGTATCCTGATTTTCATGCCGCCGCAGACCGACGTCGGTTTTTCCACAGGCTCTCATTGCGCGACCCCCTCTCTTGCTTTCATTTCTTTGCGCCGGAGTTGTCCGCAGCTGGCGTCAATGTCGCCGCCCAGGCTGCGGCGGACCGTCGCCGTCAGGCCGTGGGACTCAAGGCGCTTCTGGAATGCTGCGACGCGCTTGCTCGGCTTGAACTCGCTCTCGACCACGTCGTTGAGCGGGATGAGGTTCACATGCCCCGGCATGCCGTGGATCTTTTCGGCCAGCAGGTCGGCCTGCCAGTCGTGGTCATTCACGCCGTCGATCATCGCGTATTCAAACGAGATGCGGCGGCCGGTCTTCTTAAAATAGCGGTGGCAAGCGGCAAACAGCTCCTCCACGTCGTAGGCGTTGTTCACGGGCATGATGCGGCTGCGCGTCGCGCTGTCGGGCGCGTGGAGCGAAACAGACAGCGTGAGCTGCAAATTGTCCTCCGCGAGCGCGTCGATGCCCGGCACCACGCCGCAGGTGGAAAGCGAGATGTGCCGCATGCCGATGTTCATCCCGTCGGGATGGTTGATGAGCTCCAAAAAGCGCAGCACATTTTTCCGGTTGTCCATCGGCTCGCCGATGCCCATCAGGACGATGTTGGAAATTTCGCGTCCGGAGTCAAGCTGCGTGAAAAGCACCTGATCGAGCATTTCCGACGGTGTTAAGTCCCTCACCTTGCCGGCCAGCGTGGACGCGCAGAATTTGCAGCCCATGCGGCAGCCGACCTGCGAGGAAATGCAGACCGTGTTGCCGTGGTGATAGGACATCAGCACCGTTTCGATGCAGTTGCCATCTTGCAGCTCCCAGAGGTATTTGATCGTCCCGTCGAGCTTCGACACCTGCTTGCGCGCGACCGTCGGCACGGTGATGTAGTACTCCGCCCTGAGCTTTTCGCGCAGGGATTTGCGAATATTCATCATCTCGTCAAAATCGGTGATGCCGCGGTGCAGCCAGGTGAAGACCTGCTTGCCGCGGAACGACGGTTCGCCCATCGCGCGCAGTGCCGCGGTGGTTTCCTCCAATGTCATTGACTTTAAATCAGTCATGCGTCTTTCTCCTCATGCGGCTGAGATAGAACCCGTCCGTATTGTCGCGCTGCGGCCAGAGCGTCAAATGCCCCGGCGCGCTCACGCCGTTCGGCAGCGAAAAGGCTTCGTAAGTAAACTCGTCGTGTGCCTTCAAAAAGCCGTCTGTCACCTGCTCGTTCTCCTCGGGCAGGATCGTGCAAGTCGAGTAGACGAGAAGGCCGCCGTCTTTCACATAGCGCGCGCTGTTCTCTAAGATCGCGCGCTGGATCTCCGGCAGCGCGGAAAACTCCTGCGCATCCTTGTAGCGGATGTCCGGCTTTTTGCGGATGATGCCAAGGCCCGAGCACGGCACATCGCAGATGACGACGTCAAAATGCCCCGCCCATTCCTCGCGGAACGCGCGGCCGTCGACGGCGGCGGTCTCGATGCACGTGATGCCGAGGCGCTGCGCGCCCTCGCGGATGCGCTTCAATTTGTTTTCATGTAGATCGCACGAGAGGATGCTCCCCTCGTTTTCCATCGCGAATGCCGCGGCGAAAGACTTGCCGCCCGGAGCGGCGCAGACGTCCAGCACCCTCTGCCCGCGCGCAAAGTCCGCGGCGCAGACGATCAGGTGTGCCGCCGCGTCCTGTACGGTGAAGCGGCCATTGTAGAAGGCGCTGAGTGTCGTCAAATCACCCGTGCCGGAAAGCTCCAGGCATCCGGGCACCCACGGGTGCGGCGTGACGCAGACGCCCTCGCCGCGAAGCTCGTCGACGAGCGCTTTTTCATTCGTTTTGAGCGGGTTGACCTGTACGCTGATGGGCGAAGCCTCGTTGTCGATGCGAAGAAACGCTTCCGCTTCCTCGGTTCCCAAGAGCGACACGAGCTTTTTCACGAGCCACTGCGGGTGGCTGTAGGCGACACTCAATCGTGCGATATTCCCCTCCGGCAGCGGCGGGAGATTCGACTTATTCTGCGCGACCTTGCGCAGCACGGCGTTGACGAGCCCGCTCGCGGCGCTCCGTCCGTTCGTGCGGCAGAGCTCCACGGACTCGCTGACGGCGGCGTGGTCGGGCACCTTGTCCAAAAACAAGATCTGGTACGCACCGATGCGCAGAATGTCGGCAAGCGGCGGCTGCAAATGGTCGAGCTTCTGCGTACAGTAGGCGCTCAAATACCAGTTCAGCAGCAACTCGTTCTGCATCACGCCGTAGACGATGCGGCTGCAAAGCGCCGCGTCCTGAGCACTCAGTGCGCACTTGCCGAGCTGCGCCTTCAGCGCGGCGTCCGCCCACGCACCGTTGCGGCGGCAGGCGACCAGAACGGAGAGCGCGCATTCGCGCGCGTTCGCGGTATTTCCCTTACGCATCGAGGACCGTCCCCGCGGCGATGCGCTTGCCGTTCAGAAAAGCGTTCGCTGCCATGCGCTTGCCGCCGTCGGGCTGCAGCTCCGTGATGAGAATGCTTTTGCCGTTGCCGCAGGCGGCTTCGATGCCCTTTTTGCGCGCGCACAGCGTGCCGGGCGCGTCCTTCGTTTCGCCGAGCGGCACGGCACGGAAAATTTTCGTGTTCGCGCCGAGAATGCTCGCCGCGGCGCAGGGCCACGGGATCAGCGCGCGGATCTGGTCGATGATCTGCGTGCTGCTTCTCGTCCAATCGATGGGCGAAAGCTCGCGCGAGAGCATGGGCGCATACGTCGCCTGCGACTCGTCCTGCGGCACGCGCTGGGCCGTGCCGTTTTGAATCTCAACGATGGCCTCAGCAATCGCATCCGCGCCGAGCACAGCGAGCTCTTTGAACAGGTCCTCCGCCGTCTCGTCGGGACGGATGGCCTGCTTTTTGACTAAGATCATATCGCCCGCGTCGCACTCTTTCGCCATGTGCATCACGGTCACGCCGGTCTCCTTTTCGCCGTCTAAGATGGCGCGGTTAATCGGCGCTGCGCCGCGGTACTTCGGCAGAATGGACGCGTGTGCGTTGATGCAGCCATGCACCGGCACGGCAAGCATTTCCTCCGGTAGGATGCGACCATAGGCCGCGACGACCGCGAGCTCGGGCGCGAGGGTCTTGAAATCCTCAAGCGCCGTGCCGTCGCGCATCGTCACCGGCTGAAAAACAGGGATATTCTGCGACAAAGCATATTCCTTTACAGGGCTTGGAGTGACTTTGTTTCGGTTGCGCGGCTTGTCCGGCTGCGTGAAAACGCCGCACACGTCGTGCCCGTCCGCGACCAGACGCTCTAAGATCGTGCGCGCAAAGTCGGGCGTGCCCATGAAGACGATCCTCATTCCTCGTCCAGCTCCTTTTCCTGCTCGCGGATATACTGCTCCAGCTCCTCGTCGGTGAGGACTTTGCAGTGCTCGGTGTAGAGGTGGCCGTCGAGATGCTCGATCTCGTGGCAGAAGCAGCGCGCGGTCAGCTCTTCGTCCTCAACTTCAAACTCCGTGCCGTAACGGTCCTGCGCGCGCACGCGCACGACCATCGGGCGCGTGACGATGCCGTACTTGCCCGGCACGCTCAGGCAGCCCTCGAGGCCCGTCTGCTCGCCCTCGGTCTTGATGATCTCGGGGTTGATGAGCTCGATGATCTCGCCCTGCTCATCCTCCACGATGCAGACGCGGCGCAGGATGCCGACCTGCGGGGCGGCGAGGCCGACGCCACCGGCCTCCTCCAGTGTGTCCGCCATGTCGTCGAGCAGCTCATGCAGCCGGTCGTTGAATTCCGTCACGGGGCGGCAGACCTTTGCAAGGCAGGGGTCGCCCACTTCGTGGATCTTGCGAATAGCCATAATTTCATCCTCTTTTCTCTATTGTAAAGCATTGCAGTCGGCAAAAATGTCGAGACCGCGGTTTTCTTTTCTTGCGTAAAATGCCAGCAGATATTCGCTGACGGTGCGCCGCAGCACGCTGCCGCCCTTGCCGCACAGGTACACACAGTAGCGGTAACGGTTGTTGACCTTCACGACCGGCGCGCCCGCGGGGCCGAGCACTTCGACCTCCAAGTCTTTCAGCGGCGGCTGAGAGCAGGCGTAGCGCAGCGCGTCGCACAGCGTGCGGGCGGCGGCAATGACGCGCAGCTCTTCAAGGCCGGAGACCGTCAGCGTGAACAGGTCGGCAAACGGCGGATAGCGCCGCAGCGAGCGCATGCGCAGCTCGTTTTGGTAAAACGTCTCATAATCCTGCTTCGCCGCGGCCTGAATGACCTCGTTTTCGGGGTGGTAGGTCTGGATGACCGCGCGGCCCGGACGCTCGCCGCGTCCGGCCCTGCCGACGACCTGCGCCAGCAGGCTGTACGTCCGCTCGGCGGCGTGGTAGTTCTGCGCGTAGAGCGAAAGGTCCGCGTCCAGCACGCCCACGAGCGTCACGTTTTCAAAATCCAGCCCCTTGGCGACCATCTGCGTGCCAAGAAGGATGGGGATATTCTTTTCTTCAAATTCGCGCAGCAGCGCTTCATGTCCGCGTGACGCGCCGACGGTGTCGGCGTCCATGCGCAGCACTTTAGCCTTTGGGAACAGGTCAAAAAGCTCCTGCTCGACCTTCTGCGTGCCGGAGCCGACGCGCTTCATCAGTCCCCCGCACTCGCTGCACCTGTCCACCACGGCTTCAGAGTGCCCGCAGTAATGGCACATCAGCCGTTCGTTGGCGGAATGGTACGTCATCGGCACGCTGCACCGCGGGCACTGCGGCACGTAGCCGCACTCGCCGCACAGCAGCATCCGCGCGCTGCCGCGCCGGTTGAGAAACAGAATGCTCTGCTCGCCGCGTTCGATATTTTTTTCAAGCTCTGCGCGCAGCGCATGACCGATCGAGGTCTCGTTCCCCTGCCGCAGCTCGTCCTTCATGTCAGCAATCAGCACCTTGGGCAGCGGCAGATCGTTGAACCGCTTATGAAGGGAAAAGACTTGATAGCGTCCGTTTTTGGCGGCGTATGCCGTTTCAATTGTCGGCGTCGCCGAGCCGAGCAGCAGCAGCGCGTCATTCTGCGCGCAGCGGAACTGCGCGACGTCGCGCGCGTGGTAGCGCGGCGGATTTTCGGACTGATAACTCGTCTCCTGCTCTTCATCCAAAATGATGAGCCCGAGGTTTTGCAGCGGTGCGAACACTGCGCTGCGCGTGCCCAGCACGACGCGCACCTCACCGCGGCGGATGCGCTTCCATTGGTCGTAGCGCTCGGTGAGCGGCAGCGCGCTGTGCAGCATCGCGACGTCGCTGCCGAACTGCGCCGTAAAGCGGCGCAGCATTTGCGGCGTCAGCGCGATCTCCGGCACGAGCAGCATGGCGGTCTTGCCGCGCGTGAGAGCTTCTTCGATGAGCCTGATATAGACCTGCGTTTTGCCGCTGGCGGTCACGCCATGCAGCAGCGCGGCACTGCCGCCCTCGCGGCCCAGGAGCGCACAGAGACCGTCGAAAGCGGCCTGCTGTTCGCCGTTGAGCACAATGTCCTCGCGCGCGGGCGCATTATCATAGCGGCTGACGCGCAGCACCTCGCGCTCGGAAAATTCGACAAGTCCGGCCTTCTTGAGGCCGCGCAGCGTTTGCATCGTCGCGCCGGTGTAGTAGCTGATCTCGCTGCTGGATAGGCACCCCTCGCGGCTGAGAAGCTCTACGACCGCATAGCGCACGGGCGCGCTGCGGCGCTTGGGCTCGACCGCGGCGAGCGCGTCCTCCGCGCTGACGCAGAGCGACACCATGCGCACGGACTTATCCTGCAAGCGCTGACGCAGCTTCGTCTCGCGCACGGCGAGGCCGCAGGCCTCGAGCGAGTGGAGCGCCTTTGCCGTCTTTTCGCCGCCGAGCTCATCGAGCGCGGTGCGCTCGATCTCCTTCGCGCTGAGCATCGCGCGCAGCAGCGTTTCCTCGAGCGAATCCGGCGCGACGGACGAGAGCGCGTCCTCCGCGCCGATCTCCGCGTTTATGTGCCACAGCTCGCGGTATTGGAGCCACACGCCGCCGGGGAGGATCGTCTTGATCGCGTCGTAATACGTGCAGAAATAACGCGCCTTCATCCACCGCACAAGGCGGATGTCCTTTGCATCCAGCAGCGGCGCATCGTCGAGCACCGCGTCGATGGGCTTGAGCGGCGACGTCGCCACCTCGCGCCCGACTTCGAGCAAAAAGCCCTCCACGCGCCGATTTCCGCGCCCAAAGGGGATCGTCACGCGCTTGCCGGCCTCGGCGCTGCCGATGAGCTCGTCCGGCACAAGGTAGGTGTAGAGCCGGTCGGCGGCATAAGGAACAGAAGAGACTGCGACGCGAGCAAGCATTTTCTCTGTCATACAGTCTCCCCCTTTGCGTTATTCAAGACTTATTTTGCGATGTGCGTGTCGATATTCTCTGCGGTGAGCTTACCGGCAGCGACCTCGTTGATGGCCGTGGTGACCGGCTTTTCGCAGAGGGGATAACCCTCTTCGTCGGCCTGCTCGGCGATCTGGCGGGCGCGGCGCGCGACCACGTTGACGAGCAGATAACGGTTCTCAACGTACTTGTTGAGCAGACTCATAGCGGGATAAAGCATCATAATAGTTTACTTCCTTCTGCCTTTTTCGGCTGATTTTTGAACTTATTCAGACAAAATGGCCATGCGCTCGGCGGGCTTGCAGTGCTCGGCGAGCATGATGGCGTTGATCTCGCGCACAGCGCGTTCCACCGTGTCGTTGATGACGAAATAATCATAGGTATTAGCGGTCTGAAGCTCGACCTTTGCGCGCACGAGGCGTTTTTGCACCTTTTCGGGACTGTCGGTGCCGCGGCTCGTCAGGCGCTCCTCGAGAGCCTGCCACGAGGGCGGCGCGATGAAGATGCGAACGACATCGGGCCGCTTATGCACGACCTGCAAGGCACCCTGTACCTCGATATCGAGGACGACGTCCTTCCCCTGCTCCATGGCCTCGTCGACAAACTTTTTCGGCGTGCCGTAGAAGTTGCCGACATACTCGGCATACTCCAAAAAGGCGTCCTCCGAGATCATTTTGCGGAACTCGTCGACGTCGGTAAAGTGATAGTGGACGCCGTTTATCTCGCCGGGACGCGGCGGGCGCGTCGTGGCGGAAACGGAGAAACAAAGATCGTCGCGATCCTGAAATAACTCCTTGAGCACCGTGCTCTTGCCCACTCCGGATGGGCCGGAGATGATGAATGTTTTCCCCTTGTACATGATTTTCTATGCTTCCTCCTCCATGGCGAGCGTTTCCACGCCCAGCCTTGCGATCAGCTTGTCAGCGGCGATGGCCGAGAGCACCACATGGTCGCTGTCCATGATGAACACCGACGCGGTCTTGCGGCCGTAGGTCGCGTCGATCAGCATGCCGCGCTCGCGCGACTCCTGAATGAGGCGCTTGATCGGCGCGCTGTCAGGGCTGACGACGGCGATCAGACGCTCGGCGGACACCATGTTGCCAAATCCGATATTCAGCAGCTTCATTTGCTTCGCCCCTTACTCGATGTTCTGCACCTGCTCGCGGATCTTTTCGACCTCCGCCTTGAGCGCGACCACATCGCGCGCGATGGCGACGTCGTTGCACTTCGAGCCGATGGTGTTGCTCTCGCGGTTGACCTCCTGAATAAGAAAGTCCATCTTGCGGCCCATGGGTTCGTCGGAGAGCAGCATGTCGCGCAGCTGCGACACATGCGAGCGCAGACGCACGGTCTCCTCGTCCACGGCGATCTTGTCGGCGTAGATGGCGGCCTCGGTCAGAATGCGAGACTCGTCGATCGTCGTGCTCTGCAGGACCTCCTGCATGCGCGCGGTCAGCTTTTCGCGGTACTCGCGCACCGTTTCGGGCGAGCGCTCCTCGACCTTGCCGGTGAGCGTCTCGATGGTCGTGAGGCGGCCGCCGATGTCCTCGGCCAGCTTTTTCCCCTCCGTCGCACGCATCTGGTTATAGGACGCGAGCGCTTCGTCGAGCACCTCGCAGATGTCCGCGCCGACGGACTCCAGGTCCTCCTCCGCCTTCGTGACGGTCAGCACGTCCGGAATGCGGGCGAGATCCGCCGCGTAGGACTGCTTTTGAAGGTAATTCCCGTCGTCGATCTCATAGAGCTTGCGCAGCGCCTCTAAATAGCTGCGGGCCAGACTCTCGTTGACCACGACGACCTCTTCATCCGCGCCGGTCGAGTCGATGGTGACGAACACATCGACCTTGCCGCGCGAGATGGCCTTCTGCACGCGCCCCTTGATGGCGTCCTCTGCGAAGATGTAGGCGCGCGGCAGCTTCACCGTGCAGTCAAGATAGCGGTTGTTGACAGAGCGCACCTCGACGGTGATATCGCGATTGGAGAGCGTTTTTTTGGCTCTTCCATAGCCAGTCATACTTTTGACCACGATTCTTCTCCTCCATGATATAGTAAAAACACAAAACTGAAAAGTACAGGATTAAACAAAAATCAGTAGTAAATGCAGGGCAGAAAATAGCATCCGCCGCCGCTAAAGAGCGTGCAGCACGACCATGCCGCGCAGCAGCGCAGACACGCGCTGTCATCAAAATTGGCCGTGTGGACCGAGCGGAAGCCGTTGGGCCGGTAGCCCGCCCCCGTCAGCGCAGAGAGCGCGTTCTGATACTCTGGATTGTTCGGGTCCATCTGCACGGCGGTCTCCATATAGCGCTTGGCCTCGTCCATCCAGCCGCGCCGCGAGCAGACCACGCCCATCAGGAAGTTCCACTCCGCGTTATGGTCGCTCACGCCGCTTAAGAGACGCTCAGCGAGCGAGATATCGCCGCGGTTGATCGCCATGCGCACCTGATCGAGCGAGCCCGCTCCATAGGCGCCGCCGTAAGCGGAGTTGCCATAGCTATTCCCGCTGCCGTAGCCGTAGGAGTGGCTCTGCGAGGCGGCAGAAGACGCCTTGCGCTGCTTCTGAATCTGGTCATAGGCCTCGTTGATCTCTTTCATTTTTTCCTGCGCGAGATCGGCCAGCGGGTTATCGTGGTAATTGTCCGGGTGGTATTTGCGGGCAAGGTCGCGGTAAGCGCGCTTGACCTCCTCGTCAGTCGCCGTCGGCGGGATATTTAGGATCTGATAGGGGTCATTCATACGGTTTCCTCGTTTTTCTCCGCCTTGATGCGGAAGTGTATTCTACGCGGGGGCTTATGATACGTGCCCTTGAGAACGGCATTGCCGATCCCATAAAGGCTTTCGTAAAAAATGCTGTCTAAAATGCTTGTCCACACGCCGCAGGAGAGCAGCGCGTAAGCGCTCGCCATGCGGTGCACGGAGAGGTCGAGCGAGGCGGCGACGGCTTCCCTGCTCTGCTCGTCCAGCTTGTCGCCATCAAGCTCATAGCGATAGCGCAGCGGATTGTAGCAATTCGAGTGCGCGTCCTTTTCAAAGTCATCTGCCGCGTCGACCAAGTAGATCCAGCGGCCGAGGTGGTAGAAAATTTCCTTCATCACGCGCCGCCGCATTTCGTCATCGACACAGTCGGCGATGTCCGCCATCAGCGCGGCGAAAGGCTCGGCGGCCTGATCGAGCGAGGCGCAGTGCTCCCGCTCGCGCTGGTGCAGATCATTTAGGTGACGCTGCACGGAAGCATCAAATTCCGGCACGAACGTCCTCGCCTTGCGGTAAGCGCCGCGCAGCAAAAGCGCCGCGAGCCGGTATGGGATGGCTTTGAAAAAGCCGTGGTCTTCAATATGGTCGCGAAGCTGCCACCAGGCGAGCACCAGACTGTGGTCTGCCGCCGTTTTGAGCGCGACGGTGTGCGCCATGACGCACTGTGCCTTGCACGGATGCGCCGCGCAGCGGCAGCTCTCGCATTCCGGCTCCTGCGCGTCGGAGAGCAGGATAGCAAGGAACGTGAAGTCGAAATTCAGCACAAAGCGGGCGGCAAAGCCGTACTTTCGCCCGAGCTCGTGGCACAGCCCGCAGTAAACGGACTGGAAGCGCGCTTCGTCCTGCTCGCTGAGGTGCGGCTTGGACGGCCTGATGTAACCAAACATGCCTTAGAAAAGACGCACGATGGTGAACGTCAGCTTGCCGTTTTTCTTCGTGCGGCGGTCGCAGATGATCGCGGGGATGATGCCGACTAAAAACGCCGCGATGGCGACGGCGTAGCGCAGTCCCTCGCTTTCGAGCGCGCCGGTCGCAAAGTAGCCGACAAGAAACAGCACGATCGGCAGAAGATAGACGAGGAGCATCACGCCGAGCAGATTCTTCGTGCTGCTCTCGACCACGACCTTTTGTCCCACTTCGGCGCGGGCGTCGTTGCGCGCGACAGCGCGCACGCTTGCACCCGATACGCCGCAGCCCGCACACTCTTCACAGTCGTGGCCGCAGGCGGACTTGCGCGGGACGGAGATCTCCGCCATGCCGCCGGGAAGGATTTTTTCTACTGTTGCGATCTGAGTCATGCTGTCTCCTTTTGCGAATTGGCTTAGCTGATGTGAACGGTGACCTCGTAAGTGCCGACCGCGCCCACGTCGTAGCCGCTCACCTCGATGCGGGCGGGAACGGTGTAGCTGCCGCTGTCGGCGGCGATGTCGGATAGGTCTGCAATGACGTGGACCTCGCTGCCGTAGATGGCCTCAAGGTCGCTTGTGGAGCCTCGCAGTGTGACGGGCAGTGACGAGGTCACGACGGTGACGGTGTGATCGCCTGAGAAATTCTCGTAGCTGAAGTGCGTCGCCTCGACCTCTTTCGTGCTGATGTCGCCGCTGCTGATCGTGAGCGTAGCGCTTGTGATCCCGCTTAAGTTGTTCACCCCGTCGGGAATGAGAATGTCATAGGTCAGCGTCTCCGAGCCCTGCACGTCCTCAAGCGCGAGCGTGCCGAGCGAGATCTCACTGATGCCTGCCATCTGCGTCGCATCACCGGAAAGGGTGATGCTGCTGTGGCTGAGCGTATAGGTGTAATTCTCGAGCCGCGAGCCCGCGGATTCGATAAAGTTGACGGTCAGCGGAACGTCTTTCACCTTGAGCACCGGCATCGTCACCTGCACGTTTTCACTCATGGGATGGATGTTCTTGCTCTCAATGAGCTGGTCGTTGAAGTCATAGAGCTCATAGTCGAGCAGCTCCACGACCGTGGAGGATGCATTTTCGATGTCGAGCGTGACCTGCGCGTAGCTGATCTGCATGATGTCAGCCTGCTGGCCGCGCACCTCGAGCGTTTCGGGTAGCATCTCGACCGTGCCGGCGATATAGCCCTCGGCCACATTGCCGACGACCTTGCAGCGGATCTCGATGTCCTTCTTGTTGAGCTCGCCGATCTCGACCTGAACGGTGCGGATGGTCGGCGATTCGACCTTCACGCTGTTCGACGAGACCTTCGAAGGGTACAGGATCGTGTAGCTGACGGACTGCTTGCCCGCGTAGGTGATGGTCGAAAGGTCGCTCACGAGCCGCAGCTCGCTCGTGTCAAAGTCGTAGACGACGTTGCGCGGCATCTGGAGCTTTAAATCGACGGTGATATCCTCGTCCCCACTGATGCGCATGAGGCCCTTGTCGGCAAGCGACGTGTCCTCGTTGAGAAATTCGATCGGCACGTCATGGACGTACACGGTCACGGATTCCTTGTTGTTCACGTAGAACCAGATCGTTGCCGCGATGAGGATGGACAATGCAACGTAGAAGATCTTGCGGCGCTTACTTTTCATCGTCCTTGTCCCCCTTTCCTGCACTGAGGAGCTTCAAGAGCTTCATGTGGAGCTTGTCGTCCTGTTCGGTGGGCTCCTGCGGGACAAGCTCATTGATGAGCAGCTTTTCGAGCGTCTCGGGCATCAGGTGGCGTTTTAAGAGGCCGCCGATGGCGACGGAGATTGTCCCCGTCTCCTCCGAGACGATGACGACGACCGCGTCGGAATTCTCGCTCATGCCGATGCCCGCACGGTGACGCATGCCAAGGTCGCGGCTCAGGTTCACGTTTTTCGAGAGCGGCAGCATGCAACCGCCCGCGAGCAGCCGCCCGTCACGCATGATGACCGCGCCGTCGTGCATGGCCGCCTTAACGAAGAAAATATTTTTGAGAAGCTCGCTGCTCACGCGCGCGTCGACGATCGTGCCCGTGCGGGCGATGTCGTCCAGCGCCATTTCACGCTCGAAGACGATGAGAACGCCCGTGCGCGTTTTGGACATTTCCGTGCAGGCGAGCACCGTCTGCGCGATGGCGTTTTCAATGGCCGAGACCTGCTGCGTGCGCGCGAAGGGGTTGAACGAGCGCCAGCGGCTCGAGCCGAGCTGATCGATGAGGCGGCGGATCTCGGGCTGGAAGAGCACGATGAGCGCCAGCGCACCGAGCGAGAGAATATGGCTCAAAAGGAAGTAAATTCCGTTGAGCGAAAACGCGTCCGAGAGCATCAGTGCCAGCAGGAACAGCAAAATCACCTTGCCGACGCTCTCGACCTTCGACGTGCCGACGAGCTTTAAAAGCCAATAGATCGCATACGCCATCAGCGCAATATCAAGATAGTCCGAGATCCTGAGCGTGAGCACATAGCGCCACGCGCCTTCCAGGATGGGCATGACAAATTCCATAGGCACGCTCCCCTTAAGTAATAGTTATTACTTATTCTAATATGAAACACTCCAAATTGCAACGGTAGAGCGATGAATTTTCTATGAAATCTCAGTTTTTTGCCTGACCTGCCGCGATCGCGCGCAGAGAGGAAAGAAACGTGTCGATCTCGCTTTCGCGATTAAAGGCGGAAACGCTCAGCCGCACCGTTCCGTCGGGCAAAGTCCCCACCGTTTTGTGCGCGAACGGCGCACAGTGCAGCCCCGCGCGTAGCGCGATACCGCGCTTTGCCATCTCCTCGGCGACACTTTCTGGCGAAAGGCCGTCCACCGTGAACGATAAGACCCCTGCCTGCAAGCTTGCCTCCAGCGAGAGAAATCCGTGTACATTTGGAATTTTGCCGAGGCCCACTCCTACTCGACGGATGAGCGCGCGGCTGTGGTGCAGGATGCGCTCCGGGCGCTGCGCGCGCACGAAGGCGATGCCCGCTTCGAGCCCCGCGATGCCAGGAACGTTGTGCGTCCCTGCCTCCAGACGGTCGGGAAGAAAGTCTGGCATGCTCTGGCGCAGCGATTCGCTGCCTGTGCCGCCCTCAATGAGCGGGAGCGCGTCGCTGCCACAGAGCAGCAGCCCCGTCCCCTGCGGGCCGTAAAGTCCCTTATGCCCCGGCATGGCAAGGAATGCGGGCGCGAGCGCGGAAAAGTTGATCGGCAGCGAGCCCGCGGATTGAGACGCGTCGATGATGAGCGGCACGCTTGCGCCGCGGCAGAGCTGCGCGATGCGCTCAATTGGCAAAATAGCGCCGAAGACATTGGAGACATGCGTGCAGATAACGGCATCGGGCTCATGCGCAAGCGCTCGCTCGAAGGCTTCGACCGTCTCCTGCGGCGAAAAAAGCGGCGCGGCGGCGACGATGACCTCCGCGCCCAGCGCGTGCAGCGGCCGCGTGACGGCGTTGTGCTCATAGCCTGAGACGACGACCCGCCCGCACGGGCGGACAAGGCTCTTGATGGCGATGTTCAGTCCATGCGTCGCGTTCATCGTGAAAACGACCTGCTCGCTCGACGGCACGGAGAAGAGCTCCGCGGCTGCGCTGCGGCAGCGAAACAGCAGCTCGTCGGCCTGCTGCGCCGCGGCATACCCGCCGCGCCCGGGCGAGCTCATCGTGCGCATCGCCTGCACGACGGCCCGCTGCACCGCAGCGGGCTTTTGAAACGTCGTGGCGGCGCTGTCGAGATAGATCATAGCGCCACCTCTTGCATGCCGTCATCCGAGACGAAAAGCACCTTGACCGGCAGCACGCCGCCCGCGCGGCAGGCCTGCATGGCGCGCGCCGCGTGGCGACGCTGGATTTCCAGCGTATAGCCGCAGCCGCGCTCGGTGATCGCAGCGCCCGCGCGGCGGATTTTGGCAGAGATACCCGCGTCGCTCAAAAGCCGTGCCATGCGCTGCGCATGGGTGACTGAGCGCGCGGCAAAGAGATAATAGTCCATACCGATTCCCCCTCACAGCATGATATGCGTGCGCGGCAGCGGTGTGCGGACGAAAAGGGACGGGCGCTCAGAAAAAGCGTCCGTCCGAAGCGGTTTTGATTCAGTTGTCCGCGCGCTCAAGGAGCGCGATAGCGTGGGCGGCCATCCCCTCGCCGCTGCCGGTGAAGCCGAGGTGCTCCTCGGTCGTGGCCTTCACACTCACACGCGAGACATCGATCTGGAGCTCGCGCGCGATGTTCGAGCGCATCTGCTCGCGGTACGGTGCGAGTTTAGGTGCCTGCGCCAAAATCGTCGCGTCAATGTTGACGACATCGTACCCCGCGGCGGCGAGGTGCAGCTTCACCCGCCGCAGCAGCTCTAAGCTCGAGATGCCGGCAAACTCGTCGGCGGAATCGGGAAAGAGCTTGCCGATATCGCCGAGCGCCGCCGCGCCGAGCAGCGCGTCCATCACGGCGTGGGTCAGTACGTCAGCGTCCGAATGGCCGAGCAGGCCCTTTTCGTAGGGGATCGTCACGCCGCCTAAAATCAGTGCGCGGCCCTCGGTCAGGCGGTGCACGTCGTAGCCGTGCCCGATGCGTAAATTCGTCATGGTATGGGTCCTTTCTTCAAGAAAAGGCAGAGGGGAAAGGTTCATTCCCCTCTGCGCTGTAAAATTGCTTCTGCGATCGCAAGGTCGACCGGCGTGGTGATCTTGATGTTTTCCTCACTGCCCTCTGTCAAGTGGACTTCCTTGCCAAGCCGCTCCACAGCGGAGCAATCGTCCGTAATAGTCGCGCCGTCCGCAATCGCGGACTGGAGCGCCGCCTTCAAAAGGTCGGCGGCGAAGACCTGCGGCGTCTGCACGGCGAAGAGCGCGCTGCGATCGGGCGTGCGTTCGACGATGCCGTCGTGCGCGACTTTGATGGTGTCGCGCACCGGAACGGCGGGCGCGGCGGCGAGATAAACTCTTGCCGCGTCGAGCACTTCGTCGATGAGCTCGAAGGTGACGAGCGGACGCGCACCGTCCTGCACGGCGAAAAATTCCGTCTCGAGCGAGGCCTCGAGCGCCGCGCGCAGCACGGACTCTGTCCGCGTTGCGCCGCCGACGATGACCTTTACAGGTTTTCTGAGGCCAAAGGTCTTGCAGAGCTCAGCATAAGGCAGCAGCTCGTCCTCCCGCGCGGCGATGACGATCTCGTCGATGCCCTCCACGCGGTCGATCGTGAGCAGTGTGCGCACAAGGACAGGGATGCCGTCAAGGGTTTGCAGCAGCTTGTTCTCCCCGCCGTAGCGCGTGGAGCTTCCGGCAGCCGCAATCAGCGCGGCGCAGTACGGGTGAGTGCGCTTTTGGCGCTTGCCGAACATCTTTTGCAGCAGGCTCATGGACTCAATCGCTCTCCTTTAACAGCATCGCGGCGTTGACGCGCCCCTCAGCCTCGGGATACTCCACGTCTTCTACCAGGACGATCTCTGATACGAGGATCTGCTTGGCAATGTGCAGCATCTTGCGCTCGCCGTTGGATAGTCCGCGCGTGCTGTCGCGATGCATCAGCGCCTTGATGACGGCGCTGACCTCGTCGAGATCGCCGCTTTTCAGGCGATCCATATTCTCGCGGTAGCGGTGGTTCCAGTTCGCCGTCATGTCGACGCCGAGCTTGGGAATGCGCGCGATGACCTCTTCGATCTCGCTTCTCGTCTTGATGGCGCGGATGCCGATGGCCGTGGAATTCTCGGTCGGGATCTTGAGCGTTAGCCCGGAAATGGGCATTTTGAAGACGTAAAAATCCATTGCTTTGCCGCTGATCTTTTCGCGGACAATGCTGTCGATCACACCGGCGCCGTGCATCGGGTGCACGACCTTATCTCCCACTTGAAACATTCTATGCCCACCTCCCTTCAGGCAGAATGCCAATCCGGCATTCGCCCCGGTTTTCCGTGCGATGGAAAAGAAAAACAACACAAACACACAAGAGGAAACAATTCCCCATACATAGTATAACGTACTTTTCCATCATTTTCAAGCGATTTTTGATGAAATATCGCATAAAAATGGAAACACACCGTATTTTCGAAAAAAACAGGGGCTCCCCTTTTCAGGAGAGCCCCCGCGACGGAAGAACGATTTTTGCTTACTTATTGCTGCGGCGCCAGATGTGCATCTTCTCCGCGTCGGCGATGAGCTGCTCGCGGAAGTCGGGATGCGCGATGCCGATGAGCGCCTCGGCACGCTGCCAGGTCGAAAGGCCCTTGAGGTTGACCATGCCATACTCGGTGACGATGTAGTGCGTGCAGGAGCGCGGGTCGGTGCAGATGGAGCCGGGCGTCAGCGTGGGAACGATGCGGCTCTTGACCGTGCCGTCCTTGCCCGTGACGGTCGAGGACATGCAGATGAAGCTCTTGCCGCCCTTGGAGAGGTACGCGCCCATTGCAAAGTCGAGCTGGCCGCCCGTGCCGGAGATGTGCTTGATGCCCGCGGACTCGGCATTCACCTGACCGAACAGATCGCAGTCGATGGCGTTGTTGATGGAGATGAAGTTGTCGATCTGGGAGATGACAAACACGTCGTTCGTATAGTCGACCGGCGCACCCATGACATCGGGATTGCGATCCATGTAGTCATAGAGCTTCTGCGTGCCGGCGGCGAAGGCAAAGACCTGACGGCCCTTGTCGAGCTGCTTGTGCTTGCCAGTGATCTTGCCGGCGAGGGCCATGTCGACAAAGCCGTCGACATACATTTCGGTGTGAACGGACAGGTCCTTGAGGTCGGACTGGGCGATCATCGAGCCGATGGTGTTGGGCATGCCGCCGATGCCGAGCTGGAGGCACGCGCCATTCGGAATCTCAGGCACGACAAGGTTGGCGACCGCGGTGTCGACCTCGGTGGGGGCGCCGCCCGCGCCGAGCTGCGCAACAGGAGGATTCTCCCCTTCCACAACCATGTCGACGTCCTTGATGTTGATCTCGCAGCCGTTGAGGCCGTAGACCCAGGGAAGGTTCTCGTTGACCTCGACGATGACAGTCTTGGCGGCATCCAGCATGTCGGCTAGGTGAGAGCACGCGAGAGCGTAGCTGAAGTTGCCGTGCTTATCCATCGGCGTGACCTGGATCATCGCAACATCAACCGTGGCGTTGCCGTCGCGGTAGAAGCGCGGCAGCTCGCTGTAGCGCATGGGAATGAAATAGCCCATGCCCTTGGAGATAATCTTGCGGTCGATGCCGCTGCAATGCCAGGAGTTCCAGGTGAAGTGCTCACCGGCGTCCTCGGCCTTGCAGATCTCGGGCATCCACATCGTCACGCCGCCGCGGACCTTGACGTCCTTGAGCTCATTCTGGCGTGCGGCCAGAGCCTTGTCGAGCGTGTAGGGATGGTTGGTGCACCAGCCGTAGTCGACCCAGTCGCCGCTCTTGACGACCTTGACGGCTTCCGCGGCAGAGGTCAGCTTCTTCTGATAAAGCGCTGCGTAATCCATGGATAATTCCTCCTGTATGTATGTGAATTTGATTATCATTTCGGAACTATGTCGAAACTTTAACAATTATAGCATACCGATCGCCGTTTGCAAAGTCTTTCTTACGTGTCAGCGTAAAAAAGAACGTAAAAAAGAGACAGGCCGGAGCCTGTCTCTTTTCAGTTCGGGAAAATTACTCCTCGACAGGAGCCTCTTCCTCGCCGCTGAGCAGCGCGCGGATGCTGAGGGAGATCTTCTTCTTCTCCTCGTCGATGGCGGTGATCTTCGCGTCGACCATCTGGCCTTCGGATAGGACGTCGGAGGGCTTGTCGATGCGGCGGTCAGCGATCTGGGAGATATGGATCAGGCCGTCCACGCCGGGAACGACCTCAGCGAAAGCGCCGAAGGTCATCAGCTTGACGATGCGGACGTTGGCAACGTCGCCGACCTTGTAGGTGTTCATGAACACATCCCAGGGGTTCTGGGTGCGATCCTTGACGCCGAGGGAAATCTTGCGCTTCTCGGGGTCGAAGGAGATGACGTACACGTCGAGGTGATCGCCGATAGAGACGACCTCGGCGGGGTTCTTGATGCGGCTCCAGCTCAGCTCGGAGATGTGGACCATGCCGTCCACGCCGCCGATGTCGACGAACACGCCGTAAGAGGTCATGGACTTGACAACGCCGTCATAGTGCTTGCCGACCTCGATGCCTTCCCAGATGGCGGCCTGAGCAGCCTGACGCTCCTCGTTCAGCACGGACTTGATGGAGCCGACGACGCGGCGGCGGGCACGGTTGACCTCGGTCACGCGGAGCTTGACCTTCTGCTTGACCATCTGGCCAAGGTCGGAGTCCTTGGGCATGCCGCTCTGAGAAGCGGGCACGAACACGCGCACGCCCTTGACAGAAACGACGATGCCGCCCTTGTTCACTTCGGTCACGGTGCCTTCGAGAACGGTCTTGTCCTCAACGGCGGTCTCAATGTCTTCCCAGAGCTTGACAGCGTCGAGACGCTTCTTGGAGAGGGTGGCGTAGCCTTCCACGTCATTGACGCGGACAACGTAAGCCTCGATCTCGTCGCCGACCTTGACGACGTCCTCGGGCTTGACGTCGGGGTCGCTGCTCAGCTCAGAAACAGGGATATAGCCTGCCTGCTTGCAGCCGACGTCGACCTGGATCTCGGTCGTGCCGATGGCGGTCACGATACCGGTCACCTTATCTCCTGTATTTAGAGTCTTGAAAGATTTTTCAAGCAGTTCTTCAAAGGATTCGCTGGTTTCAGGGGCAGTGGTGTTGATGTTTTCTTCCGTCATTGTTGTTAATACCTCCATAATGATACTCGCAGGAGTAGATGCGCCGGCTGTCAGTCCCGCCACACGGCATCCGGAAAAGAATTCCGGTGAGAGCTCGTCTGCGGATTCGATCTGGAGGACTTTTCCGCAGTTCTCTCTGCAAATCTCGGTCAAATGCCTTGTGTTGGCGCTTCTTCGGTCGCCCACAACCACCATCGCGTCTACCTTGGCGGAAAGTTCTGCTGCCTCAGTTTGACGTTTCTGCGTAGCATTGCATATTGTATCATTGATTTTCAGATTTGTACACTGTTTTTTTAGAAATTTCACGCAACTTTCCCAAAGCGCACGAATGCAGGTCGTTTGCGCCAGCATGATACTGGGTAAATGGGCAAAATCGGGGTGTTCCTGCAAGTATTTTTGCGCTTCCTGCACATTTTCAAAAATCAGCGGGTCGCTGCACCATCCTGCGATGCCCTGCACCTCGGGATGATGGCGCTCACCGATCAGGATGACGCGGCGTCCCTCGTGCTCTGCCTCCTGTGCAAGCTTTCGGATGCGCTCGACATGCGGGCACACGGCGCTCACGACCTCTGCCCCGCCCTCTCGCAGCGCATCGAGCGTCGCTCTCGGCTCGCCGTGGGCGCGGATGAGCACGGTCTCCCCCGCCTTTGCCTGGTCGGGCGACGTGATGAGGCGCATGCCAAGGTCTTCGATCTCGCGCACGACGCCCGCGTTGTGCACGATGCTGCCGAGCATCGCGCCGCCGCGCGCTTTTGCCGTTTCGCGCGCAAGGTTGACTGCGCGCTCCACGCCATAGCAGAAGCCCGCGGTCTCAGCTAAGATGACCTTCACAGCGGCGCGCCTCCCACCTGCTGGCCGCCGAGCGCGTAGGCCTGACGCAGCATTTCGTCGGCGATGGCCTGCAATTCTTCGGACGTACCGCGGCGGCCCGTGACCTCAGGCACATACGGCTCGCCGAAGATGATGCGCGTTTTATGGAAGGGCTTTTTCTGCCCGTCGCAGAACACCGGCACGAGCGTCGCACCCGTGCGCACGCCGATCATTGCGATGCCCGCGTGCGCGTGCGCGGGGAGTCCGTCGTGATAGCCGACGCCGTTGCGGATCGTCGTCCCCTCGGGGAAGATCAGAAGATTCTCACCCTTGTGGAGCACCTGCATCGCGGTCTTGATGGACTGGATATCCTTGCCGTCGCGCTGGACGGGAAATGCGCCGAGCGTGCGGATGAGCCACGCGAGCGCGCGGTTGTCGAAGAGCTCGGCCTTGGCCATGAAGTGCAGATGGTAGTCAAGCGGCAGGCACAGGCCGATGAGCACGGGGTCAAGGTCTGTCGAATGGTTCGGGCACAGCAGCACGCTGTGCTTGGGCAGATTTTCAAGTCCCTTGACGTCCACGCGGTAGATCCACAAAAGAACCCGACCGATGATCCAGATAAACGCAAAGAAGATACGGTGCATCATTTCAATTTCTCCTGAATGAGATTCAGCAGCGCCCGCTCGCTCTCTTCAAAGTTGAGCTTTGACGTGTCGAGCCGCACGGCATCCTCTGCCTCGCGCAGCGGGGCGATATCGCGGTGCATGTCTTGATAGTCGCGCTCGTTGATCTCGCGCAGCACCCCTTCATACGCCTTGGGCGTGCCGCGCTCAGAGAGCTCGAGACAGCGGCGGCGCGCGCGCTCCTCGGCCGAAGCAGTCAGGTAAATTTTGAGGTCGGCGTCCGGCAAAACGACTGTGCCGATGTCGCGCCCGTCCATGATGACGCTTCTCCTGCACGCGATGTCGCGCTGCATCTCAAGAAGGTATGCGCGCACGCACGGCAGCGCCGAGACGTTCGAGGCGTACATCGAAATTTCCGGCAGGCGGATCTCGGTGCTGACGTCTTTACCGTCAAGCAGCATCTTCTGCCCGCCTGTCTCGTCAAATGCCATGTCGATCTGAATTTCTTTCAGCAGCGGCGCGATTTGAGATTCGTCCTTTGCGTCCAGTCCGCGGGAAAACGCCGCGTAGCCGATGGTGCGGTAGATCGCACCCGTGTCGACATGCAGAATGTTCAATTTCTTGGCGACGGCCTTGGCGAGCGTACTCTTGCCCGCGCCGCCGGGGCCGTCAATGGCAATGGAAAAATGCTCTTTCATCTGTTTGATTCTTCTCTCTTACAATAAATATGTGCTTACTGCGTCAGCAGCGCGTCTGCGGCGGCCTCGCCCGCGGCCTTGCCGGTCGCCCAGGCGATTTGCAGATTGTAGCCGCCCGTGTAGGCGTCTACGTCGATGATCTCGCCGGCAAAATAAAGGCCGCCAACCTTTTTCGACGCCATGGTCTTCGGATCGATCTCCCCCACCTTGACGCCGCCGGAGGTGATGATCGCATTTTCGACCGGCATCGGCGCGGTGACGTTGACCGTCCAGCGCTTTAAGAGCGTGCGGATGGTCTCGCGCTGGGCGCGCGTGATGTCGTGCACCTTTTCGTGCGGCGGGATGCCCGAGCGGTCAATGAATTCGTCGATCATCTTCTGCGGCAGCAGCGCCCCGAGTACGTTACAGTAGTCGCTGTTCGCACGCTTTTCAAAGTCCGACAGTAAACGCTTGTCAAGCTGCTGTTCGTCGAGCGCGGGCTTGAGGTCGATCTCCAGCCGGTACTGCTTTTTGTCGAAATGCCGCATATGCGCGCTGGCCGACAGGATGAGCGGCCCGCTCACGCCGAAGTGCGTGAACAGCATTTCGCCAAAATCCGAGTGGATCTTTTTGTTGTTTTCATATACCGTCAGCGCAACGTTGCGCAGGCTCAGCCCTTGCAGCACCGCGCATTCGCGCGCCTCGAGCGGCACGAGCGAGCCACGCAGCGGCGTGACTGTGTGGCCGAGCGCTTCCGCCATGCGGAAGCCGTCGCCCGTCGAGCCCGTCGCGGGATAGGACAGCCCGCCCGTCGCCAGAATGACGGCGGAGGCGGTGTACTCCCCTTTTTCGCCCTTGACGGCGGCGACATGGCCCTCTTCGACCGAAATACCGAGCGCGCGGTCGCGCACGAGCTTGACGTGCAGACGCTTGAGCTCGCGCTCAAGCGCCGCTGTGATGTCGAATGACCGGTCGGACACGGGAAACACGCGCTTGCCGCGCTCGACCTTGAGCGGCACACCGAGCCCCTCGAAAAAATCGATGGCGTCGTGCCCGTCGAAGCGGGAAAACACGGAGTATAAAAACCGCGGGTTCTGCGGCACGTGGGCGAGCAGCTCTTCGCAAGTACTGTCGTTCGTCACGTTGCAGCGGCCCTTGCCGGTGATGTTCACCTTTTTGCCGAGGCGCTCGTTTGGATCGAGCAGCGTCACGTGCGCACCCTTGCGCGCGGCGCAGATCGCGGCCATCATGCCGCCCGCGCCGCCGCCGATGACAACGATCGCCTTATTCATCTTCGATCTTGCCGAAAATGTCGAAGCGCTCCCAGATGTGCTCGAGTTCGGAGAACGTCGCGGAGATGTCTGCGCCCTTCTTGTTGGCCACGGCCAGAATGAGTGCGTTGAGCATGCTCATGGGCGCCGCCAGCGAGTCGACGAACGAGATCATCTCGCTGCGCACGAGCAGCGAATTGCTGGACATCTGGTTGATGGGCGACATCTCGCTGTCCGTCACGCCGACGATCGTCGCGCCGCGGTCGCGCGCAAACTGGATGGTCTTGAGCGCAAGCTCACTGTAGCGCGGGAAGCAGATACCGATGACCACATCGTCTTTGGAGACGCGGAAGAGCTGGTCGAACGAGCCGGCCGCGCCGCCGTTGACCAGAGTGACGTTGTCGAAGATCAGGCGGAAGTAGAAGTTTAAGTACCCTGCCAGAAACGAGGACGAACGGAAGCCCACGATGTAGATGCGGCGCGCGCCGATGATCGTGTCGACCACGCGCTCAAATTCCGCGCCGTCGGTCTGGTCGATGGCCATGCGGATCTTCTCCATGTCGCGCTGCAAGACGTTCGTCATCAGATCAGAGCCTGCGAGCTCGCCGTCCGACGCCTGAATGCGCTGGATGCTCGTGAGCTTGCCGCGAATCATCTCCTGCAATGCACGCTGCATGCTCGGATACCCCTCGTAGCCGAGCTGGGTGGCAAAGCGCACGACGGTCGACTCGCTGACCTGCACGGTCTTGCCGAGCTTGCTGGCCGTCATAAACGCGGCCTTATCGTAGTTTTCCAGAATGAAACGTGCGATGAGCTTTTGCCCCTTGGAAAAGCTGCTCATGTTCTTTTCGATATTATGTAAGATATTCTTTGTCATAAGATCGTCCTCTGTTACTTTGATTTTGTTGCTTGGAGCTCCTGCTCCGTAAGATCGCGCCACGCGCCGACGGGGAGGTTCCCGAGCCTCATCGTGTGCTCCTGCACGCGCTTTAAGCGCTTGACGTGTAATCCGGCGGCGGCGCACATGCGCCGGATCTGCCGGTTTTTTCCTTCATGGATGGTGATGGAGAGAACGGCGGTGTCCCTCCCCTGCCGCAGCACGCGCACCTGCGCGGGCCGGATGGGCTCGCCGTCGAGCTGTGTCATGGAAGCGAGCGCTTCTGCCGCTCCCCTGACCTCGCCCGCGACGCTGACCTCGTAGACCTTGTTGACCTCGTAGCGCGGGTGCAGAAGATGCTGCATCCATTCACCGTCGTTCGTCAAAAGCAGCAGTCCCTCGGAGTCGAGGTCGAGCCGACCGACGGGATAGACGCGCTCTCCGCAGTCTTTGACGAGCTCGGCGACGGTCTTTCGCCTTTTTTCGTCAGAGAGCGTGCAGACATAGCCGCGCGGCTTGTTGAGTATCAGGTAGCGCTTCTGCCCCTCCAGCGCGAGCGGCCTGCCGTCGACGGTGATCTCGTCGACTTCGGGGTCGGCCTTCTGCCCGATGAATGAGGTCTCGCCGTTTACGCGCACGCGCCCAGCGGCGATCCACTGCTCGGCAGTGCGCCGGGAGCAGAGCCCCGATTCGGCGATGAGCTTTTGAATTCTTGCTTCGGCCAGGTCAATCCCTCCTTTACTTTGCCGACAGAAATTGCCAGAGCTTTTCCGCCAGCGACTTATTTTTGCTTGTTTCGCTCTTTGTTTCCTGCGCCTGTACGCTGCGCGCGCTGACGAGGTCAACTCGTCCAACCTCGGTCTCGCCGCAGGAGATGACGAGCGTGCCGAACGTTTGTCCCTTCCGCACGGGGGCGGAGACGGTTTGCGGCAACTCGGCGCGCACGCTCAACGATTCACTCTCCGAGACAGGATAGCAGAAGCTCTCCGCCGCGACGGCGGACACGCTCTGCCCGTCGACACTCACGCTGCCGTAGGCCTCGCCTTTTTTCGCACCGCTTGAGAGCGCATACGCCGAAAAGCCGTAGTCGTAGAGTGCAGCATGATCGGCCCAATCGCTGCCGTCGTGCAGCGTGACGGCGATCATGCGCATCCCGCCGCGCTCGGCACAGGTGACGAGTGTGCGCCCTGCGTCGCCGGTGTAGCCGGTCTTGAGGCCGACGCAGCCGGAATACGACGCGAGCAGCTTATTGTGGTTCGTCATCGTGCGCGTGCCAACGCTCGCCGTGCGCGTTGAAACGATGCGTGCGAACGTCGGGTTCTGCATGGCGTAGGCCGCAAGGCGCGCCATATCGAGGGCACAGGAGCTGTGCCCCATTTCGTCGAGACCGCTCGGGTTGGCAAATGACGTGTGCTCCATGCCGAGGGCTTTCGCCTTTTCGTTCATCCATCGGACAAACTGCGCGCTGCCGCCGTTTCCGCCGCAGTGGGCGGCGATGCACTCTGCCGCGTCGTTGCCGGACGGCAGCATCAGCCCGTAGAGGAGTTCTTCCATCGTGAGCGTTTCGCCCTCGAGAAGGTACATCGACGAGCCCTCGCGCAAGTGCTCGCGTTTGACCGTGACCTTCTCCGTGAGTTCGCTGTGCTCCAGCGCGACCAAGCAGGTCATGATCTTCGTTGTGCTCGCGATGCTGCGCTCCTGCGTTTCATTGCGCGACGCCAGCACCCGCCCGCTGCCCGCCTCCATCAAAATGAACGCGGCGGCGGCAGTTTCAGGCGCGGCAGCCTGACAGGCCAAACTGCTTGACAGGCAGGAAACAGCAAGGAAAACGTCAAATACGCATCGGGCAAAACGCGGCATAGGATCACTCCTTCATTCGGAATGCCCCTATTATGCCCGAAATCAGTAGATATCTTTCTCTTCTCTCTTCTTGTCCACGAAATTCTGCACGCGGTCGAGCACTTCCGGCACAAGATCAAGCACGCGGTCGACCGTTGCCGCCGCAGGGATGGCCACGGGCATCACGCGCGTCAGACCGTCCTTGACGACGAGGAACGCGACGGGGTCGACCTTGACGCCCGCGCCCGCGCCGCCGCCGAAGTGTGCGGTGTCAGTCTTGCCGTAGTCGCCGCCGCCCGCGCCGAAGCCGAAGCTCACGCGCGAAACGGGGATGACCGTCACGCCGTCGGGCGTCGTGATCGGCTCGCCGATGATGGTGTTGGAATCGACCATATCACGGATCTTATCCATCGTGGTGTCCATGAGATCGTTGAGTGGGGTCTTCTTTTCGATGTTTTCCATGAGGTTCATCCTTTCTTTTTATGCGGTCAGTTTTTCACTGTGTTCACTGTTTTGCGGAGTGCTCTCCGTTGGTTTTTCCGCGGGAGCGTCGTTTTTATGCGCCTTTTTATAGCGCAGGTACCATTTGAGCATCGGAATGAGCAGCGCAAGTGCGATGTGCAGCCCGTCGCGGATGCGAAGCGACAGGCCAACGGTACCCTCTGCGTGCGTCTTTTCAGAGCTGTAGTCCATGCGCAGGTGCAGTGAGGGATCAGGGATATGGAAGAGGTCTTCAAGGTGCGGCATCACACCCCACATCGCGGCGCTCGCATAGCCGTAGGTCTGCGCGATATCCGCGGGGTCCGTGCCGCCAAAGACGACGAGAATTTCCAGCGGGTCGATGCGAAGGCGCTTGCAGGTGCGTTTCGCTGTCTCCTTGAGCGCCGAGAGCGCCGTCGTGATGAGGTCCCTGAGCTCCTCTTTTGTCGGCTTGGGGAGCGAGGGCTTTTTCTTTTGCTTCGCCTCTTCTCCCTCTGACTTTGGTTTCTTCTCCTTTGCCTTTTTTTTCGGCGTTTCTTTCTTTTCCTTTGCTGGCAGCAGCGTGAAGCGGAACGGGCCGACCGAAAGCTGCACGCGCAGCTCGTCGCCGAACTGCATCAGCGCGCCCACGCGCAGAAAGCCGATCAAAATAAAAATGAGCAGGATGATGCCAATTACCTTCAGCGCAGTCAATCGACCACCTCCCTCTTTTTACGCTTCACGCGGTTTTTATGCTTTACGCGGTCAGTGTTCCCCGTTTTCGGGAATGCTGCCTTCTTTTTCCGTCATGGCGCTGGGGTCGAGGATCGTGCCGTCCTCCGTCATGCGGAGCTGACCGTCGGCCTCAAGACCCGGCATCTCCGGCAGCTCCTCGAGCGAACCCAAGTGGAAGTCGCGCAGGAACTTTTTCGTCGTGCGGTACAGCCTCGGCCGTCCGGGGACCTGCAAGCGTCCGCACTCTTCGATAAGCCCGCGCTCAAGCAGCAGCCCTACGGTGTACGAGCTGTCCACGCCGCGCACCTGATCGATGTAGGCGCGGGTCGTGGGCTGGTAGTAGGCGATGATCGTCAGCACCTCCAGCGCAGGCTGAGAGAGCTTGGCGGTCTTGCGGATCTCAAACGCCTTGCGGATGACGTCGGCATAGTCCGGCGACGAGCAGAGCTGATAGCTGTCCTCCATGCGGACGAGCCGGATGCCGCGGCGCTCAAAGGCGTAGTAATCGCCGAGCTTTTGCAGCACCTGTTCCGCGGTCGGACGGTCCAAATCGAGCGCAAGGCAGATGCGGTCGATGGGAAGCGGTTCGCCGCTGGCGAACAAAATGCCCTCGATGGCCGACTCGACCTCGCGCAGGTCCAAAGATTCCAAAGACATAGCGTTCCTCGCTTTTTACAGATTGATACGGTCGGGGGCGTCGTCCCCGCACTCCACGGTGCAGTCCGTGTCGGAACCGGCCAGATGGATGACCTTTTCGCGGCAGAGCTCCAGAACGGCGATGAACGTCGCCACGATCTCGCTGCGGCTGCGGCTGCCGCGGAACAGCAGCTTGAAGCGCGTCATGCCGAACTCCTTGAGCCGGTGCAGAATTTCCTCCGCCTTGCCCTTGACGGGATATGGCTCGCGGCGCACGATCTCGCTCAGCGCCGCGCTCGGCGGCGCGGCCAGCTTTTCCCCGCGCTCCATGATCGTCTGCATGGCGAGCACGAGGTCGGCCTTTTCATGACTGTACTCGTAGATTTTGCCGCGCTGCATGGGCTCGGGCTGGCGCGTCATGATGCTGCGGCCAAACTCGCCCATCGGGCCGAGCGTTTCGGTCAGCGTCTTGATGCGAAGGTACGTGTCCTTTTGCTGGCGCTCCTTGAGCGAGGCGATGAGCTCGTCCATCTCGCTCTGCGCCTGCTCATCCTCAAGCGAAAGCAGCATGCGCGTCTTGATGTACATTAAATGTGCCGCCATCGTGATGAATTCGCTCGCGACCTCGAGATCGAGCTGCTTTCGCTGCTCGAGATACGCAAGGTACTGATCCAGGATCAGCGCGATGGGAATGTCCTGGATCTCTATTTTATTTTTCAACAGCAGGAAGAGAATGAGGTCGAGCGGCCCTTCAAAGTCCTGCAGCGTCTCCGCGCTGCGCTCGTGCACCACGCCCTCCAGCTTGAAAACGGGATTGTCCATGACATTCCTCTCACTTTATCAATATACGATCCAGTTGACCAGAAGCTCGTACATGCGGTAGATGCCCTCACTGAGGATATTGTCTCCCACGCCGAGCCAGACGAGCACAAAAAGAACAAGCATGCCGTATTTTTCATACCGCATCAGCGTCATGTACGCGCGGTCGGGCAGAAAGGCGAAGAGCACCTTCGACCCGTCGAGCGGCGAGATCGGGATGAGGTTGAAAAGCCCCAGACCAACGCTCATGTACGCCGTCATCGCAAGGAAATTCAAAAGGCCGCTGCAAAACGCGGTATCGACATAGTGCGCGATCGTGATGCGCGCGCCGAGCAAGAGCAGCATCGCCAGCAGCAGATTCGACACCGGCCCCGCCAGCGCTGTGATGGCCATACCCTGCTTCGGCTTTTTGAAATACCGCATGTCGACCGGCACGGGCTTTGCCCAGCCGAAGCCGACGAGCAGCATGGCAGCCAAGCCGAACCAGTCGATATGGTGCAGCGGGTTTAAGCTCAAGCGGTGCTCGCGCTTGGCCGTCGGATCGCCGAGGGCATAGGCTGCAAGGCCGTGACAGGTCTCGTGCACCGTCAAGCATAAAAAGACGCCGAGCACACGCAAAAGCGCATCGGTCAGCGAGCCCCAGTCGATGGACTGGAGCAATTCCTGAAAACTGTTCACGCAATTTCTCCGTAAAAAATATGCAAATCGCGAAGACTTGCATTGCATTCTTTTCCTATTATAACAGCCCTTTTCCCACATGACAAGGGATTTTGCAATTTTCACTGCATTTTGCTTTCAAAAATTGACACATTTTTCTCTGTCAAATTGCGAAAAATGACAAAAAGCGTCCCAACCGCATGGTTGGGACGCTTTGCAGGATAGGATATCCGGTTATTTCTTGAGGCGCTTGTCGCTCTTGGTCGCAAGGTGCGTGCCCAAGGACTGGAAGATCTGCACCAGAATGATGAGCAGCACGACCGCCGCAAACATCACAAGGTACTTGTAGCGATAGTAGCCGTAGTCGATGGCGATTTTGCCGAGGCCGCCGCCGCCGATGATGCCGCTCATCGCCGAGTAGCCGAGGATGGTCGTGAGCGCGATGGTGAAGTTCTGGAGGAGCGAGGGAACGCTCTCGGGGATCATCACCTTGCAGATGATTTGCATGGGCGTTGCGCCCATGCTCTGCGCGGCCTCAATGATGTTGGGGTCGACCTCGCGCAGGCTGCTCTCAACAAGGCGCGCGACGAACGGGAACGCCGCCACGACCAGCGGAACGATGGTCGCGGTGGTGCCGACGGTCGTGCCGATGATAAGGCGCGAGAGCGGGAAGACCATGATCATTAAGATGAGGAACGGGATTGAGCGCAGCAGGTTGATGATGACGTTCAGAATGCTCATCAAGGCCTTGGGAAGCGGCAGAACGCCGCCCTTCTCCCCCGCTACGAGCAGCACGCCCAGCGGAAGGCCGATGACGACGGCCAGCGCCGTTGACAGCAGCGTCACATAAAACGTCTCCCAAATCGCCTTGGGGAACTGCGTCTGCATGGCGACGGTGAGCTCCGCGATGGAATCCGGGGAAAAGAGATTACTGTACATCGACGCTCGCCTCCTCTACCTGAAGATTTTCAATGCCTCTTAAAAAGTCCATGGCCTGCTCAAACTGCGCATTCGGCACGCCGAGCAGCATGCTGCCGTACACCTCTTCGGAGAGCTTCTGCGTGTTGGCCGAAATGACCGTCGCGCTGATGCCCTCTTCGGTCGCAAGCTGTGCGACGAGCGGAATGGACGTCGTTTTTGCGCTGCGGAAGATGAGGCGGATGCGGCGCTGCTGCTGGGGGTCGGATACGTCGATATCCGCGCCGCGCGGGAACACGAGGTGGCGCGCCGCCGCGGACTTGGGCGCGGAAAAGACGGTAGAAACAAGGCCCTCTTCCACGACTTCGCCGTCGTCGAGGATCGCAACGTGATTGCAGACCTCCTTCACCACGCTCATCTGGTGTGTGATGATGACGACGGTGATGCCAAGCTTTTTGTTGATGTCGCCGATCAGCTCGAGGATCTGGCGCGTCGTCTTGGGGTCGAGCGCGCTCGTGGCCTCGTCGCAGAGCAGGACCTTGGGGTTCGTGGCGAGCGCGCGGGCGATGGCCACGCGCTGCTGCTGTCCGCCGGAGAGCTGTGCGGGATAGGCCTTGGCCTTATCCTTGAGCCCCACGATGTCGAGGAGCTCCAGCGCCCGCTGTTCGCGCCACTTCTTCTCTCCCCGCAAGCCGGAAAGCTCCATCGGAAAGCAGACGTTAGCGAGACAGTTTCGCTGCATCAGCAGGTTGAAGCGCTGGAAGATCATCGTGATCTCGCGCCGCGCCGCGCGGAGCTGCGCGGGGGTCATCGTGTCCAGACGCTGTCCGTTCACGATGACCTCGCCCTCCGTCGGGCGCTCGAGCATATTGATGCAGCGCACGAGCGTGGATTTGCCGGCGCCGCTCATGCCGATGATGCCGTAGACGTCGCCGTCCGGAATGGTCAGGGAGACATCCTTGAGCGCGTCTACCCGTCCGCCGGCTGTTTCAAAGGTTTTGCTTAGATGCTTCAGTTCGATCAAGAACGCTCCCTCCTTTCTTTCTTACTTGGCGCTCAGCGCATCGAGCGTGGTCTGCTTGCCGCCGTACAGGCCCATGGGCTCGACGTGGATGGCGGCAACGGAGACGATGTGGGTGCTGTTCTCGGCGTTGAAGTCGTCGAGATAGGGCTTGTGTTGGAAGTAGTTGGCGTCGACAGTGCCGTCTTCGACAACGGTGTTGGGCACGACATAGTCATTGTAGACCTGGATGTCGAGGGTGATGTTCTTCTCGGCGAGGATGCTCTTCACGATCTCGAGGATCTCAGCGTGCGGGGTCGGAGAAGCGGCGATAGAGATGGTCTCGCCAGCGAGAGCGTCGTAGTCGACCGTGGCGTCAAAGCCGTCGGTCGGGTTCTCCACAGTGCTGACAACGGAGCCGTCATACTTCTCGTTGATGTAATCGACGACCTGCTGGCTCTCGAGAGCGGCGATCAGGGCGAGAATCTTGGGAGAGGTCTCGTTGCCTTCCTTCACGGCCAGGATGTTGGCGTAAGCGGAGGAGGAGCCTTCGATCACGAGGGAGTCGGCCACGGGGTTCAGGCCCGCGTTGATGGCGTAGTTGGAGTTGATGACGGCGTAGTCAACGTCCTGCAGGATGTTGGGGATCTGCGCAGCCTCGGTCTCGACGATCTCGACGTTGTACGGATTCTCGACAATGTCGTTCTTGGTGGCGGTGATGCCGGCACCGTCAGCGAGCTTGATGACGCCGTTGTCCTGGAGCAGGAGCAGCGCGCGGGCTTCGTTGGTCGTGTCGTTGGGGACGGCGATCTGGATGGTGGTGGCGCTGTCGCCGGAGTCATCGCTCTTGGAGCCGCAGCCGGTCAGGGCCAGAGCGGCAGTGAGGACCAGTGCAAGGACAAGGGCGGTCAGCTTAATAGAATGCTTTTTCATCGTTTTGTTCTCCTTACTTATTTTATAATAGCTTCTTTTTGGAACGGACAGACTGCGGGGAGTGTATGCTGTTCGAGCAGTAAAAAACAGCGGGAGGTCATTGACCTTCCGCTGCCGCTTCGCTGTTTTTCTCAGACAGTTTCTGAAAGGAAATGACCATTTTCTCCATGACAAAGCATGCACATGCTGAACATGCGCATCATCGGCATCATCATGCAGTTGGCAGAGTACGAAGTCTTCATGCCAATGAATCCTTTCCTTCGAGCATTCCCCACGGGGTGGGTTCCGTTTCAATGTGCGTATCGTAGCACCGACGATTCCGCTTGTCAACACCAAATGCGCACTTTTGTATGATTTTCCACTTTTTTGGCGTTTTCTGCGGGATTTTTTATTTATTGCTCCCGTTTTTCAAGCACACGGACGAGGTGAATGAGAAAATCGGTGTCCTCCATGTCGCCCAGCGCTTCGACCGCGCTCTCGCTGTGCGCCTCGATGACGCGCTGGCAGCCGCTGAGGCCGAGAATGTCGACGAACGTCATCTTTCCCTCTTCCCTGTCCGAGCCGATGGGCTTGCCGAACGTTTTTTCATCGCCGATGACATCGAGCATGTCGTCGCGCAGCTGGAACGCGAAGCCGAAGTTGTCGGCGTAGCCGGCCGCGGCCTCCTCCTGCTCCTTCGTGCCGCCCGCCGCGGCCACGCCCATCAGGCACGCCGCGCGGATAAGCGCGCTCGTCTTGCGCAGATAAATTTCCTCGAGCTCCGGCGCGCTCAGAATCTTACCCTCCCACTCAAGGTCGAGCTGCTGGCCGCCGCAGATGCCCTCGTGTCCCGCGGCATTTGCCAGGACCTGCGCGCATTTGAGCACGCGCAGCGCGGGGAGGTCGGTCTTCAGGACCGTTTCAAATGCCAGCGCCTGCAGCGCGTCGCCCGCGAGCGTCGCCGTGCATTCGCCGAAGACCTTGTGGTTCGACGGCTTACCGCGGCGCAGATCATCGTTGTCCATCACGGGCAGATCGTCGTGGATAAGCGAATACGTGTGCAGCATCTCAACGCCGCAGGCCATGGGCAGCGCCTTTTCGACGTCTCCCCCGCAGATGCGGCAGAATTCGAGCACTAAGATCGCGCGCAGACGCTTGCCGCCCGCGGTCAGACTGTAGTGCATCGAATCGGTCAGCTTGTGATAGCTTGCGCACTGCGTTTCCTCAAGGCAGGCGTCAAGATACTTGTCCACCGCCGACTTATACTCCGCCATGCGGGCGGAAAACAGCTTTTCGTCCATGGATTACTCCTCCGAAATGAATGGGCTCTCGACCGGCGCGCCGTTCGCGCCCTTAGAGAGCTTCGCGACCTTCTGCTCGGCCTTGTCGAGCATCGCACCGCAGTCGTGCACGAGCTTCGTCCCCTCTTCAAAGAGTTTGAGGGAATCGGCGAGCTTTGCGTCGCCTTTTTCAAGTGCCGTCACGATCTCCTCGAGACGCGCGATATTGTCTTCAAACGTTTTTGCCATCGTCATTTCCTCCCATATTGCATGCGTTCACCGTGCAGTTGAGACTTCCCTGCCCGAGCAGTACCTCGATTTTTTCGCCGGCTGCGGCCTCCTGCGCCGCACGCAGAATTTGTCCCTGTTCATTTCGCGCAACGGCGTAGCCGCGGCCGAGAACTTTAAGAGGGCTCAGCGCGTCGAGCTTGGCCGCAAGCGCTGTAAACTGCTGTGTGCGCTGCGCCATCTGATGCTGCGCGAGTGCGGCAAGGTTTTTCTGCGTGTAGTCGAGCAGCATCCGCTTGTCGTCGATAAATGCCATGGGGTCTTGCAGCGCACGGCTGCGGGACGTCTTTTCAAACTGCTCGCGCAGGGCTTTCACGCGCTTTTGCTCGCTCTGCACCATGCGCGTTTGCAGCGCGTCGAGCCGGCGGTAAATTTCGCGCTGGTCCGGCACGGCGATCTCCGCCGCGTTCGACGGCGTCGACGCCCGCGCGTCGGCGACAAAATCGACGATCGTCACGTCTGGCTCGTGACCGACGGCGGAGATGACCGGAATGTCGGAGGCATAAATCGCGCGCGCCACGCGCTCATCGTTGAACGCCCATAGATCTTCGATCGAACCGCCGCCGCGCCCGGTGATGATGAGGTCGGCAATCCTCCATTTGTTCGCATAGCGCAGCGCGCCCGCGATTTCCGGCGGCGCTTCTGCTCCCTGCACGCGCACAGGCAGGAGCACGACTTCGCTCATCGGCCAGCGCGCGTTCAGGATGCGCAGCATATCATGCACCGCCGCGCCCGCGGATGAGGTGATGATGGCAATGCGCTTGGGATATTTTGGCAAGGGCTTTTTATGTTCTGGGGCAAAAAGCCCCTCCTTGAAGAGCTTTTCCTTGAGCTGCTCGAAAGCGACGTGCAGGTCACCCACGCCCTCGACGCTGAGCTCTGAACAGTAGAGCTGGTACGCGCCGTCGCGCGGGAACACGCCGATGCGGCCAAAGGCGATGACCTTCATGCCGTTTTCCGGGCGGAAGCGGAGCTTCCCCGCCATGCCGCGGAACATCACGCATTTGAGCGCGCTCCCATCGTCCTTGAGCGTGAAGTAATGGTGCCCGGAGGGATAGAGCTTGTAGTTCGAGATCTCGCCGCGCACGAAAATGGTCTGGAGCTGCGGCACGGCGTCGAGCAGCGCCTTGATGAAATTGTTGGCTTCCGATACGCTGAAGATCATCTGCTCCTGCGCCACGCCGCGTCACCCCTCTCTCAAAACAAAATGAAAAACGGAAGAAAAGCAGAGCGCCTGTCGGTACTCTGCTTTTAAGAGCATTTTTTATTCCGCGCTGATCTCGCCGCGCACGAAGCTGCCGAGGATGCCGTTGATGAACTTCACCGTCTCGGGTGTTTCGTATTTCTTGGCGATCTCCACGGCCTCGTTGACGGCCACGCGCGTCGGAATGTCACTGCGGTAGAGCGATTCGTACATCGCAACGCGCATGATCGCCGAGGCAACGAGCAGGATGCGGTCGAAGCTCCAGCCCTTGGCGTACTTGGCGATGTAGCCGTCCAGCTCCGGCGCGTGCTCGGCAACACCGGAAACGATGGAGCGGATGTATTCCGCCTGCGCGGCGCCGGGGGCCTTTTCGTAGATGTTGTCCTCATCCTTGAGCGTGTCGAAGTATTCCTTCGTCAGCCGCTCGTCGAGAAGCTCCTCCACCGTCTTATCCGTAAAGCTCAGTTCGTATGCAAGATGCACTGCGATCTCTCGCGCTGTATTGCGAATCATCTCGTCTGTTCCTTCATCTTTCTCTTAGTTGAAGCTGATCCCGCCGACGTGGACGTTGACCGCGTGGACGTTGTAGCCCGTCATGCCGCTCACGGCGGCGGACACACTGTCCTGCACCTTGCGCGCGGTCTCGGGGATGGCGTAGCCATAGCGCACCATCAGGTAGACGTCGACGATGATCTCGCCGTCCTTGACCTCGGCGCGCACGCCGCGCAGGCCCTTTTTGCCCGTGAACTGCTCGGTGATCTGTTCGGTCATATTCTGGCACATGGAGCCAACGCCTTCGATCTCGCCGATAGCGTCGGCGGCGATCGCGGCGACCACGTCTTCTGCGATGTTGATGCTGCCGTTTTCCTCGGCGCGGGTCAGATACTCTCGATTCTCAGCCATTCAGATATCCTCTCCTTGTTTGTGAATGCTCATATCGAAAGTATTTTATCATCTTTTTCCCAAAATTACAACAGCTAATTTACTTCCATGATCTTAATGCTCTCCGCGCTCAGTCCCGTTTCCTGCTTGACAATGTCCGTGATGCGGGCGATGTCCTCGGTCTGGAGCCCCTCTTCTCCCGTCGAAACGACCACGCTCACGCCGTCTTCGGACATGAAGACGACGCAGTCCTCATAGCCCTTGGCCGTGACCATGTTTTCGATCTGCGCCTCGCTGAGCGTATAGGAAGCGAGCGTTTCGATGCTTTTTGCTGCCTCGCTCGCGGTCTCGGCGTCCACGTCCTGGTTTTCGCTCGCCTCTTTCAAAAGCGACAGCGCGCTGTCGCGCGCCTGCTGGCGCGTCAGGCGGGCCGAGGCAAAGTAGTCCTTCCCCTCCGCGTTTGCTGAGACCTCGGCGGCGTCGCCGTCTGTGCTCACAAGCTCGGACTGACCTAAGACCTTTGTGGGCTTGTCGACCTTTTCGGCGTACTTTCCGTTCAGAAAGATCGCCGCACAGACAAAGACCAGAATTGTGCCGACCACTGCGTTCCGCTTCCATAATTGCTTCATAGCTGTTTCCTCCCTGCGTTTTGCATAATAAAAATATTGTAGTCTCATGGCGTTCCCTTAACAACGGAGATGCGCTCAGACGAAAGCCCCGTCAGCGCGCTGACGGCCTGCGTCACTTTGAGCTGGACGTCCGCTTTGCCGCCGCCCTCGCACACGACGAGCGCGCCGACAAAGCGCGGATAGCGGCTGTGGGTCACGACGACCTCGGCGCTTGTGCCGCCGCCGAGCACAACGGTCTCCGTCTTTCGCGTCTGCTCGTCGACCTCATCCCCTCGGGCTTTGAGCGACGCGGTCTCATCCTGCGCCAGCTCGTAAGCGCCGCCGCCCTCGACCGTCAGCATAAGCGAGAGCTTCCCGACGCCGTCGAGCGAGGAAAGAATATCCTCCATCTCGTTTTGCAGCGCCTCGCGGTCGAAATTTTCCGCGGCGGACGGTGTCGCGGAGCCTGAGTCTGCCGCTTTCTCGTTCTGCGGCAGCAGCAACAGCAGCACGCCGAGCAGCGCCGTCAGGAGAACGTATTTGTACTTCTTGATGCCTTGCAGCGCCTTCTGCACGGGCGATGCGTTCATTTCGGTTCGATCCATAGCTGTTTCTCCTCTGCAATGCCAAGCTCCTGTACGATGTACGCGCCGAGCGCCGCGCTGTTTTCTCCGTACAGTGTGACGCTGTCCGGAAACGGTACGCCGTCGCGTAAAGCGGTCTGCACTTCGGCGCGCAAGCTCAGACCTAAGGAGCTGGCTTTGTCCTCAATATATGCCTGCGTCTGCGCGGCTATGCTATCGCTGAGCGCGCTGTCCTGCTCGGCGTTCAGCGTTTCCTTCAGCGCTTCGACCGCCTCGCGGTAATGACCGCCGTCGAGCTCCGGCAGGTCGAACGTGAGTGAGAGCAGCGGGCGCAGCATCGCAAGCATCAGCACCATCCCGCCGACAAAACGCACGATCTTTTTCATCGCGCCGCCGTCCGTGAGCTGCTGGGCAATGCTCACGAGTACCGCGCAGGCTGTCACGCTTAAAAGCCACGAGCGAAGAAACGTCATACCGTCACCACCATCATCATTGCGATCAAAAGCGACACGAGCAGCAAGAACGCCCCGCCTGCCGTCATCGCCAGCATCAGTGAAAACGCGGAGGAGAGCTGCTCTAAAAACTTGCTGAGTGATTGTGACCCCACCATGCCGCTGAAAAACGCCGCGAGCTGATAAAAAAGATACTGCACCGCCATGCGCAGCAGCGGCACAAGGCACAGCGCCAGCACCGAAAATACGCCCAGCACACCGAGCGTCCCGCGCAGCGTGAGCGCCGCGGCGGCGATGGCCTCCGTCGCGTCGGACAAGATTCCACCGACGACGGGTACCGCGCCGGAGATGACGGTTTTTCCCACCTTGACCGCGAGCCGGTCAGCAGAACCGGCCAGCAGGTTCGAGATCGACAAAAACGCGGTAAATACGATCAGAATCGCGCTCAAGCCCCACGAGAGCAGCTTGCCGATGCCCTTGGAGAGCGGCGACAAACGGCTCTGCTCCAAAAGCGCGCCCGCGGCCGCCGTGCCGATCATGCAGTAAAGTACCGGCACGAGCACATCGCGCATCAGTGAAAGAAAGATGTCGCTCAGCATCAGCGCGCCGACCTGCCAGACGCTTGCCGAGCCCACACAACCCCCGCCCGCCATCGCTGCGGCAATCGTCGGCAGCAGGAGCTTTGCCATCACCGAAAGCTCGTCCATCGTCTCGACGCCAAGGCCGATGAGCGCGCTTAAGTCCCCTGCCGAAAGCGCCGCCGCACCCAGCACGCCGAGATAGCCCGCGTACCGCGCGGGCGTCTCCCCCGCGCTCTCCGCCGTGCCCTCGATGAGGCCGCACAGGAGCGAGAGCAGCATCAGCGCCATCGCGCCGCGCAGCGAATTTGCCACCGCATCCTGCAATGCCGCGCGAAAGTGCGAAAAAAGGTACTGTCCGCCGCGCAAGAGCAGATCATCCCCCGCCTCGGCGCTGTCGATGAGCTCGCGCGGCACGGTGCCGTCGAGTTCTGACGGCAGTTCGAGCGCCGAGGCGCTCACGCAGAGCAGCAGCGCAGCAAAAAGAAAGCAGGGCAGCCTTTTCATAGAAATCCCTCCACCATCTCGAGCAGGGCTTCCATCAGCGGCAGCGCGCAGACAAGCGCGCACAGCGTCCCCGCCGCGGCGAGCAGGCTCGACAGCGCGCTCTGCCCCGCATCCGCGCACAGCGCACAGGAAAAGCGCGCTACCAGCGCGATGGCCGTGACCTTGACGACCGGTACGAACAGCGTGAGCGGCAGATCCGTGAGCGATAGCGCCCGCTCGCAGAAGTCGAATAGCTCGGAGAGCGCGGGCAGCAGCAGCGCGCAGCCGACAAGTACCGCCGCGAGCAGCAAGAGAAGTGAGAGCGCTTCGTCGCTTTTTTTGAGCAGCGCCGTGACGGCGCTCACGCACAGGCTCAGCGCCGCAAGCTTGATGAGCAGCTCCATCCTAAAACCCAAACAGGCTCTTGATGAGATCAAAGAGCGAGCTGATTTCCCGCACGAGCAGCATCATCGTCGTGATGAGACCGGCCAGGCTTACGAGCATTGCCTGATCCGGACGGTCCGAGCGCACGAGCAGCTGATTGAGCACGGCGACGACGATGCCCACCGCTGCAATCTTGAACACGAGGTCAATATCCATAGACGTCTTCCTTATGTAAAGCGTATATCCTTTTCAATAACGTTATAGCAGCAGAATACAGAGCATTGCCCCGCCTCCGAGGCACAGTGCCGCCGTGATGCGGCCCGTTTCGCGCTCCCTTTGCCGCAGCTCCTCTTCAAGGCGCGAGAGCTCGCTTGCCGCGAGCGTCAGCGCGGAGCAGACGCTTTCCTCATCCCCGCCGAGCGCGTGTCCCAGCGCCGATACAGTCTCCCGCTCCCGCGCGGCGATGGGCAGAGTCTTTGCGGCGTGCTCCCATGCAGAGGCAAGCGGTTCGCCGCGCGCAAGATTGGCGGTCACACCTTCAAAGAAGCCCGCGGCTTCCGGTTCGCAGCTCAAGTGCCGCAGCAGCGCGGGCAGCGGCGTCAGCGTCAATCGGACGGCGCTCTCGAGAGCGAGGAACGCGCCCGAAAGCGCGCGGAGCGTCCTTTGCCGCAGTAAAGTACGTAAATGGAAACTCCTTTGCAGCCACAGCGCCGCACCGAGGATCAGCGCGCTGCCCGTCAGTTGGAGCATGGCAGGTCACCCACTTCGTAAGAACGTGCACCGCCGTTCGAGCGGATGACGATGCAGCGGCGAAACACCCTCGCGCGCAGAAGCGCCCGCCAGAGCGGCTTCTGGTGCAGCTCGTCAACGCTCGCGGCGTGGATGCTCGCGAGCAGCCCGACGCCGCAGTTCGCGGCCAGGCACATTGCGCGGATATCCTCCTCCGCCGTGATCTCATCGACCGCGATGACCTGCGGGTTCATGCCGCGCAGCACCATCGGGATGCCGACGGCCTTTGGGCAGAGCGAGAGCACGTCCGTGTGGTTGCCGAGCTCCATCTGCGCTCGCCCCTTGCAGCACACGGCGAGCTCGCAGCGCTCGTCGATGACCGCCACGCGCAGCGCGCGGTGTTCGGCATCCCCGAGCGACAGCACGCGGATGAGGTCACGCAGCAGCGTCGTTTTCCCGCCGCCGGGCGGCGAGAGAATGAGCGTGCTCAAAAACCGCCCGTCAGCGCTGAAGAGCTGCGGCGCAATGTCGCTCCCGAGCCCGATGTGCTCGCACACGATGCGCAGCGCGAGCGACGAAATGTCCTTCAGATTGCTCACCTCGCCGTCGCGCACGACGGCGCTGCCGCACACGCCGAGGCGGAACCCGCCCCGCAGCGGCAAAAAGCCCTGCCGCAGTGTTTCGATGCAGGCATAGCGCGAATACTCCGTCACCGCGCCGAGCATCTGTTCGAGGTCTTCCGCCGTCACGAGCGACGCACGCCCGTCCGGCGCGGCGTTCAGCTCGCCCTCCAGTGTCAGCACCGTCAGCGGATGCATCACGCGAAGGCGCAGCTCCTCGACGCGCTCTTTCTGCTTGTCCGGCAGCGACAGGGCGAGACTTTTGAGCCGGTGCGGTAAAAACTCGCACGATTGTTCGTAGCGATAGATCCGTTCCAGACGTTCCACCGTTCCCACTTCCCTTCTTTGGTGTTAGTCCAATCTATGAGGCGGTGGACACGCTTATGCCGGTTTGTCCCGTTTCGGGCAAAAGAAAAAACGGGGAATTTCCCCGTTTTTTCGCATTTGATTTTTACTGGTTGCCACAGGGGCACGCGCAGCCGCAGCCGCCGGGCACCGCCGCGGGCGGGAAGAAATCGTCCATCGGGAACTCCACCGCATCGAAGACCTTGCACGGGTCCTCGCAGCTGCAGTCGCCGCCGGCAAGCGTGCACTCGTTGGACGGAATGCAGTAGTCGTACACGGGGATGAGAAGCTGCGTGTCGCGCTCTAAGCGCACAGTCGAAAACTGGCCGAGCGAGATGCACACGCGGCGAATCGCGGACTCGTCGAAGATGATTGGCTCGTCGAATGCTGCCAGAATGCCCGCGGGCACGCCGCCGAGCGTACCGCGGTCACAGCCGCAGCGGCAGTTGCAGTTGTCGGCAAAGTGCGCGCACAGCAGCATCGGGTCGACGACCTCGACCACCGCGGTCGGGAGATTTGCCGTCAGGTTCAGCGGTGCATCAATGGCGTTTGCCTCGGGGATGGAAGAGTAGATCTTCGCACCGCTCTCGCTGCCAAAGAGCACCACACGCTTATCAAAGGTCGCAAGACCCTCGATCTCGGTGTAGCGCGTGCTGCCGTTGAGCGCCTGTAAGGTGATGCGGTAGAAAAAGTGCATGTCGACGGTGTAGTACCCGCGGTTGAAGTTCACGGGCTCGACGTCGACAAAGGTGTAGATCAGCTCGGCGCTGCCGCCGCGCAGCCCCTGCGCCGTGCTCAAAACGCTCTGCGCCGTGGCCGTGGGGTAAAAGCGCAAATCCTCAATGCAATCCTTGTCGCGGCAGGATGAATAGATCTTTTTCGTATGAATACAGACCGCCTCGCGCGCGCCGTTTGCGCCGCCGACGTGGCCTGCTGCTACTTTATCAGCCATAAAGCAAGAATACCTCCTATTTTAAGTACTGGAAAGTCGGGCGCGACCGCGCCTTTCTTTCACCCCAGTCTATGCCGCGCGCGAAAATGGGTGTGCCGCGTTCTTGGCGTTTTTGAAAAAGACCTATACAAGCGAAAAAAGGTGTGCTATACTAAATATAGTTTTTGACCGACTGATACCGACAACTTTTTGTGGTATTGGCAGTCATTTTGTGTTATGATCGCTGTAAATTCACCCGAGGAGGTGCGCTATGGGGCGCGTCGGTTTTATCCAGGACAAACTGGAGATCAAATTTCTCATTCTGTATGTTGCTGCCCGGCTCATCGAGCCGGTCCCGTTCGAGGCCATGCAGGAGCTGACGATGTGCGACGACGGCATCGACTTTTTTGACTTTTCCGAATGCCTGAGCAATTTGGTCGAGTCGCAGCATTTGACGCTTTCGGACGACGGGCTCTACGCCATCACGGAAAAGGGCCTGCACAACGGCGCAATCTGCGAGTCGAGCCTTCCCTACTCTGTGCGCCTGCGCGCCGACAAGAACATCACGATCTTCAACCAGAAGCTCAAGCGCCGCGCACAGATCCAGTCCGACATCGCGCCGCGCCGCAACGGGACCTACACGGTCACGCTCGCGTTCAACGACGACGAGAGCCAGCCCATCTTGAAGATGGAACTCATGGTTCCCAAGGAGGTCATGGCCAAGGATCTCGCCGAGCGCTTCCAGAAAAATCCCGAGCAGCTCTACACCGGTGTTTTGAACACGCTCTTCTCCGAACCCGACGAGGGAAAATAACGTACATAATGAAAAGAGACAGCCGTTCGGCTGTCTCTTTTTTGCTTCAATCTTCGCTTTTCTCATCCTGCGTCTCATGCAGCAGTTCTTCGACCGGTATGCCGTAGAGCTTTGCGAGCGCGCAGAGATTCGACGTGCTGGGGTCGGACGTGCCCGTTTCCCTTAGTTAAAGATATTGTTGGGTATCTCAAGATGTGTCATTCGA
>ENA-UOJM01000229-UOJM01000229.1-human-gut-metagenome-genome-assembly--contig:-P116-NODE-229-length-88555-cov-24.388000_pt1 | contig 88555 bp, 101 predicted proteins | sample MGYA00242349_ERZ723896 | MGnify/ENA metagenome assembly ERZ723896 | reverse complement strand
CGGCGGGGCCCTCGGCGGCCAGCTTGTCGCCCCAGGCCACAAAGCAGCTCATGTCGTAGGGGTAGCCCTCGGTCACAAGGGCCAGCACCAGCCGCAGCGCCAGCCCGCAGCCCAGCAGCAGCCAGAGGGTTTTGTTTTGTTTTTCGCGTTGTTTCGTCATATCATCACAAATTCCTGGTACAAAAGCAGGGGCCAGCCTGCGCACCCGCGCCCTGCGGCGCAGATGCGCAGGCCGCCCCTGCATCTGTTTTTGCTTACAGTTTTGCGATTTTCGGGCCCTGGGCAGTGTCGGTGACACTCCAGCCCATCTCGGTCAGCTGGGCACGGATGGCGTCCGCACGGCCCCAGTCCTTGGCCTTCTTGGCGGCGGCGCGCTCCTCGACCAGCGCCGTGACCTCGGCGGGGATGCTGTCGGTCTTTTTGCGGTTGTACAGCAGGCCCAGCACGCCGGTCAGCTCGTCCATCGTCTTGGCGGCTTCTTCCAGCGTTGCCTTGTCGGAGACATCGGACAGCGTGTTGATGTCCTTGACCAGGTCGAAAATAGCGGCCAAAGCATCGGGGGTGTTCAGGTCGTCGTCCATGGCAGCCTTGAACTTTTTGCGCGCTTCTGCGCACTTCTCCACCAGCGCAGTGTCGGTGCCGTGGGCGTGCTCAATGGCGAAGTCCAGGTTGTCACGGCAGGTGTACATACGCTCAAGGCTGTTCTTGCAGCTCTCGATCAGCTCGACCGTGTAGTTCAGCGGCATGCGATAGCCCGCCGTCAGCATAAAGTAGCGGATCGGTTCATAGCCGTACTTGTCGGCGATCTCGCGCACCGTGAAGAAGTTGTTCGCGCTCTTGGACATCTTCTCGTTGTTGATGTTCAGGAAGCCGTTGTGCATCCAGTAGCGGCTGAAGGTGCAGCCGTTGGCGCACTCGCTCTGGGCGATCTCGTTCTCATGATGGGGGAAGATCAGATCCTGGCCGCCGGCGTGGAGGTCGATGGTCTTGCCCAAGTGCTTGCGGGCCATGGCGCTGCACTCGATGTGCCAGCCGGGACGGCCGTGCCCCCAGGGGCTTTCCCAGTAGGGCTCGCCGGGCTTGGCAGCCTTCCAGACCGCGAAATCGGCGGGATCCTCTTTCAGATCGTCGTCCATGCGGCTGCGCAGCTCACGGTTGCCGCTCTCGAGGTCGTCGAGGTTCAGATGGCTCAGCTTGCCGTAGCCGGGGTCAGACTTGACGCGGAAATAGACGTCGCCGTTGCGGGCCACATAGGCGTGGCCGGACTCCACCAGATCCTTGACGATACCGATGATCTCGCCGATATGCTCGGTGGCGCGGGGGCGCACGGTGGGGGTCTTGACGTTCAGACCGTCAGAGTCCTTGATGTACTCGGCCTCAAACTTGCGGGCAACCTCCTGCATCGAGGTCCCCTCCTCCTGGCCTTTCTTGATGAGTTTGTCATCAATGTCGGTGATGTTGGAGACGTAGTAGACCTTGTTGCCGCAGTATTCCAGGTAGCGGCGCAGGGTGTCGAACACGATCATCGGGCGCGCGTTGCCGATGTGGATATAATTATAAACCGTCGGGCCGCAGACATAGATGCGGTATTCGCCCTCCTTCTGGGGGGTGAACTCCTCTTTCTGGCGGGTCATGGTGTTGAAGATCTGCATAGCTTGCACGTTCCTTCCTCTATATAGGGATACCTTTATTATAGCCAACACGCGGCGCGGTTGCAAGGGGGATTCAGCCGTTATTTGCGAATTGGGCGGCCAGCTCGTCCCACACGGCGCTGAAATTGTAAGGGAACCGCGCGTCCTCCTCGGCCAGATAGCTACGGTAGGTGTCCAGCTCGGCCACGGTCGGGGCCTTGATGCGGCGGTAGGCCGTGATGGTGTAGCCGTTGCCCATGTCAAACTCCGCTGCAATCTCAAACGGCGCGTACTTTTCCTGGTTTTCCAGGAAAGCGGCGTCCATCTTCTCGGTGTGGTTGTTGGGGTCAAACGGCGTGCAGGTCAGCACGACCTGCGCCGTGAACAGTTCCTTCGGGAAGGCGTCGTTGCCGGGGTTACAGACACCGTAGGGCAAGATTTCGCGGATCGTCTCATCCGGCAGCGCCGACACGCGGAACACATCGGGGCTGTACACAACGCCGTGACAAATCATGTAGGCGGAGTTCTCGCCGGTGCAGTTTTCCCGCAGCCAGGCGTTGACCTCAGCCACCTGGGCCAGGTCGGCGCGAGGACTGTCCACATAGAAATACAGTCCGCTGTTGACAGCGTTTGGCAGAATGACCGGCAAAAGCTGGCTGCACGCGCCGAAGTTGAGGGCACACAGCACGCCCAGCACCGCAGCTACGGCGCGGCGGGGCCACGCCCAGGGCAGGTTGGCGATGAGCAGCGCACAGAGGAAGCAGCCCAGCAGGTAGAACGGTGCGACGGCCAGGGATTGATGGTCGTCCATATTCTGCACCCGGGTCACAAGCAGCACGGTCAGCACCGCGCCGACAGCGGAGAGCACTGCCAGGCTGCGGGCCTTGGATTTATACAATCCGTATAGTATGCCAACAAGCATGATTGCGAACACGAGCCAGCCCAGATAGACGCGCTGGTTGTTCAGCTCGGCCAAAAAGCCGCCGGTCTGGTAGGTGGCGTAACGGTCGCTGTAATCTGCGCGGACGATGCGCCAGAACATGGGCAGCAGCGGCACGCCGACGCAGACCAGCGATGCCGCAGCAAATTTCACAAAACGCAGGGCCGCACTGCCCTGTTTGGCGCGGGCGGCCCGGGCCAGCACCCAGACACCGTAGAGCAAATAGAACGCCACAACGGTAAACATATAGCTGCGGCGGGTCAGCATCAGCAGCCCGGTGAAGGCCGCCAGGCTGACGAGCCGTGCGGGGGCCGGGCCGCTGAAATCATATCCGACGCCCAGCGCAAACAGCATGAAGGCGAACGCCACACCCAGCAGATCCGGCATACCACGGTAGAGCGCAATGTGTAAAAGCGGCAGCAGTAGCACAAACGCCATGGACAGCGCTGTGAAGAGCCGCGGCGCTTTCGGCTGCATTTTTTGACGAAACACCGTCAAGAAAATCCACGCACTGTAATAGACCAGCGTCGGGATCAGCAGCGCACAGAGCAGCGCGAAGGTGTTGGCCGTGCGGGGCGTGAACATGAAAAACGGCTCGGCCAGCAGGTTGATGACCAGCGGCGCGTAGTCGTTGAACCAGGTTTTATAAATGGTGGAACCCACGCCGGTGAACACGCCGTCGGCGAAGTTGGATTCCAGCCGCACCTGCAAATTGTAGTAGGTGGCGTTGTCCCACAGGTAGAGGCTTTGACGGCCCACCATGGCGTGCAGGTAGAACGCCGCGCTGGCCGCAATGCAGATACCGAGAATGACGGCATCTGCCTTTGTCAGCTTTGCGCCGACGGCCCGCGCCGCGCGGCGGTAGAGGCAGAACACGCCCAGCACCGCCGTGCAGGAGAGCAGCAGCAGCCAGATATCCACCAGATTGCGGCCGCTGCCCAGCATATCCACGGCTTGCAGCGCCGGGACAAAATGCGCCGCGGTGCTGCACACAAACTTGACTGCAAACACACACAACAAAACCAGGACGGCCCGCTCCAGGCGGGTCATCCTGCGATACAACGTATAAAGTTTCGTTCGGAGTTTTGACATTACTTTGCCTGCATGAACAGCTTGCGGTTCTGCCACAGGTAAATGCCGCCCGAAAGCACGGTGGCCGCGCCGCACAGCCAGCAGAGCACGACGGTCACAAAGCTGACAACCCCCACATCCGTCGGCCCGGCCAGCGCACCACCGAAGTAGTAGAAGATGATGGTCAGCATCTGCAGAACGGTCTTGACCTTGCCCCACATATTGGCGGCAATGACCGTGCCGGTCTCGGCGGCCAGCATACGCACGCCGGCAACCGCAAACTCACGGAACAGGATGACCGCCAGCACGATGGGCGAACAGACGCCATCCGTAACCATATAAATGAAAGCGGCAGTGGTCAGGCACTTGTCGGCCAGGGGGTCCATAAACTTGCCGAAATCGGTGACAAGGTTATTCTTGCGGGCCAGGTAGCCGTCCAGAAAATCCGTGAAGCTGGCCACGGCAAAGATAATGCCCGCTGTCAGCATGAATGCGGCGTTGAAATCCGCCGTGCCATAGTGGGACAGTGCCGCAAATATCATGAACACAGGCACCAGAACCACACGCATCATCGTCAATTTATTAGGCAGATTCATCGTTTAATCCTCCAGCTTTTCTTCCACATAGCCGTACAGGTCGTAGGTGTCGGAATCGGTGATGGTCACATTGTAGAACGCGCCGGTCTCCAGCGGGGTGTCGGCAGGAGTCAGCACATTGCCGTCAATTTCAGGGCAGTCAGCCTTGGTGCGCAGCAGGTACATCCCGGTCTCCTCGTCGATGCCGTCGCAGATGCACTCGTAGGTGTTGCCGACCTTCTCGCCTTCGCGCTCGGCGCTGACTTCGGCCTGCAATTCCATGATGTGGTCGGCGCGGCGCTGCTTGGTTTCCTCGTCGAGCTGGTTGGGCATCTTCGCGGCCACGGTGTTTTCCTCGGCCGAGTAGGCAAAGCAGCCCAGGCGGTCAAATTTGACGGTCTTGACGAAGTCGCACAACTCGGCGTACTGCTCCTCGGTCTCGCCGGGGAAGCCCGCGATCAGCGTGGTGCGCAGCGTGATACCGGGGATGGCAGCCCGCAGCCGGGCGATGGCATCCTCGATTTCCTTGCGGCCGCCACGGCGGTTCATCGCTTTCAGCACGGCGTCGTCGCAGTGCTGGATGGGCAGGTCAAGATAGGGCACGACCTTGGTGTTGCGGACGAGGGCTGCAATAAATTCATCGCTGATACGTTCAGGATAGGCGTACAGCACGCGAATCCAGCGGATACCGTCGATTTTCTGCAAGCGGTCCAGCAGCTCACAGATGGCACCGGGTTTGCCCCAGTCCTCACCATAAGCAGTGGGGTCCTGGGCAACCAGAATCAGCTCCCGCACGCCCTCGCCAGCCAGCCAGCGGGCCTCGGCCACACAGTCGTTGATCTCGCGGCTGCGCAGCGCACCGCGGATCAGCGGGATGGCGCAGTAGTAGCAGCCGTTGTTGCAGCCCTCGGCAATTTTTAAGTACGCATAGTGGCGCGGGGTCGAGATGACGCGGGCACCGCCCAGTGGCATATCGCTCTTGGGGCCATAGCTCTCGGTCTGGCCTGCGCCGTCGGCACACAGGCGGCGCACAATGGCGGGCAGCGCGGCGTTAGAGCCGATGCCGACGACCGCGTCCACCTCAGGGATCTCCTGGATGATCTGTTGCTTGTAGCGCTCGGCCAGGCAGCCGGTGACGATGACCTTGAGGGCCGGGTTCTGCTGCTTGTACTGGCAGGCCATCAGAATATTCTCGATGGCCTCGGTCTTGGCGGACTCGATAAATCCGCAAGTGTTGATGATGATGATGTCCGCCTCGGCCGGGTCGCCCACGGTGGTGTGGCCGTCCTTGATGAGGGCATGGCAGAAAACGTCGGCGTCCACCTGGTTTTTCGGGCAGCCGAGAGAGATAATGGCAATTTTCATTGGGTAGTCCTTTATAATTGGTTTAATTTTTGAATATCGCATTGGTTGCAGGGTGCGGCGGCAGCGACGGCCTGCGGGGCGGCAGATGCTTGCCGGAAATTGTAGGGCGGCCAGCCCTCTGGCCGCCGCGGAGGGGTCAAGACCCCTCCCTACATTGTGAACCGGTAAGGGGATGCAATCGACAGGCCGAGGGCCGGGCATGCCCGGCCCCTACAGTGCGGTGCGGTTTACTCGTCGTCGGATAAGACCTCGCGTATGACCGCGTGGCTGAACCCGCGCCTGGCCAGAGCGGCGGCGACCTGGTCGCGCTTGCCCGCAGCCAGCTTGGCGGCGTACTGACGCTCCACCAATGCCCGGGCAGTGGCGAGTTCCGGGTTTTCGCCGTCTTCGCCCTCGGCAAACAGCTCCTCCACCACCTCGGCGGCGGTGTCGCGGTCGATACCTTTTGCCGACAAATCGTTTAAAATTTCACGGCGGGATTTTCGCTTGCGCAGCAGCTCCGCTGCACGGCGGCGGGCAAACCCGGCATCGTTCAACAAGCCCAGCTCCCCCGCCCGCGCCACGGCGTAGGCGGCGCTGTGGGCGTCGAACTTACGGCAGAGCTTTTGGTATAGCTCCCCCGCCGCATGGTCGCGCAGGGCCAGGTAATCCATGGCCTTGTCCAGTGCGCGGCGGGTTTCGCTTTTCTTGCGCAGTTCCTCAATTTGCCACTCTTCCAGGTCATCATCCTGATGCAGCCCGGCATCGGCAAAGGTGTTTTCATCCAGCGAGAATGCAAATTCGCCGTCAAAAAACAGCGCAAGTCTGCCTTTTTTTGTCTCTTTAATCTGCGTCAATCGCGGCATGGGTTATTCGTCAACCATTATTCTAATGTCGTTGTATCGATTCATTTTGACTCCTTACGACTTTTATACGACCTGCGACCCATTTGCCAAGAAGGCGTTCAGGCGATCGGTAGCTGCGGAAAGTTGCGCCTGGCGCAGGTGGGTGTAGATTTCGTGGGTGGTGGTGATTGAGGCGTGGCCCAAGATTCGCTGCGCTTCCATTTCGCCGACGCCTGCCTCATAGAGCACGGAGGCCATACCATGCCGGAACTGGTGCGCCGAAACGTCCGCATCCCAAGAGCCTGAGCCGTCGGAATGGTAGTAGCCCAGCTTGCGCCAATAGACGCCCCATTTGTTGCGGTACTCGGATGCAGTCAAGGGTGTAGCTCGCCCAGAGCAAACGTAGTCCGTAGGCGCTCCCTGCCGCTCCTGAAGCAAGGGCCGTAACACGTTCAAGATAGGCACATCGCGGATGGCATTCTTCGTCTTAGGGGTGGTCACGACCGGGCGGCCATTATCCCACCAGACCGACTTCGTAACATGAATAAACCCTGTCCCAAAGTCCACGTCCTGCCATTGCAGTGCCATGGCCTCACCTAGCCGAATCCCGGTATACATGAGCAACCAGGCCACGAAGCCGAAATCCTCCGGGTGGGCTTTGACTGCCGCGAGTTGTTCATCGGTGGGCGGGGTGCGAACTTTCGTTTTCAGGTTACGCGGCACGTCGACGTAGGGGCAGGGGTTGAAATCGCCGCCGAAGTAGACAATCCAATGCTTGAACACAGAGGAGAGCACATCGTTGTGGTTACGAACCGTCCCCTTTGCATAACCTTGGTCGCCCAAACGCTGGTACCAGGCAGCAATCCGGGTAGGTGTGATTTCCTTCATCCGATAGCCCTCCCACTCGGCCCGCGTATGGGCGCAGGCCGACGCAGAGCAGTACAGCGTGGAGGGCTTGACCTGCGTGCGACGAAGCTCCATCCACGCATCATAAACGACCTCGAACCTCTCGCCTTTAGTTTCCTTCTCGGCTAATTCGGCCTTGTAGGCGTCGATTTTGGCCTCGATTTCAGCAACCGTATGACCGTAGAAGTGCATAACTTTTCCGTTGATGGTGCGCTTCTTTTCCAGAAGTCCATCAGCCCGACGCTTGCGCTGACCCATGAGAACACCTCCTCATATCCGACGCTCCAGCAGGGTGCAGAGCTTATTATACTCCTTCGTTCCATTTTTAACCGTTTTGGTTTCCCGGTGGCCGTCGCTGTACTCCAACACAAAAGTCGTAGTATGGCGGTTTTTGCCTGACAGAACACCTGCGGCAGCACCTACCGCGCCAAAAGCCACAGCGCCCGCTGCGCCGCGCAGCAGAGAGCTGGAGCCGCTGCGGCGAGTGTCCTCGGTGACGAGGAAGGTACGCACAAGAACGACCGGCTGCTTTTTGGGGCGAGGGGGCTTCTTCTCGCGCACTGGGGCCTCCCGTTTGGGCGCAGGATGGGCCTTCTTTTCACGCTGGGCGGCTACCACTCGCCGGTAGAGCCAGATCGTAAATGCACCAGACAGCCAGCCCACGAGGGACGCGAATAGCACCGGGTAGGTTCGCTCCGCGTCCGTTACCCCGACCAGCGTGTAAAGCACCAGACCCATCCAGGGGAGCGGGTGCTTCACATACGACATGAAAGACGCAGGCTGCGCTGCGGGCGCGGCTGGGGGTGTTTCACTCTGCAAGGCGGGTTCCTCCGGGGTTGACAAAGCGTCATCCACAGGCCGCCCACAGCGAGGACAAAAGCGCAGGGTTTCATCATCCGACAATTCATGGCCGCAATTTGGACATTTCATGAGAATCCCTCCCTTGCAGTACAATAATCCGTACTTTTAAAACCAAAGCTCAAATTTTCACGATTTACTACTTGAAATACAACCGTAAGTTTTGTATAGTTGTAATAAGTCAGTCACCCAGCAGAGGAGGATACTAAAATGCAGGAACTCACAGATCGCGAAAAAGAACTGCTCGACTTGGTGCGTGCGCACCCCGAGCTTTTAGACCCGCTTATTGCGGCGTTTTCTTCCCACTCAAAACCAGCATCCATGCATCCTGCTCCTCAGGACTAAGCCCGCGGAAAGCCTCAACCAACTTAAGTTCCTTGTCAGACAGCCCATCGGCCACAGCGCCGGTGGGCTTTTCTTTTTCATCCGTCTCCCCCAGCAGGTAGGCAGGGGTGGTGGACAGCGCGTCAGCCCAGACCGCAATAGTCTCAGCGGACGGCTGAGTGCCATCACGAGCAAGGTCTTTTACATAATAGCGCTGGCGGCCCACCAATTCCGCCAAATGAGACTGAGTAACGCCCCGATCCTTTGCTCTTTCGAGTAATCTGTCAATTCGTAGCATTTTTTACCCTCCTATTTGTGCAAAACGTAGAATCCCCACTTTTGTGGAGAAAACTCTTGCCTTCCCTACATTTGTGGGGTAGAATAGGAGACGTTCCGAGGCCAAACAAGACGAAATAAGGCGCAAGGAACAAGAACAGGACGCAACGCAGCATTACAAAGCGTTTTAAGACCTATTCAGACCTAGACAATCTGAATATAACATACTTTCAACCGCTTTGCAAGTCCGCGTTGCCCTTAAAAAGGAAGGAGGGCACGAATGGAACTGATCGAGAGCCGGGTCTACACCCGCGAACAGGTGGCCGACATTTTACAGGTAAGCATTGCCAGCGTTGACCGCTACATCAAGGAGAACCGGCTGCCCGCCGCCAACCTGGGCGACGGACGAACCATCCGAATCACAGGCAAAGACCTTGCAGCCTTTGTAGAAAGCTGCAAGCAGTAACAGGAGGACACCGAAATGAGAGAGCCTGAAGGTTACAGAGACGCGCTGGAGCGCGTGCGCCGGGAGGCTAAAGGCGAACTGGTAACCCTCACCGAAGCCGCAGCCATCACAGGGCTGCCCGTCAAGCGGGTCAGCTACGTGATCAGCGGCTGGATTGGTGAACACAAGGGTCGCCTCATTCCGGCCACAACGCTGGCCAGACAGCTGGTCAGCCAGGAGCGGAGGTACTAACGATGAAGCACATTCTGAAGCTGGCAGGCACAGCCGCCACGGTGCTGCTGATTGCAGCACTGGGGAGCCTGAACATCCCCGGTATCATCCTGGGCACGCTGGCCCTGAATGCCATCTGCGGTGCAGCCCTCAAACACACGGAGGCACACAATGGAAAAATTCATTCTCAGAAATAAGGCAGGCCGCCCAGTTTTCATCCAGCAGGACGGCAACCTGACGAAGCCGGTCGTCCGGCTGACGCCGGAAAACCACATGAAGGTTAATATGCTCGCCAACGTTGCGGGCATCAGCCTGGGCGCGGTCATTGAGCAGTGCGTCGACTACGCATTTGACAACATGGCCGCTATTAACCCGAACGAGGAGGCCGACAAATGACTACTTACCCTAACGCCCGCCGTGGCGACATCTGGTTTGTAACCGACGACGCGCTCGGCGGCTGCAACGAAAGCGATCGAACCATCCGAGGCGCACGCCCGGTGCTGGTCATCAGCAGCGACGGCCACAACTTCACCAGCCCCTGCCTCACGGTCGTACCCATCAGCAGCGGGCCGCACCGGCTGGATGGTACGGATTCCAGCAACGTAATCCTGCACAGCGCCTGCCTCGAGAGGCCGAGCGCAGCGGTAGTCGGCCAGATCACCACCATCGACCGAGATAACCTGCTCCGCTTTATCGGGGTAAGCAACGCGCTCGACCTGCGCAACGTTGTGAACTCCATCCACTGGTACCTGGAATTGTTTGAGGAGGACTGACATGAACATTAACATTAGTATCCGCGCCGACAGCGCAGACGACTACAAGGCCGCCATCAAGGCGCTGATGGATGGCGCGGGCATGGTCGGGTTTGATATCCCCAGCCTCACGCTTCCCGCTCCCCGCTCGGGGAGCGTCAAGGCCCAGCAGCAGGCCGAAGCCGAGGAACTGCTGCGCAAGCAGGCCGCCAAGGCCCAGCAGCAGGCCACCGTAGAGGCCCCTGTGCCCAGTGCCGGGGAGTTGCCCATCGAGGCGCAGAAGCCCGCAGAGAGGCCCACAGGCGACTGGACGCCGGGCGGCGGCAAGCAGGCCGAGGACGCCAAGGCGGTCACCATTGACGAGGTGCAGGCCCTGGGCCGCAAGATGGCCCTGGCAGGCAAGATGGACAGGGTCGCGGCGGTCTTAAAGAAGTACGACGCCCCGAAGATCACTGCGCTGCCCGCCGAGACATGGGCAGCCGTCAAAGCAGATTTGGAGGCAGCCAACAATGAGTAAGCAACCTGTAAGCATCCACATCACCCACGACGGCAACCACCAGCTGGAAATCCAGTGCGCCGGAAACCCCTTCGGCATCCTTTACTGCCTCGCCCGGGCCGCCGCAAAAACCATCAAGCTCAGCGGCTGCATCGACGACAAGGTCGCCGGAGTATCGGCAGTCGCACTCCAGATGCTGGAATTTTTGACGGAGGAGGATGAAGACAATGAATAGTTTTATGACAGGGGACAAGGTACGCCTCATTGATAACTTCCGTACACGAGGAGACCATAAGAAGCACCCCGAGTACTATCCCGAACCGGGCACCGTAGGAACAGTCTACCAGGACTCCGCCCCCGATGGAACGACACTGGTGGAATGGCCGCAAGCTGCCATTCGAGGCCCAAGAAGTGACTGGTGGGCGCATTCCGCTGATCTTGAACGTGTCAAAGACGAGGTGCCCAATTACTACATCCGGGTTACAGCTACCGGCGAGGAAGAGGCAAAGGTAGAAGTGAATGGCCCGGCAGCCTGGGTGCACAAAGCGCTGGCGCAAGTCATCCTGAAGCTGAACCCCGAGCAACCACTTGACGTCCTGGCTTGCGTTGTGTCCCATGCGCTCAGCGTAGAGGAGGATAAAGACGATGGCACCGACTAAGCACGCAATCCTCAGCCCGAGCGCAGGGGCGCGATGGGTAGCCTGCCCGCCCAGCGCCAGACTCACCGAGCATATGCCCAGCGAGACCAGCCCCTACGCGGAGGAAGGCACAACGGCGCATTACCTCTGCGAGCAGGTCGTCAGGCGCAGCCTGCCCGGCTGGGCGGGATTGCCGGAAGCCCCGATGGACGATCTGATGGGTAGCGACGCCTACACCCCGGAGATGAAGGAAGCCGCCAAACTGTACGCCGACTTCATCCACACGGTCTACGACGGCTTCCCGCACACCCCGACCCTTTGCGTAGAGCAGCGGGTCAGCATGACCCGGTGGGCGCGGGAGTGCTTCGGAACCTGCGACTGCCTACTGATCGGCGATGGCATCCTTCATGTTATCGACTTCAAGTACGGCGCAGGGGTTCCGGTCAGCCCGGTGGACAACATCCAGATGATGCTGTATGCGCTGGGGGCCTGGGACTTGTTCAGCGCGACCGACGACATCCAGACGGTACGCATGAGCATCGTCCAGCCCCGCATCCAGAGCGAGCCGGAGACCTGGGAAACCAGCGCGGACAGCTTGCTCGACTGGGCCGAGAACACCCTGCGCCCCGCGGCCAAGCTGGCATGGGAGGGCAAAGGCGAGCTAAACCCCGGCGAAAAGCAATGCCGCTGGTGCAAGGCCAAGCCCCAATGCCGCGCCTGGAAGGAGAAGTACGGCCCGCTGGCCGACTTCATGACCCAGACCCCCGAGGCCCGAGACCCGCGCCTGCTGACCGACGAGGAGGTCGGAGAGTGGCTGATTGCGGCACAGGGCATCGCGGATTATGTGAAATGCCTGGAGGAGTACGCCCAAAAGCAGCTGCAGCAGGGACACGCAGTCCCCGGCTGGAAGCTGGTCGAGGGGCGCAGCACCCGCCGGTTCACCGACCCGGACGCAGCCTTTAAAGCCATCGAGGCCGACGGCATCAGCGAGGCGATGCTGTACGAGCGCAGCCCCATCAGCCTGACGGCAGCAGAGAAGCTGCTGGGCAAGAAACGTTTTGCCGAGGTCTGCGGTACCTGGGTGGAGAAGCCCAAGGGCAAGCCCACCCTGGCCCCCGAGAGCGATAAGCGGCCCGCCTATGATGCCGCTGAAGGATTCGAGGTGATCAAGTAATGCCACCTTTAGCCGGGGATTACCCATTCTACGCACCGTCACCTCAAGACCCGCGCAGGTTCGTAAACTACAACAATTTCATCGAGGAATATTACGAACTCCACGGCAACTACGACTACGCCCACGAGGCCTTCCACGCAGCCCGTGAGGCTCGGCGGCACCATCGGGACGCCTACTCTATGGCACGGAGTGCTCCGCGCCCTTATCGTGGGTGTTACTGGCACAGCTACACAGCCGAGGAGAAGCGCGCATACGCCATTCGGATGCAGGAAAAACACGCGCTGGACGGATTCGAGGTGCTCAAGGAATGACCTACGGCATCTGGAACAGCGTGGAAAAGCGCTTCGTTTTTGGCGTCGCCGCCGAAACGCCCCGCAAAGCAGAGCGGGCCTTTAGAAAGGCCTGCCTCAACTGGCGCGAATGGCGCTACGAAATCAAGCCCATCCCTGAGGGATTCAAAAATCCCAGAAACCCACACTACTCCCATTTAATAAGGAAAGGACACAACACCATGAATGCAAATGAAATCATCATCCCCGCTCGTTTGAGCTACGCCAACATCTGGGAGGCCCGCCAGAGCCTGGAGGGCGACAAGATGCAGTTCAGCTGCAGCCTGCTGATTCCCAAGAGCGACATCAAGACCGTCCAGGCCATCAAGGCTCTGATGGCAAAGGTTGAGAAGGAAGCCACGACCACCAAGTGGGGCGGCAAGAAGCCCGCCACCTACACCCATCCCCTGCTCCGTGACGGCGACGCCGAGCGCCCGGACGACGAGACCTACGCAGGCTGCTACTTCATGAACGCCAAGGCTGGCGCAGACCATCCGCCGAAGATCATCGACACCGCCTGCAACCCGGTCATGGACAGGGACGAAGTGTACAGCGGCTGCTACGCCAACGTCAAGGTGTCCATCTACGCCTACAACCACGCCAAGGGCGGCAAGGGCCTGGGCGCAGGTCTGGTAGCCATCCAGAAAACCAAGGATGGCGCTCGCCTGGGCGGTGACACTGGCACGGACGGCTTCCAGGTGCTCACCCCCGAGGCCGAGGATATGCTGAGTTAAACGCGGCACCCGGAGGCAAGCATGATACTTACTATCGACCTGGAGACCTACAGTCCCCAGGACATCGGCAAGGTGGGGGCCTACCGCTACGCGCAAGACCCGGACTTTGAGATTCTGCTTTGCAGCGCAGCAGTGGACGAACACAGGGTGGTGCTTATCGATACCACCAACAACGGCAACGCAGGGCTGGTGGCTGTAAAGTCCCTGCTCTTTGACCCGCGATTCACCAAGAGGGCCTGGAATGCAGCCTTTGAATGGTGGTGCCTTAGCGAGTACTTCCACCTGACCCAGCAGCAGCGCGAGGATTGGCTCGACCAATGGCAGGACAGCATGGTACACGCCATGTACTGCGGCCTGCCCGCCAGCCTGAAAATGGCGGGCCAGGCCCTCCAGCTGCCGGAGGACAAGGCCAAGATGCGAGAGGGCGCAGCGCTTATCCGCTACTTCTGCTGCCCCTGCAAGCCGACCAAGGTCAACGGTGGCCGCACCCGCAACCTGCCGGAGCACGACATCGCCAAGTGGGAGATTTTCAGGCAGTACAACATCCGAGACGTCGAGACCGAGAGGCACATCGACAACCTGCTGGAACCCTTCACGGTGCCAGATTTCATCTGGCAGCAGTGGCGGGACGATGTGCGGATGAACAGCCGCGGCATTTCCACGGACTCAGAGCTTACCAGCGGCGCACTTTGGTGTGGCAGCACGTACAGCGCCGAGCTTTTCACCCAGGCCCAGCAAATCACCGGACTGGCGAATCCCAATGCCCCCAGCCAGCTCCGGGCATGGCTGGCAGACAATGGCGCTGACCTGCCCGACCTACGCAAAGAAACCGTGGCCGAGGCGCTAAAACAGCCCCAGACCGCGAAAGCCCGCCAGGTTTTGGAGCTTCGTCAGGAGCTAGGGAAATCCTCCCTCAAAAAATACGACGCCATACAGGCGGCTACAGGCCCCGATGGGCGCATCCGAGGCACGCTGCAATTCTACGGCGCAACACGCACCGGGCGCTGGGCCGGACGGCTGCTGCAGGTGCAAAACCTACCCCGCACTTACGTCAAGCACCAGGACGAAATCCGAGAGCTTATCAAGGCTCGGCAGCTGCCCGCACTCGAGATGATCTATGGGAACGTGAACGACCTGCTCAGTCAGATGATCCGAACGGCGCTGATTCCTGCGCCGGGGTCGGTGTTCATTGATGCAGACTTCTCCGCCATCGAGGCCCGGCTGATTGCCTGGGAAGCAGGCGAGGAATGGGTGCTGGACGTTTTCCGCACGACCGGGAAAATCTATGAGACAACGGCATCGAAGATGTTCGGCATCCCGGTGGAGACCATCGTCAAGGGGAATCCGAACTACAGCTACCGCCAGCGCGGCAAGGTCGCCACCCTGGCCCTGGGCTACCAGGGCGGGGTCGGAGCCATGCGCAGGATGGACACCAGCGGCGCACTGAAAGACCTGCCGGACGAGGAAATCCAGGACATGGTGAACCGCTGGCGGCAGCAGAACCCAAACATCGTCACCCTTTGGAAAACGATGGAAGCCGCCGCCAAGCTGGCAATCAAGCAGAAGCGCGGGTTCGCCGCCATCAAAGGTGTCACCTTCCGCATGGAGGCAAGCACCACCTGCCCCTTCCCCTTTTTGACTATGAGCCTGCCCAGCGGGCGCAAGCTGTACTACGCCGACCCGCGGGTCAGCGACGACGGCCACATCCACTACCGTGAGCAGACCAACGCCGGGTGGCAGGACAGCGAAACCTACGGCGGCAAGCTGACCGAGAACCTGACACAAGCCATCGGGCGGGACTGCCTGGAATACGCCCTGGACAACCTCAAGCAAGCCGGATACCGGGTCGTATTCCACATCCATGATGAGGTAGTCATCGAGCGCAAGAGCGCCGACCCGGAGGCCGACCTGCAAGAAGTACGCCGCATCATGAGCCAGCCCGCCCCCTGGGCCAAGGGCCTGCCCCTCAACGCAGAGGGATGGGTCGGCCAGTTCTTCACCAAGGACTGACCCGCGCGGGCAATGACACGCGCAGATAAGCGCCGCCACGGAAAAGCGTAGCCAGTAAGGGCATGGCACTGAAATGCGAGGCTATGGACTTGCTGTGTGAGGTAAAGCAGCACGTGGAGCAGCGACAGAATGGCGATATATCGCGCGGCTAGGGAAAAGCACTGTAGGCACAGGCGTAGCGTGGCATCAACTGGCACAGCAAGGGATTAGCTTAGATAAGCGGGGGCATGGAGATGCCCGGTTTGCTACGCAGCGGAATGGCATTTCACCGCGGAGCGAAGGCGAGGCGTTGATGGCAATGATGGCAAAGCAAAGGCTTTGCTGTGCGCAGCAAGAATTGGCCCTGCAAAGGCATTGCGTGGCATGGCATGGAAGGCGAGGGCACCGCACAGCCCCGTGCCGGAGGCACCGCTCAGCTACGGAAAAGCAAAGAGAAACACCGTACCGCCCAGGAAAAGCATAGCCTGCCCCGGATATGCTCCGCGCTACGTTGCAACACGCCGCGACGGAGGCGAGATGCACTGCCCGAAAGCGAGCCGCAAAGGCAAAGCATCGATGGGCAATGGAATGGCTTAGACAGCACAGCCAAGGCACAGCACAGCATAGCAGAGCACAGCAAGGGAAAGGAAACGCACAGCAAAGCGCAGCAAGGGAAAGGATTCGCACCGCGGAGAAAAGCCAGGCCTAGCAACGGCAAAGAACAGCAACCGAAAATTTATACATTTTAAAAAGGAGAGCACTACTATGAAAGTCAAAATCACCCTACTCGAAGAAGCCCTGGGCAGCAGCCCCAGCAACGAAGAACTTCTGGCAACTTATATCGCCAGCAAGGCTCCCACCGCCGACTTGACCGAGGAAGAAGTCTACAACATCAAACAGCAGCAGGCCGAGGATCGTATCACAGTTTTCCCGAAGCAGGCAGATGGCCGCCCCTTCATCTACGACTACCAGATCAAGGGTATGCTTAAGGACAGCTGCAAGGTCCTGGCCTCCGCTGGCAAGGCGGGATATCCGGGCGGCAGCGCCTGCGCAGCGCTCAAAGCCTACAAGAAAGCCATCGACGGCCTGATTTTTGTATACCCTCGCGAGATTCCCTACGACTTGCACGGCCTGCGCATGGGCTACTGCGAGCGCCCGCTCCGCGCCAGCACTCCGCAGGGCGAGCGCGTCAGCATTGCCAAGAGCGAGAGCGTGCCTGCCGGGTCTACAGCAGAGTTTGAAATCGAATGCCTCGACCCTTCCCTGGAGAAGATGGTACGCGAATGCCTGAACTATGGCACGAAGCGCGGCCTGGGCCAATGGCGCAACAGCGGCAAAGGTCGCTACAGCTGGGAGGAGGTCAAGGAATGACCTGCATCTGCAACAATCCGAAGCCCGCGGTCATGCGCTGCCGCGACCGCAAGTACGCGATAATTTGCATGAACTGCACCCGCACAGGGTACAAGGATCGCCGCCTTGCTGCGGCACAGTTTTACTGGGAGCTGGCGACCGAGCCGGAGAAGTGGGCCGACAAAGAGCAGCCCTACCCTGCCCCGGCTGGAATCACAGACCACCCCTTTCTGTACGACTCCTTTTATGACGAGGCTTACAGAGAGATGGAGGGTGACGAATGACCCGGAAAGACTACGCGCAGGTCGTCACAGACCTGTACAACGACCTGCAACGCCGCCATTTCTACGAGCAGGACATCTTCCATTTGATAGATTTGTACTTCACCAGCGGCGCATACAAGAACGAACCCCAAAACCATGAGGAGGAATAACCCATGCTTCACTTTATCGCTGGCGTGCTGGTCGGCTCGCTCGCCGCCACCTACGCCATCGCCCTGATTTCCAATAACGAGGATGCCCTCCGAGAGCAGAAGATCCGAGAGCTGCGCACCGCGAATCGGACGCTCCAGGAGGAATACACCAGCGCCAAGCGCCTGGAGATGTACTGGCGGGCACGCTGCATGAACACGACCATGGGGGTCAAGGCAGAAAGCCCGGCCCTGACAGCTGACGAATTGGTGGAGGCAGAAGCAGTATGCGAGTGAGCATAGGTACGAGCAGGACAGACAAGAAATGGAAGCAGCTGGATCTGACATGGCCGGAGTTCGTGGACGCCGCCCTCCAGCACCGCACCATTGGCACAGAGACCCACGCTGAGTACATGGCGATGCCCAAAGCCAAGCAGGATCAGCTGAAGGACAACGGCGGCTTTGTGGCCGCCAGCCTCGCCCAGGGCCGCCGCAAACGCGGCTGCTGCGAGACCCGCTGCATGGTAACCCTGGACATCGACAACGCCCAGGCGGGGGCCACGGACGCCCTGTGCGAGGCCGTCAAGGCCCTGGGCTGCGACCACCTGATATACAGCACCCGCAAACACGACGCCCAGCACCCGCGCATCCGGGTCATTATCCCCATCGACCGCCCGGTGACAGCCGACGAGTACCAGCCCCTGGCGCGTGCAGCAGCGCAGATGATCGACCCGAGCATGAGGGTCTTTGACCCAACCACCTTCGAGGCCGAGCGCCTGATGTACTGGCCCAGCGCCAGCAGCGACAGCGAGACGGTGTTCCGCAGCAGCACCCAGGACAAGCCCCTGCCCGCGGACACGATGCTCGACACCTACGAGGACTGGCACAACGCAGCGGAATGGCCCCTGTGCCCCGCAGAGAACGTCCCAAAGCGCCCGGGCGGCAAGCAGGCTGACCCAACCCAGAAACAGGGCCTGGTGGGCGCTTTCTGCCGCGTGTACGACGTGCCTGCGGCCATGGATAAATACCTGCCCGACACTTACGCAACCGCGGGCGAGGGCCGATACACCTACACCAAGGGCAGCACGACCGCGGGCGCGGTGCTGTACGACGGCGGCAATTTCCTGTACAGCCATCACAGCACAGACCCGGCGGGCGGCAGGCTGGTCAATGCCTGGGATTTGGTGCGCATTCACCTCTTCGGCGAGCGTGACCTGGACACCAAGCCGGACACGCCCAGTAACCGCCTGCCCAGCTTTGAGGCCATGTGCGAGCTGGCAGGCAGCGACCCGACCGTAGCCGGGCTGCTGCGCGAGGAGCGAGAGACGGAGGCCCTGGCGGGCTTTGAGCCTGTGGAGGAAGGCCACGACTGGCACGAGCGCCTGGAATACAGCAATAAAGGTGAACTGCTGGCAACCGTGCAGAACCTGTGGCTGATCCTGCGGTACGACCCGGCACTCAGCGGGAAGATTTGGAATGACTTGTTCTCGATGCGCAGGATGTGCTGCGGGCCTTTTCTCTGGAACAGCAAAGAGGGCGAGCGCGGCTGGAGCGACGACGATGACGCCGGGCTGCGGTACTTCTTCGAGACCGTGTACCACCTGACCGGGCGGGCCAAAATCGACGACGCGCTGCGCATGGCAGCTGCCCAGAACGCCAGAGACCCGGTCGTGGACTATCTGAACGGCCTGCACTGGGACGGAAAGCCACGGCTGGACACCATCTTCATTGACTACCTGGGCGCAGAGGACACCGCCTACTGCCGCGCCGTGGCCCGCAAGTGCCTGGTCGCCGCGGTAGCCAGAGCGATGCAGCCGGGGTACAAATACGACCAAGTTGTCATCTTTTCGGGCGTTCAAGGTATCGGAAAGAGTACTTTTTTACGCAAATTGGGGCGGAAATGGTTCTCTGACAGCATCACAAACTTCCAAGGAAAGGACGCCCGGGAAAGCCTACGCGGGGTCTGGATCGTCGAGCTGGGCGAGCTGACGGCCCTGGACAAGAGCGAATCCGAGGCAGCTAAACAGTTCATCAGCCAGTGCGAGGACTGGTACCGGCCCAGCTACGGCCAGAACACGCAGCAGTACCCGCGCAGATGCGTGTTCTTCGGCACCAGCAACAAGACGGAGTTTCTGCGAGACAGCACAGGCAACCGGCGGTTCTGGCCCATCGATGTGAACAAGCGTGAGGTGTACAAGTACGACCTGCGCAAGATGGACGAGGCGGACTGGCTGGATGACGAGACCATCGACCAGATCTGGGCCGAGGCCAAGGTTCACTACGAGCTGGGCGAGAAAACGTACATCAGCGGCGCGTTGCTGGCGGAGGCCACCCAGGTGCAGGAGGAGCATCAGGAGGTCGACCAATGGACGTCCGCTATCCGGGATTTTGCCGACAAGCCCCTGCCCAAGGGCTGGCGCAATAACTGGGACATCGAGAAGCGCCAACTGTACTGGGAGGGCAGCTACCGGGATGAGGTGGAGACCGAATCCAGGGAGGTAATCTGCGTCGCCGAGGTCTGGTGCGAGTGCCTGCACGGACGCATCGAGAACATCAAGTCCCTCGACCAGAGGCGAATCGCAGCAGCCCTCGACAGCCTGGAAGGCTGGGAACGTGGCACAAATGTACAGAGGTTTGGCCCTTACGGACGCCAGAAATTCTGGCGCAGGATTTGTCAACCGACCTGAAAAATCAGGCAAAACGCCTACTTTCGGCAGATTTGTCAACCGACGCGCTCGGTTGACAAGTTCGGTTGACGCTCGGTTGACGCAATTTTTGACGTTACATCACTATAAATAGACATATGTCAACTATGTCAACTAAAAATATCTATTTTTTATTTAATAGGTATTAGGGTAATTAGGTAGTAGTAAAGGGTAAAGGGGTAATAGCCTAAATGCCTATTTTTAGATTTAATAGGAAATTGGTTGACTTGGTTGACAAATTGGGTCAGGAGGAAGAAAGCCATGAGAGAGAGCACCGTCGAGCGCGTGCTACAAAAATCCATAAAGCAGCAGGGCGGCTGGTGCCTGAAATTTGTCTCCCCGGGAACGGCAGGCGTACCCGACAGAATCTGCCTGCTGCCGGGAAGGGTGCTGGCCTTTGTCGAATTGAAGGCCCCGGGCAAACACGTCCGGGATGGCAGCCTGCAAGAGTTCTGGGGGCGGGAACTGCAGAGGCTCGGGTTTAGGTGGTACGAGGTCAGCACGACCGAGGAAGCGAGACGGCTGGCTGCCGACCTGGGTAGAGCATCCAGAGAGATCACAGGCGCAAAGCCCACGAAGCCCGGGAAGGAGGTCAGCCGGAATGGGTAAGTTCATCCCCCACCCCTACCAGCGGGAGTGCATCAACGCCGTCATCGAGCGCCCGGGCGTGGCGCTTTGGCTTGAGATGGGCCTCGGCAAGACGGTGGTCACGCTCACTGCCATCGGCACGCTGCTACAGCTGGGCGAGGTGGACAAGGTGCTCATCATCGCCCCCAAAAAGGTCGCCGAGGCAACGTGGCAGGACGAAATCCAGAAATGGGAGCACCTGCAAGACCTGCGCACGAGCACCGTGCTGGGCACCGCAAAGCAGCGAGAGCGTGCCCTTTGTAAAAAGGCCGACATCTACATAACCAACCGAGACAGCCTGGTCTGGCTGGCCCAGCACTACGGCAGGCGGTGGCCGTTTGACATGGTGGTGCTGGACGAGGCGTCGAGCTTCAAGCACCACAGCACGCAGCGCTTCAAAGCCCTGCGCCGGATGAGGCCACACATCAAGCGGGTGGTCGAGCTCACAGGCACGCCCGCGCCGAAGGACTACCTCGACCTTTGGGCGCAGGTGTACTTGCTGGACGAAGGTCAGCGGCTCGGTCAGAGATTCACCCAGTACCGAGACAACTACTTCCAGCCGGACAAGCGAAACGGAATGCAGGTGTACAGCTGGAAGCCAAGGAAGAACGCCGAGGAGGCCATCCAGACCCGCATCGCCGACATTGCCATCAGCATCCAGGCAGCCGACCACCTGCACCTGCCGGAGAAGATCATCGAGGACATCCCGGTGGTCTTCCCCGCCCCGGATTGGAAGGTCTACCAGGAAATGCAGACCGCCAAGCTGCTGGAGGTGGACAGCGAGACCATCACCGCGATGCAGGCCGCAACCCTGACCGGGAAACTGCTCCAGCTGTGCAACGGCGCGATGTACGATGCCGAGAAGCAGACGCACCCGCTTAACCGGTGCAAGCTGGATGCCTTCGGTGAGCTTATCGACGCGCTGGACGGCCAGAAAGCCCTCGTTTTTTACGGCTTTGACTTTGACAAAGACTTTTTACAGGCCGAGTTAAAAACGCGGGAAAAGGGCCTCAGATTCGCTGTGTTGAAGGGTCGCGAGGAAGCCGACGCCTGGAACCGCGGCGAGCTGGACGTCCTGCTGGCCCAGCCTGCCAGCTGCGCCTACGGCCTGAACCTGCAAGCAGGCGGCCACCACCTCATCTGGTACAGCCTGCCCTGGAACCTGGAGCTGTACGAGCAGGGCAACGCACGGCTATACAGGCAGGGGCAGCAGCACCCGGTCATCATCCACCGCCTGCTGGTCAAGGGTGGCGCGGATGAACTGGTCGCCAAGGCGCTGGAGAGCAAAAGCGCCTGCCAACAGGGGCTGATCCAGGGCATCAAGGCACTGGCCGAGGAGGCGCACCATGCAGCCGCCCACTGACGTCAGGATGCAGCGGCTGCTCGACCTCGAAGCCCAGATACGTGACCAGCGCCGCCTGGGAGGCCCCACAGGTGCCCTGCAGCACGCACACAGCAAGTTACTTGCCTCCCTCGACAGATCCGCCGTGGAGGCTCAGAAGCGAGCGCACGAAGCCCTTCTGCTGGAGGAGCGCTGGCGCAAGGAGCACTACAACAGGAGGGATACATGAGCATACGAGAGTTCCGGCGATTGAGCCGGGCGCAGCGCCGACAAATCATAGATGCCATCGACGACCCGCTCACGCAGCGGGTTCTTCGTGCTGCTTTCCTGGGCCCGGGCAAGCGCAGCTGGGTGCAGGTGGCGCTGATGATTGGTGGCGACAACACCCCGAACACAGTCTGCCAGATTGCCCACCGCGGGCTGAATCTTGTCACATTTGACCCCGAAAACAATGATACGATGAAAACATAGGCCCAGCCACGCCTCTGGAAGAATGACCACTCCACACGCGTACCATGGCGGGCCACCCTCCCGGCGAGCCTCTCCACGATGCGCAACCGCCGGGCGTTTTGATAACAAGCACGGAGGTACATAGACCATGGGCAGAGGAACACTGGGAACCAGCCGGGGCATCGCCGCGGCTACAAGCGCAGCAGCGCCGACGAACAGCAGGCCCGCCGCCATTCAGCAGCATCTGGTACAGGCGCAGCGTGCCATTGCCCGCGAGGTGGACAGCCTTACTCCCCCGCGCGATGGCGCGTGGGCGGGCATTGGTAACCAGAACAAGCAGGCGCGTGTACGGCGCACGGCAAACGGCTACGAGGTGCAGCTCTTCACACACGGTGATGACAACGTGCACGAAGGGCTTTTCGACAACACCCGCGAGGGGCTGAAAAAGGCCCGCCGCGCCATCCGGGGTCACCTCGGGGTGTAACCCATGGCAAACGGAGGCAAAGACAACGGACGGTTCCGCACGGCCACCCTCGTCAACTGGCATCTGCTGCCGGAGGTCGAGCTGACGCCGGGTGGATTCGCCCAGATGCAGCCCGCACCCTGGCCCGAGGGCATAGACACCATGGTGCGGTTTAAGGACGCCCTGAGCTGCGAGTTCAGGGAGGCGCAGGGCCTGCACTTTTACAGCGACGATTACCAATTCGAGCGGGTCTGGACGAAGCCGGAGGTGTATCTCGAGCTTTTACAGCAGTTCGCCTTTGTGGTCGAGCCCGACTTCTCGATGTACCTCGACTTCCCGGAACCGCTCCAGAAGTGGAACCACTACCGCAACCAGCTTCTGGGGGCCTGGTGGCAGGCCCGCGGACTGCACGTCATCCCCAGCGCAAGCTGGGCTGACAAGGCAAGTTTTGCCTGGACGTTTGAGGGGCTGCCCGAGCGCAGCACCGTCGCAATCAGCACGGTAGGCTGCGTCAAGGGCCGCGAACTGTACGGCTACTTCATGGATGGTGTGCATGAGCTTTTCCGCCAGAAGCAGCCGACCGGGCTGCTGGTGTACGGCAAGCTCACGCCGGACATCGAGAAGGTCTGTCAGGACGCAGGCATCCGCTACAAGAACTTCCCGCATACGATGATGGGGGCCAGGTTCCTGACCAAGAAATACGCCGGGCAGCTGGCCCAGGAGGACAAGCACAATGGGTAGAGGCAGACTGGCAGCGAGCCATGGAATGCAGCAGGCCATAAGCACACCCGCGCCGCCAAAAGTGGTGGCAAACCTGCCGCCCATCTACCACAAACTGGACTGGGCCGGGCACCAGGCGCTCATGACCGCGATGGGGCAGGATGGCAGCGAGGGCCAGGACTACGTCAATACCAGCCAGGCCTACATCGTGAACCGCTACCTGCGCAACGGTGGAGACATGACGGACGCCCATAAGGCCACCCCCAACTGGAGCTGGATTACCAAAGCCGATGTTCAGCAGACCATCCAGCGGATGGACAAGCAGATGAAGCCCCTGCCCCGCAACATCCAGGGCGTCCGGTTCGTCGGGCCGGATTTTCTGACAACCATGGGGCTTCCCAATCAGATCAACCGCAATACGGCTGCCGCCCTGCGAACCTGGATGCAGCAGACCGGCGGAGGGTTCAGCGATAAAGCCTACACCTCGTTCTCGACCGACGCGAACGCGAACGTTTTTACCGCTAAGCCAATCCGCATCAACTACCGCATCGGCAAGGGCACGCAGACCATCATGACCGCCAACAAGGCCGAATCCGAAGGCGTCATGGCAAGAGGCGTAAAGCAGCGCATAACCGACGTGCGCTGGCGCAACGGCAAGTTAGAAATCGACGTCACTGTGTAAAAGATTGACTTTTGCACGTCGGCGTGTTACAGTAGAGCAAAAGGAGGCACACCATGGCGACTAAGAAATACAAAGCGCCCGCAGGCATGAACCCCGAGGACGCCAAGGATTGGGAAAAGCACGGAACCTTCGTGCATCACGACCCGGGCGGTGGCCGAATGCTGGGCGCGGATGGCAAGCCGCTCGACCTGAGTAAGTACCTGCCGAAGCCAAAGAAGAAATCCCCTGCCAAACGCAAGACTGCCTCCTCGAAGAAAGCGAGGTAACCCAATGGCAAAAATCAGCGTCCTGCGCGGCAGCGTAGTCTACGCCGACACCGACGCCATCGTGAACGCAGCCAACGCGCAGCTGGCTGGCGGCAGCGGTGTGTGCGGTGCGATTTTCACCGAGGCAGGCTGGGATGATATGCAGCGTGCTTGTGACCGCATCGGCAGCTGCCCCACCGGGCAGGCCGTGGTCACGCCCGGCTTCAAGCTCAAGGCCAAGTATGTCATCCACGCGGTCGGCCCCATTTACGCAGGCACGCCCCGCGATGCCGAACTTCTGCGCAGCGCTTACCGCAGCTGCCTGGAGCAGGCGGAAAAGCTCGGCCTGCGCAGCATCGGGTTCTGCTCCATCAGCACAGGCATCTACGGCTATCCGCTGAACGAGGCCGTGAAGATTGCAGCTGACACCCTGCGCACCTTCCCCGCCAAGAGCCTGACCGACATCCGCGTCTACTGCTACGGCGAGCGCGAGTACCAGGCCTTCACCAAAGAGCTCAAATAAACCTGTCACATTTGCCCCGGAAAACCATGATACGATGAACCCAGTAACGAACTGGGAGGGTCAATCATGGGCAGAGGAAGGCTGGGTAGCCAGCAAGGTGTACAGCGCACACTGGCAGCGAGGCAGCCAGCCGCAGCAGCGGTATCGGTCAGCCCCGCGGATGCGATCCGCGAGAGCCTGAGAAACAATGGCACAATGGATCTGGCGGCTTTCAACAAGCTGAGCGACGACGACATGGCCGACATCCTGACCGAGATCGACCAGTACGAAAGCGATGACGACCTGAAATGGCGGCAGCTCCGGCCCACGGACACGCAGCGCTTCTTCAACCAAATCGGGTGGGCTGATGAGAAGCCCCTCGTCTTGGACGACAAAGCCTACGAAGCTGCACGGACCGCAGCAGGCGCGGACAGTCTGTACCACACCGATGCTCCCTACGGCAGCCTGTCTACCAAGCGGATGCTGGACCAGTTCCGCAAAGGCACACAGTACCTGAGCGGAGGTGTACACGGCGATGGTACGTATCTAGCCAATTGGGCCAGCGACAGCTGGAGCTACGGCAACGGAGACCCGACCGCCAGGCAGCAGAAAATGTTCCTCAACAAAAACGCCAAGGTGGTCAGCGAGCGAGTCCTGTACCAACAGATTCTCTCTTGGGCGGATACGCATCCGAAGGCATACGCAGCGCTAAACCGGATGAGCCAGGGGTACAAAGCCAAGAGCGCCGGAAACAGCATCGACGGAAGTCAATCCGTTTTTGCGGCGATGCTCGGGTATAACGTGATCAAGCACGGCGGGTATTACGCCGTCCTGAACCGCAAAGCCGTAACCGTAGCCAAGTCGCACAAGATTTATTCAAAGCTCACGGATTGGAAAAACTGGTAATTTAAACAGGAGGCACACCATGGCATACCGCAACCCGACAAAAGAAGAAACCGAAATCGGCATTAAAGCCGCAAAAGCCGCGGGCATTTATGGCCGCGATCAGGTCAAATGGGCCGTGGATATGTGGCACATCCACATGGGAAAAGACACCAAGCCCACCGGCTGGAAAGACCCCTGGGCGGCCACCAAGAAGCCCGCCACCAAGGCCAAGAAAAAATCCAAATAATCTGTCACATTCTCCCCCCGCCCGGATGGTATGATAATACCGCCGGGTGATTTTCATTCGTGCGCCTCCGTTTTTGCGCCCCTGCTGATTTGGCCTCCTTTCCAGCAGGGGCGCTTTTGTTTTATCCAAAAACTGGGCAAATCCATTAAATACCCCCTCGGTTTTTCCCGACAGTTCCAAAAAGAGGCTGTTTTTGGACAGGAAAAGCCGTCACATTTGCCACAGAAAACCATGCTACGATAGAGGGAGAACTCACAGACGGAGGGCAAGGAATGCAAGTACAGACTTGGAAAATCGGGGACGTTCACCCCTACGAAAACAACCCGCGCAACAACGCAGCAGCGGTGAAGCCGGTAGCGAACAGCATCAAGGAATTTGGCTGGCAGCAGCCCATTGTGGTGGACAAGGAAGGCGTCATCATCGTCGGCCACACCCGCTACAAGGCCGCCAAGATGCTGAAACTCAAAGAGGTGCCTGTCGTGGTGGCGGACAACCTCACCCCTGATCAGGTCAAGGCGTACCGCGTCGCGGACAATTCCACCGGCGAGGTGGCGGTCTGGGACATTCCCCTGCTGACCGCGGAAATTCAGGGCCTGGACTACGACTTTTCTGATTTCGGCCTGGACGTTGCTGTGCAGCAGGCCGACGGCGACGCCGAGGAGGATGACTACGAACTGGAGCTGCCGGACGACCCGGTGTGCAAACTCGGCGACATCTGGCAGCTGGGCAACCACCGCCTGATGGTCGGCGACAGCACCGACCCGCGCTACGTCAACGCACTGATGGGCGGGGAGCAGGCCGACCTTCTCGTCACAGACCCGCCTTACAACGTGGACTACGAGGGCAGCAACGGTAAGAAAATCCAGAATGACAGCATGGATGAAAGCCAGTTCCGGCAGTTCCTGCTGCAAGCCTACTGCTGCGCCCTCGATGCCTGCCGCACCGGCGCAGCAGCGTACATCTTCCACGCAGACACCGAGGGCGAGGCATTCCGCGCGATGTTCCGAGAGGCAGGCTGGGAGCTGCACGGCTGCCTGATTTGGGTAAAGAACAGCCTCGTTCTGGGCCGCGCCGATTACCAGTATCAGCACGAACCCTGTCTGTACGGCTGGAAGCCAGGCGCAGGGCATTACTTCATCAATGACCGCACCAACACCACGGTCATCGATGACGCCAAGCCCGAGGATTTGAAGAAGATGAAGAAGGAAGATCTGCTGGCATGGGCCACCCGCGTGCAGCAGTTCCTCCAGAAAGAGCAGACCACCGTGCTGCGATACGACAAACCAGCAGCCAACAAAGAGCACCCCACCATGAAGCCGGTGCCCCTGGTCGGCCACCTCATCAAGAACAGCTCCAAGCCCGGGCAGATCGTGCTGGATTTGTTCGGTGGCAGCGGCAGCACACTGATCGCCTGCGAGCAGATGAACCGCCGCTGCTTCACGATGGAGTATGACCCGCAGTACGCCGACGTCATCATCGACCGCTGGCAGCAATTCACCGGGCGCGAGGCGGTCAAACTGAACTGATGCGACAAGTTACCCGCCGGGCCGACAAGGCCCCACAGAGCGCCTGTATGGAGGAGGTGTGAGGCGTGCCTAAGAAACGACCCAAGGCCGAGGATTGGACAGACCCCACAGGCCTGCTCCTGCTCCAGAGCTGGGCGCAACAGGGCTTGTCCCAGGAGGAAATCTGCGCCAGCATGGAGCGCCTGCGCGGCGTGCCCATTTCTCCCAGGAGCCTGCGCAGATGGATAGACAAATACCCCACCACAATCGGAGCTGCGCTCAAGAATGGTCGCGAGGCTTCCGTGGCCGTGGTAGAGAACGCGCTGTTTAAAAAGGCCGCCAACGGCGACCTGGGCGCAATTTGCTTTTACCTCAAAAACAAGTGCCCCGACCGATGGAGCGAGCATCCCGAACTGCGGGGCATGAGCGGAAAGGTGGTGTTCATTGATGACATACCAGCAACGAAACCGCCGGAGCCTGCCGGTCAGCAGCAATCCGGAGGTGCATCTGACCAGCCTGATCATCCCTGAATACTACGCCGCCCACACAGCCGTATGGAGCGGTGACTACACCGAATACCTCGGCGATGGCGGGCGTGGCTCGCTGAAATCGACCTTCGCCGCGACAGAGCACATCCTGCTCATTATGCGGATTCCCGACATTCATGGCATCGTCCTCCGCAAGGTCGCCAACACCATCGTGACATCCGTCTGGCCGGAGTACAACCGCGTCATCGACCGCATGGGCATCCGCCACCTGTGGAAGCAGACCAAGAAGCCCTACACACTGGAGTACCTGCCCACCGGGCAGACCATCCAGTTCTACGGCCTGGACGACCCCGGCAAGCTAAAATCTCTGGCCGCGCCATTCGGCTACTTTGGCGTGGCGCATTTTGAGGAGTTCGACCAGTACGACGGGCCGGAGGAAATCCGTAACGTGGAGCAGTCTGTGTTCCGCGGTGGCCCCTTTTCCTTCGCCTTTAAGACCTTCAACTCCCCTGCCATGGCCCGCCACTGGGTCAACCGCTACAAGCGCGAACCGAAGCCCCGGCAGTTCCGCCACCACACCACCTACCTCACGACCCCCGCTGATTGGCTCGGCCCGAAGTTTTTCGACGAAGCCGAAGTCCTGAAACAGCGTGACCCCATCGCCTACGCGCATGAGTACCTGGGGGAAGTGGTGGGATGCGGCACGCAGGTATTCGACAACCTCGAAATCCGGGAAATCAGCCGCGAGGAAATCTCCCAGTTTGACCGCACCTACTGCGGGTTGGACTGGGGCTGGTACCCCGACCCGAACCACTTCGGCGAGATGGCATACAGCAGCCCACAGCGGACGCTGTACATCTTCGCCGAGCATCGGGCCACCCGCGAGAAGGACGAAGACCTCGCCCGCGTGCTGGAGCCATGGAAGGGCAAGGAAATCATCGCCGACAGCGCCGGGAACAAGAGCATCGCTACCCTGCGCGACCTTGGATACCGCGGGCTGCGGGGCTGCCACAAATACAGTTCCCACGGCGGTACCAGCGTGACCGATGGCATGAAGTGGCTCCAGAGCCGCGCCAAAATTGTCATTGACCCGGTGCGCTGCCCGCATACCGCCCGAGAGTTCAGCGAATACGAGTACCCCACCGACAAGAAAACCCAGGAAGTGCAGAATACATACATTGATGCCGACAACCACAGCATCGACATGGCTCGATACGCTATGGAGCCTGTCTGGCAGAAGCGAGGAGCGCAGAACGCATGATAGATTATAACCAGATTGAGGCAGAGCTCGGCGTCCAGACCATGATGACGGACAAGCAACAGGCCGCCATCGAGAACTGGTACCGCGTCGCCATCATCGGCGATGCCTGCAACCGTGACCCCGACACCAAGGCACTGGGCCTGCCTGCTGCTATCTGCACCGAGCTTGCCCGCCTGACCACACTGGAGCTGGAGGTCAATATCCAGGGCAGTCCCCGGGCGGATTGGCTCAACCGCAAGATGCAGAAAGTCATCAGCCCACGCAGACGCCGCATCCTTGCGGTCGCCCTGGCGCTGGGCAGCGGTGCTTGGAAGCCGTACCAGGCCGGAGATGATATCGGCGTCAGCTTCGTCAGCGCAGACAGCATCTACCCCATCAGCACCAACGTGGACGGCGAGCTGACCGAGGCGGTGTTCATCAACCGCATCCAGGATAGCGACTACGTGTACAACCGCCTGGAATGGATGCACGTTCTCACCGGCCCCGAGGACTACCACGAGAAAGAGCGAGACTTTCTCGAGGCACACGACGTAGCAGCTGCGGCGGAATACCCATGTGTGCAGGTCATCAACCTGGCCTACGTCAGCAACAGCCGGGATACCCTGGGCCAGGCCGTAAAGCTGGAGGCCCGCCCCGAATGGCAGGACGTGGAACCCATCGCCTACCTGCCCGGGCTGACCCGCATCCCATGCGGCTACTTTGTCACGCCAATCGTCAATACTGTAGACCCCAGCAGCGAAATGGGTGCTGCCATATTCGCACCGGGCATCCCGGAGATCATCGACGCCGACGTGCAGTTCACCCGCCTCGACTGGGAATACGAGGGCGGCGAACTGGGCGTCGACGTGGACGAGCAGTACCTCAAACCGCTGGGCGAGAGCGGCCAACCCCTCACCGACCAAGAGAGCCTGCGCCGCTTCGGCGTCCCCGCCAAGGCGCTGGACAAAGCGCTGCCGCAGCACAGCCAGCGCATCTACCGCGGCCTGAACATCAACACAGGCATCGCGGACGGTGGCACGTTTTATCAGGTATTCGCCCCCAGCCTGCGAGACAGCAACTACCTCAGCGGGCTGAACCAGTACCTCCGCCACGTGGAGACCAAGTGCGGCCTGAGCTTTGGCGTGCTCTCCCAGGTGGCAGAAGTCGAAAAGACGGCCACTGAAATCATCAGCAGCCGCCAGAAGCTGTACACCACAGTCAGTGATATTCAGGCAGCGCTGGAAGATGCACTGAGGGGGCTGATTGCGGCACTGGACTTCTGGGCGGATCAGCTGGACAGTGTACCCGCGGCGACCGCCGAGCCGGAAATCACCTTCAAATGGGACGATTCCATCATCATCGACCGCCAAACCGAAATGGCTCAGTGGCAGGCAGAACTGCAGCTGGGCCTACGCAGCAAGGCCGAATACCGCCAGCATTTCTACGGAGAAGATGAGGCGACCGCGCAAAACGCCATCGCCGCCATCCAGCAGGAATCCGTGGCTACCGACATTCTACAGGGGGTGCTCACCAATGGCAACAAAAACGACAACCAAAATGCCGACGACGGCAAAAAAGGTAAGCCTGGTCGAGGCAAGGCTCAATAACCTGCGACTGGACGCAGGTGTCACCCGCAGCCTTGAACTCTGGGCACGCTACGAGGGCGCGTGCGAGGCGCTGCGGTGGCTTGGATACACCGTCACCGTTGAGGGCGGCAAGCACCGTGTAGAGCCTTGCTGACGCCGTCGCAGGTCGAGGACTACGCCCAGCGGGCCGCCGCTGCTTTTGACGACCTGGAACTGGATATCCTCACAGACATAGCCCGCCGCATTGCCAAAGCCGACTACATGACCGAGGGCGCACAGTGGCAGGCCGAACGCGCACAGGCGCTCGGTGCGAGCCGAAAGCACCTGGCAGAGCGAATGGAGCGCCTGATGGCCGCCGCTGCGCCCCATGTAGCGGTCATTTTTGCCCAGGCCATGCTTGACGCCGAGGAGCAGGACAACCGCTTCTACCGCGCTGCAGGCCAGCCAGAGCCGGAGGGCATAGGAACAAGCGCCGTCGCGCAGCAGATCGTGCAGAGCGGCTACCGCCGCACAATGAACACGCTGTACAACCTCACCCAGACCCGAGCGCTGATGAACAACCACAATCTGCCGGTGGCGGTACAGGAGCAGCTGGGCCGGATGCTGGACAAAGGCCACATGGACGTGACGACCGGGGCGTTCAGCTATGACCAGATCGTCCGCCGAGGCATCAAGGATCTGGCTGCGGAAGGTATCGATGCCATCACCTACCCCAGCGGGCACACGGACAAACTGGAGACCGTCGTGCTGCGGGCCATGCGCACAGGCATCAACCAGACCGCAACGGACATCAGCCAGCACAACGCCAACACCATGAACGTAGACATCATGGAGTTAAGCGCCCACGGCGGTGCTCGAACCGGCGACGGCGGCCAGGACTTCACGAACCACAGCTGGTGGCAGGGCAAGCTGGTCAGCCTGTCCGGGCAGCCCGGATACCTGACGCTGGAGGATATCGGATACGGAGACGTGCGTGGCTTCGCCGGAGCCAACTGCCGACACAACTGGCATCCCTTCTGGCCAGGCATCAGCAAACCCGCCTACACGCAGGAAATGCTGGACGAATACAACGCGCCGAAGTTCCCGTACAACGGCCAGATGCTGACCGAGGAACAGGCCGACCGCCGTCAACGCGCCTTGGAGCGCCAGATACGCCGCTGGAAGCGGGAGTATGTCCTAGCCAAGGAAACTGACCAGCCCGACCTGCAAGGCCACGCAGCGGGCCGCCTGGCTGCTGCCAGAGGCAGGCTGGACGATTTTCTGCAACAGACAGGCAGGCACAAGCAGCAGCTGCGCGAAACTGTCCCCGGTTTCGGGCGCAGCGAGGCCAGCAGCGCGGTGTGGGCAGCCAGACGATAAACACGGCACAAAGGCCCGGAGCCATGAAAGCTCCGGGCCTTTTCGTTACTGGGGCTGGCTGTCCAGCCTTGCCTGCTCCAGAAACCGCAGGTCAAAGCCGAAGTCGGTGTAGCCCTGCTTGCAGGTCTGCCAATAACTCTCGGCAGGCTGGCCGAGGTCGTGTCCGCTTCGCATCAAGTAGACCATAGCCATCTTCCCGCAGGTTAAGGGCAACTCCTGCCGGGTACGGACGTCCCAGATGTGATCCACAGGGACAGTGCCGCGGCGATAGAACCGCGGGTACCCTTCGTACAAGTCCAGGAACATGAGGTCTCTCTCGGTGATCTCAAACACCCCGCAGGGCACGCCAGGGTATGCTCCCGGGGCCTCATCCAGGGTGAGGTAGCTGCCCATTGAAGATCCGCGAAATACCAGCTTACGGTCGGGCAGGTAGGTGCAGCCAACCACGCGAGCGTCCGGGCAGCGGTAGCGCATCTGCGCCAGGTTGAGGTTCGACCCGTAGGCCAGGTATAAGTTCGTTGTCATCATTTCAGCAATCCTCCTCGTCAGATTCATCGTCGAAATTCTCCTCGAAGCGGCCCTCAGTAATGCCGCCGTAGGTGTAGCCATCGTCGAAGCTGAGGCACACCGGGGTGTCAGGGTCGTACTCTTGCAGGTGAGCGACCAGTTCACCCACGGTCATCGTGCGCCGGACGTCCTCCAGGCCGTAGGCCTCGCGGAAAGTGTTGTACACAAGTTTCATTTTCGATTTACCTCCGTTTATTTTTCTTGAAGTGACTGTATATTAACTCTGGTACACCCATATCGCAAGAGGCTAAGTTGCACAAACCTAGCCCCCTGCTTTTGTTCAGTTTTGTGCTGTCATGCCACCGCTTCCACGGTGGCCTTCGGAGGGCGGCCATTGCGCCAGGCCGTATCACCGGGAAGCCGATTCGTGAACACCCGCCGGGCCGTGGCAAACTCGTCGCCGATGAAGCCGAGGCGCAGCAGCCAGCAGCGCATCGTGTAGCGCTGGTTCTCGCTTTGCAGAGGCTGATACTTGGCCGCGCGGGTGTGCAAAGCGCGGTAGTTCATGGCCAGGCAAAGCTGGACGTAGGCTTTCAGCTGCCCGGCGTGCAGGCCACCCTTGCGTCCCACCGGGCGGGTGGCATCGAAGTTGTCAAACTGGAAAAGCCGGAATTCCACGCCCTTCCCTTCAAAGAAGCTGTGCAAGTTCAGCATATGGTAGCGCGTCTGGTTGTAGTGCCCCACGCCACCCCATCCTTGCGAGGCATACCAAATATGGTTGATCTGCGGGAGGGATTGGGGATGCTGCGCATTGACCGCACGCAAAAAATTTGCATCAACGGTCTGGCACCATTGCATCCGCTCGTGGGCGATACCGATGGCACCAATGAGCAGCTGCTCATGGCTGGCCATGATGTTCGTAAGGTTTAGTAGCGTCTGCGCAGAGTGCCCAGCCCCATCCACATGGACGTGGACACCGCACTGGTGGGCTGGGTCGCTTTTCGCTCCAGCCTTACGCAGGTCGCGGATGATTTGCTGGAGCAGGGGCATCTGTTCCCAGGTCAGCACCGGGCTGACCAGTTCCGTGCGTTCGTAGGTGTTCCGCGCCTGGATGGAAGCGTCGCTCTCGATTTTCCAGATTCGCGCAGTGCGCCAGCAGCCAGCCCGGTGGATTCTGCGCTCGTCCAGGTGGTCACCCGGGCCCTCAATAGCGTAGGTTTCGTGCGTCCAGGCTTCCAGGGTTTTCTTGACCACGACCGCGGCCTTGGCACGCGTGATGTTATACATTTCGACCTCGACGCCGAATTTTTGATTTAAAATTTCGTTCATTTTTATGCCCCTTTGTAGTTTTACCGGTTCTTGTAGAACCGGACTGCCGTGATTGCCTTGCATTCCGAGCCGTGAGCGTCCAGGAAGTAGGCCGTGGCTTCTTTCTGGTCATGACCGATCCCCAGACCGCAAAACAGACCCGGGCCCTCAGTACTAAGGTAATGGATTTCAAATTCTTTCATTTTTGATTTACCTCCGTTAATTTTCCTGGGAACGTGTGTATATTAGCTCTGGTACGACAAAGTTTCAAGACGCTAAACTGCACAAACTGTACACAGATAATTTGTTCAATTTAGTACGGTTGACCCAGATTGTTATTTGTGGCATAATTGGATCAGGAGGTGAGCAGGATGGCGCTTACTGAAAAGCAAAAGAAGTGGCGAAACGACTGGGAGAAGAAGAACCGCTGCAACCTGGCCTGCAAAGTCCACAAGGACTACGCAGCCCACGCCAAGCAGGTGGCTGCAGAGAACGGAGACACGATCAGCGGAATCCTCAAAGTGGCGATGGACGCCTACCTTGAGGAACACGGAAGGCCCTTCACAAAACCCCAGAATTAGCCAAGACCCCGGAGGCAAAAATGCCTCCGGGGCCATTTTTTGTCAACCGAGCGCGTCGGTTGACAAACTCGGTTGACGCTCGGTTGACGCAAATTTTAACGTTTTATCACTATAAATAGACATTTGTCAACCATGTCAACTAAATATCTATATAGAGAATAAAAAGAGGTAAGTAGAGAGTAATAGTACCTACACGTATAGGAAATTACATTTAATAGGAACTCGGTTGCCATGGTTGACAAAAAACCTGTCACATTTTTATTCCGAATCCGTGCTACGATAAGGGCAAGATCGCTGACGCCGAGCGGAATCGGGCGGATTGGGCAAGTCCCCGGCAGGACGTAAAAGGGCCGTAGCCCAAAGGGAGGAACTATGAAGCGCGAGGATTTGAGAGCAATCGAAGGTTTGACCGACGCCCAGGTGGACGCCATCATGGCCCTGGCAGGCCGTGACAGCACCGCCGCCCACGCACGCGAGGATGCGCTCCAGCAGCAGCTGACCGCCGCACAGCAGGGCCTGGCCGCTTTCGGTACGCAGAAGCCGTCCGACCTGGCAACCGCTTTGCAGCAGGTGCAGCAGTTGCAGACCCAGCTCAATGAGCAGGCTGCGGATTTTCGTTTCCGCAATTTTGCCCGGAATGCTGCGCAGGACGCCGGTGCGATTGATGCAGAAGATGTCATCAACCTGCTGGCGCAGGACGCGGCACTGAAAGGCAGCAACAATCTGGATGCTGACATCCGAACTGCTGTGGACAAGCTCAAGAATCAGACGAAGCCTCACTGGTTCGCCAAGGCTCCCGACACCAACCCGCAGGGCGACGCAGGCAATGGCCGTAAAGTGGTCGTGCCCAAGCCCAACAACGACCAGCCCACCCCGGGCGGCGACCCCACTGCCGCAGATTTCGCAGTGATGGACTACATGGCCCGCATGGAGCTGAAGGCCAAGAACCCGACGCTCTTCGCTGACCTGTGCGCCAAGAACCGCCGGGCTGCACACAGCATCTACTGATAGGAGGATAACTCATGCCTACTGGCACTTTTGGCGGCTTTCCGTTTGACCCGGAAGTCTATGGTTCTTTTGTTGACCAGGAGCCCATCTTTACCGACAGCATCCTGGCCTCTGGTATTCTGGCATCCGACACCACCATGACCAACCTGCTGGACAATGGTGGCACGGTCGGTACCACCCGCTTCTACAACCCGCTCGACCCCGACAAGGACGCACCCCTGGTGCGCGATGGCAAGACCGACAACGAGCCGGTCGAGATTTCTGGCGGCAAGCAGAGCTTCATCCGCATCGACCGCATGAAGGCATGGAAGGCCAACCAGCTCGTCCGCGAGCTGACCGCCGCCAACCCGATGCAGGCCGTGGCCCGCCATACCGCACAGTACTGGCGTATGTACCGCCAGGGCCTGCTGGTCAAGACCGCCGACGCCGTCCTGGGTTTGGAGGGTCTGAAAACCCACGTATTCACCGCTCCGGGCGGCGTGAACGCTGGCCTTATTATCGACGGCCAGCAGGCTGCACTGGGCGAGTTTGCTAACAAGTTCGGCCTGTTCGTGATGCACAGCAAGATTTTTGCTGCGTACCAGAAGATGGGTCTGGTGGACTACAACAAGTACACCATCACCAACGTGCTCCAGCGCACCGTTGACCTGCCCACCATCAACGGCTTGATCGTCATTGTCAATGACCGCGGCACGGTGCACCTCGAGAGCACCAAGAAGGTCTATGACTGCTACCTGTTCGGCCAGGGGTGCTTCCTGGAGGCTTCCCCCACCGTCACCACGCCGGATTACTCCGACTACGACCCGAAGAAGGGCGGCGGTACGGACATCCTGTACAACAACCGCAGCCTGATCCTCCACCCGAACGGTGTCTCCTTCCTGGCTGACAGCATCGCGGGCGAGACCCCGACCGACGCCGAGTTCACGAACAAGGCAAACTGGGCGCTGCGCTTCGAGCACCAGAACGTCCGCATCGGCAAGATCACCATCAAGGAAGAGGATCTCACCGCCTGATAGGAGGTCACTCATGGCAGATGGATGGCTGAATCACGAGCAGTACCAGGCCTACGGCTATGAAACCATCGAGGCGGCGGACTTTCCCCGCCTGTCCGCCCGGGCGACCCTGACGATTCTCGAGCTTACCCACTGGCGAGCCGCCACCGCTGCGGACACTGCCAGCTTGAAAGCCTTGCAGGAATGCGAGGCGCTGCTCCTTTCGGATGCAGCAGCCCGGCAGCTGACCGCAGAGGCGTCGTCCGAGGGCACGGTCACGAGCAGCAGCAATGATGGATACACCGAGAGCTACGCCTCTGCGGCTGACCTTCGCAAGGAAGCTGCCACGCGAGACCGAGAGACCGTCCGGCAGGCGCTGGGCGGCCCTGCTACAAGCTGGATGCTCTACGCAGGCGGCGTGTACCACCCGCCCGCAAGACACTGAATTCTGGACACCGATGCCCGACCAAGGCGGTCGGTGTCCATTTTCATAGGAGGTAGCCATGCCGCTGCTCGCTGACAAAACGATAACGGTGCGCAATCTCCGCTACGACCCGGAGACGGACACCGAGGCGGAGATAACCACTCGCCTGGAGGGGTGCAGCGTCCATGCCAAGACCGTAGCCAATGCTACTGCGGATGGGCTGGCCGCTGCCTCGCTGGCGCAGATTCGCATTTTTGCCGGGCACACGCTGGCGGCCACGCAGAGCGCTTCTGAGGCCCCCGTCCCCGCAGACGACAAGTTCCTCGCCCCTGCCGCATGGGCTGCGCAGAGCGCCGCCGCTGCGGCGGATACGTGGACACTGCGGCCCGGAGACCATATCGAGTACCAGGGCCAGCGGATGACGATCCTCGCAGTGCATGACAACCGCGGGGCCAGACGCAATCCGCACTGGTACGTGGAGGCGCACTGATGAACATTGACCTCAAGGTACGCGTCGACTTATCCGGGCTGGACGCCGAAATTCAGCAGCGCATCGGCCCCATGAGCGAGGCGCAGAAGTTCATCGATTCCGAGTTCATCCGCATGACCGACCCCTACGTGCCTTTTGCCACAGGCGCAACAAAGGACAGCGCACTGATTAACACGCTCGTCGGAACCGGCCTGATTACCTACGCAACGCCCTACGTCCGCTACATTTGGGCACACCCTGAATGGAATTTCAACGGAGCGCCCATGCGCGGGGCCTACTGGGCACAGCGCTCGTGGGCTGACCATGGCAGCGATATCGTGCGCGGAGCCGCACAACTTGCAGGAGGACACGCAGAATGAACGCACTGGACGCCACCCGGAAATGGCTGCGAGAGGAATGTCCGCTTATTGACAAAACGGATAAGTTCAACGCCAACTACCTGGGCAGCCAGGCCACCGAGTACACCCTGTGTACGGCGGGCGAATCCCACCGGGAAGATATTCTCGGCATGGATCACGCCACGCATCAGCTGACCTTTGTAGCTCAACTTCCCTATGGCGCAGCCATCAAAGCCAACATTGCCGCGGCGGATTTTTTCGCCAACCTGGCCGCCTGGATTCGTGGCGCGAATCGGGCGCACAACTACCCCGACATTGCAGGGTATGAGGTGGAAGGCATCGAGACCGCCAACGCCGGTATCCCGACTGGGGCGGACGCCAATGCGGCACGGTATCAAATCCAAATCACGATCCACACGAAGGAGTTGGAAGCATGAAAATCGAACGCAAATACATGGCCCACTACCTGAACGCAAACTTCACCAACGATGAGGGCACGGCCAGCTATGTACGCCTGGGCAAAGACCTGGAGGAGTACAGCCCTGAGCTGTCCGCCAACGTCGAGAAGAAGTCGAACATCCTGGGCGAGACCTCTGTCACCATCGACAGCTACCAGAAGCAGGGCGAGGTCAGCCCCTACTACGCCGAGAAGGACGATCCGCTGTTCACCCGACTGCAGGCCATCATCGACGGCGACCTGGTACTGGACGACCTGAAAACCGATATCGTCGAGGTCAAGCTCTGGGGCGAGGCGAGCGCTGGTGCCTACCCCGCCATCAAAGAGGAGTGCTACATCGAAGTGTCCAGCTACGGCGGCGACACCACTGGCTACCAGATCCCCTTCAATGTCCACTACACTGGCGTCAAGACCAAGGGCACGTTTGACGTGAGCAAAAAGACCTTTACCCCTGCGGGCTAAGGCATAACGGAGGTGCACTATGGAACTGAAAATTGACCGCGGCTTTAAAAGCTACGACGTTGTAGACCCGGATGGTACCTTAGCAGGAACCATCCGCATCAATCTGGCAGACCTCGGCCTGGCGGGCCGCTGGGAAGCCGTTCTGCATGAGCTGGAGCAGGTGGACACCACCAACATCACCATCGCGGACACCCTCGAACTGGACAAGCGCGTCAAGGAGAAAATCGACTACGCGCTCGGCAGCCCGGTGTCCGGGGTTCTGTTCGGCGGGCTGTCCTGCTTCTCGGTTTGTGAGGACGGCAAGCTCGTACTGGAGCACATCCTGGATGCTTTGGCCCCGCTGATGGAGGACGCCCAGAAATCTGTCGCCAAAGCCGCTGAGGAGCGCATCAAGCAGCACACCGCAGCATATGAGGGCAGCGCGGCAGGTCTGGCACCCGGCCAGCAGGCGTGAACGGATGGAGGCTGCCTGTCACCGTTGAGGTTGGCGGGCAGCCTTTTTCTATACGCTCGGATTTCAGGGCGGTGCTTGACGCCCTGAGTGCCATGCAGGCTGACGACCTACCTCCCGAGGAACAGCGCCTGGCCTGCCTGCGAATTTTGTACCCTCGCTGGCAGGAATTGCCGAGCCTGGCGGAAGCCTTCACCGAAGCGATGAAGTTTATCAACCTGGGCAGAGACGTGGACACCGACCTGCCTGCGGCGGCCCCGCTGGCCGACTGGGGTGAAGATGTACAACTCATCGCCCCCGCCGTGGACGAAGTTCTCGGGTACAGCTGCCGCCAATGCGCCTACCTGCACTGGTGGGATTTTCTCGGGGCGTACATGAACATCGACCCGGAGGGGCTGTTTGGTACGGTTGTACGGATTCGCAGCAAGCGCCGTAAAGGCCAGAAGCTAGACAAATCCGAGGAGGAGTTCTGCCGGAACAACCCCGAGCTTGTCAAACACAAACACAAAAAGACCGAAGAAGAACTGCGCCTGCTGGCTTTGTTAGGAGAGTGAAAACGTGGCCAATCAAAAAATCGTCATCGATGCCCGCATCGACCGTAAGGCGGCGCAGGCTGACCTGAAAGCGCTGAAGGCGGACGTGGCGAATATCGCCAAGCAGATCGCATCCCTGGACAGACAAATCACTACTGCTTCCAATAAGCATCTTAAGCTGGCCGATGATCTAAAGACCGCCCAAGAGGCCGCTGCGAGCACTCAGGAGGCCATCGAGGAGATAGGCAGGAAGATAGACCTCAGCAAGCAGTACGAGGCCCTGTGTGGCCAGAATGAAGAGCTATCGGCCACGCTGACCAATCAAGACCAAACGGTCGAGCGCTTGACGGCCGACTACAAGGCGTTCCTTGCTGCGAGGGATAAGATGGGCGATAATTTCACCCCTGAGCAGGCCGCAGCCTCCGAGGCTGTTAATGCCAACTATAAATCCCGCATTGCCGCCGCGCAGACCGCAGCAGACGCTACCGCCGCCCAGCTGGAGCAGGTCAATCAGCAGATGGACGCCCTGCACAACCAGGGTGTAGGCATGACTGACCCCGAGGACGTCAAGCGTCTGGAGGCCCTAAATGCCCAGCTGGACAAGCAGAAGGCCAAGGCCGCCGCCGTCGACGAGGCGTACAAAAAGCAGAGTGCCACGGTCGCCGGGCTACAAAACCAGCAGACCGCACTGACAGCCACCTTGCAGAGCCAGCAGGCCGCTGTTTCCCGGCAGCAGAAGTTGGCGGGTTCACTCCCCACTGCTTCCAGCAGTAAGAGCGGCGATGAGGCCATCACCACGACGACCCAGCGCATCAAAGCAGCAAGCAAGGCCGCAACCTACTTCGGCAGCCGTCTCCGTCAGCTGGTGGTCGGGGCGCTAATTTTCAACCTGATCTCCAAAGCCCTGACCACCCTTGTCAATGGGATGGGCACGGCAATCCTGAAAACCAATGAGGTGCAGCAGGCTTTCGCCCAGCTGAAAGGCTCTGCGGCAACTGCCGCTGCCGGGCTGGCAAGCGCGCTCGCCCCCGTCATCACCTGGCTGATCAACCTGATAAACTCCCTGCTGAACGCCTTTATTCGTCTCATTTCGCTCATCACAGGCAAGAGCATCGGGGCCATGAAGAAGCAGGGCAAGGCCATCTCGGCCACTGGTTCTGCCGCCAAGAAAGCCTCCGGCGAGCTCGCCAAGTTTGACGAGCTGGACGTTCTGAACAAGAACGACGGCGGAGGCGGCGGCAGCGGAATCTCCCCTGACTTCAGCGGCATCGACGAGACGGCCAACGCACTGAGCGACCGAATGAAGGAACTGCTCGACAAATTCAAAGAGGGCTTCAAGAAGGGCTTCGGCGACGCCGGGGAGGGCCTGAAAAACATCAAGGACGACCTCGCCAAAATCGGAGCAATCCTGAAAGAGATTTGGACAGACCCCGAGGTATCGGCAGCCGTTAAGCGCTTCACAGACACCTGCGCCTACGCGCTGGGTGAGGTCGTAGGCGCAGCGGCCTCCATCGGTGTGTCCATTGCCGAGAATCTGGTCGGCGGCCTGGCCCGCTACTTAGAGCGAAACAAGGAGTTTCTGAAGGGAATCCTTGCTAACGCTTTCAATCTTGGCGCGGACATCGTGGGGTTGTTCGGCGATTTTGCCGCAGCCGTCGCCGTTGTTTTCCGCAGCCTGGGCAGCGAGGGAGCCAAGCAACTGACCTCAGGCTTCATTGGCATTTTTGCCAACTCGGCCCTGGGCATGGTGCAGACCATGGAGCAGATCGGCTACGCACTGGCAAAGCCGCTGATGCAGCCCTTCATTGACAACGCAGAGAAAATCCGGGAAGTGTTCTCGAACTTCTTTGCCGCCATCGCTCCGTTTTTTGTGGGTATCTCGGATGGCATCGCGAACTTCTACGCGGCACTCGGGAACTTATACAACGAGGTCATCAGGCCACTGATTGACGGCCTGGCCGAGTTCAATAGCAGCATCCTGGGCAGCCTGCTGGACAAGCTGAACGCATTCTTGGAATCGTTGACTGGGCTGGCTGACCCGCTGCACAGCGTCGGCGAGGCTATCGGCTTCTTGGTTGGAGCCTTCGGAACCGCATTTGCAGTAGTATCCGCCGGGGCCGCGGTTTTCGGCGTGCTGAAAACCGCCGTCTCCCTGGCTGCGGCAGCCTTTGGCGGGCTGCAGGCAGCCGCGGGGTTGGTTTCTGCCGCGGTCGGCTTCCTGGCCTCCCCCTTTGGTATCGCCGTGGCAGCCATCGGGGCCGCTATTGCCGCGGGTGTGCTTTTGTACCAGAACTGGGACATGGCCAAGGACAAGGTGCAGGGCCTGATCGACACGATACAGCCCGCCTTTGCGGCCATCAAGACCGCAGCACTCAATCTGGCTACTGCCGTCGAGGAGACCTGGACTACCTACGTCGTCCCTGTCCTTGACAGCGCCAAGACAGCCATTCAGAGCCTGTGGGAGATCGTCATTCAATTCTGGGAGGGCATCGTCTACCCCATCATCCAGGAGATCATGGCGGTCATCCTCGAGCTTTGGAACGACAGCCTGAAACCGCTGTGGGACAAAATCACCGACCTCGTGCAGAGCGTCATCGCCCTGGTACAGGTGCTCTGCCAATGGGTGGTGGCTATCATTGCCGCCATCGTGCAGGCAGTTCTGGAGCTTTGGAATCAAGTGCTCGCACCCCTTATCAGCTGGCTGCTTGCCACCTTTGGCCCGGTTTTCAAGGACGTTTTCAACGCCATCGGAACCGTCGTCAAGACCATCATCAAGGTAATCTGCGACAAAATCGACATGGCGCTCACCGCACTGAAGGGCATCATCGACTTTTTGACCGGCGTCTTTAAGGGCGACTGGGAGGGTGCATGGAATGCAATCAAGCAGATCTTCTTCGGGGTTTTTGACTCCCTGCACAAGAAAGCAGCGGACGTGCTGAATGGAATCAAGGAACTGGTAGGCAACGTCGTCCAGGGCGTGAAAGACCTGGTCAGCGGCCTGGGTGACCTCGGCGGAGCTATCGCGAACAAAGTCTCCTCCGCCTGGAATGCAGTCACCAGCGGGTCTCCCGCGCGGCAAAGCATGGAAGCCCCCCTGGCAAGCCTGCCGGTGCCAGCGCTGGCCCGGGGCGCAGTCATTCCCCCGAACCGCAGGTTTCTGGCAATGCTGGGCGACCAGACCAATGGCACGAACGTCGAGGCCCCGCTGGAGACCATCCAGGAGGCGCTGGCGGAGGTGTTGGCCGCCCAGGGCGGACAGGATATCACAATCCGCTTTGCGGGCGACCTGGCGCAGCTGGTGCGGCTGCTGAACCCCTACATCGACAAGGAAAACAACCGCCGCGGAGCGCGGCTGGTGAGCGGAGGTGTGTACTGATGGTCATTGTGGATGGCATTGGCTACGACATTGACGTGCTGCATCTGAAACGCACCGCCGATTTTCTCGACAAATACGCCGAGCGCACGGAATCCGGCGATTTGAAGCGCGAGCTGATCGGCGTGTACTTCAACTACAAGCTAGAGCTGGGGCCGGGCATCAAGCCGGACGAGTATGCCCGGTTCTGGCGCAAACTGACGGAGCCGGTGGAGTTTCACACCGTCACGGTGCCCGACGAGGCGGGCGACTACACGTTCAAGGCGTACTTCTCCAACGTGGGAGACGAGCTGCTGCGCAAGAAGGGGGCCAAGAACTACTGGAAGGGCCTGACCGTGAACTTTATCGCGAAGGAACCCGCAAGGACGTAAGGAGGCGGACAGATGCGCACCAACACGCGCGTGGAATTTGGCCTGTACGACGTGACGGCCCGGGGTGACAGCAGCCCTGCCTGCGACGCAGCGCAGCCGTTCTGCCGTCTGCGCCGTGACCTGCTGGTGGAGGCTGTCCCCAGCCAGGTGAAATACGGCACGCTGGAAAGCCGCCAATGGCTCATGGATGGGAGCTTCTCCTTCTTTCCCGAGGTGCCCGAGGCATACTTCTGGGGGCTGTGGAGCGCCGTGCAGTCCGGCGAGAGCGGGGCCTTTGCCGACCCTCCCGTGCTGGACATCCAGTTCAGCCAGGCGCACAGCAGCAGCGGTCTGACGCTGCACTTTTACGCGCCTACCGGGGACTGGGCCAGCAAGCTGAAAATCCAATGGTACGGCGCAGACGGCGGCCTGCTGGCCTCCGCGCTGTTTACGCCTGACGCCGTAGATTTTTACTGCGCCAAGAAGGTAGACCGCTACCGCCGCATCCGGCTGACGTTCCTGGAAACGAACCGCCCCGGGCGATACCTGAAATTGGCGGGGCTTGACTACGGCGTCTACCTGCACTTTGCAGGAGACGAGATCGTCAAGGCCCATGTGCTGGAGGAATGCGACCCCCTCAGCGCGGAAATCAGCATCAACACGCTGGGGCTGACGCTCTACAACAAAGAGGGTCGATTCTCCATCCTGAACCCCGAAGGCTACTTTGATGTTTTACAGCACAAGCAGAAGCTGACCGTCTGGGAGGATGTGCGCCCCGAGGCACGCAGCACCAGCAGCACGAGCTACTGCATGGGCACGTTTTACCTGTCCGACTGGGAGAACAGCGGCGACACGCTGGCGGACTTTACCGCCGTGGATGCCGTGGGCCTGCTGGACGGCGCACCTTACGACGGCGGCGTCTATGACACCACTGCCGGGGCGCTGGCAGCGGACATCCTGGACGGATACAGCTACACCCTGGACGCGGAACTGGCCGCTGAGCGGGTGCAGGGATACCTGGCCGCGGGCACACGGCGGGAGGCTTTGCAGCAGTTGGCCTTTGCCGTGGGCGCGGTGGTGGACTGCAGCCGCAGCGACCTGATACGCATCTCTCCTGCCCCGGCCCGGGCCAGCGGTATGATCGCCTATGACCGCAAATTCCAGAACGGCAGCAAGGTCACGCTGAATCCCCTGATAACCGCTGTGGCCGTGACGGCACACCGCTACCAGGCCGAGGACGCCGCCAGTGAGCTGTACAAGGACACGCTGGATCCGGGCACCTACCAGGTCACGTTCAGCGCCCCGGCTGTGGCCGACAGCCTGACCGTGACCGGGGCCACCCTGGCCGGGCGCGGCGTGAACCGCTGCACCCTGACCGTGGCAAAGGCCGGAGAGGTCTGCGTGACCGGGCGCAAGTACGTGGACAGCACGATCATCCTGCGCCGGGCCGCAGCCAACCTGCCGCCCAACGCCCAGGACAACGAACTGACCGTGACGGATGCAACGCTGGTCAGCCCCGATCGGGCCGCCGCGGTGGCAAACCGGGTGCTGGACTACTACGCCCAGCGGTACGAGCAGACCTTCCGCATGATCGCAGGGGATGAAAAGCTGGCTGATCGCCTCATTGTGCAGAGCTTCGGCGGCGAAATGGTACGCGGCGTGCTGACCAAGCTGGAATTTGACCTAACCGGCGGCTTTGTGGCAGACGCCAAGGTCGTAGGGCGCAGGCTTTCGGGCACGGCAGCGGCCTACGCCGGGAACGAGATACACGCCGGGGAAAGGAGCCTGATCTAAGTTGTGGCAGATTCCCATTTGTGACCGCACGGCGGCCAACGTGGCCGAGGGCGCGGACAAGTGCTATCTGAACGCCGAGACACTGAACCGCATCGAGGACAACACCGCCTATATGGCATCGCTGCTGGGGGCGAAAGTGTCAACGCGGCACTGGGAGGCGACGGACTTTCTGACCCGCAGCGAGATGAAGCGGATCCTGCAAAACATCCAGGCTGTGCGAGATGCCTACTTTGTGCTGCCGGGCACATCCGACCTGCCCGAGGAACCCACGACGCTGTACACAGGCATCAATGCCATGGAGGAAGTGCTGTGGAGCCTGCACGAGTTGTGGCAACGAAACAGCATACGGCGATATACCGGCGAAATCTGCGCCGGGCAAGCGATAGGAGTGATCTGAATGTTTGAGAAGAAGACCTGGGTAAACCGCCAGAGCGAGCACCCCGCCCGCCGACGCCTGACCCCCACCGGCAACGACAATGAGTACGACGTGGCCCGCGCCGAGGGCGTCATCATGGAGGATGGCGACGCATTCGACGCCGAGACGATGAACGACCTGGAAAAGCGCGTGGCGGAGGGATTCTCTACGCTCGACCCTGCTGATTTGGGCGCGGATGTCTGCGTGCAGGTGTACACCTGCGTCAAGTCTGGCACGGTGTACGAACTGACAGGCTCGGGCGCGGTGGGGCGCTGCAAAATCCCCGCCGCGTGGAACAGCGGCGATACCTGGTCGGTGAACGGCAAGGCCGTCCCTGCCTACTGCGGTGCGGACGCCGTGGACAGCGACTGCATCGTGGCAGGGCGCTGGGTGCTGTTTAACTTTGATGGGCAGCGCCTGGATTTTAACGGCGGCGGTGGATTATCCTCCGGCAAGCTGGCACAGGCCACCGCCAAGCCTGCACAAGTGCTGGCCGGGGTACCCTTCTATGCGGGAAGTAAGACATTGCAGAAGGGTACCATGCGTAACAACGGCAGATGGCCGACTGCGGATAAGCTGACCATGGAGAGCGGAAAGCTCTGGATGTACAAGTCTGACGGCTACACGGAAGGCGGGCTGGGGGCGGCTGGCTCGCTGCTTGGCGATGCAAGCGCATCTGATCTGATGCAGGGAAAGACCGCCTCCAGCGCGAATGGGCTGAAATTTTCCGGTGGCATCGTAAACAGAGGCGCAGCGTCTGCGACCATTGCCCCGGGCGGCAGCTACACGATTGCGGAAGGATACCACAATGGCGGTGGAAGAATTACGGCAAGCAAGGACTACACGGGACGGTGCATTTACGCCAGTGCGCATGTCGGACCGGGCACCACTGGTGGTGACGGCAGACAGGATTTGGAGCAAGTGCTTTACGCCGATGGCACATGGGTGACGAGTGCCAGTGCATGGGGCTGTAGATTCGTAAAAGCTGGAAGAGTGCGGATAAGGGGAAATTATTACAAGTGTGACGGAAACCGCACACGCTACATTAGTATCGGGTCTACATCACTGTTATCTTTGGGTGCTAACACAAGAGGAGACTACTCGTTTGATCAAACCGTCAGCGTTTCCAATGGCACGACCTTGTCCGTAACCGGTGACACATTCCGACTTAACGATGCGCTATGGATTACAATTGAAATTGCATAAGGAAGGAGAAACACCATGAAGCTGATCGATGCAACCTGGAAGGGCGGCAGCGCCTACGAGGTCTTAATTCTTGCGGACAAGACCCCCGCCGTGCTGCCTACCAGCGGCAAGGACGTGGACGGTATGAGCGATTCTCACACCTTCGCACCCATGTCGATTCTGTACGTGACCGACCCGGAGGCAAAGCACAAGTTCTACATTGCCAACGAATCCGGCCAATTTGTGGGCCAGTAAGGAGGGTTCCGAATGGACTTGAAAGCAATTCAAGCCGCGCTGATTTTCGGCGGCGGCAAGGCAGACACATCGTCCGGCATCCCTCTCAGCTACTTGCAGATGACCATTGACCCTGACACAGGGCATCTGCTGTACGGCTGCACTGATGACCTGAAAGATACTCTCGAGTTTTCCATCGTAAACAACACGAATCTGGAGGTGCAAATCCATGTCTGATACTTACACCAAAGACCTGGGCGCAGTTACCGCTTACGCCGATGCCAAAGCGCACGGCTACACTGGCACGCGGGAGGAGTTCGGCCAACTGTTGGCGAACGCCGGGATCAATTTGCAGGCCGCCAAAGAGGCTAAGGAATCTGCCGAGAACAGCGCCAACGCCGCTGCAAAATCGGAGGCAGCGGCCAAGGACAGCGCTGTCAAAGCCGCCTTCGATGCCGCCGCTAACGTGGACAGCACCTTTCTGTCCCTTTATACCCCCGATACTATGGAGACTTTCACCGGGAACCCCATCACGTGCTATCCGGGTAAGGGCAGCCCCCTGGCAGTGACCGTTCAGGGAAAGACTACCCAGGCGGGCGAAGGCAAGGCCAGCCCGGATAATATCCGTGCGTTGAGTGGTCGGGTTGAAAGCGGCACCTTGACGCTGACTGCCGAGGGCGGCGAGACCCGCACCGTGGAGATTCCGCTCACCGGGCCGCTGTTCACCGGTGACATGGTGGCGCTTGACGATGAGGGCAAAGTCGTGGAGACGCACCAGGGCGCGGTAAAATTGACCGTGGACGGCAGCGAAAACTGGATAAAGTGGACGAACCCGGGGGACACGGCGGATATCACCGTGCCTGGCACCATCGGCAGCCTGAAGGACATCCTGTGCAGCCATTACAGCCCGCTGGAGGGCACTCTGTCCGCGGACACGGGGCTGCACACGGTCAGCACCAACACAACCGCTGAGCCGGGCAAAACGCGGATCATCATCCGTTACGGCTTCAAGACGGTGGCGCAGTTCAAAGAATACTTGAAAGCCCAGGCCGACGCGGGCACGCCGGTAACGTTCGTGTACAAGGTGAAGTCCGCAGCTCCTACTGTAACGGAGAAGACCGTCACGCCCCTGCGTGCCATCCCCGCGGAGGACGGCAGCTGCACCGTCAGCGGTGAGGCCGAGATGACTGTCAGCTACCGCACCCCTGTCAGCAGCAAAATTCGTGAGTTTGAAAAGCGCATCGCCGCTTTGGAGGCGAAGGCATGAGGCTGGCAAGTATTTTCTACGGTCGCGTGCAGGTCGTGTACAGTTGGGGCCGCTACGGCTGGACGCGCGGCGGCGGTAAGACCTGGCACGGCGGCATCGACCTGGTAGGGTTGGACGACAAGACCATCCATATGCCCTACTATAAAGGCAAGAAGATCACAGGCAAGGTCGTCCGGGCGCGGATTGTGCTCGACCGCAGCAACAAGACCTGGGAATGGGGCTACTACGTCTGCGTGCAGCTGGACGCAAACCAGACGCCCGATGCCGTCAATTTCCTGTACTTCTGCCATTGCTCGTCCCTGCTGGTGCAGGTCGGCCAGAAAGTCAGCAGCGGTGACGCGCTGGCTGTTATGGGGCGGACTGGCAACGCGGCACTTGGGAACAGCCCCTACGACCACTGTCACCTGGAAGTCCGTGCCACGGCGACCGGCAGGGGGCTTGACCCCACCGCCTACGCAGGCTGCGACAATGCCGTGGGCGTTTATGGCACGGCGGAGGCCGCCGCCCCGACCGAGACTGGGGAAACCGTCATCGACGTGTCCTACCACCAAGGCGTCATCAACTGGACGAAAGTCCCCTACCGCGCCCTGGTGCGCATCGGCTACCGTGGATATGGCACCGGCGCACTGATGAAAGACGAGCAGTTCGACGCCAACCTGGCCGGAGCCAAGGCCAACAACAAGCTGCTGGGGTTCTACTTCTTCAGCCAGGCCATCACCGAGGACGAGGCCCGCGCCGAGGCGGACTTCTGCGCCAGCCTGGCCACGACCGGCTATCCCTTATTCTTCGACAGCGAATGGGGGCACACAACCAAGACCGGCGTCCACGATGGCCGTGCGGACAACCTGACCAAGGCGCAGCGCACGGCCTGCGCCCGAGCGTTCTGCACGCGTGCCAAGGCGCTGGGCTACCAGCCGGGCGTCTACACGTTTACGTCGTTCGCCACGGCAAGCATCGACTACGAGGGCCTGTGCAAGGACTACATCGGCTGGCTGGCCGACACCCGCGCCAACTACGACACGAGCCTGCCGCGCTACATCCACCAGTACGGTCAGACCGCCAAAGGCGGTGTGCCTGGCATCGGGCCGGAGACTGATCTCAACCGCATCGTCAAGACCCTGCCGACGCTGGACAAGCCCGACGAGCCGACCCATCAGGAGATTTGGCTCGACCACGTTGTACTGCCGAACGCCGCGGCGATGGAGTTCTACCTCATCGCGAAGAAGTACGGCCTGGACAATGATAAGGCGTACCACGCCAAATTTGTGGAGGGCTGACCGTGCCGGAGTGGATAGCAAAATACTGGATTCAATGGGCCTTCGGCATCATCACCGGCGCACTGGGGCTGGCGTACAAGCGCCTCTCGGCTAAGGTCAAGAAGCACGAGGAAGAACGCCAAGCCAAGGCTAAGGCCCAGGAAGCGGAGATGGCAGCCATCAAGGAAGGCTTGCTGGCAATCCTGCACGACCGCCTGTACCAGGCCTGCACATATTACATTGCGCTGGGGTACATCGACACCGCGGGCCTCAAAAACATCGAATACATCTACAAGGCATACCACACCCTGGGCGGCAACGGTACAGGCACCGAGCTGTACAACCGCGCCAAGGCTCTGCCCCTGAAGGAGGACTGACCCATGAATGACTTTTGGAAGAATCTGGCGGCACTCATCAAGGTGAAAACCATTGTGACGCTTGTGGTTGTTGCGGTTTTTGCCGTGATGGCCCTGCGCGGCGGCTTGCAGCCCGACACAGTAATGACTATCGTCACCATGGTGGTGGCGTTCTACTTCGGAACGCAGACGGAGCAAAAGAAGTGATTCAATAAAATGAACCCCTGGGACGCTGAATCCCAGGGGTTCATTTTAATGAATCGGAGGCCCAAAAACAGGGCCATTTTTACCGTCTCATTCTGCCGTATTTTACGCCATTTTTACGACCTACGACCAAAATACGACCTAGAATATCGGAGAAAAGAGGAGCATCGCGCAGCATAAGAATTTCTGTTTTTGGCGAACATTCGTTATTTATTCGTAGCGTCGAAAAAGTTCCAAAAATCAGTGATTATTCGTCAACCATAATATCGAGGTCTACCTCGCTGCCGGTGGTTTTGGCAGCGGGGGCGGCGGGGGCTTCACCGGCGGCGACCGGCTTGACGATCTCGCTGGGATCCAGCGGCTTGACGGTGCCCTTCTTGCCGGCGGCCAGCAGACGGTCGGCGTTGGCGCGGACGATCTTTTCGATCTCGTCGGAGACTTCGGGGTGATCCTTCAGGAACTGCTTTGCGTTGTCGCGGCCCTGGCCCAGGCGCATTTCGCCGTAGTTGAACCACGCACCGCTCTTCTGCACGACGCCCAGCTTGACGCCGAGGTCAAGGATTTCGCCGATCTTGGAGATACCTTCGCCGAACATGATGTCAAACTCGGCCTCACGGAACGGAGGTGCAACCTTATTTTTGACGATTTTAGCGCGGGTGCGGTTGCCGATGAATGCGCCGGTGGAGTCCTTCAGACCCTCGATACGGCGCACGTCGATACGCACGCTGGAATAGTATTTCAGTGCACGGCCGCCGGTGGTGACTTCGGGGTTGCCGTAGACGATGCCGACTTTTTCGCGCAGCTGGTTGATGAAGATGCAGACGGTGTTCGTCTTTCCGATAACGCCGGTCAGCTTGCGCAGGGCCTGGCTCATCAGGCGGGCCTGCAGGCCGACATGGCTGTCGCCCATCTCGCCCTCAATTTCGGCCCGGGGCACCATGGCGGCAACAGAGTCGACAACGACTGCGTCAATCGCGCCGGAGCGCACAAGAGCCTCGCAAATTTCCATGGCCTGTTCACCGGTATCCGGCTGGCTGACCAGCAGGCTGTCGATATCGACACCCAAGGCGGCGGCATAGGTGGGGTCGAGGGCGTGCTCAACATCGATGAAAGCGACCTCGCCGCCCATCTTCTGGGCCTCGGCCAGAATTTGCAGTGCCAGCGTGGTTTTACCGGAAGATTCGGGGCCGTAGACCTCAACGATACGGCCGCGGGGCACGCCGCCAATGCCCAGCGCCAGGTCGAGGCCCAGGCTGCCGGTGGGAATGGCGTCGACCTGCATCGTGACGTTGGCGCCCAGCTTCATGACGGCACCCTTACCGAACTGCTTTTCGATCTGCGCCAGCGCGGTTTCCAGCGCGGCCTTTTTATCGGCGGCAGGGCCTGCCGTCTTGGGGGTGGTATCTTTTTTAGCTGCCATGTTGCGTTTCTCCTTTTATATGCAAAGTAAGGTTATGATTTGCGTTTGCCTCTATTATATACGATTTACGAACAGATTACAACATTTTGTTGTGCGTTTTGTGTCCCATAGACCGGATTTTCAGGCGGTTTTTTCAATTTTTTTGCAGCGAAACAACCCGGTCGTTGCCGCCGTAGTCCTTCCGGCAGCTGCCGTTGGCCCAGCCGTGGGTCTCGCCCAGGGCCAGCACATCGGCGGCCTGGGCATAGCCAATCTCCATGACCAGCCAGCCGCCCGGGCGCAGTGCGGCCTTGTAGCGGGTCGTCAGCAGGCGGTAAAAATCCAGGCCGTCCGCGCCGCCATCCAGCGCCATGGCGGGTTCGTGGGCCGTCTCGGGCATCAACGCCCCCATTTCCGGCCCGGTCAGGTAGGGTGGGTTAGAGATGATGAGATCAGCGCGCTCTTCGGACAGCAACTTATAATAGGTAAAGACATCGGCCTGTATAGTACGCACGCCGCTGTCCGCCGTGTTGGCGGTCAAATAGGGCCAGGCGTCGGGGCTTTTTTCCACGCAGGTCACGTCCGCGCCGGGGACATGGCGGGCAATGCCCAGCCCCAGGCAGCCCGTGCCCGCGCAGAGGTCGTAGACCCGCGGCGACGGCACGCCTTGCAGCAGCTCGATGGCCGTCTCGCAGACGACCTCGCTGTCAGCCCGGGGGCAGAGCACGCCGGGGCCGACTTTGAGCGAAAAGTCCATAAAATCCCACTCGCCCAAAATATATTGCAGCGGCTCTCGCGCAGCGCGGCGGTCGGCCAGCGCGGCCAAACGGGCGGCCTCGGCTTCGGTAGGGCCGTCGTCCAGGCGCGGGTCACGGCGGGTCACAAAGCGGTAAAGTTCCGCCGCGTCAAACCGGGCGTCGGGCACACCGGCGGCGGACAGCCGGGCGCAAAGGGCCTGAAATGCAGCGTTCACCAGCGGGCTTCCTCCTGATTCTCGGGCAGAACCGGCGTGACGGCGGCGATAGCGACCTCGATCATTGAGTCGTCAGGTTCAAAGGTCGTCAGTCGCTGCATCCACAGCCCGGGCTGTGAGACGATCTTGGACAGCAGGCTGTCCGAGCGGCCCGCCCATTTCAGAATTTCATACGAAATACCGACTAAAAGTGGGAACATGCACAGCTTATACACCACGCGCAGGGCCGTGCTGGTCCAGGGCAGCACCGCATACAAAAAGATACTGATAATGATGACGAGAATCATAAAGCTGGTGCCGCAGCGGGGGTGGAAGCGGCTCTGTTTGCGGATGTTTTCCACCGTCAGGGGCAGCCCGGCCTCGTAACAGGCGATGGTCTTATGCTCGGCACCGTGGTACTCAAAGACACGGTGCAGCTCCTTAAAGCGGGTGCAGAGGAACATATACCCAAGGAAGATGACCATTTTCAGTACGCCTTCCAGGATGACGCGCGGCCAGCGGCCCAGCGGCGCGGCCCGCATGACGAGGCCAGTCAAAAACGTGGGCAGGAAGGTGAACAGGAACAGCGCCAGTGCCACGCCGACGAAAGCCGCGCAGGTCATCATGGCATTCTGCACGGCGGGGGTGGCGTGTTCCTCGAACCATTTGTCCAGCTTGGACTCGGCGGGTTCGGTCTCCCCCTCCATGGCGACGTCGGCAGCGTGCATCAGGTATTTGTAACCCTTATAGAGGTTTTCGGCCATGTTGCAGACGCCGCGCACCAGCGGGACTTTATTGTACCAGCGGGTCGTGACGGTGTCGTAGGTCAGGTCAATGCTGCCGTCCGGCTTGCGCACGGCGCAGCAGATTTTCTCCGGTCCGCGCATCATGATGCCTTCCATCAGGGCTTGCCCGCCGACGGAGGTGCGAAATTCTTTGGACATAAGTGCTCTCCTTTGTTTCTTTGCCTTCTCCCTTGGGACTGCGCCCGCAGGCGCGTGTCGGAGCGCAACCGCCGAAGGTGGCTCTTAGCGCGGAGGCTGAAGGTGGCCCCGCAGGGCCGGATGAGGGGCGGGTGTGCCGTCATTGCCCGGTAAAGGGTGCTGCGGCAAGGTCGCCCCTCATCAGTCCGCTTCGCGGACAGCTTCCCCCTCGGGGGAAGCCTTAAATCTTTTCATGCAGATGTTCCTGCCCGGGGTGGTAGATGGGCAGGGTGACGGTGACGGTCGTGCCCTGGCCCAGGGTCGAGTCGATATCGAATCGGCCGCCCAACGTCTGGACGATCTCATCAACGACGGCCAGGCCGATGCCCGAGCCGCGCACCGAGTTCTTTGCCTTAAAGAATTTCTGCTTGACCTTCTCGAGGTCATCTGCCGCGATGCCCCGGCCCTGGTCGCGGATGGACGCCGTGACCGTGACCGGGGTGCGGCTCAATTCCAGAAAAATCGTACCGCTCGGTTCGGAATATTTTATCGCATTATCGAAGAGATTCACAAACACCTGCCGCAGGCGTGCGGGGTCGGCCCAGACCGGGTAGGGTTCCTCCGGCTCGGAATAGACGAGCTGCATCCCCTCCTGGCGGATGCGTGCCTCGACAAAAAGCGCTGCGTCGGTGGCCTCGGCCACAAAATCCAGCACCTGACAGTTCATTTTGATGCCGTTTTGCAGGCGGGAGAAGTCGAGCAGCTCCTCCACCATCGTGTAGAGACGGTCGGTCTCGGTGCCGATGACCGACAGACCGCGGCGGTAATTTTCATTCGTTGGGTCGTCGATATTTTCAATCGTCTCGACCCAGCCTTTAATGGAAGTCAGTGGGGTGCGCAGCTCATGGCTGACCGAGGAGATAAACTCGTTTTTCAGCCGCTCGGTCTCGGCCAGATCCTCGGCCATTTGGTTGATGGTCTTGCACAGGCGGCCAATTTCATCGTTGTATCGTGTATCCGGAAGGCGGACTTTCATGTCACCTTTGGCAATTTTCGTTGCGGTGGCTTCCACCTCACCCAGGGGGCGCACGATGGAGCGCACAAAAAACAGGCCGCTCCAGACGGTAAAGGTCAGCACCAGCACGCCCAGGCCAATGCAGATGGCAATGGTGCGCCACCACCGCGCGTCCACCAGCGATAGGCTTGTCACCATCCGCATGGCGGCGATGCTGCCCGCCGCGTAGGGCACGAGCATCGTCACGGCCATGACGCGCTCGCCGTTGGGCGTTGTGAAGATGGCCGACCCCAGGCCGTTGGCCGAGGTAAGCGCCCGGCCATAGTCGGTGCCGTCGGTCAAGTCGCGGCTCATGGTGCCGCTGCTGGTCGCCAGAATGACGCCCTGGCCGTCCAGCAGCATGAACTCGAACTTGTCCTTCTCGTCGAACTGCTCAACCACGCGGCGCAAGGCCTGGCCGCGGCTTTCGGCAGTGGTCGCAGTATTCCCCGCCGTGCCGGTGGCCTGCAAGCGGCCCACGACGGTGGAAAAACGGCTTTCCATCGCACGTTCCACCCCGCCGTAGAGGTCATTGTAGCTGTAATACAGGAACAGCCCCTCGGCAATCGCCAGCACCAGCACGGTGATGAGCAGGCTGCCGCGTATCCAGCGGCGGATGATACTGCTAGACTGCATGAGGGGGACCTCCTTTCTGGGGGGATTTTTTGGGGGGGCTGAAGTGTCAGGTCGTGATAAAGGCAAGGTGCGGCGGGGCGTCGAGGACGCCGCCCCCTACGACAAAGGCAAGGAGGATATGCGGCTGCCAGAGGACTGGCCGCCCTACGAAAGCAGCCGTCAAACCCTTATTACGCGTTCCACCGGTACCCGTACCCCCACACGGTCATGATGTGCTGGGGGCTGCTGGGCTCGTCCTCGATTTTCATGCGCAGGCGGCGGATGTTCACATCGACAATTTTTACGTCGCCAAAATAGTTCTTGCCCCAGACACCCTCCAGGATTTTTTCACGTACCAACGCCGTAGCCGGGTTGCGGAAGAACAGCTCCATGATCTGGAACTCCACTTGGGTCAGGTCGATGGGCGTGCCGGACTTGTACAGAATGCGGCTCTTTTCGTCCAGCACGAACGGCCCGCTGACCAGCTGCTCCGGCTCCTCGGCAGGTTTGGGCACACTGCCGCTGCTGCCGCGGTGGATGCGCCGGGTCAGCGCCTCCAGGCGGGCAATCAGCTCCGACACGGAAAATGGCTTGGTTATGTAATCGTCCGCGCCGATGGACAGGCCGCGGATCTTGTCGCTCTCCTGCCCTTTGGCCGACACAATGATGATGCCGATATCGCTGTCGTCGCGGCGGATGGTTTCGCACAGGCTCAGGCCGTCCATGCCCGGCAGCATAATGTCCAGCAGCGCCGCATCGCAGCGCTCGCCGCCGTGCATCAGCTCCAGCGCACGCTCGGCGCTGGGGGCTTCCACCACTTCCCAGCCCGCCATTTTCAGGTTCAGGGCTACCATTTCGCGGATGCTGGCTTCGTCCTCGACCAGTAAAACTCGTTTCATACAACAGGTTCCCTTCCTTATTTTAATTGGAACCCAACAGCACGGTGTTCTGGCTGATGGTGTCCAAACTCAATCCGTAATAGGGTGTGATCACCCGCGCCTGCAGCTGCTGGCTGCCGATGTTGGCAATGCGCAGGTAGTTCCCCACGCCGGTGGCCGCGTTGTCGGCCGGGTCCACGACCCGCATTTCGCAGTAGACTGTCGTGCCCTCGGCGTTGCAGAGCAGCCAGCCCGTGCCGCTCTGGTTCGAGCGTATCAGCACACTGCCGTGCATTGACTCCGGCAGCTGCATGAAAAAGTTGTACTCGCTGTCGTACACGCCAAACCGGCTGTTGCCGCCGGCCGCCGAGGTGTAATCCTTCCAGAGCGCAAAACTCAGGCGCTTGTCCATCGGCGTTTGCAGCGTACCGCCGTCGTCGATCTCCACCGGGATGTCCACGGTGCCGTTGTTATCAATGTCGCAGCTCAACAATTCGCTGTGGTAGCGCAGGGTGCTGCGCTGGATGTCGCTCAAACCGCTGGGGCGGTAGGGCTGCAAAAAGCCGGTCTCGGCGTCGTACAAAATAATGTCCGACACCAGGCCGCTGGCCCCGGTCCAGGCGTCCATGACCAGGTACATACCGTCGTCGCTGCCGGTGCCCGCGTGCAGAGCTGCGCAGCTGCTGTACACGCCCTCGCCCAGGTTCAGCGTTTGGGTCGAGCGGAACTCGCCATCGTTGGCGGTCAGTAATTGCAGCGTCACGCCGCCCAGTTCGCTGTCCGGCGGCAGGGCCAGCACAAGATCCTGCGTGTCGCCCTTGCCGGTGAAGTCGGCGACGATCATGTCGGTATAGCTCTTGCTTATGACCGTAGACAGCGTAGCACCATCATATTGGTAGACCACCAGATATTGGTCCCCCTGGGGCGAGATGTACCCGGCCAACAGCTGCTGGCTGGTGGTGTCGCGCAGGTGCGCGGCAGAAAAGCTCTGCACCTCGCTGGTCAGGCCCTCGATGGCGTGGCTGACGCGCCAGCCGCTGTCGCCGCTGGGCTCCAGCACAGCCAGCCAAACGTTGGAGCTGGTCGTGTCGGTGGTGTAGAGGATGGCCGCCTCGTCGGTGCCGTCGCCGTCCCAGTCGCCGAAGGCGAAAGGCGAGAGGAAGTCACCGTTGGCGGGGTATTTCAGGGTGGCGCTGCCGCCCAGATAGCTGTTCAGCGCCTTTTGCAGGGCCGCGCTCTCACCGGAAAGCTGCGGCGCGCGCAGCAGGGTCTCCACGTTCCCCTCCGCGCTGCACCCCGCCAGCAAAAGCGGCACAAGGAGCAGCGCGGTGATTTTTTTCATCATGGCGGTCTGCTCCTTTCTCACATAAATATACGAATATAGTATACCACATTTACGGCAGCGCCGCAATGCCTAACAGCATCAGCAGGATGCCCGCCGCCGCACCAAAAATGCCCGCAGCGCGATGTTTGGCTGCCATAGCCTGGGGCAGCAGCTGGGCCAGGGCCACCCATACCATAATACCCGCCGCCAGCACGACCGTCCCCGTCAAAAAGCCGGGTGTAAAAAAACGGCGCAGGAACAGCCAAGCCAGCACCGCTCCCAAGGGTTCCGCCAGCCCGGAGACAAGCGCCGCCAGCACACCGGCTGCGCGGCTGCGGGTCGCGTAGGCAAAGGGCACCGCCACGGCAAGGCCCTCCGGGATGTTGTGCAGTGCAATGGCCGCCGCAGTGCGCAGGCCCAGCGCCGGGTCTGCCGTCCCGGCGAAGAATGTGAGTACGCCCTCGGGGAAGTTGTGCAGCAGCAGTGCCGCGCCGGTGATGAGGGCCGTGCGCATGGCCGCCGCGCGGGCCGGGTCGCGGCCCTGACCAAAGCGGTCGGCCAGCTCGGATTCCTCGGGCAAAAGCCGTCCCAGCAGCGCAGCGGTCAGCATTCCCAGTGCCAGCAGCGACACCGCCGCCCCGCCGCTGCCCAGCGGCGGCAGGTAAGCGGTGTAAAAATCCAGCGCTTCGGGCAGAAGATCGGTCAGCGACGCCGTGAGCATGACCCCGCCCGCAAAGCCTGCGCTGGCCGCCAGCAGTCGTTCCGTCGGCGTGCAGAGCACCGCCAGCGCCCCTCCCAATCCCGTGGACAGCCCCGCAATCGTGGTAAGTACCATCGGTGAAGTTTGCATAGATACGCCCCCAATCTTTAGATTTGTAAATGTATACGGAGCGCAGGGCAGCATATGACAAGAGGACAGGGGTGTTCTTTCACGGGAGAGTATGATATACTTGATTTAGCATATCAAATCGGGATTTGTCAAATTTCTTAAATAGTCTCATTGCATAGGAATGACAAACAGACTATTCTTAAAGTAGGAGGTGGTAGAAATGGCAAACGAAGATAAAAAGGATTTTAATGCTATGTTGCATGATAAAAAGGATATGCCTAAAATTCAAATTATTACAGACCAACAAAGCATTGAAAAATATGGTGGAAGTAAAATGTATTTTGCCCCGCCAATCGACTATGATAAGGTAATGAAAAAAATTCCTTATGGTAAAGTGATTACTGTTGGGAAAATACGAGAATACTTTGCGGAGTTGAATGGTGCAGATTTTACAGAACCGATTACAGCAGGAGTTTTTGTTTCTATTGTGGCATGGGCGAGTTATCAGCGTTCCGAAGATGAAACGCCTTATTGGAGAACTTTAAAAGCGAACGGAGAACTGAATGCTAAGTATCCAGATGGTATTGAAGCACAGAAAGGAAAATTAGAAGCAGAGGGACACACCATTATTCAAAAAGGGCGTAAAAATGTACGGTACTATGTAAAAGGCTATGAAAGTTCTCTCTTTGTTTTGAAATAGGTAACTTCCAGTTTGTAAGGATAAGCGGGTATTCATGGGAAAACTGTGGGCCGGGCACACCCGGCCCCTACGGATGCACACAACATAAAAAGGCGCTGCTGTCTATCTGACAGCAACGCCTTCTTATTTTATTTCGTGTTCCGCCCTTAGTACCCGCTGCCGGCCTCGCCGGAGGTGAGCAGCTTGACGGCACGGGAAGTGCCCAGGCGGTCCGCGCCGAGGTCGAGGAACTTCTCGATGTCCTCAACGGTGGAGATGCCGCCCGCAGCCTTGATCTTGCAGCGGCCCGCAACGTGCTTGGCGAACAACTCAATGTCGTGGAAGGTCGCGCCGCCGGTGGAAAAACCGGTGGACGTCTTGATGAAGTCAGCACCGGCCTCGGGGACGATGTCGCACATCTTGATCTTCTCTTCCTCGGTCAGCAGACAGGTCTCGATGATGACCTTCAGCACCTTGTCGCCCACGGCGGCCTTGACGGCGGCAATGTCGTTGCGCACATCGTCGTACTGCTTGTTTTTCAGCCAGCCGATGTTGATGACCATATCGACCTCGGACGCGCCGTTCTCAACGGCAGTTTTGGCCTCAAAGGCCTTACTGGCGGTGTCCATAGCGCCGAGGGGGAAGCCGACGACGCAGCAGACCGGCACACGGCCCGCCATGTACTGGGCGGCCTGCTTGACATAGCAGGTATTGATGCAGACAGAAGCGCAGTGGTTGGCGATGGCCTCGTCACACAGGGTCTGGATCTGGGGCCAGGTAGCCTCGGGCTTGAGCAGGGTATGGTCGACCTTGCTCAGCATTTCTTCTTTCGTGTATTTCATCGGAAATTTTCCCCTTTCTCACAGCGCTTGCACAGGCGCGCCTGATGCAGGCCCAGCGCCGCAAATACGATGGATGTGATGCTGACCGTGGCACCGATGATGCCCAGGATCAACCCCACCAGACGGAATGCATGACCGCGAACTTTCTGTTTCATAGGGGATGCCTCCTTTTTGGGACGTAATTTTTTGTGCACCAGCTGCTTTGCTCCGTGGGTCAGCAGCGGATGCTTCAGTGCGAATTTGGCTACCTTAAAAATAAGCATGGCTCTCTCCTTCCCGGTTCAAGTCACTTCTTTTTAAAGATAAACAATTTGCTGAAAACATAGTTGGACAAAATGACGATGACTTGGCTGAACAGCTTGACGCCCATCGCCCACAGCTTGCCGTTGGCAGCGGCGAAGGCGACGTGCGGGCCGACCAGGCTGACGCCCACCCAGATAATGAGCTGGTCCATGACCATCGTTGCGATGCGGCAGGACACAAACTGCCCGAACTCTGCCAGGGCTGCCTTGCCTTTGTTCTCGCTCTTGAACACAAAGGTGTGGTTTGTCCAGTAAGCAAAGAGGATGCAGATGATGTTGTCGATGACATTGCCGATACCCGCCGCAAAATCCGTGCCGAACGCCGCCTGGAAGGCCGCGAACACGACCAGGTTCAAGAGCGTTGCCACCCCGCCGAAGAATAGGTAGGCCAAGCCCTCGTAGTATTTTTTGATGAAGCCTTTGAGTTTTTGCATGATGTACCCGTTTTATTTGTAGGGGCGGGCATCGCCCACCCGCGGGGCGTCGAGGACGCCGTCCCCTACAACGTTCTTATACAAAAGGGGCCTGCCTGTTACAACAGGCAGGCCCCTTGCGGTTGCTCAGACTTATTCAGCGTCCTCGCCGTTCTCGTCGAGGCAGGCCTTCATGGACAGGCTGATGCGCTTGCGGTCGAAGTCAACTGCGGTCAGCTTAACGCGAACCTCGTCGCCAACCTTCAGCACATCGGAAACCTTGTTCACGCGCTCGTTGCTGATCTCGCTGATGTGAACGAGACCGTCAATGCCCGGCATGATGCGGACGAAAGCGCCAAACTTGGTGATGGAGACAACGGGAGCAGTGAACTCAGTGCCAACGGGGACTTCGTTCTCCAGCTTGACCCAGGGGTTGTCCTCTTCCTTCTTGTAGCCCAGGGAGACCTTCTGGTTCTCGGGATCGTAGCTCTTGACGTAGACTTCGATCTCGTCGCCGACCTTGACGACCTCAGAGGGATGCTTGATGTTGTTCCAGCTCAGCTCGCTGATGTGGCACAGGCCATCGACACCGCCCACGTCAACGAAAGCGCCGTAAGAAGTCAGGCTCTTGACAACGCCCTTGTACTGCTTGCCGACCTCAACATTGGCCCAGAACTCCTCGCGCTTGGCCTTGTTGGCCTCGGCAGTGACCTTGTTGATGGAGCCGACGATCTTGCGGCCGGCACACTCGGTGATGACCAGCTGGACGTGCTGGCCAACCAGCTTGGTGTAGTCCTCGTCGCGGCGCATGGTGGCCTGAGAGCGGGGAACAAAGACGCGAACGCCCTTGACGTTGACAACAACGCCGCCCTTGTTGGCTTCCATGACATCGCCTTCCATGACGGTGCCGTTCTCGGCAGCCTCGGAGACGTCCTTCATGCCCTTCTGGGCCTCAAAACGGACGCGGGACAGGGTGTCAACACCCTCCTGGTCGTTGGTCTTAACGACCACCAGATCCAGATCGTCGCCCTCTTTAACAAGGTCTTCCATCTTGGCGTTGGGATCATGGCTCATCTCGCGCAGGGGCACAATGCCGGTGTGCTTGGAACCATCGATGCCGACGGTGCATTCCGTCGGAGAAACGCTGATGACCTTGGCTTTTACAATCTTGCCTGCGTACAGGGGCTTTGCTTCGGATGCGGCGAGCATCTCCTCAAAGCTCATGTCGTCACGGATTTCACTCATACTGTTAAGTACCTCCTCAATTATAGACGAAGGCGTTGAAGCCCCGGCCGTCACGCCCACCACCGCAGCACCGGCAAGCCAGCTTGGGTCGAGTTCATCAGCAGTCTCGACGTTGATGGCTTTGGTATGCCGCGCGGCGACCTGTAACAGCTTTTGGGTATTGGAAGAATGATGACCACCAATGACGACCATGTGATCGCATTTTTGGCTGAGGTCTTCCGCTTCCTGTTGCCTCGCCCACGTTGCATTACATATTGTATCAAAAATTTTGGCTTTTGTACACTCTTTTTTTAAAAAACCTTTGCAATTTTCCCAACTTTCCACGCGAAACGTCGTTTGTGCGACCACGTAGATGGATTCTTGTTGCAAAAGTTCAGGGAGCAATTTTTGCAGTTGCTCCAAATCGGCAAAAACCTGCACCGGGCCTGTTGTATGGCCTACAATCCCCTGCACTTCCGGGTGGTCAGCGTCGCCAGCGACCAGCAAAAGCGCACCGATTTTGTCTGCTTCCATAGCAATTTTATGGATTTTTGCTACAAATGGGCAGGTGGCATCGTGATACGCCAGGCGGCGTGTGCTTATTTTATCATAGACAGTTCTGGGCACGCCATGACTGCGGATGATGACCTCGTACCCATCGGGTACGGCGTCGATATCGGGGCAGGTCACAGCGCCTTTTTCTTCCAGGTCGGCTACGACCTGGGCGTTGTGGATCAGCGGGCCAAGGGTCGCAACTTTGCGTCCCTGCGCCAATAAATCATAGGTCAGCTTGACAGCGCGGTCCACGCCGAAGCAGAACCCGGCTGTTTTTGCACGGATGATTTGCATATTATGCGTCTCCTTTTGGCAGCTGCGGCTTGTCGGTCGTTTCGGGCACATCCACGGCGGGAGCGGGGTTCTCGGCAATCTGCGGGGTGAACGCGTTGTCCGCCAGCAGTTGTTCCAACTCGTCGCGCAGGCGGTTCTTCATGCGGCGCAGCTCGGCCATTTTGTGGCTCTGGTCTTTAATTTGCAGATCCTCGGCAGGGATAGCCTCACCGAACACGATGCGGATTTTACAGAACAGGTGCATTTTACCGTCCTTGGTGCCGTAGATGATGCGCACCGGCAGCATATCGGCCCCGGCCGCGGCGGCAATGACGAACGCGCCGCTTTTGATCATGCCCAGCTTGCCGGTTTTGGTACGAGTGCCCTCGGGAAAGACCATGATGCCCGTACCATTTTTGCACTCATCCGTCAGCTTTTCCACGATGGTCGTGTCGCCCTTGCCGCGCTCAATGGCGACCGCGCCCATGCAGCGCAGGAACCACCCGGCCAGCGGATTTTTAAAGAGTTCTTCCTTTGCCAAAATGCGCAGCCGTTTCCAGTCAAACACCGTTATAGCGACGAAAACAGGGTCAAGATTGGCGATATGGTTCGGCGCAATGACGTAAGCGCGGCCATCGCGGACGGCTTTCAGATTCTCGCGGCCGATGACCTCAAACCGCCAGATGATGTGCGCCAGCACCCAGACAATGGGCAGCAGAATCCAGTACAAAAGCATAAGCAGCCCCCTCAGATATGCGCAAGAATGGTGCGCTTCAGCAGGTCAAAGCTCTCCTGCAAACCGATGTCACTGGTGTCCACCAGGATGGCGTCCGCGGCCTGTTTCAGCGGGGCGACGGCGCGGTGGCTGTCCTGATAGTCGCGCTGCTGGATATCTGCCAGCACCGTGGCGAAGTCGGCGGGCTGGCCCTTCTCGGCCAACTCCTTGGCGCGGCGCTGGGCGCGGGCCTCGGCACTGGCGGTCAAGAAAATCTTGACGGTGGCATTCGGCAGAACCACCGTACCGATATCGCGGCCATCCATCAGGATGTTCTGGCTGGCGGCCAGCCCGCGCTGGGTGTCCAGCAGGAAGGTACGCACGGCGGGGTGCGCAGCCACGGCGGAGGCGGCCATGCCGATGTTCTCGGCACGGATGGCGTCGCTGACGTCCTCACCGTTCAGGTAGATGTGCTGTGCGCCGTCCAACAGGCGGATATCCAGCCGGATCTTCGGCAGCAGTGCGGCCACGGCGTCGGCGTCGTGGGGATCCACGCCCGCGCGCACGGCGTACAGCCCGATGGAGCGGTACATAGCGCCGGTGTCGACGTAGACATAGCCCAGATCCTTGGCCAGTGCCTTGGCCAGGCTGGATTTACCGGCCCCGGACGGGCCGTCGATTGCAATAGAAACCATGATATATCACCCTTTTTAAATAATAAATATCACTTTGGCTTCTCCCCTGAGGGGAGAAGCTGCCGCCCGCAGGCGGCTGATGAGGGGAGCGTTCTCCGGCACAACCCATAAACATGTTGCCGCCGTAAAGTTGCAGGCCGGGCATACCCGGCCCCTACCGGGCGGTTTGCCCATCAACAGGCTGCCGCCGTAAGGCCGCCCCTCATCCGGCCCTGCGGAGCCACCTTCCCCCCAACGGGGGAAGGCTTGGGGTTACAGCGCCCGCACCGCCGCTTGGGCCGTCGCCCAAGCGATTTGCAGGTTATAGCCGCCGGTGCGAGCGTCCACATCAAGGACCTCACCGGCAAAGTACAGCCCCTCGCAGAGCTTGCTCGCCATCGTCTTGGGGTCTACTTCTTTCACATCGACGCCGCCCGCCGTGATAACGGCATGCTCCTTGTCGCCCAGCGCCGACACCGGCACCTGCCAGTGCTTGCACAGGTCCACAAGGGCCTGCTTCTGCTCCCGCGTGATCTGCGCGGCTCTGGTGGCAGGGTCAACGCCCCACTTTTCCACAGCTACCGGACGCATGGAATTGGGCAGCAGCTTGGCCAGTGCGCCCTGCGCGCTGTGGCTGCCCTGCTCGGCAAAGTCGCGGGTCAGGCGGTCATAGAGCGTTTTCTCGTCCAGCGCAGGCTTTAGGTCAAACTCACAGATATAGCGGTGCTTCGTGATGTCCTCGATGTAGGTGCTGGCCGAGAGCACCAGCGGCCCGGACAGGCCGAAGTGGGTGAACAGTGCCTCGCCCTGCTCGGTAAACAGCGGCTTGTCGTCGCAGAGCAGTGTCAGCGTGACGTTGCGCAGGGCCAGGCCCATCATGCGGCGGCAGGCCGGGTCGGGGCTGACCAGGCTGCACAGGCTGGGCTGGGGCGGCACAATGCTATGCCCCGCCTGACGCGCCAGCTTGTAGCCGCTGCCGTCGCTGCCGGTGGCCGGGTAGCTGATGCCGCCGGTGGCGATCAGCGTGTTCTCGGCCCGCATCGTCTCGCCCCGGTCGGTGACGGCACCCTTGCAGACGCCGTCCTCGATCAGCAGCTTTTTCGCGCTGCCGCGCACAAATTCAGCGTCCCGGGCATAGTCGCGCAGTGCCGCCAGCACGTCGGCAGCGCGGTCGCTCTGGGGGAACACCCGCCGCCCTCTCTCGGTTTTCAGCGGCACGCCGAGGGATTCAAACAGTTGCATTGCCGCTGACGGCGGAAAGGCGTAGAGGCTCGAGTACAGGAACCGCCCGTTGTGGCGCACATAGGGTAAAAACTCCCGCACATCGCTGTCACTTGTGACGTTGCAGCGTCCTTTCCCGGTGATAAGCAGCTTTTGGCCGGGGCCTTTGGGGTTATGCTCCAGTACGGTCACGGTCAGGCCCCGGGCGCAGGCCGCCCCGGCTGCCATCAGGCCCGCCGCACCGCCGCCGATGACCAATAAGTCCGTCATGCGTTGTCCTTTCTTTTAACAGATATAGGCCGTCCATACAAAAACAGCCCGGCAAATACGTAGAGAACCAGCAGCGGGTGTACCGGAGCCAGGTACATGGTGCTGGTGCCGATGCCGAAGCTGGACACCTCGACAAAAGCGATCATGGCGCAGCGCAGCAGCGCAATACCGAAGATGCCGAACAGCAGCAGCCAGGGCACAACGGTCTCCGCCGTGCATTTTTTGCGCAGACACGATAAACGCTTCCTAAGCTGGAACACCACCGCGCAGAACACGCAAACCGTCAGCATGACGCTGTACACCCGGGTCCACCCCTGCATGACGGCGAAAACCACACGCTGGTAGGGGCTGTAATAGGGCGTGTCCTCCCCCGCGTTGGCGGCAGCGTTGAAGCCGCAGTGCAGGTAGCCGGACCATGCCGCAATGTCGTCGTCGGTTCCAATCGACCGCAGCGCCTCGTAGGGCGCACAGTCGCGGAAGCCCAGCACGTGCCGGAAGCCGTTCCAGGTCTCGGCCAGCGTGGCGGGCACATAGGCCGCCGTGATAGGTTGGCTGGTGGCGACCCGTTTGCCGGTGCGGCTGGGCAGGGTGCCCGCGTCGCAGGCGGCGTTGATCTTGTCCGCCACGGTCTGCCAATAGTTGGCTGCGGTCTGGGCGTCTGCGTAGATGCCCTCATACTGGGCGGCGCGGCGGATGGCCCAATAGAAGCTGCCCGCGCGGTAGTCGTCAAGGCCGGGGTCACGGAAGTCGTTCTCCATCTGGGCATCCTCTTCCAACCAGTAGGCGACGGGTTTCAGTTCCGGCACAGCTTCGTAGATTTTTTCGCGTGCGTCAGCGGGCACAGACAGGTACGGTTTGTCGCTGTCCGTGTCAACGCGCATCATCGCGCCCATGGCGGCGGCAAACGAGCCCTCGGAGAAATCCGACAGGGCAAACACGCCGTAGTGGGTGTAGTTGAGGGTGCAGAAGGTCAGCACACCGACGCCGAGCATGGCGTAGGGGATGACCTGCGCGGCAAGGGCTCTCCAGCGGCGCTGACCCACCAGCACCACCGCCACAATGACGGTAGCCGCCGCGGCAAAGGGCAGCAGGAACAGTCCCGCGTCCTCGCGGTCGAGGTAGCCGCAGGCCAGGCCTGCGCCCGCCGCTGCCAGCCAGGGCCAGAGCGGCTTGTCTTTTTCAAAGACGGCCCGCAGTGCCATCCCGGCCATGCCCGCAAAAAAGTACAGGCAGAGTGCCGGGAAGATGTTGTCGCGGTAAACGCGCAGCGTGTAGGCCGCCCAGGACGACGGCAGAAACGCCAGCGCCGCAAACAGCGCCAGCGTCAGCACACGGCCCTGCTCGGGCCGTTTTTTTCGCCACAGCGTCGAAAATGCAAACGCTGCCAGCAGCGCCGCGCCGCACCAGAGCGCCGCGCCCGCGACCAGATACGGCAGGTGCAGTGCGTGCAGCAGGGCCAGCCACACCGGGAAGAACATGGCCTTGGACAGCGTCAGGTAGTCATACGCGCCCAGCCACTCCCCCGCCGTGATATTCTGCGCCGCGCGGAACATCAGTTCATCGTCCAGCGGGGCGCCGCCCACCCAGGTGTACGCCTGCTGAAAGCTCGTCAGTGCCAGGCGCAGGCAGACCAGCAGGGCGCAGACCAGCCAAAAGCCCCGGCGGGACAGGCGAAGTTGCTTTTTGTGTAAATTCTTCATGGATCACTTTTGCAGCTTTTCGATGCTCTCCACTAAATATTTCTGCTGTTTGAACACCAGATCCACCAGCAGCGACAGGTACTTGACCACGATGGTCAGCACCGCAAACAGCCCGGAAAATCCCACCGTGATGACGAACATCGTGGTGGTCCAGCCCTCGACCGGGTGGCCGGTGATGAACACCACCAGCGTGTAGACCAGCTCGGCCAGGGCCAGCGCCAGCATGCAGAGGGTGACCGTCATGCTGGCCTTGAACCCAGCGTTGGTGTACAGCGCCAGGCTGTCCAGCGCCAGGTTGAACCGCCCCTTGCTCTTGACGGTCAGCTGGCCGTCAAATTCCAGATCGGTCATTTTCAGGCCCGACGCTGCGTAGGCCGCCTTGCGGTAGGGCAGGTGGGCACTGGAAGCGTGTACGCGGTTGATGGCGCGGCGCGTGACCAGCCGGAACGCATCAGTGCGCAGCCGGTAGGCACTTTGGGAATGGGCGTTGAACACCTTATAAAACAGGCCGCTGCTGCCCCGCACGGTGCGCGGGCAGACCGAGACGATGTCGCTGCCGGTCAGCGCGGTCTGGTAGGCCTTGAAAATCAGCTCCGCCGGGTAGCAAAGCTCGGTGGAATCGAACTCATACACATAGTCGCCGATGGCAGCGTCAAGGCCCGCGTTCATGGCGTTTTCCAGGCCGTGGTAGGTGCTCATGTGTAAAATCGTCAGCGGAGCGGCCTGCTCTTTGCCCCAGGCGCGCAGCTGGGCCACGGTGTCGTCGGTGCAGGCGTCATCCACGACGACCAGCTCATACTGGGCGAAGTGGGCGGCCAGCTCGGCGGCGGCGGTGCGGCAGAACTCCACCGCGCGGGCACCGTCGTTGTGCAGGTAGACGACCGCCGAGACAAAGTTTTTTTCTTTTGTGTTCATACTTCCAGCACCTCGTCCAAGTCATATACGGTGTTGATCTTGCCGCTCAGCACGCTGACGAGCTTCGGCTCATCGCTCATGACGCGCACGACCGTCGGGCGTGAGTCGTCAATTTCGCTTGCCTTCAAAATCGGTTTCATGCTGAACAGGCTGCTGTGGTAGGCAAAACCGTATTCTTCCTTTAAATATTTGCGGGCCAGCTGGCTCATGTAGGGCCAGGCGCTTTGCGGCTTAGCCGGGCACTCGTTGCAGTTGTACAGGCTGCCCGGAGTGCAGCAACCGCCGCTTTCTGCCTGGCAGGGGAAGGTCGCGACGCTGTCATAGCTCGTCTCATGCGGGGTGAAGGTCACGCTGGTCAGGCTGTGCAGCCCGGTCTGGCCGAAGGGCATCAGGCTGAAAAACGGCCCATCCATGACCGTGATGCCGGTGTGCTTTAAGGCATCCTCCACCGTACACAAGATGATCTCGCATTTTTCGTACTTGATGCCGAAGGGCGGCAGCCCTAGCAGGGCGTGCACGTCGTTGACGCCCGCATAGGTAGCGTTGAGCAGGTAGGGCGCTTCGGCGGTGGTGTCCCCCGCCGCGACCCGCCACGCGCCACCGGCTTTCTCGATCTTGTCGGGCTTGTGGCTGTACAGGATTTCGACATTCGGCAGGGCGGCCAGCTTCTCCAGGAACCAGCGCTTGAGCACCTGGGCGTCGTAGGTGTACTCTTTCGTCAGGAATGCGCCGTCGCAAAGGCCGGGGTTGAAGTACCGCTCGGGCGCAACATCGTCACAGCGGATGCCCGCCGCCGCACAGAAACGGCGGAATTCGGCGGCGTTCGTCCAGGAGAAATGGGCGCTGGTGGCGTAGACCTGGTCAAACTCCGTGTGCAGGCAGAAGCCATAATCCGCACAGAAACGTTCAAAATAGTGGGCCGACTTGATGGCCGTGGAGTAGCTGCGCGGGTAGTGGTAGCCCATATGGACGCGGGCCTGGTTGATGTAGGTTGCGCGCATAAAGGGCGCGGGGTCACGCTCCAGCACAAGGACGCGCTGGCCCGCCGCGCCGCATTTCTGCGCCGCATACAGCCCATACAGCCCTGCACCGAGGATGATTTTATCGTAGGTCAATTTATTTTTCTCCTTTGGGGCACACACTTACAAGCCCATGCGGCACAATAAGCCGCTGCACCGCCATACCCATACAAATGAACATATACGGCACAACGGTAATCATCGTCCGCATATATTCGCCGCAGGTGATAAAGAAAGTCAAGAAAGTCGTACACATCAGCAGGGCAAACAAGGCCATATGCAGCCAAGGCGGGCGTTTTTGCTGCACCCATGCAATGACCATCACCACGCCCCAGAGCAGCGAGAGAATGTAAGCAGCATGCAGTGTCAGCCAATGTTCCAGCGGGTTAGCCAGTAACTCACCCTCCTGCGCGATGGCAAGACACAGGTTATACACACGGTCATCGCCGTAGCGCAGTTCCAATCCATAAGCTGACAGCTCGATCGCACGATAGTTCCACATTACGTTGCAGGTATCCTTGATATAGCGCACGGCATTTGTGCGGAAGAAATCCTTTGCCAGTTTTTGTCCCTTGGCGTTGCCGTATACGGACAGCAATTTACCGACTGCGTAGCCGTCTATGCCGGTGTCCTCGGCTATGGCATCCTCCACGATTTGTCGGGCATCCTCGTCCGCAAAATCTTTGTAATAGCCGCGGTCCACACACACTCTCAAATCCTGGCGCGGTCCGGCATCGGTCAGGGAGAATATCCCGAACTGATTGGAAAACGACGCGCAGTAGACAATGATCCCCAGCGCAGCAACTGCCCCCCATGCAAGCAGGATGCCCAAATCTTTTTTCTCCTTTTTATCAGCGTAAAACATCCGCCAGACAAAAAACACCATGAGCATTGCCAGGTAAGTCAGGAACTGCGGACGCAGGAAAATGAGCCATACCGTAACCAGCAGCGCACCCGCACCGTCCCAAAAGCGGCGCTCCTGGATGTAGCGAACAATCAGGAAAAAGAATACCACAGTGGCTGACAGAGAAAGGGATTCTGTCAAAACAACATTGTCCCAGCCATACACCGCCGGGCAAAATCCGTACAGAAGAAGCACCGCTGCCCGCACGCGGGTACCCACCCCCACGCGGCGCAGCGTGGCCGAAAACAGCGGCAGAACGGCGATGCCAACCAGCTCCTGCAAAAAAGTGGCCGCGTGCAGCTGATGCCATTCGCCGACGATTATGCGAATCAGATACAAAATCGTACCGTACACCGGCGCACGGCCATTCACCGCGCTGCCCTGCAAAGCGCGTATCGGGTCGTAGGCCAGATAATCCTGCGAATCCCGGTACACGATAGCGGTTTCATGCGTATAAAACCAGCTGAAGCGAAACACTACGATGAGCAGATAAATCGCTGCAAAGATGATTTCCCGCTTGTGCTCTGCCGCAAACTTTTTTATCTTGTGCATAGCACTCCCCTTTTACGGATTATACTTTCCCTTCAGCGCGTTGAGCAGGACATTCATCAGGTCACTGTTGCCCTTGAAGCCGGTGATCTTGGTGGGTGTTTTGCCGGTGGCCGGGTAGGCGCGGGTCACGGGGACCTCGCAGGCCTTCAGGCCCAGCTGGGTGGCGCGGATGCTCAGATACGCCAGCAGCTCATACCCGGCAAAGACATCGCGCAGCGGACGCACGTCGGGATGGGTCAGGTACTCGCGGCTGTACGCGCGGTAGGCGTTGGTGGTGTCGGTGAACCACTGGTGCGCCCCCAGGCTGATGAGCGGCGCATGGATGAGCCGCACCGCCGCATAGCGCACCGGCGGCGTGTTGATTGCATGGCCGCCGCGGATAAAGCGGCTGCCCTGCACCAGGTCATAGCCCGCCTGCAATTTTTCAATGAATTTGGGTACATCTTCAATCGAGTCTTTGTTGTTGCCGTCGATGGTCAGAACGCCCTTGTACCCGCGATCCAGCGCGAAATAGATGCCCATGCGCAGCTGTGCCCCCTGTTTGCCGGGGCCGATTTTCGTTAGCAGCGTATTGACGTGGTAGAGCTGCAAGATATCATGCTTCATGCTGCCGTCGGTGGAGCCGCCGTCGCAGATGACGATATCACAGATTTTGTTGATGCCCGCATTTTCGGCGCGGCCCAACTCGGTCAGGATGCGCGCACCCTCGTTGATGACCGGAATCAGCAGGCAGTAGTCGCTGCGGCGGCCCTCAAATTCGGCGGCGGTGTAGTCCGGCACGCCGTTCAGATTTTTGCGCTCGTACTCGATCATGCGAACACCTCCGCAATATAGTCCATCGTGCGGCGGATCGTGTCCAGGTCGGTGTGGGCCATCTCGATGGAGACAAAGCCGCGGTAGCCCACCGCCCCCAGCAGCAGCGCCAGTTCCCTGTGCTCGGGGCGTTTCTGGATGGGGGCCAGGCCCGGCTCGCTGATATGAACGTGGCTGACATACTGCATATCATCGATGAAAGTTTGCAGTTTCTCGCCCTGGGCCAGCACAGTGGACAAATCAAAGTTGACCGACAGGCCGGGGTTATCCAGCCGCTTGACCAACGCGAAAGCGTCCGCCGTGTTGTTCAGATAGTTCGTGTACATCGGCGGGTTGGCCTCGAGTGCCAGATGCACACCGTACCGCGCGGCCAGGTTGCCCGCCTGTACAAAGAACGCCTCGGCGGCGGCATCGTTGCCGCCCAGCGGACGCATACGGTTTTTGGGGCAGCCGAACACCAGCGAGGGGCAGTTCAGGCTGTGGGCAAACTGGAATGCCTGGGCCGTGTAATCCAGCAGCGGCTCTGTGTCGGTGGGGTTGAAGATATTGCCCTTCTGGCCGTACCAGATGCTTTGCAGGCTGGGCACCGAGAAGCCCCAGCGGTTTTTGAGATAGCCGCCGAACAGCAGCGCACTGGTCAGATTTTCATACGGTGCTTCGGAGAAAATGCGGGTGGGGGCCAGCTCCAGCCCGGTGAAGCCCGCCTGCTGCATGGCAGTGTAAACGGCCTCGTCGTCGTCCTTGAGCCACGCAATGTTTGAGATGGCAAGCTGATAGTTCGCCATGGGTCAATCCCTCCAATCGCGCAGAAAGCGCGTGATATCGTCAAGTTCCTGTTGTTTGGTGCACAGGTAGTCCCCGCTGCCGCCCAAAATGTCCGCATGGCGGCTGCGCAGGTCGTAGTCAAACGGTGGCTTGGCAAGCTCGTTGTGCCAGTTCCTGCCGGTGACGGCGGTGTAGACCTCCCCCGCCGTGATGGGCGGCGTACAGAGGTGCAGCAGATCCAAGTCGGCGGCGCGGGCTTTCTCAAGGTCCGGCCAGAGCCGCCCCAGGTTGTAAAACTGGTAGCGGCTGCGGGAATCGGTGAAGGCCAGTGCGTTAAAATCGTTGCCCGCAAAAAACGCTTTGAGCGCTGCGGCATCCACTGTGCCGTTCAGCTTGTAAAAGCCGTTGTCAGCCAGCGCGTAGGCGGATTGCACCAACGGCGATTTCGCCGCCAGCTCGTCGTATTTTTCCGGCTTCAACATAGCCGGGGTGATGGTGTGCAGGTCAAAGAGGAAGTTCTTTTTGATGCCGATGCCGTAGAGCGCGGGCAGCCGCACGATGAGCGCGTCAGGGAAATCCTCCCGCACCCACCGCTCTAATTGCAGGCGGTTTTTGCCGTAGGCAGGCAGGTTTTCAGCAGGCTGGGCGGGGCTGTCCTCATAGACGCCGCGGCTGTCTGCCAGCACGGCAATACTGGAAATCAGGACGAGCTGCTGCGGCGCGATTCTTCGGATATTTTTCCGCGCGGCACGCATGACAGCCAGGTCTGCCTCCGGGTCCGCGTTGGCCAAAAACATAGCGGCCGGCACGCCCGCATAGACGCAGAGATCCGGGCGGGTGCCGTACTGCGCGGCGATATCGCTGCTGTGGCAGGCCGCGGTGAAGGTATGTTTCGCCGCCAGGTTGCCCCCCACAAAGCCGGTGGAGCCGACGAGCAGATCACAGGACATGGCTGATTCCCCTTTGCACATTTATACAAGATAATTATACCGTATTGCGGGGGAAAAAGCAACGCCCTGTGCAGGATTGCACAGGGCGTTGCAGATGATTGTTCTGTAGGGGCCGGACATGTCCGGCCCTCCACGGTACGGCAGGGGGCTCTTACGGTAAAGCCGCGGGCCGGGCATACCCGGCCCCTACCTATCTGCCGACTTCATAAACTCCTCTATAATCTTCAACCCTACTTCCCCCGACTTTTCCGGGTGGAACTGGCAGCCCAGGACGCTGCCGTGGGTGGCGGCGGCACAGATGCGGCGGCCGCCGTAGACCGTGAAGGCCAGGCAGTCCGTTTCGTCGGTGGGCTTGGCCTCGTAGCTATGGATAAAGTAGCACTCCTCGCCGGGCTGCACCGCCGCCAACACCGTGCCGCCAAAATCGGCGCGGCTGCCGCCGGGGTACAGCGGGTTCCAGCTGATGTGCGGCACCCGCTGGGGGCAGCCGTCGGCGTCGGTGTCGGGGATTTTCACCACGCGGCCCGGGATCAGCCCCAGGCCTTTGTGCAAGCCGAACTCCTCCGACTCGTCAAACAGCATCTGCATTCCCAGGCAGATGCCCAGCAGCGGCGTACCGGCAGCGGCTTTTTGGCGGATCGGCTCCACCAGGCCCAGTTTTTCCAGCCCGGCCATGCCATCCTGGAATGCGCCCACGCCGGGCAGCACCAGCGCGTCGGCGGCCAACACATCCTCCGGCTTGCTCGTCAGCAGTGTCTTCGCGCCAAAATGCGCGAAGGCGTGCTGCACGCTGAGCAGGTTGGACAGGCCGTAGTCAATAATCGTCACTTTCATACCCGGCGCACCTCCACCCCGCCCGCGCGGATGTCATCCTTCAACTCCTGCACGTTTTCTTTTTTATAATGCAGCACCGCAGCGCAGGCCACGGCGTCCGCGCCCGCGTTGGCGGCATCGACGATATCATCGCCGCAGCCTACACCGCCGCCGCAGATGACCGGCACGTTCACAGCCTTGGTCACGGCCTCGATCAGTTCCAGGTCCATCCCCTGCTGCAAGCCCTCGTTGTCGACGCTGGTCAGCAGGATCTCGCCCGCGCCCAGCGCCACGCCGCGCTTGGCCCACTCGACGACGTCATACCCGGAGTGGGCGCGGCCATTGTCGTAGTAGGCCTCCCACTTGCCGGGCCAGGTGCGGCTGCGCTTGGCCTGGATGGACAGCACCATGCACTGGCTGCCGAAAGCCTCGGCCACCTCCGTGATGAGCTCGGGCCGCTTGATGGCCGCCGTGTTGATGGCGACCTTGTCCGCACCCATCGCCAGGATGTGGCGCACATCCTCGACGCTGCGCAAGCCGCCGCCCACGCAGACCGGGATATACACATCATCGACGGTTTTGCGCACGATATCACTTAAGTTGTTGCGGTTGTACAGGCTTGCCACGATATCTATATAGAGCAGTTCGTCGATGCCCTGCTCATAGTACTCTTTCGCAAAGGCGTTGGGGTCGCCCAGCTTGCGCAGCCCTTCCAACTGGATGCCTTTGACAAGGTTGGTGTCTTTGACGTCAAGACGGGCGATCAGTCGTATTTTTTTCAGCATAAGTGAACCTCGTTAAAGCCTTCCCCTGAGGGAGAAGCCCTTTGTCAAATCTCGTGATGCGTGCCTCTCGGGTCGCCCCACAGAACCTCGCTGTCGCCCTCATAGGGGGTGTGGCGCAGCTTCCACATACCGTCCTCCCACTTCCAGATGTGGGGAGAGCGGAAGCGATCGGCCAGGTCCATGAAATAATCCCGGTCCATCTTGGGCTGCTCAAACAGCTGGCTGGCCCAGGGGAAGTGCTGGCGGTCCAGCGACAGATACTTGAAAATTTCCTTCTCAAAGCGGTCGGGGTACTCGCCGTCGAACTTCTTGCACAGCGCCTTGCCTTCGTCCAGCGTGATTTCCTCGTTGCGGATCTCCTGCGCTGCATCGTAGGTCGTGCGGCCGATGCCGTACTTGATGTAGGTGGTGTAGTAGAAGAAATCGTCGATTTTGTCGTCGATGGAGTTGTACTTGGAGTAGGTTCCCTGGGTGCGCTCCGGCGCGGGGCGGAAGCCGCCGTGCTCGACACTGTAATAGTACGCGCCCTGCGGGTGCCACTTTTCGTAGTAGCCCAGATACCGCACCTGGATGTGGTTTTTCTCGAGGTTGGACGTCTCACTCGGCAGATAAATCGCCAGGTCGGCCTTATCGACCTTATAGTCCTCCTCCAGCTGGCGCAGGCTGACGCCGCCCAGGTAGATATGGTCGTAATCGTTGACGGCGAAGAAGTGCTCATCGCGCAGGGCGGAGTTGTTGTCGGCAATGGGGTTGCCGAACTCGGCCTCGTTCTCGCCGTAGAACACCAGCGGGATGCCGAACTTGGCGGCCATCTTGGGGGCAAGCTGCTTCTGGCCCAGGATGAACGGCTGGAACGGGTGGAACAGGTTCTCAGTGGCAAGGCGGGTCAGCAGGCGGTGGGTCATACCGTTGGGGGTGCACAGGTAGTTGTCAAAGCCTGCATGGATCCATGCCTGCATATTTTCCCAGCCCCAGGGGGTGTAGATATGCGGGGCCCAGGTCACGGTCAGCGGGTGCATGCCGTACTTGTATTTCAGCAGATGGGCGGCGTAGAAGCTGTCCTTGCCGCCGGAGCCGGGCACCAGGCAGTCGTAGCTGCCGTCGTTCTTGCGGTACTGGTCGCAGAGTTCGCGCAGCTCCCTTTCGCGCTCGGCCCAGTCGATGTGACCATTGGCCTTGTTATGGCAGGCGTGGCAGGCATCGCAGACGCCGTCGTCCTGAATGACCATCGTCTTTTTGATGGATTTGATGGTGTGCTCAAACTCATAGCAGGAGTTGGGCTTTTGGTTGCTCATGACGCACTCGTTGCAGAACTGCACGTGCTTGGGCAGACCGTAGTAGGCTTCGAGCTGGTCCTCCGGGATATCGGGGGCGTACTTGCTGTAATCAATGTCCACATGGCGGGGAATCTTTTCCATATTCTTTACACTCCAATCGGCTCTGTATCAAAATGAAAAGGCACCGTCCGATAGCAATGCTATCAGACGGCGCCTTTGCCGTATGGATGTATTATAACACAGGTTTTTCGGTTTTGCAAGAGGGGCGCTGCGCTTTCGCGCGGTGATATTGCACGCAGACCCAGAAAACCAGCCCGGTCGGGATGGCCGCCACCAGCGCGGCGCAGCCCAGCACAGCCGGGGCCAGCGCACCGAACCAGCGGCAGAACAGCGTATAGCCGATATCCCCCACTGCTGTCCAGCTGCGATAGCCGCTGCCGAAGCCCAGCCACCCGGCCAGCACCGCGCCCGCCAGCAGGCAGGCATCGGCCATATGCAGCAGGCCGCGGCAGAATACCCGCCATCTCGCCGCCAGGCGGTATTGCAGCGCAATACACCCCACCAGCAGCAGCGCCGAGAGGTACATCGTCACGGCCACGACGGTGCGGTATTGTAGCACCATACTAATAGCCGCCGAAAACGGCGTTGCCATGGCGCTTTTCCATTCCATCTGGCAGTTGTACTGCAAGATGCGGTAGCCATCGTAGACGGCGGGTTCCGGGGCGACGTTGTCCTGGTAGGTCACGATGAGGTCATTGAAGGGGTCCGTCTCATCGACGGTGCTGCCGTGCCACAGGCCGTCGGCCCGGTGCAACACCCCGGCGCGGACAGCCTCCGGCGTAATGATGTCCGCCAGCGGGTCAGCGGTCGTACCCGCTGCCGCAGCGTACCCACCGCAGGTGTCCAGCACGGCGGTGTGAAGGGTGTCCAGGTAGCCGCTGTTTTCGATGCAGGCGGCAAAGTGCCCCTCCCGCAGCAGCGTGGCGGCCAGAGCCAGGCTCAGGGCCAGCAGCACCGCGCAGACGCTGCCCACCAGCTGCACCATGACCGAGAGCCGCGCCGCGCCCGGGTGTTCTGCGGGGCGGGTCAAGACAGACCCTCCAGCGCAGGGCCGCTGACGAAGCGGCCGTAGATGAAGTAGCGCAGATCGGTCAGCGCGGTCTGGCCTAGCGGGTAGCAGGTGTAGAGGATGATGTTTTCCTCCGCCGCGTCGAGGTCGTAGGCCGAAGTGTCGGTGTCGGTCGCAACCTGCATATCGGTGATTTCGTAGACGTAGGTACCGTAGACGGTGGTGACGGTGATCTGCGCACCGTTCTGGGCATGCTCAAAATCGCGGAAGAAGGTCGCCGTGTGTCCGGCCACCAGAATTGTACCGCCCTCGCCGGGGATTTTGCTGCCCGGGTAGATGCCCGCGCCCGCGTCCAGCTGGGCATCCTCGTCGCCATAGTACAGCGTGCAGTCCACCGACGTGCCGGAGATTTTGATTTCGCCCAAAGCGTCCCCCGCACTGGGGTAGCCGCCGAAATCATTGATGTTCACCGCCGCAGGCTGCGGCGGTGCCGTGGGGGCCTCGGTGGGCTGGGCGGTGTTGTCCGAAGTTGTCGTATCGATGGAGGCGGGCAGCGCAGCGTCCACGCCGGAGCGCTGGGCCGCGCCCGCCAGGCTGTGCCCGGGGCCAACCAAAACCAGCAGTGCCACGCAAACTGCGGCCACACAAAAAACAAGAGAAAGAACAACGTTCTTCCTCTTGCTGTGTGATGACACTGCTTTGCCGGAATGTGTTTCCTTCATAAGCAGTTTATCCTTTTTTACTTGTGCTTGCGGGCAACGCAGGCGAAGCCGCCGACCATAGCCGCAGCCAGAACCAGAACGGCCAGGACCATCAGGTTCATGTCAGCGCCGGTAGCCTTGATGGGGTTGGTGCCCACAGCCTTGGTAGAGGAAGCGGCGGCCAGGGTGGCAGTGCCCTTGACGTTGGGGTAGCTGCTCAGGTCCTTGGCCTCGATGTGGCCGCAGTGGTCGCACTTGTAGCCGCCCACAGTGCCGGTCCAGTTGTGGTAGCCGCAGGCCGGGCAGGTGTAGAACTGGGCGTCAACGCGGGCAGCCTCGGCGGCAGCAGCGGCTGCCTGGGCAGCGCGGTCAGCGTCGGTCTGGCTGTCGTTGCTGGGCTCAACATAGTCGCGGACGCGGACGATCTCATAGGTGGAGAAGTGGGGGATCCAGAATACGACCGCATTGTTGGCGGAGGACAGCTGGGTGTCGTAGGTGGTGCGGGTGCCGTCGTCAGCGACGTAAACCAGCTGGTAGCCCGCGCGGGACTCCAGGCCGTACACGGCGACCATAACGCCCATCTCGGGCTGGGCCTCATTGCCGGACCAGGAAGCATCCAGCACGAGAGTCTTGTCGTCTTTGCGGGTCAGGCTATTGACGACAACGCCGTTCTCCTTGTAGGACTCAAAGCTGATGGCATTGGAAACTTTGCTGCCGGTGGCAACCTTCTTAACGACGGTATTGCCGACAGCGTTCATAACGCCCATAGCCGCGTTGGCCTGCTCTTTGGTGACAGGGATGGTGGGATTAGCAGCGATGTGCTCGGTCATCTCAACAGCCTCGGGAACCATGATGCCCTTGTTGGCGGTGTTCAGGATGTTGGTGGCCAGCTCGTTGGCGGCCTGGCCGGGGGTAGCCTCTGCAAAAGCGGAGACGGCGCACAGAGCCGCCAGCGCCACAGCGCAGAGCATGGCAAGGAATTTCTTCATTCAGGTAGGACTCCTCTCAATAGTGTTTGTTTACTTTGCAGTAAATTTCAAAACTATTGAAAGTATACCCCCCCCCCCATTAGCTTTTGTCAATTCACATTTTCACCAATAATCCACATTTTCTTTCACACTTTTGTACACTATTTAGGGGTCACAGCGTTTTCAACGCAGGGGCGGGCTCTGCTCCGCTCGGCGGCTTACTCTTGTATCCCCTTTCCGGGAAAGCTCTCCAAAAGGCAAGCGACCACGGGCGGAGCAGAGCCCCGCCCCTACCGCACATTTTTCGATACGATTCTTTTATAGCGCCGCCAGCAGCATTACCGGCGGGGCGGCCAGGGCCAGGCCCAGCAGGCATCGGTACTCTCCCCGGGCAGCCAGGGGCTGCGGCTTTACACAGAGGGCCGCCAACACAAACACCAGCGGCAGCACACCGGGCATACTGATACTGAAAAACGCCTGCACCGCATACCCGAAAACTGCCAGTGCCAGCCCGGGCGCAGTCCGCAGCCCACGGCGGATATGCCCGGCCAGAAATGCCAGCCAGGCAGCCAGGCCCACCGCACCGCCGCAAAGCAGGTGCTGCAAATACTCGTTGTGGGCCGAGTCAAAAATGTCGCCGTTGAGCAGCGTCATATATTTGACAGAATAATCATCAATGTTCAGCCGCGCGTTGGTTGCGTCGCCGCCCAGGCCGAACACCATCTGCAGCGGCGTCAAATCGTCCTTGTAGACGGTCCAAAGGCGCTTCCACGCAAAGCCGCGGTTGGAACCCCACTGGTCGTCAAACCGCAGCGAGGCAGCAAGGGATTCGGGCAGAATGCTCGTGAAATTTGCCGCTACAAACAGCTCAGCCGCCAGTAAAACGGTCAGGACACCCAGCACCCGCGCGGCTCGCCAGCTGCGGGCCGTGGGCCAGCGGCGCAGCAGTGCGCCCAGCGCAAAAAGCACCCCTGCCACCGCCAGCGCGGGGAACAGCTGTGTGACAAGCCCGGACAGGGTGCGCCATTCGGTGCGGATGGGCAGCCAGCGGGCCAGCAGACCCGCCGCAGCGGCGCAGAGCGCCCAGGCCCCTCCCGCGAAGAGCAGCCGGGCCAGCCGCCCCGCCGTGACACGCCGTGCCATGCAGAGCGCCCACACCGCGCAAACGGCCCCGAGCCAGGCGGCGTCGCTGCCCGCCGCAATCAGCCCGGTGCCCAGGCAAACGGACACCGCACCCCACCGCCGGGCGGTGTCCCGGTCGGGGGCAGTCAGCAGCTCCCACACAGCGATGGGCAGGCAGATATCCAACAGTGCACCGTAAAAATTGATGTTGCCCACCGTGCCCAGAAATAGCCCGCCCCTGCCGGGCAGAAAGCTGTAATAGGCGTCCAGCGGATCGGCCATGAAAAAGTTCAGCCAGCTCAACAGCGTGACGGCGCAGCCCGCGCCCGCCAGCAACCGCCCGAACCACACCGAGGGCACACCGCCACCCACCAGCCGCACCACAAAGTAAAGCACCGTGCAGGCAAGCAGCATCAGCAGGCCGTTGTACCGTCCCGCCAGCCCCCACAGGGCCAGGGCACGATCCTCGGCAAAGAGCCAGGCCACCGTGTAGCTCAAACAGAGCACCGGCAACGGCAATGCGGTTGCCAAATCCAGCCGAACGGCAGGGGCGCGGCCGCGCAGGCCCAGCCACAGCCGCCAGACCAGCAGCGCAGCGCCCGCCCCCGCCAGCCAGAGCAGCAGGTGAAATTTTGCATCCACAAGGCCCACATAGCCGCTTGGCATATACAGCGGCAGCAGCAAAAGCGCCGCCAACGTCAGCACATTCCCGGCAATGGCTGCGGGGGCGCAGCGCAGCGGGCGTTCAGGCAGGTGCATACAATAATTCCTTTCAGCGTTGTTTTACAGGGTATCGACGCGATTGCCGTCGATGAAAACAGCCCGCGTTTCGGTCAGTACCTCAAAGGGGCAGCCGTTCGTGATGACGACGTCGGCGTCCTTGCCCACCTCCAGCGTGCCGACGCGGTCCGCTACGCCGATATGCTCCGCCGGATTGATGGTGATGGCTTTCAGCGCATCAAACTCATCCATGCCCGCCTTGACGGCCATACCGGCGCAGAGCGGCAGATATTGCTGCGGGATGACCGAGTTATCGGTGATGATGGAGACATGGCAGCCCGCTTTCGCCAGCACACCGGGCGTAGCCCAGGATTTGTTCTGCAATTCAAACTTGCTGGCGTGGGTCAGGCTGGGACCGACGGCCATGGGCACGTCTTTTTCTTTTGCCAGCTCGTCCACAATGAGGTGGCCCTCGGTGACGTGTTCCAGCGTGATGCGCAGGCCGAACTCATGGGCAATGCGCAGCGCAGTGAAGATATCGTTTGCCTGGTGGGCGTGGGCTTTCAGGGGGATCTCCCCTGCCAGCACCGGCAGCAGGGCCTCGAGCTTCTGGTTATAGGCGGGCATCTTGGTCACATCGCCGTTTGCGGCCTGCTTGCGTGCGCCGTAGTCCTTGGCCTGCATCAGCGCACCGCGCAGGAACGCCGCCGTGGACATACGGGTCGAGTCGCACTTGTCGCGGTAGCAGCGCTTGGGGTTCTCACCGAAGGCGCATTTCATGGCAACAGGGTCTTTGACGATCATGTTATCGATGCGGTCGCCGACGGTTTTCATGGCTAAAAACGTGCCGCCCAGCACATTGGCGCTGCCCGGGCCGGTGCAGACGCAGGTGACGCCCGCCTTGCGGGCAATGGCCAGCGAGGGGTCACGGGGGTTGATGCCGTCGATGGCTCGGAGCTGCGGCGTCCAGATATCGTTCATTTCGTTGTAATCGCAGCCCTCGTACCCGATGCCGTAGCCGTCCAGGCCAATGTGAGTATGGGCATCGACGAAGCCGGGGTAGACGTCGAGACCGTCCGCGTCGAAGATTTCCGCGTCCGCCGGGGCGGTCATATCGGTGCCAATGGCAGCGATCTTGCCGCCCGCCAGCAGGATATCGGCGATATACGCCCCGCGGTGGACCGCGTCATGGATAAGGCCGTTTTTTATGAGTGTAGCAGACATAAAATTGTACCTCCTTGCAAAAAATGGGATGGTTCTGCCATCCCATTGCAATTTGCTATTGAAAATTCGATGCAGCAGGCATTTCCGCTGCGTTGTACAAAAACAGTACCAGATCGGGCTTTGTCTCTTCAATGTATGAGGCAATCGTCTGCGGAAAAGCCCGCATATCGATGGTGTCCAGTTCCGCACACGCTTGTGCCAGATACGGCGTAAAAGCACAGGCAAAGCTGTCACGCACCAACAATACCCTCTTATCGTTCGGCGGCTGGCGGTTCACAATATGGCACAAACCATAATCCCCGCCGATATACCCGGCATAAGGGTTTGCATTATAATAATCCTTTGTCTCGAACATTTCGGGCACAAGCATCGTATGGACATAGTCGCCTGTACGGTCAATGCCTTTTCCCGGCACAGCCAGCGTAAAGTCCGTTTCATAGTTCGGCGTGATGACGGAGAAATCATCCACCCCTGCATATACTGTACCAACACGTTTGCCTTGACTTCCCAAAAACCAGTTCTGGTAGGTCGTCACCGTATAGTTGGAAAGATCGGTGATTTTGTCATCAAACACAAAGCCGTAGTCGCTTTTCAGTATTTGCGCTACCTGACCCCAGCACCAGAAAGCGCCCTCGGGGGTCCAGTGGTGATCCGTTTTAAAGAACAAGTCATATTGATTTTGCCCACTCTCGTAGATAACCTGCCGTAGGTCTGTGCAGTGTACCTGCCCATCCACTTGTGCCAGAAATTCATCCGCCATCGGGTTGTAAAAATCCTGCACACCAGTGGGTAGTTCGGGGTCATATTTACTAATCTTCTGCGGCGTCAGCACGAAATACATCGGTATGCCATTCTTATCGCAAGTCTTTTGCAAGTCGAGCAGTGACTGTGCGCTCTCCTTTACATCCGCTTGGTCACAGACGAACGTCAGGTAACCATTTTTCAACTTGACGACCTTGTCGCCTTCGGCAGAGTCCTCAATTACATTTTTGCCAAGCGCCATCTGGAACAGCGTATTCACATTGATCATGCCATGGTAGAACGGGACGCTCTCTTGTGCCACTGTCTCAACAGCATCCGTTGTCAATGTGGTCTGCGCTGCCTGCGCGGCAAGATTTTTGTACGTCAACACACAGCCGCCGCCTAGTATCGCCGCCATAAGGGAAGCCATAAGAGCATTCTGGTTTTTCAGTTTCATATCTGCTCTCCCTTAGAAATCAAAGTAGATGAACGGATTGTATCCGCCTTTGACTACGAAGGAAAGTGCAACAAGAAATACCGCTGCGCACCAAATGGGATAAAGGCGGTTGATGACCTCTTTAAACCGGCCTGTACGGCTGCGTAGCCAAACGGCGATAGGCATTGCCGCTACTATGCCCATGATTAGGAATGGTATATACTCAGCAAAATAATAGACCGCCTTCGCATCCGTCAGTCCGCTGGTATGGATGTTAAACATTGCCAGCAGATACTTTATTGCGCCGGTAACATTTTCTGAACGAAAAACCACGTTGCCTGCCACGAAGAAATATATCGTGTACAGCCAGCTGTACCATGTCTTTTTGCCCGACCAGCCAAGGATGCGTTCCGCGCAGAGCAGGACAAAGTACATCATTCCCCACGCAATGTAGGTCCACTTTGCACCATGCCAAACACCAGTCAATAGCCAAACGACAAAGATATTCAAGTAAAGCCTGTGCTTTGTCTTAACGCGGCTGCCGCCCAATGGAATGTAAACATAGTCGCGGAACCAGCTGCCCAGTGAAATATGCCACCGCCGCCAAAGCTCGGTGATGGAACGGCTGATAAAGGGATAGTTGAAGTTTTCCAGAAAACGGAAGCCGAACATCTGCCCAAGGCCGATTGCCATGTCCGAATAGCCGGAGAAATCAAAATACAGCTGTAAGGAGTAACCGATTGCCCCAAGCCATGCCATAGAGAGAGACAAATTTCCCACGGATGAAAACGCCGCATCCGCTACATAGGCAAGATTGTTGGAAAGGATAACCTTTTTTCCCAGTCCCAAGGCGAAGCGATATCCTCCCTTTGCCAGTTTTTGCAAACTTTCCTGCCGGTTGCGGATCTGGTCTGCGAAATCGGAATAGCGCACGATTGGCCCGGCAATCAACTGCGGGAAAAAAGCTATATACAGCATGACGTCCCATAGACTTTTTTGGGCCACATGGCCACGATAGACATCGACCACATAGGAAATTGCCTGAAACGTAAAGAAAGAAATACCGATGGGCAGCGTGATTTGCGGCACAGGTAGTTGTACAAATGGCAGGTGATTCAGGTTCTCGGTAAAAAAACCAATGTACTTAAAGATGAACAGCACCGTCAAATCAGCCCCGACAGCGACAGCTAGCAATGTTTTTTTTAGTGTGCCTGCCGTCATCTCAATCTTGCGTGCAAAGAACCAGCTCAGCACAATAACCAACAGCATAACAAACACAAATCGCGGCTCGCCCCATGCGTAAAACAGCAGGCTGACTGCTGTCAGAAAGATATTTCGTGCTGCGGCACAGCGCTTTGGCAGCAGGTAATAAACCAGAACCACCACTGGCAGAAACGCAAACAAGAAGATTGCACTGGAAAAGAGCATTCAGTGTTGTCTCCTTCAATTTACACATTAAAATCCAAACACGTCCGTACCGCCGTGTATGGTCTTACTTTGCCGTCGGCCACAGCGACGTGGGCCGGGTGGGTGGAGTAGCCTTTCAGTGCGGCGGCATCGGTGAAAGTCGTGTCCAGCATCAGGTCTGCATTGGCACTGCTGGGCAGGGCGTCGGTGTAGACATGGACTTCCAGCAGACCGGGGATCTTACCCACCAAACCTTCCAGCCCGGCTTTGATGCCTGCCTTGACGGCGGCCTTCTCTGCGTCGGGCATATCCTTCAGTTTCCACAAAATGACATGGCGTACCATTACTTGTTCTCCTCCCAGATGGGATGTTTGAGCTGCCACTCGTCGTACTCGTTCTTCTCGAACAGGTCACGGTTGTAGAACTTGTCCATGATGGCCCAAAACTCCGTCTCGGTGTAGCCGCAGAAATCGCAGAAATCACGCACGCAGAGCGGATCCAGCTTGCCGTCGCGGGCCTTGATGATGGGGATAGCTTCCTCGCGGGTCATCATGCCGTAGCGGATGTAGCGGGCAGTATAGTCGGTGGCGGCGGCGTGGCCGAACTTGGGGTATTTCAGCCAGGAATGCACCAGGTACGCGCGGGAGTCGATCTGGTCGAAGTTCTCGGCGTGGTGGGTGCGGTCCCACTCGTGGGTAAGGTCGTGGAAGCCGTGGGCCTTGGCGATCTGGTAGTTCTTGTAGCTGTTCCAGGGCACAAAGTAACTCATGTAGAACGGGTCGAGCTTGGCGCGCTCCTCGGCGCTGGGGGCCAGCGTCAGGGACAGGTCCTTCTCGGTCACGCCGTCGCCCAGCAGCTCGTCCATGGGCATGCCCACAGCGACGCCGTTCTCGATCTGATCCATGGCGGAGTAGGTCTCCTTGTCGGCGTTGCCGCCGTACTCAAAGCTGACGTTCTCGCCGTAGCAGAGCATAGGGGTGTTGAACTTGGCCGCCATGTGCAGCGGGAAGGTGTAGATCAGGCGGTCGACGTACCAGGTCGGCTTGCCGTATTTCTCAAAGAATTTGCGCATCAGAACCTTCTGGACCTTGATGTTAGGCTTGCAGGAGATGATGGTGCAGCCGAACTCCTCGCTGATGTTCTTGAGGTTGTGGATACCCGCCTGCGTCATGGGGAAGTTGTCCTCGACGCTGAACAGGATGGGGTTCATGTGCATGACTTCCTTGAGCATCCAGACCTGGAAGTGGCTGTCCTTGCCGCCGGAGACGGCGACGGCGCAGTCATAGCCGCCAGGGCCGTTCATGCCGCGGTACTTGTCGCAGTAGGCCTCAAACTCCTTGAAGCGGGCGTCCCAGTCGACGTTTTTGCGGTTCTCGTAGTGGCGGCAGGCGCTGCACACTCCCTCGGCGTCAAAGGTAATGCCGGGTCGGGTGTCGGGCATCGTACATTTTTTGCAGTAACGCATATGAAATCTCCTTAATTTATATATAGTATCGGGTTCGGTTACAGGGGGGCGGCGTCCTCGACGCCCCGCGGGCGGTTGCAAGCATCCGCCCCTATATAACATGGTGTCTTGTCTTATTGTTTTGCATCCGCTGCCGCCTGGGCCGCTGCGTGCAAGGCGTCTGCATCGGCGAAATCGTAGATGACATAGCGGCCATCGTTGTACACCTCGGTGCAGTCACCGTACTGGATTAGCTTGGCGTTCTCTGCCAGGCCGTCCGTCTCGGTGTCGATGAGCAGGAAGGGGTGCTCCGGGTCGGTGGTCAGGTGGCTCTTGGGCTGCAGCCAGTTGGGCACATCGTCGCGGTCCAGCGATTGCAGCGTCCAGACTTCCAGCTTGCCGCTGGTCAACTCGGTCATAGCGTTGCCGTTCCAGAATGTGGAATAGCCCTGGGTATAGCCGTTGTCCACCAGCCATTCGGCGGCGGTGTTCAGCCCCTTGTGGGCCAGGTAGGGGTGTTCCTGCTCCTGGCGTACCGTGCTGACGGCGCAGAGCGTAAAGCAGGCCGCCAGCCCCACGCCCAGCAGCTGCCGGGCACCCAGGATGTGGAAATCCTCGGTCTTGATCTCCACCGCCATCACGGCGATGGCCACCGGCATATTCATGAGCCAGAAGTAGAGGTAATACTCGTGGAAGTAGGTGTAGGCCACGCCGCAGACCGCCAGCATGGCGACGAGCAGCAGCACCAGCAGCTTGTCGTTGCGTTCCAGCTTGTCCAGCCGCAGCAGCAGCCGCACGATGCAAAAGAACATCCAGCATCCCAGCAGCAGGCCCACAGCCGCCGCAATGCCGCCGAAGTGGAACACACCGGAGCCATTCTCGTAGCCAAACTCATGGAAGAAGTCCATCAGGATGCGGTCGAGGGTAAACCAATCCTCGTCGCGGTTCCAGACGATGAAGTTGTAGGATTTGAAGTCATACATTCGGGATAAAACCGCGTTGCTGACGAAGTACCCCGCCGCAGCGGCCACCGCCGTGACCAGCGACGCCGCAAACAAACGAACTTCTTTGCGGCAGGCGTCCAGGGCGGCCTTCCAGTCGGTCTTGCCGCAGCTGTGCAGTGCCAGCACCAACAGAATGGCCGCTGCCAGACAGAGCGGCGCGTGGAACACCATGAGCTGCTTGACGCCGTTCATGCCGGCCACCGCCGTGATGACGCAAGCCAGCACCCATTGCAGGGCGCAGTGCTTTTTATCGGCGTTCAGGCTGCGCAGCACCAGCGCCAGTACCAGCATATAAAAGAACGTATAAACGAGATAATAGCCGCCGTAGATCGCGTAGACCAGGTAATGCTGTCCGAAGGGCCACAGCAGCGTACCGACCATCCACAGGCCCGCGCGCCCCAGCCCCGCGCATTTGACGAAAAAGAGCATGGCCGCCGCGAACAGCGCCAGCGTGATGGCCATGCCAAACGTGCGGGCCAGGTGCCAGTCATTGGGGAAAATCAGCAGTCCCAGGCGGTAGAACCATTGCAGGTTGACGACTTTCAGCTCGGTGGAGTAGAACCAGTTATGGCTAATGATGGTCCCCTCTTTGTTGAGCAGGTCGGAGAGGATCATTTCCGAGGCAAGGTCGGAATCGACGATCCATTTGCCGGGCACCAGCTGATACCACAGGTCAAACAGGTACGCTGCCGCCATCCACAGCCACGGCAGCGCCTGCCAGACCTTGTGCAGCGCCCCGCCCTTTGTTTGTTGTTTCATGCAGTTTCTCCTAAATCGGATATGTTCAGTTAAGATAACTATACCGCATTTTGGGGAAAATAGCAAGGGTGCGCGATGCATTTGTAGAGGCCGCACATCTGTGGCCCGCGTGTGTAGGGCGAATGGTTTCTTATGGGAAAGCTGCGGGCCGGGCATGCCCGGCCCCTACAAACACAAAAGGCGGCGGGCCAAACGGCCCGCCGCGGGGATGCATTGTTAAATTATTCCACAATAATGCTCTTGCCGGTCATTTCCGCGGGGACGGGCAGGCCGATATAGGGCAGCATGGTGGGGGCGATATCTGCCAGGCAGCCGCCATCGCGCAGCTTCACGTCACCAGCGCCGATGACCGCGAAGGGCACGACATTGGTGGTGTGCGCGGTGAAGGGAGAACCATCGGGGTTCTTCATCTTCTCGGCGTTGCCGTGGTCGGCGGTCAGGAATACCACACCGCCTGCGTTCAGCACGGCGTCGGTGACTTCGCCGACGCACTTATCAACAGCCTCAACAGCCTTGACAGCGGCATCAAACACGCCGGTGTGGCCGACCATATCGCAGTTGGCGAAGTTCAGGATGATGACATCATACTTGCCGCTCTCGATGCGGGCCTTGCACTCGTCGGCGACCTCATAGGCGCTCATCTCGGGCTTCAGGTCGTAGGTGGCAACCTTCGGGCTGGGGATGACCTTGCGGTCCTCGCCCTCGCAGGGCTGCTCGACGCCGCCGTTGAAGAAGAAGGTCACATGAGCATATTTCTCGGTCTCGGCAATGCGCAGCTGGGTCTTACCGTTGGCGGCCAGGTACTCGCCCAGGGTGTTCTTCAGCTCAACGGGGGGATACGCAACCTCGCAGTTGGGCATCGTGGCGTCGTACTCGGCCATGCAGACGTAGTTGACCTGCTTGCGGCCGCCGCGGCGCTCAAAGCCGGTGAAGGCGTCATCGCAGAAGATGCGGGTCATCTGGCGGGCACGGTCGGG
>ENA-UOJM01000223-UOJM01000223.1-human-gut-metagenome-genome-assembly--contig:-P116-NODE-223-length-89685-cov-38.394500_pt1 | contig 89685 bp, 70 predicted proteins | sample MGYA00242349_ERZ723896 | MGnify/ENA metagenome assembly ERZ723896 | reverse complement strand
TATTCTTCGCCCTGCCGGAACTTCTTGCGGTTTTTGCCCTTGACGTAGACCGCCAACTTGAGTAGCGCACCGGCAATCACACCGATGAGCAGATCAACGGGATGAAAGCTGGGCAGCGGATTTGCGAAGGTAGTGCCGAACACGGCAAAGCCGTTTGTCAGCCTGTTGATGAACGCCGTGCCGGGTGCAAATCGGAACACGGCGGCAATCTTATCCGCAAAGTAGAAGGCGAAGACATACGGAAGGTTCAGAAGAATGAGCTTCTTCACATCGGGTTTGTTCACAGCTCCACACCCCGATCCTTGGTCTTGACCTTGACTTTCTCTTTGTGCTGCGCCTTACTCTGGGCTTTCTCCTGATCCAGCTTGTGCCGGATAGACGGCTGTTCCTTCTGCTTGACCGTCTTGGCGGAGAACTCCTTGAAGGCGGCGGTCATGACATCAACGTCCCGTCCCTTGAAGAAGACAAGATAGCTGGGCGGCTCAACGGAAACGTCCTTCTTGAGCGCAAAGTCCAGACCGTATTTGCTGGCAGTCCGCTCAAAGGACTTGATGTTGCCGTCCGTCACTTCGATGTTGGAGATGGCGGCATTCTGGCTCATCAGATGCTTGATGGACTGCTTGCCGCGATAGGTTTTGGGCTGCTGCATCTGCTTCTGCGCCTTCTCGATCTCCTGAACGAACTTGTCCAGTGCCTTTTTCAGCACCTCGGCAGAGATTTTGCCGCCCTTGATCATGATTGCAACAACTTTGGTGTTGACTTCATCCTGCATTGCTGTGTTTACCTCCTTTCCTTGGAATGATTATGGGGACTGCTGCCGAAGCTAAGGCGGCACAATCCGGCGATAGATGATTTTCATTTACACTGTCCTCCTTTCCGAGCATTGCTCACGATGGTATTCATTAAAGAGTGTCTTCACAAAGGCTATAATCGTAGGTCTTCGGCTTCTTTGACCCTGCCGATCTGTCCTGCCCGTAGAAATCATGATTGACGAGGGCGGAGTAGTAATTGTCTATCGTCAGAGAGGCGTTATACAGAGCGGTCAACAGGTACGCCCGGATATTACGGATGTCTGACGGGTTCTTGTTCATTGCTTCCAGAACGTACTCAATGTGGCTGCTATTCAGCTTGAGAAAGCGGGATTTGACTACTTGCTGCGGCATATCCTCGCCATTGATGCGGATGGTCGGAGCGGTAGAGCAGACGGCATCCAGCATGATGTCCATGATCTCCCGGAAGCGGTCTTTATCGAACTTCGGATCCTGACAGAGAATGTCGTAGTCAAGATTCTCTTTGATAATCTCTTCATACTCGCTTCGCTCATCCATCCTGTCCATCCCATCAAGATTGATGGATTGATAGTTGTTCAAGTCAGTATTTCTTTTTTGAGTAATTACTTGATCAGTATTTATTTGGGACGGCTTTTCCGATAACGGGGCATCCGATGGCGATTTCTCCGTTGACGGCTTTCCCGTCAACGGTAAGTCCGATGACGGAGAACTGGGCTGCGGAATCTCAAATACTGTGTACTCGTTGTTAGAAAAACGCCCACGGGAGTCATAGAGCTGACGGCGGACAACATACCCGCTTCGCTCAAGAGCTTTGACGGCTGCTCTCGTGGAGTCCAGTCCGTCGGCACTGAGTTTCGCCAAGCCGCGCATGGAGTAGTCCCAATCCTCCGGGAGACTCAGCATCAAAGAGAGCAACCCTTTTGCTTTTAACGGAAGAGCCTTATCACGGAGATGGACATTCGACATGACGGTGTAGTTCTTGTTTTTGTTGACGCGAAAGACACCCATATCATCGCTCCTTCTCTGAAGGCTGACGATCCCGACGGGTGGGAAGCGAGATTGGGGAGTATGGGCAGTATTCAAACACGCACGTCTGGTGCCGCCAGAAAGGGCGATGATAACGGCAAGTGCGGCACTCCGGACAAATGCCATCGCAACCGCTGTCATAGTGATCTTGGTTTGGAGCCTCCCTCATGAGAAGTCCAAACGCCTGATAGTATTTTGATGGATTCATTTTTCCCTCCATGTTCTTGAAATAGAAAAAGCCCCTGTCATGGTTCTGCTTCGAGCTTGATGTTCCATGTAGCAGTACATGACAGGGGCTTTCGCTGTATTAAGTTTATTGCTGCGTCCTCCTTTCGATAAGTGCGGTTGCAACTCGCCGCGGTCAAACAGCTTGCGCTCTGAGTGCTTGCGAAGTTGGACAAAATCAGCGAAACACCAGTGTTTTCAAGGCTTTCTGACCTTGCTCCTATTATAACCTAATCGTCGATGCGGCGCACGATTCCGGTTGCTTTCATATGATAACTCCCTTTGTAACTGAATATTGGCAAAGGTAGTATCTGCACTCCCAGGCAGATTATGCGAAAGCACCGGGCGCGGACGGCCGTGCGGAGACGAAATGTATCCGGATACGGCTTGATCTCTATCCGGCATTTTTAACGGATAAATGCCAACGACAGTTGCGATACACATACAATTATGGTATACTATACGGGCGGCAGGTTCGGAGAAATTGATAACAACAGGGAGGGGCTGCATCATGAAAAAGAAAACCACGCGCAGGCAGGTATTGCTGAGCTTTTTAGGGACCACCGATCCCATTCGCGGTGAGCGCGACGGCGCTATGCTGCACATTCTGCGCCACTACCGCCCCGAGGTGGTCTGCCTGCTGTTTACGCCTGAGGTGCGAAAGCTGGCGGAGGCGGACGAACGCTATGAAAAGGTGTTTTTCCACCTCAAGTCCCATTGGGACGGCTACGCTCCGGTGGTGTTGGAGCAGGATCTTTCCGTCAGCGATGTTTCCGATATGGACGAGCTGGACCAGCCGCTCCACGTCGTGATGAACCGGCTGAGCCGCGAGTATGCGGATGCGGAGATCCTGGTGAACATCACCTCCGGCACGCCCCAGATGCAGATGCTGCTGTCGCAGATGGTGCTGGAGCTGCGCTATCACGCCCGGGGCATACAGGTGAAAACGCCGGAGAAGAAGGCCGGCACCACCGTTCGCACCAACGACAGCGAAAACTACGACATCGACCTGGAGATCGAGTGCAATGAGGACGAGCAGGAGGGCGCGCCCAACCGCTGCGTTGAGCCGGAATTGTTCTCCGTACGCCGCAAGAATCAATGGCAGCAGGTGGAGGCGCTGCTGAATCAGCGGTGCTTCCGGGGCGTTGCGGAAATGCGTCCGGCGCCTCTGTCGGAGGAGCTGATGGCCCTGGTGAAGCACATGGCCTATCGCAATGACCTGCTGCCGGAGGAGGCCCGGAAAGCCGTGCGGGGATACGGGCTGAGCCTGAAGCTGTATCTGCCGGAGGCCGCCCCCGCGCATCAGGACATCTGCGAGTATGCGCTGCTGATGAAAAATCTGCTCTGCTCCCACAGCTACACGGAATTTGTGCTGCACATGGAGCCGCTGACCCTGCGCCTGCAGGAAACGCTGCTGAATCAGCTTCTGCCCGAACGTTATGGGTATGATCTGACCCATGTGCAATCGAAGTACAGGGGGCGCATGAAAATCGAGCCCGGCCTGATGCAGGCAAAGATGCCGGAGCTGTACGACCGGCTTTATGTGACGGGGACGTGGGAATGCCGCCCGTCCGATCTGAGCACGCCGTTCTGCGACGATATACTGGACATCCTGTCCACACAGCCGGAGGAAACCAAAACCTATTTCCGCTGCTATGCCGATCTGAAGGAGGTGCGCAACGGTCTGGCCCACCGCCTGTGCGCGGTGACGGCGGACGAGATCCGGGCGGCGTGCGGCAAGACGCCGGAGCAGATCATTTCGCTGATCGAGCGGTGCATTCTCCTGCTGTTCCCCGCCTGCGACCCGGAGGTTTTCCACATCTATGAGCGCATCATCCGCTATATTCAGAAGCAGTATTGATACGGGTTCTTGATAAAAAGCGGAATCCGGTGGGATGGTCTATTGAAATCAAACAAATGCGGTTGGGCATTCCGCGGAGATGCTGTATACTATTGCCGAAACAACTCACACCCCGCAAGGGGACGGTAACAAGGCATGGTATACGGGATTCCCCGTATCCCTGGGAACAACTTACACCCCGCAAGGGGACGACCCTTTGGAAAGGAGGGATCCTCATGAACCCGCAAACCGTACAAGCTACCTTCGGCTGTCTGCTCCATGATGTGGGCAAGGCGGTCTACCGCGCCGGTATTTCCGACGGGCGGCACGGCGAGGCCGGATATCGCTTTGTCCGGGACATCGACGGCTACGGACAGGCCAAGGCCGTGCTGGACTGCATCCGCTATCACCACGCCGCCCAGCTTCGTCAGGCAAAGGACTGCGACCCCCTTGCCGCCATCGCCTGCATTGCCGACAACATCGCCGCGGCCGCCGACCGGCGGCAGACCGGCGACGAAACGCAGTTTGACCGCTATCTGCCCCTGTCGCCGGTGTTCACCCATCTCAACGGGGAGCATCCGGGGCACACCCTGCCGCCCCACGCACTGGACGGCTGCCTTCGTCTGCCGCTGGACGGGTCCTTCCGCCTCTCCGCCGGCGACTATGAGCAGATCCTGCTGACCCTGCGCCGGGAGCTTTCCGCCCTGCCGCCGCAGGAGGAGTGGCTCAACTCCCTGCTGTCCGTTTGGGAGAGCTGTATGAGCACCGTGCCCTCCAGCACCAACACCGGGGAAAGTCCCGACATTTCCCTGTATGACCACAGCAAGGTCACTGCCGCCGTGGGGGCGTGCATCAGCGAGTATCTGCTGGATCGGGGCGAAACGGACTATTTCACCGCCCTGGTGCAGCAGGAGCAGAGCTTCCGCCTGCAGCAGGCGTTTTTGCTCTATTCCGCCGATTTTTCCGGCATCCAGAAGTTCATCTACAGCGTGTCCACCAGGAATGCGCTGAAGTCCCTGCGAAGCCGCTCCTTCTTTCTGGAGCTGTGCATGGAGCACTACATAGACGAGCTGCTGCAGCTGTGCGGCCTCAGCCGGGCCAATCTGCTCTACAGCGGCGGCGGGTACTGCTATGTGCTGCTGCCCAACACGGAAAAGGCCGTCCGGACCATCCAGGCGTGGAACACCCGCTTCAACGACTTCCTCATTGAGCAGTTTGGCGTGCGGCTGTATCTGGCAGACGGCTATACCCCCTGCAGCGCCAACGATCTGACCAACACCCCGGCGGAGGAGGCCCCCTATCAGGCGATGTTCCGCCGGGTGAGCCGTCAGGTGGCAAAAAAGAAGCTGCACCGCTATTCGGTGCAGCAGCTTCGCCGGATGAATCAGAGCCATCAGGACCCCGGCCAGCGGGAATGCCGGATCTGCGGCAGGACAGACGCCCTGCGCGACGGAGAGGAGGATACCTGCATCTGCCTCTGGTGCGCCCTGTTCGAGAGTCTGTCCCGGAAAATCCAGGGACAGGATGTGTATGTGGTCAGCCGCGATGCGGCCGGTGCAGACTTCGCACTGCCCGCCGCCCAGGGTGAGCTGTCCTTTATCCTTACCAATGAGGCCCGGGCAAGACAGCTTCTCGCAGGCGAGGGCGTGGCGCGTGTCTATACGAAGAATCGCTTCTGCGCGGGCCTGCGCTACAGCACCCGCATCTATGTGGGCGATTACGCCGCCGACAACAGCATGGCGGCGCTGGCCGGCGCCTCGGAGGGTGTGCCCCGCCTGGGCGTGTGCCGCATGGATGTGGGTAATCTGGGGCAGTCCTTTGTCTCCGGCTATGAATGCGCCGCGGAGAGCGATCCGGTGAAGCGCCAGCACTTTGTCACGCTGTCCCGCACGGCGGCGTTTTCCCGGCAGATGTCGCTGTTTTTCAAGGGCTATATCAACCCCATCCTCAGCGGGGAATTTGAGCACTGCCGGGCTTTGCAGGTGGCTGTGGTCTATTCCGGCGGCGACGATGTGTTCCTGGTGGGCGCATGGACGGATGTGCTGGAGGGGGCACGGCGGATCCGGGAGGCTCTGCGCCGCTATACCTGCGGCGCGCTGACCATCAGCGCCGGGATCGGCATCTATGGGGATCATTTCCCCATCCGTCAGGCCGCTTCTCTCACCGCCGGGCTGGAGGATGAGGCAAAGAGCCTGCCGCATAAGGACGGCATCGCCCTCTTTGCCGCAGGAGACGGACACTGCTACCCATGGGATACCTATCTGGAACGGATCTGCGGCGAAAAGCTGGTCACTCTGGAGCGATATTTTTCCTCCGGCGACAGCGAGCACGGCACGGCCTTCCTTTATCGCCTGATGGAGCTTCTGCGTCAGGCGCAGGCTGGGGGCGGGATCGCTCTGGCGCGCTATGCCTACTTGCTTGCAAGATTGGAGCCGAAAAGAAACGCGCCCAATTACCCCGGCTATAAGCGCTTTTCGGAGGATATGTACCGTTGGGCATTGAACAGCGCCGACCGGGGAGAGCTTCTCACGGCCATCTGCATCTATGTGTATCGAAACAGAAAGAGGGGGTAGAAGGATGGGCTACAATGACAGAAACAGCCAGGGCAGGCAGTCAAACCGCAATGCAGCGCGCCCGCCCCGCCAGGTCACTGCCAGGCCGCTGCCTGCAAATTATGTGGACGAGGCGGAGCGGGTCATCCGCTCGCTGTATGATGAACGGAACAAGATCAGCACCAACAAGATCCGCAATCTGCTGAGCCTGGTGTCGGAGATCTATAATCGGGAAAACCTGCGCACGGCGGATACCATTTCCGAGGAAAGCGCCTCGGGGCTGATCGCACTGCGGATCCGCATGGTCTATGAGGCGGGGCGCGACGATGCGGTAAAGCTGTTTTTGGAGCGCGCGCAGCTTCTGGAGTATATAAAGGGATTGGGTGATTCCCGGGCTAAGCTGATGGACTTCGCCCATTATATGGAAGCCTTGGTGGCATACAGCAAAAAGGACGGTATTCCGGAGCGGGAATATCTGAACACCCTGCGTTTTGTCCGCGACAGCAAAGGAAAAACGCGCCTGGACGCCGTGAGCAGCCTTCTGCGGGGTGTGCTTGTTTCCGACAGCGAACCCATCCCCAACAACGCCATGACGCTGACCGGAAAGAGAGACGCGGCATTCGGCGGCGAGGTCAATGCCATCAATCTGTGCCGCGAGGCAGTGGCTCTGGGAACAAGGATCCGCTTTTCTCTGACGCTGGATCAATCCGTCCTGCATGGACAGCTGACGGCCGAGTCCATTGTGGGCGCCATCGAGGCGTTTGACCGATACTATGAGGAAACCTACGCCTGCGGCTTTGCACTGCCGGAAGGGGCGGCTCCGGGCAGAATGAATCACTGCCTGATCCTCGGCGGCGGCGCAGGCTTCTTTTCCAAATCGTTGGCCTATCCCTACTATGGAGAGGAGCAGGCGCTGCGTGAGGTCTCTGCATATATGCACCGCACCTTCCGGGGACATTACCATCAATATGACGAGGGGTGGGGGATGTCGCCCCATATGATGAAATACACCCAGTGGAACGGGAAAATGTATCCCTACGGAATCTGCGAGGTGTCTGTGCGGTGATCGGACAATATTGCTTCGCTCTGCGCTCTGCCGATGGGGCCCCCATTCCGTCTATGATGGCTTACCGCTTATATGGCTGGCTTCTGGAGCAGCTTCCGGAGGATATCGGCCGGCAGATGCATGAGCAGGGAGAAAAACCCCTCTCGCAGTATATCCGCTATGATAAGGCGGAAAACCGGACCCTATGGGTCGTCAGTGTATTTCAAGGGGAGCTGTATGAGCTGCTGGAGCCCGTGCTGGAGCGCATTTCCTGCATTGCGCTGCGCCAAACAACGCTGCAGGCCGCTCTGCTGGACAAGCGGTGCTTTGCATCGACGCAGGAGTTTGTTCTGTACGCCAGGGAGCTGCGGCTGCCTTCGCGGGTCACCATACGCTTTCACACCACCAGCTCCTTCAAGCAGGACGGCAGCTATGTGATCTTTCCCCAGGAGCGGCTGCTGCTGAGGAGTCTGCTGGCCAAATGGAACGCATGGTTTCCGGAGTATTCGCTGGATGACGAGGATGCGGCAGCCGCATTGGAGCGCGGCGTCCGCATCACAGACTATCAGCTTCGCTCGGGGCGCTATACGCTGAAATCCGCAAGAATCCCCGGATTTTCGGGACGCCTGACACTCTCCTCCTCCCTCAGCGCGCCTATGCAGGAGGTGTGGAATCTGCTGCTGGTGTTTTCCACTCTCTGCGGCATCGGGATCAAAACCACCCTTGGTATGGGCGGCGTAACACTTGAGATATCGCCCAATTCCCTGCTGAAAGAACAGGAAAAATGAAACCCCTCCGGCTGAGCCAAACTGACGTGATAGAGAAAAAGGTTCTATAATAAATGTTGGGGCCAGGTTCATCACCTGACCCCAACATTTATTATAGAACCTGAAGTAATGCATGACGTCTATTACATTACGCTACCGAACGATAGGTTGTCAAGCGGCGATGTTTTCGTCCGGATGCAAAAGGTGTAGGATGCAAAAGGATGCAAAAAACATCTATTTTTCCGGTTCGTTCTTGCAATTCCCGACCGCAACCGTTATAATAAACTTGTTACATTGTCCGCTGGCGGAAGCGATTGCAGCGGGCAGGAAAATGAGAGAAAGTAGGTGGCGGCATGGAGCAATCTCCCCAGTATGTGATCGAAATGCTTCACATCACCAAGGAGTTTCCCGGCATCAAGGCCAACGACGACATCACCCTGCAGCTGCGCAAGGGTGAGATCCACGCCCTGCTGGGCGAAAACGGCGCAGGCAAGTCCACGCTGATGTCCGTCCTGTTCGGCCTGTATCAGCCGGAGGAGGGCGAGATCCGCAAAAACGGCAAGCCGGTGAAGATCAACGACCCCAATGACGCAACGGCGCTGGGCATCGGCATGGTGCACCAGCACTTCAAGCTCATCGACGTGTTCACCGTCCTGGACAACATCATCCTGGGCGCGGAGGACACCAAGCTGAGCTTCCTGCAGAAAAAGGCGGCCCGGCAGAAGGTCCAGGAGCTGTCCCAGCGGTACGGCCTGCGGGTGGACCTGGACGCCAAGGTGGAGGACATCACCGTGGGTATGCAGCAGCGGGTGGAGATCCTGAAGATGCTGTATCGCGACAACGAGATCCTCATCTTCGACGAGCCCACCGCCGTTCTGACTCCCCAGGAGATCGACGAGCTGATGGACATCATGCGCAGCCTCACCAAGGAGGGCAAGTCCATCCTGTTTATCTCCCACAAGCTCAACGAGATCATGGCCGTGGCGGATCGGGTCACCGTTCTGCGCAAGGGCCGGTATGTGGGCACGGTGAACACCTGCGACACCAACAAGCAGGAGCTGTCCAACATGATGGTGGGCCGCCCGGTGCAGCTGCAGGTGGTGAAGGAGCCTGCCCAGCCCAAGGACCCCGTTCTGCGGGTGCGGCACATGTGCGTGGCCTCCCACCAGCACAAGCGGGACGCCGTTCACGACGTGAGCCTGGAGGTCCGGGCCGGAGAGATCGTGTGCATCGCCGGTATCGACGGCAACGGCCAGACGGAGTTCGTCCAGGGCCTGACGGGCCTGGATAAGATCACCGGCGGCACCGTGGAGCTGTGCGGCAAGAACATCACCCATACCTCCATCCGCCGCCGGGGCGAGAACATGAGCCACATTCCCGAGGACCGGCACAAGCACGGCCTGATCCTGGACTTCACCCTGGAGCAGAACATGGTCCTGCAGCGGTATCTGGAGCCGCGGTTCCAGAAGGCGGGCTTCATTAAGAACGCCGCCGTCCGGGAATACGCCCAGCACCTCATCGACCAGTACGACGTGCGCAGCGGCCAGGGGCCCGTGACCATCGCCCGCAGCATGTCCGGCGGCAACCAGCAGAAGGCCATCATCGCCCGCGAGGTGGACCGGGATAAGTCCCTGATCGTGGCGGTGCAGCCCACCCGCGGCCTGGACGTGGGCGCTATCGAGTATATCCACAGCCAGCTGGTGGCCGAGCGGGACCGGGGCAAGGCGGTGCTGCTGGTGTCCCTGGAGCTGGACGAGGTCATGAGCCTGTCCGACCGCATCCTGGTGATGTACGAGGGCCAGCTTGTGGGCCAGCTGAATCCGAAAACCACCACCGTGGCCGAGCTGGGCCTGTATATGTCCGGCGCCAAGCGGGACGATATGGGAGGTGACCAGGCATGAAAAAGAACGCACTGGCAGCGCTTTACGAAAAAGACGGCACCAAAAAGGTGCTCTCATCCCTGATCTCCATTGTGGCGGGTCTTCTGGTGGGCGGCATCGCCGTTCTGATCGTGGGCCTGTTCAACGAGAAGATCTCCCTGAGCGGCGCATGGGACGGCATCCGCATCATCTTCGCCGGTATCTTCAGCACCGGCCGCGACGCCGCCGGTACCCTGACCTGGGGCTTCAACGCCGTGAACCTGGGCAACATGCTGTTCCGGGCCACGCCCCTGATCATGACGGGCCTTTCCGTGGCCGTGGCCTTCAAGACGGGCCTCTTTAACATCGGCGCCCCCGGCCAGTATCTGATCTCCACCATGGTCACCCTGATGGTGGCCCTGTCCATCCCCTCCAGCGCGGTGCCCGTGGGCGTTATCTGGGTGCTGGCCTTCCTGGCCGGGTGCCTGTCCGGCGCTCTGTGGGGCGCGATTCCCGGCCTGGTGAAGGCCCTGCTGAACATCAACGAGGTGCTGGCGTGCATCATGACCAACTGGATCGCCGCCAACCTGGTGACCTGGATGTTCGACATCAGCAATTTCAAGAATATGGTCGAGAGCACCAAGTCCGGCTATATCTATAAGACCACCTTCAACGGCGTGGCCACCCCCAAGCTGGGGCTGGACGCCATCTTCCCCGGCTCCCAGGTCAACGGCGGCATTCTCGTTGCCATCGTCATCGCCATCGCCATGTACATCCTGATGAACAAGACCACCCTGGGCTATGAGCTGAAGGCCTGCGGCGCCAACCGTCACGCCGCCCGCTATGCCGGTATCCGGGACAAGCGCAACATCGTGCTGTCCATGGCCATCGCCGGTGCTCTGGCCGGAGCCGGCGCGGCCCTGTACTGGCTCTCCGGCAACACGGAGTTCTATTGGTCCACCTATCAGGCCCTGCCCGCCGTGGGCTTCAACGGCATTCCCGTGGCCCTGCTGGCCCTGAACAACCCCATCGCGGTGATCTTCACCGGCATCTTCATGGCCATGCTGAACATCGTGGGTCTGCAGCTGACCAACCTGACGGCCTATAACGAGTATATCACCGATGTCATCATCTCCGTCATCGTGTACCTGTCCGCCTTCTCCCTGGCCATCCGCATGATGCTGTCCCGGAAGAAAAAGCCCCACGCCCATGTGGAGGAGACTGCCGCCCCGGCGGCGGACGCCGCACCCCCGGAGGAACCGGCGGAGGAACCCACGGAACCGGCAGAGCCGGTAACGGTCCAGACGGAGGAAGGAGGCGACCAGGCATGACGTTTCTGATCCAACAGACTTTGATTTACGCGGTGCCCCTGATGATCGTGGCCCTGGCGGGCGTGTTCGCCGAGCGAAGCGGTATCATCAACCTGGCCCTGGAAGGCATCATGATCTTCGGCGCCTTCATCGGCGTGCTGTTCGTGCGGCTGATGCAGGGGTCCCAGGCGGTGCTGGCCGCCAAGCAGGCCGGTGACTGGGTGGCCCTGCAGGGGCTGGAGCTGCTGACCATGCTGGTGGCGGCGGCCATGGGCGCGGTGTTCTCCCTGCTGCTGAGCTTTGCGTCCATCAACCTCCGGGCCGACCAGACCATCGGCGGCACGGCGCTGAACCTGATGGCTCCGGCCCTGGTGCTGTTCCTGATCCGCATCATCGCCAACCAGAACACCCTGCAGATGGCCACCGGCGACTCTGCCAGCTGGTTCATGCTGAAAAAGTCCACCTTCGGCGTGGATAAGAACGTGGACTGGGGCTTCTTCGGGGAAACCTTCCTGAATAAGATCTACCTGGCCACCTACATCTGCATCCTGCTGTTCATCATCCTGTCCGTCATCCTGTACAAGACCAAGTTCGGCCTGCGTCTGCGGGCCTGCGGCGAAAATCCCCAGGCGGCGGACTCCCTGGGCATCAACGTGTATAAGATGCGCTATGCCGGCGTTACCATTTCCGGCGCGCTGGCGGGCATGGGCGGCTTCGTGTACGCCATGACCACGGCCAACTGCTCCTCCAACGGCGACGTGGCGGGCTTCGGCTTCCTGGCTCTGGCCGTTATGATCTTCGGCAACTGGAAGCCTCTGAACATCGCCGGGGCGTCCCTGCTGTTCGGCCTGTTCAAGTGCATCGCCGCGGCATACGCCAGCATCGACATCAACGGCGACGGCGTGTTCCTGCTGGCCAATATCGGCATCAGCGCCCACCTGTACCGGATGCTGCCGTATCTGATCACCCTGCTGGTGCTGGCCTTTACCTCCAAGAAGTCCCGGGCCCCCAAGGCCGAGGGCATCCCCTACGACAAGGGTCAGCGGTAGGCGAAAAGCGTTATATGCTCCAAATACCCCGGCGCACTGCGCCGGGGTATTTGTCATAATTTGTTACATTTTGTTTCCTCTTTTTAACTGGACTTTTCCGCCGGGGCCGCCTTATAATATGCCTTGCGAGATCATCCGGGGCCCGGCCCCGCCAGAATTAAGAGGGATATTTTCATGGGTTTTAATACACTTCCGTTTGTGTTTGTGTTTCTGCCGCTGTTTCTGGCGGCGTTTTATCTAGTCCCCGCCCGCTGGCGGGCGGGCCTGCTGTGCCTGGGGAGCCTGGTGTTCTACGTCATCGGCGTGTGGCAGCGGCCCTGGTGCCTGGCTCCGCTGCTGGGTCTGGCGGTTCTGGTGTATCTGCTGGGCCTGCGGATGCGGCCCCGGGAGAGCCGGGGACTGCTGGTGCTGGGCCTGGCGGCCCTGTTCGGCTGCCTGTTCTTCTTCAAATATGCGGGACTCCTGGGTCTGGGAGTGACGCTGCCCCTGGCTATCAGCTTCTATTCCTTCCAGCTGGCGGCGTACCTGATCGACGTGTACCGGGGCCGGGTCCCGGCGGAAAGAAAGCCCCTGCTGTTTTTCACCGGCGTGCTGCTGTTTCCCAAGCTGCTGTCCGGCCCGCTGATGGACCCTCTGTCCCTGCATGAGCAGCTGTCCGCCCCGCCCCGGCCGGGCCTGGAGGACTTCGACAGCGGCCTGCGGGACTTCATCCTGGGCCTGTCCATGAAGGTGCTGCTGGCCAACCAGATCGGCGGCCTGTGGCGTCAGGTGGGGAACATCGGCTATGAGAGCGTGTCCACGCCTCTGGCGTGGATGGGCATCGCGGCCTACTCCCTGCAGCTGTATCTGGACTTCTGCGGCTATTCCTGGATGGCCCTGGGCCTGGGGCGGATGCTGGGCTTCCGGCTGCCCCGGAACTTTGAACACCCCTACGCCGCCCGCTCCATGCAGGACTTCTGGCGGCGGTGGCACATCAGCCTCAGCTCCTGGTTCCGGGATTACGTCTATATCCCCCTGGGCGGCAGCCGGGAGGGGACGGCCCGGACCTATCTGAACCTGCTGGCGGTGTGGGTCCTGACGGGCCTGTGGCACGGCAGCACCCTGAACTTCCTGCTGTGGGGCCTGCTGCTGTTCGCCCTCATCGCCCTGGAGCGGGCCGGATGGGGCCGGGTGCTGGCGCGCAGCCGGGTAATCTCCCGGGTGTACATGGTGCTGATGATCCCCCTGAGCTGGCTGCTGTTCGCCATCCCCTCGGTGAGCCGCATCGGCGTTTACCTGGGCCGACTGTTTCCCCTCGTGTCCCGGGGGATCGCCGTCAACGCCGGGGACTGGCTGCAGTATGGCAAACAGTATTGGTGGCTGCTGGTGCTGGGCATCGTGTTCTCCACCCCCGGGCCGGAGAAGCTGTGGAACCGCATCCGCGGCACCTGGCTGGGCACGGTGATCCTGGCGGTGCTGTTCTGGGCCTGCGTTTACTGTATGTCCGTGGCCACCAACGATCCGTTTATGTACTTCTCGTTCTAAAGGGGGCGTTATCATGAAGCATATCAAGAATTTCCGTCCCCTGGCGCTGGCTTTTATCCTGGTGGTCACCGGAATCGCCGCCGCCGTGTGCGGCCTGGTGATGAAGGGACAGCTGCAAAAATACGTGGGCGGCTATGACGACAAGTGGGCCATCGCCGTGCCCTTTCTGATGCTGCGGGACGACACCGACTGGCAGCGGATGCTGGCGGCGAAAAACGCCCCGCCCGCGCCGGACCCCGAACCGGAACCCGAACCGGAACCCGAGCCGGAACCCGAACCGGAACCCGAACCGGAGCCGCCGGTGGTGGTCACCAACGCCGTATACGGCCAGGACGAGAGCTTTTTCGACGACGCCCTGTTCATCGGCGACTCCCGGATGGTGAACGTGGCCAACTATGCCCGGCTGGGCAGCGCCGACTACTTCGCCGACGTGGGCATGACGGTGTTCAAGATGTTCTCCACCACCGCCTCCGACAAGAATTTCGGCGCAACGGACCTGGGGTCCCTGCTGCGCAGCAAGCAATACAGCCACATTTTCGTGATGCTGGGCCTCAACGAGGCCGGTTATCCCCTGGGGAACCTGTTCGACGCCTACCAGAGCGACCTGGAGCAGCTGCGCCAGCTCCAGCCGGACGCCACCATCTACATTCTGAAGGTCTACGGCGTCACCGCCGACGTGGCCGCCGGGAACCCCAGCTTTGCCCACAGCCGCCTGACCGCCGTGAACCAGGGCTTCGCGGAGCTGGCCGACGGCGACCGCATCCGCTGCCTGGACTCGGACACCCTGTTCTGCGGCGACGACGGCTTCATGCTGCCGGAATACACCGGCGACGGCGTCCATCCCTACGGAAAGTTCGCCTATCTGTTCTCCCAGTGGCTGTGCGAGCAGATCACCCAGGGGAAGTGACTCAAAACGCGACAAGGCCCTCCGGCGTCAGCCGGAGGGCCTTGTTTTCTGCAATTCTTTATTCCGCGAACAGGGGGGTGGACAGATACCGGTCGCCGGTGTCCGGCAGAAGCACCACGATGGTCTTGCCTGCGGACTCCGGCCGCTGGGCAATCTGCAGAGCCGCCCACACGGCGGCGCCGGAGGATATGCCCACCAGTACGCCCTCGGAATGGCCTACCTCCCGGCCCAGGGCGAAAGCGTCCTCGTTGATGACGGGGACGATCTCGTCATAGATCTTGGTGTCCAGCACCTGGGGCACGAAGCCCGCGCCGATGCCCTGAATCTTGTGGGCTCCGGCCACGCCGGTGGACAGCACCGCCGAGCTTTTCGGCTCCACCGCCGCCACCCGGACGGCGGCGTTCCGGGACTTCAGATACTGCCCCACGCCGGTGATGGTGCCGCCGGTGCCGACGCCTGCCACGAACCAGTCCACCTGCCCGTCGGTATCCTGCCAGATCTCCGGCCCAGTGGTGTCAAAGTGGGCCTTGGGGTTGGCGGCGTTAACGAACTGGCCGGGGACGAAGCTGCCGGGGATCTCCCGGGCCAGCTCATCGGCCTTGGCAATGGCCCCCTTCATGCCCTTGGCCCCCTCGGTGAGCACCAGCTCCGCGCCATAGGCCTTCATCAGCTGGCGGCGCTCCACGCTCATGGTTTCCGGCATGACGATGATCACCCGATAGCCCCGGGCGGCGGCCACGGATGCCAGGCCGATGCCGGTGTTGCCGGAGGTGGGCTCGATGATGACGCTGTCCTCATGCAGCAGGCCCCTGGCCTCGGCGTCGTCGATCATGGCCCGGGCGATGCGATCCTTCACGGACCCGGCGGGGTTCAGATACTCCAGCTTGGCCAGGATACGGGCCTTCAGGCCGTATTTCTTCTCCAGATGGGTCAGCTCCAGCAGGGGGGTGCGGCCGATCAGCTGATCGGCGGAGGTATAGATATGAGACATGGTCCATTTCTCCTTTATATTGTAAGATGTTGGTTGTTTTTTCAGCGGACGGACATCTTACAACATCGGAAAACCACAGACGCTTCCATGGAAATGACCTCGGTTCCTAAAAACTACTACCAATACGGTGTGTTGGTAGTATATTCCCGTCACGCACAAGAATCAACCCCCTGACGAAAATTTTTCGTCAGGGGGCAACTTGTCAAAAAAGCCTCGCAGAGTTTGCCGCCCGCAGGCGGCAAATCAAGTGCAATCCATTTTTTGCCGGGGCGTGTACCTGGCAAAAAATACTTCTCAGTCTGCAAGTGTGGAATTTGTTCGCTTTCAGCGAACAAATTATGCGCGCGGCAGACTGCAAGCCTTTTGTCCAAAAAGGGCTTCGCCTTTTTTGGACAGTCTCAACCCCCCTGCGAAATTTTTCCGCAGAGGGGTTGACGCAAAGTTACAGGCTCTTTTCCAGGGCGTGGACCCAGTCGGCCTTCAGGTAATAAATCAGGAACACCACACAGCTGACGCTCCAGGTGATGGGATAGGCCCAGAAAATGGTGGCAATATCCGGCCAGACCTTCAGGGCCAGGGTGATATAGCTGACCCGCAGGATGCACCAGCAGCCCAGCATGGTGTACATAGGCACCTGGGCCCGGCCCGCGCCCCGCAGCACGGCGGACACGCCGTGGGCAAAGGCCAGGAAGCAGAAGAACAGCGCCTCAATGTGGGACTGCCGCACACCGATGGCCACCACGGCCGGGTCGTCGTTGAACAGCCGCATGGCATAGGGGGCCAGGAAAAACAGGGCCACGCCGATAAGCTCCGCCATGGCCATGGAGCACAGGATGCCGATCCGGGCACCCTGCTTGGCCCGGTCAAATTGCCCCGCTCCCAGGTTCTGGCCGATGAAGGTGGTCAGAGCCATGGCGAAGGCGGTGATGGGCAGGAACACGAAGCCCTCCACCTTGGAATACGAGCCGCAGCCCGCCATGGCGTCGGAGCCGAAGGTGTTGATGTTGGACTGCACCACCACGTTGGCGATGGCGATGATGGAGTTCTGCACGCCGGAGGGAACACCCTGGGAAGTGATTTTCTTCAGCAGGGGCAGATCAAAGCCGATGCGCTTGATCTCCAGCCGGTACGGCCCGTCGGACCGGGTCAGCTTGATGATGCACAGGACGGCGCTGACCACCTGGCTGATCACGGTGGCTACGGCGGCGCCTGCCACGCCCATATCCATGGCCCCCACAAACAGCAGGTCCAGGGCCACGTTGACCACCGACGAGATAACCAGATAGTACAGGGGGCTGCGGCTGTCGCCCACCGCCTGCAGAATGCCCATGCCTGCGTTATACAGGATGGTGGCCAGGCTTCCCAGGAAGTACAGCCGGAAATACAGGATGGACGTGGACAGAACATCCGCCGGTGTCCGCATCCAGGTGAGGATGGTGGGGGTGAAGAACACGCCCAGAAGGGTCAGCAGCACACCGCAGCACAGGGCAAAGGCGATGTCCGTGTGCACGGCGGAGCGGACCTTTTCATAGTTCCTGGCCCCGAAATACTGGGCGATGACGATGCCTGCCCCGATGAACAGGCCCATAAAAAAGCCTGTCATCATAAAAATGAGGTTGCCGCTGCTGGCCACAGCGGCCAGAGCCTGCTTGCCCACAAATTTGCCCACGATGACGCTGTCCACCGTGTTGTACAGCTGCTGGCAGAGATTGCCCAAAAAGACCGGCACTGCGAAGCTGACCATGCGCTTCCAGATGGAGCCGGTGGTCATATCGGTGCTGCGGTTGATGGCGGCCACGCCGCATCGCCTCCTTATGTAAAGAAATCGTCAGTTCCTTCATTATAGGGGGAAAATGCGGAAAGGTCAACCCTTCATCGCCAAAATAAGTGTTTTTGTCTTTGAATCGTGCACAAAAGCGAAAATACGGCAAACGGATTCGGTGAAACCCGGCAGAAAAAATAGTTCTCCGCGCAGCGTGGGACCGCTGCGCGGAGAAGCAAAGGGGGGATGAGAGAGTAAATCGTTGTCAGTCGGCCAGGATCCGCACCGCACCCACATAGGTGCTGCTGTAATAGCCATCGAAATAGCTGATCTTGACCCCGCCGTTGGAGGTGGCGTGGATGAAGGCCCCGCCGCCCAGATAGATGCCCACATGGGAGATGTCGCCGCCGCCATAGGAGAAGAACACCAGGTCCCCGGCCAGCCGCTCGGCGGTGGACACCCGGGTGAAGGCGTACAGCTGGTCGCTGGCCCCGTGGGACATGCGATAGCCGAAGTGGGCATAGACGTACATGGTGAAGCCGGAGCAGTCAAACCCGCTGGGGGAGGCCCCGCCCCACACATACCGGGTGCCCAGGAAGGACTTTGCATAGTCCACCAGGTCCTCCCGGGCGCTCTTCACGGCGGAGGTGCCGGCGTAGTCGCTGTACTGCACGGTCTGGCACCCGTCAGCCCGGACATAGCCGGTGGTGCCGCTGAAGGTGATCTGATACCAATTGCCGTCCTCGGTGACGTCGTTGAGCCGGGCCACCTTGCCCTGGCGCAGGGTCCGCAGGGAGGCAGCGCTGTCACTGGGTGCGGCGTACACGGTGATCTGACGGGCGGCCATGGCGCCGTCATAGGCATCCAGCAGGGCCTGGCGGGCGGCCTGGCGGCCGGTGCGGCGGGCGGCCTCGCGGTTGGCCTGGCGGGCGGCTTCCGCCTGCCGGGCTTCCTCCTCCTGCTGCAGCTGCACTGCCTGAACGGCCAGCTGGGACAGGTCCACCGTCTCCTCCTGCTCCAGCATCCCCAGGTCGATGGCGATGTTGGAATTGGCCTGGGCGGACTGGGACAGGCCGGCCTCCTCCAGCGCCTGCACGGCGGCGGAGTAGCTGGCGGCGGCCTCGGCCGCGTCCTGTATCTGATGGCTCTGATCTGCGCTGACGATCCAGATGCTGGACAGCGTCATGGACACGGCCAGGAACAGACAGGCGAAACGTCGGGATACCATGGGTAAGACTTCCTTTCCATAAGGGGATTTTCTAACGACAAGAGATACTATACCACAATGGTTTCAAAAAAGCTACAAAAAATTACAGATTGGTAACAAAAGTTTTCAAAATGGTAAAAAATTACTGCCGTGTCACGCATAACACGGCAGTAAGCTCGATATTCAGGATAAAATCCTCATTTCCGCAGGTCGGCGATGGCCTGGCCCGTGGCCAGGATGGACTCCCCGGCCCGGCGCACCCCGGCTCCGGCGGCCTTCATCAGCTCGTCTTTCACGTCCACCGCCAGGCGGCGGAAGATCTCGGAGATGATCTTTTTCTTCTCCTCGTCGGCCCCGGCATACTCCCGCAGCAGGGCCGCTCCGGCGGCCAGACCGCCGCTGCGCAGGTCCTCCAGGGTCTTGGTGCGGCCGCCCCGGCTGAGGATGTCGAAAAACGCCCGGGAGAACTGCTCCCGCTCCTGGGGGCTCATGGAGCCGATCCACTCCCGCAGCACTCCGTCGGACAGCTGGCCCAGCTGGGAGCGCTGGCCCAGGTGGACGAACCGGGGGCCTTCCACGCACCAGGACAGGGGCTCATGCTGCATAATGGACCGGGCGGTGCTGTCCACCACCTCATAGTCCTCGGCGTGCTCCAGCAGGACCCCCACGATGGAGGAGGCGGGGATATAGGTGAACAGCCGATCCGCCACCGCCTGATAGCTGGGGGTGTCCACCAGGTCCCGGCTGAAGCCCGGGCCATCGTTGTTATAGGCGGCGATGAGCCGCTGGCGCTGGAGCTTTTCGTCCAGGTGCACCGCCGCCCAGGCGGCCAGATTGCCGCCCTTGGAGTGTCCGCCGATGCGCAGGGGCCGCCGGGGGCAGGCCCGGGCCACGGCCCCGGCATACTCCGCGGCTTTCACCTGGGCAGGGACGGCGGAAAGGAAGCTCATGTTGAAGTCCTCCTGCCAGCCCACAATGGTCATGTCCGTGCCCCGGTAGGCGGCGTATACGCTGCCGTCCGGCAGCAGGAAGGACACGGCGGCAAACTGCATCTGCCGGTCCTCGTCGTGGAGGCTCTCAAAGGCGAACAGGGACACCTCCCGGAACCGGGGCGTTTCCGCCGCCTGGCGCATCAGGGGGATGTAGTCCAGGGTGGACAGGCCCAGCTGCTCGTCCTCCTCCGTCAGCAGGCGGCACACGTCTCCCATGGGCATGGCGTCCTGGGGATCGAAGCTGCGCAGCTGGGGGATGTTCTCCAGCTTGATGTAGGAAATGATGCACAGGAGCAGGTTGTCCACCTCGTTGAACCCGTCCTGGGCAAAGGTCAGGTCGCCCCGCCACCGGAGGTAGTCGGACACGGTGGCGCTGGCTTTCGTCTCGTCAGACATGGGGGATACCTCCTTATTTTGAATGTTATTGCAGGCTCTTGCACCGCTCGTCGGTGTTGTGGATCACCTGGGCCACGCTCTGGCCCAGGCCGGGATACCCGGCGGTCAGGGTGTCCGGGGTGATCTCCTGGACCTCCTCCGCCTGGCTCAGGGCCCGGCGGTACCGCACCTGGCTCATGGTCATGTCCGCCTGCACCAGGCCGCCGTCATAGTCTCCGGGGGACACGGCGAAGAAGTCCTCGTTGCCGCCGCCCCGGCGATACAGCTGCCGCAGCAGGCCGTACAGCGCCCCGCTGAGATAGTCCCCGGCGGCGGTGACAGCCTCCCGCCTGCCGGTTTTGCCCAACTGGTCAAACAGGACCCCTGCGGTGTTCACCACCAGCTTTTTTTGCAGGGTGGCCATGATGCTGCCCCGCAGGCTGCCCTTTTCGCCGGAGGAGTCGTACACGTCCCCGGCCTCGATGATGGACCCGTCCCGGCTCAGGGTCCGGCCCAGCAGATAGTCCGCCGACACGTGGTAATAGTCGCACGCCCGGGTCACGAAGGCCAGGCCCGGCTCCCGGATGCCGTTTTCATAGTGGCTCAGCAGGGCCTGGCTGATGCCCAGCTCCGCCGCCGCCTTCCGCTGGGAAACGCCCTTCTCCTGCCGCAGCAGGCTCAGCGTGCGGGAAAAATCAGTTGCCATTCTCTCTCACCTATCTTTTTCTATACAGTAAGTAGATTATACCGTGCTTTATACAAAAAGTAAATCCCCATTTTCCGCGGGAGCCATATTTGCCTCCCGCCCCTTTTCTCGGCAAATACCAGCGGATTTTCCGGAATTTACCGGGGATTAAATATGAAAAAGCTGTTAATTCCCGTGAAATCCCTTGACGGATGGGGGAAAACCATGTATCATATATTTTTGTAACGAATTTGTAACTTTTTGAGGCAACCTGACTATGAAACAAGACCTTATGCATAAAGACGTCAACGACGTCAACATCACGCCGGAGGAGCGGCGCAGCATCTGGCAGCTTTGGCGGCAGAATCTGAAGGACTGGGCCTGGTACATCCGGGAAAATCCCGACTGGCTGGACCTGGACATCCAGACCGCCGTGAAGCGCCACGTCATCGCCCCCCTGCGGGAGGGCTGGCATCGCCTGCGGAGCCTGGCCCACCAGAAGAAGCGCCGGGAGTTTCCAGAGTCCGAAAACCGCCTGGCCCAGCTGCTGCTGTTCGCCTGGGGCAGTATGCCCCGGATGGGCGCGGGCCTGCGGGAGCGGTTTGCCCTGCGCCGCAGGCACAGCATCCGCCGCAGCGGCAGCATCCGGGGCCTGCTGGAGCGGCTGCACCTGCACCCGGCCATCTTCCTGGGCACCTGCGTCACGGCGGCGGCGGTGATCGTGCTGCTGTCGGTATACACCATCGGCACCACCGTCCGCTATGACGGCATCAACCTGGGCACCGTTGGCTCCCGCCGGACGGTGGACCAGGCGGTGCAGCAGCTGGAGACCGTCACCCGCCAGACCTTAGAGGACCAGGACTACGCCATCGACACCGCCCTGCTGTCCACCCAGACCCATGTGGTCCCCCGCCGGGACCTGGAGAGCCGGGAGGAGTTCGCCGAGAACCTGACGGACCAGATCGGCGACGTCACCTATGGCTATACCCTGTATGTAGACGGCGAGGCCGTGGCCGCCACCACCTACGCCGGAGCCATCGATCAGCTGCTGGAGCAGATGAAGGCGGGCTATATCACCGAGAACACCGTGGACTGCAGCTTTGTGGAAAACGTGGAGATCAAGGAGGGCTATGTGGACAGCTCCCTGATCTCCAACCTGGGCTATATCGCCGAGAAGCTCAACGCCACCAAGGAGGGAGCCGTGGTATACACCGTGAAGCCCGGCGACGTGTGGTCCGCCATCGCCGAGGACAACGGCATGACCAACCAGCAGCTTCTGACCCTGAACCCCGGCTATGACATCGCCGTGCTCCACGCCGGGGACCAGCTGACCATCTCCAACGCCGTGCCCTATCTGACGGTGGTGGCCGTGGAGCGGCAGAACTACATCCGTGACCTGCCCTATACCATCACCTACCGGGACGACGCCAGCATGTACCAGGGCGACACCAAGGTGCTGTCCAAGGGCGTGTACGGCAAGGCGGACGTCACCGCCAACGTGACCATCATCAACGGCGAGGAGACCGCCCGGGAATATGTGGCCTCCGTGACCCTGTCCCAGCCTGTGGCCGAGGTCCAGGCCCGGGGCACCAAGGTCCGGCCCACCTGGTTCCCCACCGGCAGCTTCCGCTGGCCCTGCTACGGCGTCATCACCTCCTACTTCGGCCCCCGCCGGGCCAGCGTGGCCGGCGCCTCCACCTATCATGAGGCCCTGGACATCGCCAACAGCTATGGCACCGCCATTTACGCCGCCGACGGCGGCACCGTGACCCTGGCCGGGTGGTACGGCGGCCTGGGCTACTGCGTGAAGATCGACCACGGCAACGGCTTTGTCACCACCTATGGCCACAACAGCTCCCTGCTGGTGTCTGTGGGCCAGCATGTGTACAAGGGCCAGCAGATCGCCCGCATGGGCTCCACCGGCATCAGCAGCGGCCCCCACTGCCACTTCGCCGTGACCCGCAACGGCACCCTGGTGGACCCGCTGAACTACCTGCCGTAAAAAATCAAAGCTCCGGGATGAGGTTCTCATCCCGGAGCTTTTGCATGGCAATTATTCCTTGTCCTGGGAGTCCTCCGGCTGGGGGTCCTCCTGGGGCTTTTCCTCCGGCTTGTCCTCCGGCTGGCTGTCGAAGTCCGGCATGGGGATGGGCTCCGACACGATGTTGATGTGCTTGGCGGGGGCCTCGATCACGTCCGGGGTGGAGGGGCGGAACAGCTTCTGATCCTCCTCCCGGGTGGCGCCGTAGTTGTCCACGGTCTCCGGGTCCCGGCCCTCGATGATGGCCATCATCTCCTGGCCGGTGATGGTCTCCTTTTTCAGCAGGTACGCCGCGATTTTGTCCAGCAGCTCCCGGTTTTCGCTGAGGATCTGCTTGGCGTCCTGGTGGCACTGGCGGATGATGGCGATGGTGGCCCGGTCCGCCGCGGCATAGGTCTCCTGGGCGCAGGTCATGGAGTAGCCGCCGTCCAGATACTGACTCTGGACGGTGCCCAGGGCCATCATGTCGAACTCGTCGCACATACCGAACCGCGCCACCAGGTTCCGGGCCATCTCCGTGGCCCGCTCGATGTCGTTGGCGGCGCCGGAGGTCATGGTGTTGCACACGATCTCCTCCGAGGACCGGCCGGCAAGCAATGTGCGGATCTCCGCCAGAATGTCCTCCTTGGACATGAGGAACTTCTCCTCCTCCGGCAGGTGCAGGGTATAGCCCAGAGTTCCCTGGGTATGGGGCACGATGGTGATCTTGCTGACGGGCTGGGCATTCTTCTGCTTGGCCGCCACCAGGGCGTGGCCCACCTCGTGATAGGCGATGATGCGCTTTTCCTCCTGGGTGATGACGGTGCCCTTCTTCTCGGAGCCTGCGATAACGGTTTCAAAGGCCGCCAGCAGGTCGTTCTGGTTCACGGCCTTGCGGCCCTTTCGCACGGCCCGCAGGGCCGCCTCGTTCACCAGGTTGGCCAGGTCCGCGCCTACGCACCCGGCGGTGGCCTGAGCGATCTTGTCCAGATTCACGTCCTCCGCCAGGCGGATGTTCCGGGTGTGGACCTGCAGGGTGGCAAGTCTGCCTGCCAGGTTGGGCCGGTCCACGGTGATGCGCCGGTCGAAGCGGCCGGGACGCAGCAGGGCCTTGTCCAGCACCTCCGGCCGGTTGGTGGCCCCCAGCACGATGACGCCCTTGCTGGGGTCGAAGCCGTCCAGCTCCGCCAGCAGCTGGTTCAGGGTCTGCTCCCGCTCGTCGTTGCCGCCGAAGCGGCCGCCGTCACGGGATTTGCCGATGGTGTCGATCTCGTCGATGAAAATGATGCAGGGAGCCACCTTGGCGGCCTCCTTGAACAGGTCACGGACCCGGGACGCGCCCACGCCCACGAACATCTCCACAAAGTCCGAGCCGGAGATGGAGAAGAAGGGCACGTTGGCCTCGCCGGCCACGGCCTTGGCCAGCAGGGTCTTGCCGGTACCCGGGGAGCCCACCAGCAGCGCGCCCTTGGGGAGCTTCGCGCCGATGGCGGTGTATTTGCCGGGGTTGTGGAGGAAGTCGATGATCTCCTCCAGGGACTCCTTGGCCTCATCCTGACCGGCCACGTCCTTGAAGGTGACGCCGGTCTGCTTTTCCATATACACCTTGGCGTTGGACTTGCCCACGTTGCCGATGCCGCCGATGCCGCCGCCGTTTTTGGACACGATCCGCATCACCAGCACGATCAGCCCCATGGTCAGCAGCATAGGCAGAATGTACATCACCAGGATGTCCCCCAGGACGCTCCAGGAGCTCTTGACGGGGCTGGAATACTCCACGCCGTGCTCATCCAGCAGGGGAAGCAGTCGGGTGTCCGTCAGATAGGTGGTGTACAGGGTGATGGGGCTCTTCTCACTCTGGGTATAGGTCCGGGGCTGCTGATTCTTGTTGGACGACTCCTGGGTATAGGTATAGCCGTCCACCGGGGTGGCATACAGCACGCCGTCCTTCAGCTCGATCTTCTTGATCTGGTCCTCCTGCACCAGGTTCATCATCTGGCTGTAGGTGATCTCGAAGCTCTTGCCGCCGCTGGTCATGGCCAGAATGTAGTTGAACACCAGGGTCAGCACCAACGCCCAGCCGATCAGGGAGAGGACGCTGCGCAGATTCCGGTTGTTCTTCTTGTTTCCGCCGTTGTTTCCGCCGTTTCTGTTGTTTGAGTCCATCTTGGTCTCCTTCCGTCAAAAAAACTGCCCCCAGCCTGGCCGCTTCCGGGCAGATAGTAGTAGCATTCTTGCAGTATACCATAAAATAAATTCCGTCACAAGCGGAGAATGACGGCTTTTGTGTTAATTTTCTATGAATCCCCGGCAGGGGCATTTCCGATAAGCTGGCAGGCTCCCCGGACGATTTTCGCCCGGGGAGCCCGTTTATCGTATTCAGTCCTCCCGGCCTGCGTGGCGGCAGGAGGTCCGGAAGGTGGACCCCCATGCGTTCTTCATGGTCCAGGAGGGGGTACATACCCTGGGCAACTTCAAGCGGCACCTGAACCCCTGACGGAAAAAACCGTCCCGGTACAGAGCGGGACGGCCCGGAAAACCGGCGGTTTGTCCCGGGACAAAGGCGAGAAAAGGCGGGACGCCCAAGGCTGTGGAAATGCTTTGGGCGTCCCGCTGTTTTTTGAACCTATTCGCCTAAAATTTCGGCAAAAATTCCAATGCTGTCTGCTCCGGCGTCATAGACTTTTCCGCCGGACTGGGTCAGGGGCAGGGTCAGGGTCACGGTGCTGCCGCTGCTGTCCGTGAAGGTCAGCTCCATGGACATGGCGCCGGGGGTGGTGACGGAGGCGTCCGTGGGAACAAATTCCAGGCTCCGGGCGGCGTCGGTCATGGCCCGGACCTGGGCCGGGTCGGTGCAGGTAACGGTTTTTCCGGCGTAGGTAACGGTGACGGCGGTCACCGAATCGCCGGGCAGCGGCACAGCCGCCGGGGCGGCGCAGGCCGAAAGCGTCAGGCACAGCGCCAACAGAAGGGGCAAGAGCTTTTTCATGGTCCGTCTCCTTTCCGATATGCCACAATATTCCGATACTTATACAAAACCATTATACGCTTTTGGACGAATTTGTCAAATAAAAATGGACGTTTTTTTGCGAATCCGAACAGAGAACATGCCGGTGCCCGTATCCGCAGGGGCGGACGGCACTGTCCGTGGCGGAAATGTGGATTTGCCCAGAGGACTTATTCTGCCCGGCCGGCGTGGCGGCAGATGGCCTCAAAGGTCTGCTGGCTGATGTCGTGCTCCATCTTGCAGGCGTCGGCCTCGGCGGTTTCCGGGTCCACACCCAGATGGATCAGAAACTGCGTCAGGGTCTTGTGCCGGTCCAGCATGCTGGCGGCGATGGCCATGCCCGTGTCCGTCAGGGTGATGAGCCCCTCCTTGTCCATGGTGATATAGCCGCTCTCCCGCAGGCGCTTGGTGGCGTAGCTGACGCTGGGCTTTGTCACGCCCAGATACTCCGCAATGTCAATGGAGCGAATGTAGCCATGCTTCTCCTTCATCATCAGCATGGTTTCCAGGTAATCCTCCGAGGCTCTTAAGATCTGCATGGCAAACAGTACCAACCTTCCAGTAAGATTATATATAGGTTAACATATTTTAACCAAAATTGCAAGGAAGAAAAATTTTTCGCCAAAAGGGGTTGACAAGAAATGTTAGAGGTGTTAAACTATCCAGCGGTTAAGGGTGCTTAACCTTTTTCTTGGCAAAGAGGTTAAGGCAGATTAACCATTCATTTTTCACGATCGGTTAGCGACCCCTAACCGCTATCACAGGGAGGGAAGCAGCTATGATGCCGCTGACATTAGCCAACATGGGCGAAGAAAATCTCATCCACCGGGTGGGCGGCAGCCCCGAGGTGAAAAAGCATCTGGAGGACCTGGGCTTTGTGGCCGGGGGCACCGTCACAGTGGTGGCGGCCCTGGGCGGAAACGTCATCGTCAAGGTCAAGGAGGCCCGCATCGCCATCAGCGAGGAAATGGCCCGAAAGATCATGATCTGAGAAACTAAAATACATAAAAGGAGAGAATCCACATGAAAACACTGCGCGACGTGAAAATCGGCGAGACGGTCCAGGTGGTGAAGCTCCACGGGGAGGGCCCCGTGAAGCGCCGCATCATGGACATGGGCATCACCCGGGGCACCCAGGTGTTTGTCCGGAAGGTGGCCCCTCTGGGCGACCCCATGGAAGTCACCGTCCGGGGCTATGAGCTGAGCCTGCGGAAGGCCGACACCGAAATGATCGAAGTGGAATAAGTTCCCGGAAAGGAGATACGAGAATCATATGGATAAGCAGATCAAAATTGCCCTGGCGGGCAACCCGAACTGCGGCAAAACCACCCTGTTCAACGCCCTCACCGGCTCCAACCAGTTCGTGGGCAACTGGCCCGGCGTCACCGTGGAGAAGAAGGAGGGCAAGCTGAAGAAGCACGATGACGTGGTCATCATGGACCTGCCCGGCATCTACTCCCTGTCCCCCTACACCCTGGAGGAGGTGGTGGCCCGGAATTACCTGATCGGCGAGCGCCCCGACGCCATCCTGAACATCATCGACGGCACCAACCTGGAGCGCAACCTGTACCTGACCACCCAGCTGACGGAGCTGGGCATTCCCGTGGTCATCGCCGTGAACATGATGGACGTGGTCCGCAAGAACGGCGACCAGATCAACGTCAAGGAGCTGTCCCGCCAGCTGGGCTGCGAGATCGTGGAGATCTCCGCTCTGAAGGGCGACGGCGTGATGGACGCCGCCGAGGCCGCCGTGAAGGCCGCCAAGGGCCAGACCAAGACCATCCCCATGCACACCTTCTCCGGCCCCGTGGAGCACGCCATTGCCCACATTGAGGAGGCCGCCGTCCACACCCTGCCCGAGGAGCAGCAGCGCTGGTATGCCATCAAGATCTTCGAGCGGGACGACAAGGTGCTGCAGAAGCTCAGCATCCCCGCCGACGTGATGCAGCACATTGAGCAGGACATCCAGGCCGCCGAAAAGGAGCTGGACGACGACGCCGAGAGCATCATCACCAACGAGCGCTATGTTTACATCGCCGAGATCATCAAGAGCTGCTACAAGCAGAAGCGCAAAGGCCAGCTGTCCACCTCCGACAAGATCGACAAGGTGGTCACCAACCGCTGGCTGGGCCTGCCCATCTTCGCCGTGGTGATGTTCCTGGTTTACTGGATCGCCATGGTAGCCGTGGGCGCTCCCGCCACCGACTGGGCCAACGACGGCGTGTTCGGAGACGGCTGGCACCTGCTGGGCATTGGCAGCAAGGAGTATAACGCCGTCAACGACGATTACACCGCCGCCATCCAGGCTGTGGACGCCTTCCTGGGCACGGAGATCGACCCCGAGGCCGAGGACTTTGACGCCCAGGCCCTGCTGGCCCAAATGCAGAGCTTCCAGCCCAGCTCCTCCACCGCCACCGTGGACGTGGAGGACGAGGAGACCCTGGCCATCAACACCATGACCGCCTACTATGACGCCCTGCCCAAGGGCGCGGACAAGATGGACGACGTGGTGCAGATGACCTTTGTGGACGCCGTGAAGTATCTCACTGAAAACGGCTTTGACGCCCCCGACCCCGCCGACTACGGCGTGTGGGTCCCCGGTATCCCCGTGCTGGTCAGCAATGGTCTGGAGTCCGCCGGCGCCGCCGACTGGCTCAGCGGCCTGATCAATGACGGTATCGTGGCCGGTGTGGGCGCGGTGCTGGGCTTCGTGCCCCAGATGCTGGTTCTGTTCCTGATGCTGGCCTTCCTGGAGGCCTGCGGCTACATGGCCCGTATCGCCTTCGTGCTGGACCGCGTGTTCCGCAAGTTCGGCCTGTCCGGCAAGTCCTTCATCCCCATGCTCATCGGCGTGGGCTGCGGCGTGCCCGGTATCATGGCTTCCCGTACCATCGAAAATGAACGCGACCGCCGGATGACCGTTATGACCACCACCTTCATCCCCTGCGGCGCCAAGGTCCCCTTCATCGCCATGATCGCAGGCGCCATCTTCGGCGGCAGCGCATGGGTCTCCACCTCCGCTTACTTCATCGGCATGGCCGCCATCATCGTCTCCGGCATCATGCTGAAAAAGACCAAGATGTTCGCCGGTGATCCCGCTCCCTTCGTGATGGAGCTGCCCGCCTATCACTGGCCCACCCTGGGCAACGTGCTGCGCAGCATGTGGGAGCGCGGCTGGAGCTTTATCAAGAAGGCCGGCACCATCATCCTGCTTTCCACCATCTTCGTGTGGTTCACCACCTACTTCGGCTGGGTGGATGGCACCTTCCGTATGCTGGACGAGAGCGAGATCCAGAGCTCCATCCTGGCTGCCATCGGCGGCGTCATCGCCTGGATCTTCAAGCCCCTGGGCTGGGGCAACTGGCAGGCTGCCGTGGCCTCCATCACCGGCCTTGTGGCCAAGGAGAACATCGTGGGCACCCTGGGCATCCTCTATGGCGGCGGCGACGGCACCGTGTATCAGAACATCGGCGCGGCCTTCACCGGCATCAGCGGCTTCAGCTTCCTGGTGTTCAACCTGCTGTGCGCTCCCTGCTTCGCCGCCATCGGCGCCATCAAGCGGGAGATGAACAACCGCAAGTGGACCTGGTTCGCCATCGGCTATCAGTGCGGCTTTGCCTATCTCATCAGCCTGATGATCAACCAGTTCGGCGGCCTGTTCACCGGCAGCGTCAATGTCATCGGCCTGATCTTCGCCCTGGCGGCCCTGGCCCTGATGGTCTATATGCTGGTGCGCCCCTATAAGGAGGCCACCAAGCTCAACGCCACCGTCTGATCTGTTCCAACCCATCTTACGACATTTTCCGAAAAGGAGTGAAATTCCATGCTGCATTGGATCAGCGCCAATCTCTCCACCATTCTCATCACCCTGGTCCTTATTGCCATTGTAGTCCTTATCATCCGCAGTCTGATCCGCCAGAAAAAGCAGGGAAAGTCCTCCTGCGGCGCAGGGTGCGCCCACTGCGCCATGCATGGCCAGTGCCACCGCAGCCAGCCGTGACCTGATCCCCGGGGGAGACGTGGGCAGCTCCGCGTCTCCCCCGCCCTTTCACCCAGGAGGTTAGATATGTCTAATTGCCCACAGGCCATGACCCCGGCCTCCATCCGATATCTGCTGGTGCTGGACGATCTGTGCCGGGAGGGCAGGGGCGTCCGCTCGGTGGAGATCGCCGCCCGGATGAACGTGTCCAAGCCCAGCGCCCACTCCATGCTCCAGAATCTCTATCAGGCGGGCCTGGTGGAAAAGGAGCGCTATGGCACGGTGTTCCTGACGCCGGAGGGCCGCCGGGCCGCCGCGGAATACGCCGCGTGCTTCGGCCCCCTGTGCCGCCGGATGCAGCAGGCCCTGGGCCTGGAGGAGGACGCCTGTCAGACGGCGGTCTGCGCCATCCTGGCCCAGTCCCAGGACCGGCTGCCCCAGCTCCGGGACCGCCTGCTGTCGGCGGAGCAATAGCCCCGCAGGAAAAACAACCCATTTCCTCAAGGAGGTATAACGCTATGATCGAAACCATTGTCCAGGTGGACGGCATGATGTGCGGCATGTGCGAAAGCCACATCAACGACGCCGTCCGCAGCCATTTCCAGGTGAAGAAGGTGTCCTCCTCCCACACCAAGGGCCAGACGGTGATCCAGTCCCAGGAGCCCCTGGACCGGGAGCAGCTGGTCCGGGTCATCAACGACACCGGCTATCAGGCCGGGGAGGTGGTGTCCCGTCCTCTGGAAAAGCGGGGCCTGTTGGGCCGCCTGAAAAAGTGACCATGGAATCTGCGTGTCTGCATGAACCCTTGCCGCTGCCGGAGCACACCGTCCGCCGGGAAACCCCGGACGGGGGCCAGGCGGCGGTGACCCTTTATCCGGTGTTTCCCGGCATCGACATCCACTATCACGACGTCCACGCCGCCTCCTGTCCCTTGGAGCCCGCCGCCCCGGGGGTGCTAGAGATCAGCCACTGCCGGGAGGGGCGCATGGAGTACCGCCTGGGGAGCCGGTATTTCTATCTGGCCCCGGGGGACCTGTCCGTGGCCCGGCAGGACGTGCTGCCCACCCTGGCCGCCTTTCCCACCGGCCATTACCACGGCATCACCGTTACCGTGGACCCGGGGCTGGCGCCCCGGTGCCTGTCCTGCTTTTTAGAGGACGTGGAGGTGCAGCCCGCCGCCCTGGCGGAAAAATTCTGCGCCGCCGGGGGGTATTTTGCCGCCCGGTCCTCCCGGCGGGTGGAGCACGTGTTTTCGGAGCTGTATCAGGTGCCGGAGGACCTGCGCCGGGGGTATCTGAAGGTGAAGATCCTGGAGCTGCTGCTGTTCCTCAGCGCTCTGGAGGTGCCCGCCCAGCCCCAGGCGGCTGCGCCGGGCCTTTCCCGGGGACAGGTGTCCCTGGCCAGAAAGACGGCGGACTATCTGCTGGCCAACACCGAAAGCAAGGTGACGGTGCAGGAGCTGTCCCGGCATTTCGGGGCCTCCGCCGCCCAGATCCAGGCCAGCTTCCGGGGTGTCTACGGCCGCAGTCCCGCCGCCTGGCTGCGTCTGCAGAAGATGCACGGCGCGGCGGAGCTGCTGCGGTCCACGGACCGGACGGTGCTGGACATCGCCGGACAGTTCGGCTATGACAACGCCAGCAAATTCGCCCGGGCCTTCCGGGACGTCATCGGCGTGTCCCCCAACGAATACCGCAGCGGCGTGGACCAGGATTCCTGCGCGCCATAAATCAAAACCTCCGGCATTGCCGGAGGTTTTGATTTTATCGGCACAGATAGGAGAACCAGCCCTCGCTGCTGCGGGCCTCGGCAATGGTCCAGCCGTTATCCCGCAGGCGCTGGGCCACCTCCTCCGCCCGGTCGTCGATGATGCCGGAGCACAGGAAGATGCCCCCCTCCTTCACCAGGGGCCGCACCGTGGAGGCCAGGGCCTTGATGACGTCGGCCACGATGTTGGCCACCACCACGTCATAGGGGCCGCCCAGCTCCTGCCGCAGGGCCTGGTCCGTTACCACATCGCCCCAGCGGACGGTGTAGCGGTCCCGGCCCACGCCGTTGAGGGCGGCGTTTTCATAGGCCACGTCCATGCACTTTTCGTCGATGTCGCAGGCCACGGCGTGGTCCGCCCCCAGCAGCAGGGCGGCAATGGACAGAATGCCGCTGCCGCAGCCCAGGTCCAGCACCGTCTGGCCGCCGGTGATATGCTTTTCCAGGGCCGTCAGGCACAGGCGGGTGGTGGCGTGGCTGCCGGTGCCGAAGGTGAGGCCCGGATTCAGCCGCAGGGCCACCCGGTCCTCCGGCACGCCGGTGCTCTCCCACTCCGGGATGACGATCAGCCGGTCGCCGATCTCCATGGGCTTGTAAAACTGCTTCCAGTTGTTCTCCCAGTCGGCGTCCTCCATGTTCTCCATGGTCAGCAGCAGCCGGCCGTATTCGGGGTGCTCCTGCTTCACCCGGGACAGGGCCATGCGGACCTGAGCCAGGGTGTTGTACCCGTCGGGACTGTCCTCCAGATAGAAGGTGATGCGGCACAGGCCCTTTTTCTCCTGCATCAGATGGTCGTCCACATAGTCCCAATAGGCGTGGTTGTGCTCCAGAAAGTCCTGGAAATCCCCCTCGTCGTCAATGACCAGGCCGGTGATGCCCAGGTCCTCCAGCAGTGCGCTGACGGGCTCCAGCCCGGCGGGGGCGGCGTCGATCTTCAGCTCCAGCCACTTCATGCTCAGCGCTCCGTTCCCACAAAGAACAGGCCCATGGTGTTGGGGCCGGTATGGCTGCCGATGACAGGGCCGATGTAGTTGATATACACCTCTTTGACGCCGTAGCGCTGCTTGAGCTGGGCGGCCACGGCCTCCGCCTCCGCCTGGCAGTCCGCCTGGCAGATGAACATCACCTGATCCTGCAGGTTGATGCCCAGACGGCCCACGGTGTCGATGAGGGTGTTCAGACTGCTCTTGCGGCCCCGGGCCTTGCCCACCACCGTCAGCTTGCCCTCATCGGAGGTGTGCATGATGGGCTTGATGGACAGCATGGTGCCCACCAGCGCCGTGGCGGCGGACACGCGACCGCCCTTTTTCAGATAGTTCAGGTCGTCCACCGTGAACCAGTGGCAGACGTGGAGCTTGTTTTCCTCCACCCAGTCCCCCAGCTGGTCCAGGGTCAGGTTCTCCTCCAGCTTCTTGTGGGCGGTCAGGTACATCAGCAGGCCCTGGCCCAGGGAGGCGCTCAGGGAGTCGATGACCCGGATGCGGCCCTCGGGGTGCTTGGCCAGAACGGTCTCCGCCGCGATGCAGGCGGACTGGTAGGTGGTGGACAGGGCCGAGGAGAAGCTGATGCACAGGATATCCTTCCCCTGCTCCAGAATGGCGGACATGGCGTCCTCAAACTGGCCCACGTTGACGGCGGAGGTGGTGGCCATTTTGCCCGCCCGGATCCGCCGGTAAAACTCCTCGTTGCTGATGGCCGCGCCATCCAGGGTGTTGGGATAGTCCTGCCCGTCCATGTGCATGGTCAGGGGCAGCACCTCCAGCTGCAGGTCCTTTGCCATCTGGTCCGGCAGGTCGCAGCAGCTGTCGGTCATGAGAACATATTCGCGCATGGGAAAAACCTCCTTGGAAGGTATAGTTTTCGCGTTTTCTCGACATCTAATATACCATATTAGAACTCGCAAGGAAAGATGATTTTTAAAGTTTACAATTTGTTCATAATTAACAAGGTGAAAAAAACGCAGGACCCGGCAGCCCTGCGGTGTTTTTTGCGGTCCGCCGCCCGGCAGCGGCGGACCATTTGTAAGAGAGAAAAACTTGGAGGGTATATGCGGAATGGAAAAGGATGGAAAAGCGAATTTGCGTTACAGCAGCTTGCACAGCAGGTCCAGCTCCACGAAAGCCAGAACCGGCATCAGAAACGCCAGCACCACCGTCAGGCCATAGAAGTGGCCGGTGGCCGTGCTCACCAGCGTGAGTGCCATCAATACAGAAGCAACAACGGCTGCAACTACCATACCGGTGCGATTCGTCTTAGTCATTTGAGAACACTCCTTTCTGCTGTTCCCGCGCCGCGTCCGGTGCGGTTCCCCTTCGGGCGAGTGATAAGATAACACGGAAAAAGGGATTTGTAAAATCGGTTCTTTTCCCTTATAATATAGGTCGCAATCTATAATTCCAGGAGGGCTCCGACATGACGGATATGGAGATCGAAACCTTTCTGACGGTGCTGCGCAGCGGGTCCATGACCGCCGCCGCCCAGGCGCTTTATATCACCCAGCCCACCCTTTCCGCCCGGCTCCAGACCCTGGAGGACGAGGTGGGGACGCCGCTGTTTGTCCGGGGCAAGGGCCTGCGGCGGCTGGAGCTGACGGAGGCGGGAACCCGGTTTCTGCCCCTGGCCCAGCGGTGGCAGCGGCTGATGGCCGAGATGCACGGCATTGCCGCCGCCGAGGCCCGGACCCACTTTCGCATCGGCGCTGCCTACACCGCCAACCAATATGTGCTGCCGCCGGTATACAAGCGGTTTCTGGAGCGGGACCTGCCGGTGGCTCTGCGGGTGGAGACCCTGTCCAGCCAGCAGGCCCAGGAGGCCGTTACCCGCCGGGAGCTGGACATGGCCATTGTGGAGGACGACGTGGGCTTCAACCCGGAGCTGCAGGTGACGCCCCTGTTCCGGGAGTCGTTCTATATGATCTGCTCCGAGGGCAGCGACTATCCGGAGCTGGTGAACCCCCACGACCTGGATATGTCCCAGGAGATCAACGTGTCCCAGCGGCGGGAGGTGCAGGTGTGGAACGACTATTGGTTCGGGTCCGATGCCCGGCCCCTGCTGAACACCGACACCATGCAGCTGGCGGATGCGTGGCCCCCTACCAGCCGGGTGTGGGCGGCGGCCCCGGCCATTGCCGCTGAGCATATGCGCCGGGCGGGCCGGGCCAAGATCTGCCGCTTCACCGCCCCGCCGCCGGACCGTATCAGCTATCTCATCGCCCCCCGGGCGGTGGAGCTGCCCCGGGAGGCGGCCCTGTTTCTGGAGGACCTGCGCTGGGAGCTGCAGCAGCACCCGGACGTGACCATCTATTTCTGACCGCACTCAGCTTGTCAAAAAATCTTTTTTGACAAGCTGGAAAATGTGGAAAATTGGTAGCCAGGTGGGAAAGAGTATGCTATAATTCATATATTATGTATCTGCCAGAATCGAGGCTTTCGCATATGAACCGGCAATATCCCTGTCTGGAAATCAGCCGCAGCCGCCTGCGGCACAATATGGAGGAGGCCATCTCCCGCTGCACCGCCCGGGGCATCCAGGTGTGCGGCGTCATCAAGGGGTGCAGCGGCCTGCCGGAGGTGGGCCGTATGTTCCGGGACTGCGGGGCCACCCAGCTGGCCAGCAGCCGCCTGGAGCAGATCGTCCGCTGCCGCCGGGCCGGGGTGCCGGGGCCGTATATGCTGCTGCGGATCCCCATGGAAAGCGAGCTGGAGGACGTGGCCCGGTGGTGCGACTATTCTCTGGAAAGCGAGCGGGCCACGCTGGACGCCCTGGAGGAGGCCTGCGCCCGGCAGGGAGCTGTCCATAAGGCCGTGATCATGGCGGACCTGGGGGACCTGCGGGAGGGCTTCTGGGACCAGGACGAGATGGTGCGGGTGTGCGTCCATGTGGAGCGGGACCTGCCCCATGTGGAGCTGGCAGGCGTAGGCGTGAACCTGGGGTGCTACGGCTCCATCCAGCCCACGCCGGAGAATCTGGGCCAGCTGGTACATATCGCCCGGCGGGTGGAGGACACCATCGGCCGGAAGCTGGAGATCGTGTCCGGCGGAGCCACCAGCTCCTTCACCCTGGTCCACTGGGGCACCATGCCGGAGGGCATCAACCACCTGCGCATCGGCGAGGGCATCTTAGTGGCCAAGGATTTACAGGTGGACTGGGGCATTCACGACATGGACTATCTGCGGATGGACTGCATGACCCTGCGGGCCCAGATCGTGGAGGTGAAGAACAAGCCCACACACCCGGTGGGACCCATTATGGTGGACTGCTTCTGCAACCGGCCCACCTATGAGGACCGGGGCATCCGCCGCCGGGCCATTGCCGGCATCGGCCGGGCCGACGTGGGGGATATCATGATGCTGCATCCCCGGACGCCGGGTATGACGGTGGTGGGCGGCTCGTCGGACCACTGCATCCTGGACGTGGAGGACTGCGACCCCTGCCCGCAGGTGGGAGATATCGTGGATTTCGACGTAATCTACCTGACCATGCTGTATGCCAGCGCCCGGGAGGACGTGACCGTGAAATTTGTGGACTAATTTATAATAGGAGGATAGATTTTTGGATAACGAAGGATTGATGATTTTCATTTTCCAGGCCATCATTGCGCTGTTTGCGTTTTTCGTGGTGGCCCCCTGCGTGCTCAATGCCGTCAGCCTGTTCACGGTGCAGAAGCGCTTCGCTAAGACCATGATCGACCTGGGCGTGGTGCAGGCGGACGTGGTGCACAAGCTCCACCCCAAAAAGGAGATCGCCGGGGTCATTATCTCTCTGGTGGTGGTGGCGGCCTTTGGCTACGGCGTGTGGCGGCAGGCCCCCATCAGCTATCTGTCCGGTGGCCTGCCCCTGGTGGTGGGCTTCCTGAAATACCGCCAGATCGTCCAGTTCAACAGCCTGACGGTGAAGCGGTTCCAGAACACCTATCAGGGCCAGATGGACGTGAAGAAGTACAACGACTATGTGAACAAGACCTTCTGAGTGCCAAAAGAGGACGGGGCAGCGCCCCGTCCTCTTTTCCTCGAAAAACCCCCGGTTTGTTCACAAAATCCTGTTGATTTTCGTGGGACGGCGTGGTATCATATCCCAAAATTCCGGGGATTCGGACCCGGCTGACGCAGGAGGACGGCATATGAAAGAAGTAAAGCCCCCGAAAAAACCGTTGATCTATTATTACGGCGTCGCCCTGGTGGTGCTGCTGCTGATCAACTTTCTGCTGGTGCCCCTGGTGGCCCGGCACGCGGTGCAGGAGGTGGACTACGGCACCTTCATGACCATGACCGAAAACAAGGAGATCGGCCAGGTGGAGGTGGAGGACAACCAGATCATCTTCACCAACAAGGACGGCAGCAAGGTCTATAAAACCGGGCCCATGAACGACCCGGACCTGACCCAGCGGCTGTATGACGCCGGAGCGGAGTTCACCCGGGACATCGTGGAGGAGACATCGCCCCTGCTGAGCTTTGTGCTGACGTGGATCCTGCCCATCATCATCTTCATCGCCATCGGCCAGCTGGTGACCAAGAAGCTGACGGACCGGGCCGGAGGCCCCGGCTCCATGATGTTCGGCGCGGGAAAATCCAACGCCAAGATCTATGTGCAGTCCACCCAGGGCATCCACTTTGCCGACGTGGCCGGCGAGGATGAGGCCAAGGAGAACCTGCAGGAGATCGTCAACTATCTCCATGACCCCGGCAAGTATCAGGAGATCGGCGCATCCATGCCCAAGGGCATCCTGCTGGTGGGGCCTCCGGGAACCGGCAAGACCATGCTGGCCAAGGCCGTGGCAGGCGAGTCCCAGGTGCCCTTCTTCTCCATCTCCGGCTCGGAGTTTGTGGAGATGTTCGTGGGCATGGGCGCGTCCAAGGTCCGGGACCTGTTCAGCCAGGCCAAGGAAAAGGCCCCCTGCATCGTGTTCATCGACGAGATCGACGCCATCGGCCAGAAGCGCAGCGGCGGCCAGTACGGCGGCAACGATGAGCGGGAGCAGACCCTGAACCAGCTGCTGACGGAGATGGACGGCTTCGACGATAACTCCGGCGTGATCATCCTGGCGGCCACTAACCGGCCGGAGTCCCTGGACCCGGCCCTGACCCGTCCCGGCCGGTTTGACCGCCGGGTGCCGGTGGAGCTGCCGGACCTGAAGGGCCGGGAGGAGATTCTGAAGGTCCACGCCCGGAAGATCAAGCTGGCGGAGAACGTGGACTTTTCCACCGTGGCCCGGATGGCCTCCGGCGCATCCGGCGCGGAACTGGCCAACATCGTCAACGAGGCCGCCCTGCGAGCGGTGCGGGACGGCCGGAAGCTGGTGACCCAGGCGGACCTGGAGGAGAGCATCGAAACCGTTATCGCCGGGTATCAGAAGAAGAACGCCATTCTCACCGACCGGGAGAAGTGGATCGTGTCCTATCACGAGATCGGCCACGCCCTGGTGGCGGCACGCCAGACCCACTCCGCCCCGGTGCAGAAGATCACCATCATTCCCCGGACCTCCGGCGCCCTGGGCTATACCATGCAGGTGGAGGAGGGCAACCACTATCTGATGAGCCGGGAGGAGATCGAAAACAAGATCGCCACCTTCACCGGCGGCCGGGCCGCCGAGGAAGTGGTGTTCGGCTCCGTCACCACCGGCGCTTCCAACGACATTGAGCAGGCCACCAAGCTGGCCCGGGCCATGCTGACCCGGTACGGCATGAGCGACGAATTCGGCATGGTGGCCCTGGAAACCGTCACCAACCAGTATCTGGGCGGCGACGCCTCCCTGGCCTGCTCGCCGGAGACCCAGACCAAAATCGACCGGCTGGTGGTGGAGCTGGTGGAGCGGCAGCACCAGAAGGCATTGCAGATCCTGCGGGACGACCGGCAGAAGCTGGATGAGCTGGCCAGGTTCCTGCACGAAAAGGAGACCATCACCGGCGAGGAGTTCATGAGCATCCTCAACGCATAACAAGGCATACGAAAAGAACGCCTCCTGCCGGGGGCGTTCTTTTTTTGTCCCCGGGCGCATACGGTGAAGAAAAAACGGGGAGGGGTTTGCCATGAAAAAGCTGCTGGGGACACTGCCGGTGCTGGTGCTGCTGCTGACGCTGTGTCCGGCCTGGGGGGTGGAGCTGCCGGTGCAGGCGGAGGCGGCGCTGCTGATGGAGAAGGAGACGGGACAGGTGCTCTACGCCAAAAACGAGCACCAGGCCCTGGAACCGGCCAGCGTCACCAAGGTCATGACCCTGCTGCTGGTGATGGAGGCCATCGACCGGGGGACCCTGGCCTATGACGACGTGGTCACCGTCAGCGACTATGCCGCCTCCATGGGCGGCAGCCAGATTTTTCTGTCCCCCGGGGAGCAGATCACCGTGGAGGACCTGCTGAAGGGGGTGTGCGTGTCCAGCGGCAACGACGCCGCCGTGGCCCTGGCGGAAAAAACGGCGGGGGTCACGGAGCTGTTTGTGGAGCAGATGAACAACCGGGCCCGGGAGCTGGGAATGCAGGACACCCATTTCGTCAACTGCACGGGCCTTCCGGCGGAGGGCCACGTCACCAGCGCCTGGGACATTGCGGTGATGTCCCGGGAGCTGATCCGCCGTCACCCGGACATCCGGCGCTTTACCACCATCTGGATGGACACCCTTCGGGACGGACAGTTCCAGCTGTCCAACACCAACAAGCTCATCCGCTTTTATGAGGGGGCCACGGGGCTGAAAACCGGGTCCACGGACTCCGCCAGATACTGCATTTCCGCCACGGCGGAGCGGGAGGGCATGGAGCTGATCGCCGTGGTGCTGAAATCCCCCACCGGCCAGCAGCGGTTCGAGGACGCCAAGACCCTGCTCAACTATGGGTTCTCCACCTATGGCCTGATCCATGCCGTCCCGGAGGAGCCGCTGCCGCCGGTGCCGGTGACCTTGGGGACCCGGGATGCGGTGCAGCCCATGGTGGACCCGGCGGAGGGCCTGCTGCTGGCGGAAAAGGCCCGGCTCCAGGGGCTGGAACAGACGGTGACCCTGCCGGAATCCGCAGCGGCCCCGGTGCGTCAGGGGGACGCGCTGGGGACCCTGACCGTCACCCAGAACGGCGAAACGCTGCTGGAGGTACCCATCCGGGCGGCGGAAACCGTGGAAAAGCTCACCTTCGGGGAGATGTTCCTGCGCCTGGCCCGGACCATGTGCTTCTGCGGGTGATCCTTGGCGGAAACTGAACAGGAATGCTATTGCGGCACAGAGGAAACAACGATACAATAAAATATAAACTCAGGATAAACTCAGGAGGATAATCATAATGCAAAATATTCTTCGATATCTGACCCCGGAGATCCTGGCCTGGGAGAGCGGCAATATCCAGGAGGTCCGGCCCCTGGGCAGCGTTCTGTGCCTGCCGGACGGGCGGGAGTGGTACGCCTTCGGCTTTACCCGGGATGCGTATTACGGCAGTCTCAGCCTGCTGATGGCGTCCTCCCGGAGGGAGTGCGGAGAATGGGCGCGGGCCAACAGTCCGGCGGCTATCCGCTTCGGCGCGCAGCGGTATCTTATTGATACGACCGCCTATAGGATGTTCAGCGGCAACGACGATCAGCTGTTCCGGCTGCCGCTGCTGCTGCGGGACCGTCCGCCCATGCCGGACTGGCTGAGAAGCACGCCGCTGCCCCGGCTCCTGATGGTGGACGCCCGGGTGGACCGGGCCCCGGAGCACATCCCCGGCGGTCCGGCGGAGCTGCTGCTGCGGGATGGGCGCGGCTGGGACCTGACCGCGCCCCGGGCAGAGCTGCGGACCATGTGATCGGATAGGATTTTCACCGTTTCGACGGGAATCCCCTTGTATTTTCCGGGAAAACGCGGTAAGATACGGTGTGATGAAAAATCCGATTTACACAGGAGGTAATCCCTATGATCCAGGTGGACCTGACCCATATGCGGCGATTTATCGCCCTGCCCTATGAGGCGGCGCTGGCGCCCCGCCTGCGCATCGCCCACAACCACTTGCAGAAGAGCGATGGAGCCGGAGGCGACTTCACCGGCTGGGTGCGCCTGCCCCAGGAGTATGACCGGCAGGAGTTCGACCGCATCCAGGCGGCGGCCCGGCGCATTCAGAGCGATTCCCGGGCCCTGGTGGTCATCGGCATCGGCGGCTCCTATCTGGGGGCAAGGGGCGTCATCGAGTGCCTGTGCTCCCCCAACTATAATCTCAGGCGCAAGGACACCCCCAACATCTATTTTGTGGGCAACGGCCTGTCCGACCGGCAGCTGCGGGAGACCATGGAGCTGCTGGAGGGGGAGGACTTCTCCGTGAACGTCATCTCCAAGTCCGGCACCACCACGGAGCCTGCCGTGGCCTTCCGGTTCTTCCGGGAGCTGCTGGAGAAGAAATACGGCCCCGACGGCGCGGCCCGGCGCATTTACGCCACCACCGACCGGCAGAAGGGAGCCCTGAAGTCCCTGGCCGATCAGGCCGGGTATGAGACCTTCGTGGTGCCTGACGACATCGGCGGGCGCTACAGCGTCCTCACCGCCGTGGGCCTGCTGCCCATCGCCGTGGCGGGCATCGACATCCGGGCCCTGATGCAGGGGGCCGCCCGGATGCAGGAGGTCTGCACCGCCGGAGATATGGAGCAGAATCCCGCCTGGCAGTATGCCGGGGCCCGGTACCAGCTCTACCGCGCCGGGAAGAAGATCGAGATCCTGGCCTCCTATGAGCCGTCCTTCCGGTTCATGTCCGAGTGGTGGAAGCAGCTGTACGGCGAGTCCGAGGGCAAGGAGAACAAGGGCCTGTTCCCGGCCAGCGTGGAGTTCACGGCGGACCTGCACTCCATGGGCCAGTATATCCAGCAGGGGGAGCGCCATCTGCTGGAGACAGTGGTGCGCTTCGACCCGGAGGAGCAGGAGAGCACGGTGCCCTTTGACGCCGCCGACGGCGACGGGCTGAACTTCCTGGCGGGCAGGACCATGGACTTTATCCGCACCCAGGCCATGGACGGCACCCTGCTGGCCCACGAGGAGGGCGGCGTGCCCAACATCATCCTGCGCTGCGGGGCTCTGAACGCGGACACCCTGGGGCAGCTGATCTATTTCTTTGAATATGCCTGCGGCCTGTCGGGCTATCTGCTGGACGTGAACCCCTTCGATCAGCCGGGGGTGGAGGCGTATAAGAAGAATATGTTCGCCCTGCTGGGCAAGCCCGGCTATGAGGACATGGGCCAGGCCCTGCGGGAAAAGCTGGGCCGGTAAAAAACCGTATATTTTCCCATTGCCATTTCCGTCAAGTTATGGTATGGTATACATATATGCAAAAGGAGTGATCTCTTATGGTTAGATTGATTATGGGCGACAACGGCGCGGGCAAGACCAAGCAGCTCATCGAGCTGGTTCATGCCTCCGTGGCCGAGGAGGGCGGCTGTGTCGTCTGCATCGAGCCCGGCGCGGACATGACCTACGACATCAAGTCCTCTGTGCGCCTGGTCAACGCCGGTGAATACCACTTGGATTCTTTTGAGTGCCTGCGGGGCTTCATCAGCGGTCTGTATGCGGGCAATTACGATATTTCCCACGTCTATGTGGATAACCTCTGCAAGATCGTACATAGCGAGGACTTCGCCGCCGTGGAAAAGTTCCTGCACTGGCTGGACAGGTTCAGCGACGCCAACACCGTGAAGTTCACCGTGACCCTCACCGCCGACGCTTCCGTGGCCACCGAGGGCATGCGCAAGTATCTGTAACCGAATCAAGTAAAAAAATCCGCAGGGCTGTGCCTTGCGGATTTTTTATGGAGCGCAGAGAATCAAAGGTTCTATGCAATAGCCCCGGGACGCAATAGCATCCCGGAGCTATTGCTATTGTCTGATTTTTGGGGTCAGCTCAGGTGCTTTTTCTTGCCCAGCAGCAGGGCAGCGGCAGCCAGCAGGGATACGGAGGCCGCAGCCAGCCACAGAGCGGTGTGAGCCTCATCGCCGGTCTTGACGCCGGGATTCTCGGGCTCAGCGGGCTTGTAGTTGGGATCGGTCTCGCCGCAGTTGGCGCACTTGCCGTCCTTGTAATCGTGGCCGGTAGCGGGGATGACCTCGCCCTTCTTCACGACCTCCTGGCACACGGTGCAGACTTCGTCGCCGGTGTAGCCATCTTCCGTGCAGGTGGCGGCCTTGGCGCCTACCAGCTGGGTCTTGTGGCCCGGCGCGGGAATAACCTCGCCCTTCTTCACGGTCTCGCCGCACACGGTGCAGACCTCGTCGCCGGTGTAGCCATCTTCCGTGCAGGTGGCGGCCTTGGCGCCTACCAGCTGGGTCTTGTGGCCCAGAGCGGGGATAACCTCACCCTTCTTCACGACCTCCTGGCACACGGTGCAGACCTCGTCGCCGGTGTAGCCGTCTTCCGTGCAGGTGGCGGGCTTAGCACCCACCAGCTGGGTCTTGTGACCCAGGGAGGGCAGGGTCTCGGTGCGGGTGTCGGTATAGTTCTTGCCTTCCAGGGTCACGGTGGCGGTATAGGTCCGGACGCCCTCGGTGGAGCAGCCGGGCTGGGTGGTGACCTCGCTGGTGATGCTGGCGGGCAGGACCTTCACATGGCCGGCATCCCGGGCGCAGGCGAAGGAGGCCTCGGCGGCGCCGCAGCCGGTCCAGGTCCACACAGGCTCGCCCCAGGCGTGGCCCAGGGAGGGCAGGGTCTCGGTGCGGGTGTCGGTATAGTTCTTGCCTTCCAGGGTCACGGTGGCGGTATAGGTCCGGACGCCCTCGGTGGAGCAGCCGGGCTGGGTGGTGACCTCGCTGGTGATGCTGGCGGGCAGGACCTTCACATGGCCGGCATCCCGGGCGCAGGCGAAGGAGGCCTCGGCGGCGCCGCAGCCGGTCCAGGTCCACACGGGCTCGCCCCAGGCGTGGCCCAGCACGCCGATGGTCAGGGCCTCCAGGGTGGTCTCGTTCTTGCCTTCGGCGTCGCTGAACAGCTTGCTGCAGACGGAGCACACCCAGTGGGCCTTGACGCCGGTCTCGGTGCAGGTGGCGGGGACCTCCGCCACGGCGGTGAGGGTATGACCATCGGCGCAGGGATCGGTGGTGCCGTAGGTCATGGTCACGTTGTCGATGGCGAACATGGCGTCGGTATCGTCATAGCCCCGGTTGGCCTTCTTATAGAAGTGGAAGGCGAACTGGGCATTGTCCGTGCAGAAGGCGGCGGGAACGGCAACGTTGGCCGTGCCCATGAACCAATAACCGCTTACCGGCTCCAGATCGGCTGCGGTCCAGATGGTGGTCCAGGTCTGGCTGCCGTCGGTGGTGGCCTCCACGGTCACGGAGCAGTAGTTGCCGATGACGGACTTGAACAGCAGGTAGTCGAAGTTCAGCGTAGGCGTCTTGCCGGTGAGGTTCACCACCGGGGAGATGAGATACTCATCCTGCAGCTTGTCGCTGCCGCCTGCCATAGGCAGCAGGGGCTTGCGGATGCCGCCCACGCTCCAGCCGCCGCCCCAGGGATCTTCATAGTAATCCATGTCGATGCGGGCCTGCTTGGTGGAATTGAGCTTGGTATTGGTGCCCTGGTACCAGGTATAGGGGCTGTCGCTGCGGGTGGACTGGAGGGTCCAGCCGTGGCCGGGGAAGGTCTCGGACTCGAAGTCGTTGTCGAACTGCACGTCGGAGGCCGTCTTGGTGAACACGGCGGCGATGGTGTGGTTGGCGGTGACATTCTCAAAGGTATAGCTGTCCACCGCGCCCACGCTCTGGCCGTCCACCAGCACGTCGGCGATGGCGTAGCCCTCCTGGGCGGCGATGGCGAAGGTCTGGGACGCGCCCTCCTTCACGGACACCGCACCGGCAGGGGTGATGGAGCCGCCCTCACCGGCGGTGGCGGTGATGGTGTACTTCTGGGCTACGGGGCCGTCCTCCACCGCCATCAGCTTCACATTGTCGATGGCCAGCTGGCCGGTAGTGTCCTCATTGGGATGGACATAGCGGAAGGCAAACTGGACGCCGTCCACATTGTACTCGGCGGGCACGGGAACCTCTGCGCTGCCGGAAATGATGTAGTTGCTGGCCTGCTGGCCGGTATAGCTGTCTTGGAAGTTCCAGATAGCGTTCCACGTCTTTCCGCCGTCGGTAGAAGCTTCCACCGTAGCGGTGAAGGTCTTGTTCTTGATGCCGTACTCGCCGTAGGCGAAGTCGAAGGTCAGCACGCCGTCACGGGTACCGGACAGGTCCACCACCGGGGAGATCAGGTACTCATCCTGTGCACCCTTCCAGTCGTTGCTGATGTAAGCGTGCTTGGAATCATTGCCCTCGTTCTTCCAGTTGTAATAGGTATACTGCTTCCATGTGCTGCTGGTATCCTGCACCTTCGCGGTCCAGCCGTGGAAGGGGAAGCTGTCGCCGGCCACGTCCTCGAAGTCATTCTGGAACATCACCACGGGGACGTCGGGAATCTTCTCGAAGGCGGCGGACACGGCATAGCTCTGGTCCATGACCAGGGTGTAGGCGCCGTCCGTCACGTCCACGGTGCGGCCGTTGACCTTCACGGAGGCCAGCTGATAGCCGGGGTCCGGGGTGAAGGTGATCTCGGCGCTTGCGCCGGGGGCGTATCTGGTCTGACCGGCGGGGCCACGGTGCCGCCCTCATTGGCGGTGGTGGTCAGGGTGACGGTGTCGCCGGACGGCTGGGCCTTCTGGAAGGTGGCGGAGATGGTGTGGTCCACGCCCACCCGCTGGAAGGTGTAGTAGCTGATGGGGCCGAGGTCGGTACCGTCCACGTTGACGTTGACGATCTCATAGCCCTGGGCGGGAGCGATGTCGAAGGTCTTGCTGGTACCCTTCTTCACCAGGGTCTGACCGGCGGGGGTGATGGTGCCGCCCTCACCGGCGGTGGCGGTGACGGACACATAGTTGTCCCGCTCCTCGGCGTACAGCTGGACGTTGTCCATAGACAGGGTGGAGCCGCCCTTACCGGTGTAGACAAAGGCGAAGCGCAGGTCCTTGCTGTTTTGCAGGCTCTCGGGGATGGTCACCTTGGCCTGGGTCTTGGTCCAGGCGGTGAACAGGCCGGAATCCCGCTGCAGGTTCCAGATCTCCTGCCAGTTCTCGCCGCCGTCGCCGGAGGCCATGACCTGCAGGTTGCAGTGCTTATACTCCACGGTGTACCAATAGGTGGTGTAGAAATCGAAGACCATGTGGACCTCGGTATCCACGCCGCTGATATCGGTGGTGCGGGAGATCAGCCACTCGTCCTGCTGGTTGTCATCGTCATGATCCACGGCGGCCATGTAGTCCTCGTCGCGGTACCAGGTGTTCAGAGAGCCGCCCTTGCTCTGGACGCTCCAGTCGTCGGGGAGCCACTTCTCGTTGAAGTTCTCGGTCCAGAGGATGTTGGTGGGGGTGATGGTGCCGTGATCGTCGGGGTTACCCTTGGCGGTGACGGTGTACATCTTGGAGTTGCCGGCGTAGTCGTGGACGATCATGCCGAAGGTCTCGCCGAAGCCGGTGATGTCATACTCCTTGATGTGGCTGGTGACGCCGGGCTTGTCCTCGCCGAAGCCCTGCATACCGTAGAGCATCTCGCTGTTCTTGATGTTGTAGAACACCACGGCCGCCACATACTGGTTATCGGACACGTCCAGGCTCAGATAGTACCGGCCCTCGGACTCGGTGACCTTCAGATTGTCGGCATGAGGCTCCTCGGTGTCGATGGTGATGGGGAAGGACCAGGAGTGCTTCTGGTTGGTCCCCACGCCGTCGCCATAGGGCAGGGTGGCCTCGATGGTCACGGTGGCCTTGGTGTTGTTGGGCAGCTTGGCGTTGTGGGCGTCGGTGCCGTACCAGGGCTCGATGCCGTCATATTCGGCGTCCACACCGGCGGGCACAATGCGGTAATAGTCGTAGCTGTAGATGGACTTGCCCACATACTCGCAGTCCTTGCTGTAGTACACCTGGCCGTTGGCGCCGGTGATGGTATACTTCAGGCTCTTGGTGTTGCGCAGCAGGCCGGTGTAGATACCGGTGAGGCTGTCCATGAAGTCATCGTTGTTGGGGGAAATGGCGTTGCGGTCCGCCAGATATGGCACGGTGGTGTAGTTGTTGTCGCCCAGATAGGTGTCCACCGTGTTCTCGCTGGAGGAGGAAAAGGCGGTGTTCATGTACGCCTGGGCCTGGCTGGCGGAGCCGTCCAGCGTCTCCCAGTAATCGGTGGAATCCATGATGGGAGCCTTGGTCCAGTCGCCGTAGAAGGCCAGGAACGGCAGGCCCAGGTCAATGGGATCGGTCAGGGCGCTGCCGTCGGCGGCCACTTGGGTCAGGGTCACGAAGCCCTCCACATAGCTGCCGTTGGGGAACTGGGCCAGCATCGCCCGGCCCTCGTCGGTGACGGTAACGGTGACGGTGACGTCGGCGGTCTTGCCGGGGGCCACGGCCACCCGGTTATTCTCGCAGTTGGTGGTGAAGGTGTGGGGCAGCAGCCGGGAGCTTCCGCTGATGGTGGAGAACTCCTGCCCGCTGCCGTTGACATAGGCCTCGGTGGTATCAGTCAGCACCAGGGGGGTCACGTCGTAATACAGGGTGTCGCTGCCGGTGTTGTGGACGGTGAAGTTCATGGTGTACACGCCCTTCATGGCGGGATCGTCCTTCAGCTCCAGCTTGGGACGCTCCATGCCCTCCACGGACAGATAACCCCGGGTATTCACGGCGTCGTTGATGCTCATCAGGCCAGCGCCCTGCTTCCGGGGGGAATAGGGCACGCCGTTGTCGTCATAGATCACATGGGCGGTGCTCATGAGCAGGGTGTCGGTCATGTGCTTGCGCTGGGCGCCGGTCATGCTGTTGTCCCGGGCCTTCAGGGCCTGCTGGACGATGGCCATGCCGCCGGCCGCGTGGGGGGAGGCCATGGAGGTGCCGTCCATGCTCTCATAACCGCCGGGCACGGCGGCATAGATGCCCGCGCCGGGGGCGGTGAGCTCCGGCTTCAGGGTCAGCTCGGGGGTAGCGCCCCAGCTGGAGAAGTCGGCCATGCCATAGGTGGGGGATTCCACCAGGGCGTCGGCGGAGGCCACAGACAGGGTCTTGGTCTCCTGCTGCTTCATGTATTCACCGGCGGCCTGGGAGATAAACGCGCAGGGGATCTTCCAGTCGGTGATGGACATGTACAGCATGCCGGGGACGTTGTTGTACACCAGCATGCCAATGGCGCCGGCGTTGGCGGCGTTGCGCTCCTTCTGCTCATAGTACATGCCGCCGCCCCGCTGCACCAGGGCGATCTTGCCGGTCAGGTCCAGGCCCGCATAGTCCTCCTCCGCGCCGTAGTTGGGAACCACCACATACTCGATGGAGCCCCGGGCGGACAGGCTGCGGAAGGGCTTGGCGTTCTCGTCCTCGCTGATGGTGGCGCTGTCCTGATAGGCCAGGTTCTTGCCGCCCACGGTGACATAGGGGCCCTTGACCATGCCGTTGGACACGGCGGCCACGGACAGGGACTCGCCATAGGTGGAGGGCTCGCTGACCAGGCCGTAATCGGGGTTGGAGGCCAGGGCCTTGCCGCCGAAGGCATCACCATAGGCGGCGTTATAGGCGTTGCCCGCGGCCACAGCCAGGGACACGCCGCTCTCGCCGGTGCGCTCGAACACGTCCAGCAGGCTCTTGGTGAAGGCGTCCTCACTGTCATAGTCGATGTAGCCGCAGTCGGAGCCCAGGCTCAGGTTGGCCACGTCCACGCCCAGCAGGATGCAGTCCTCCAGAGCGGCCAGAATGTCCGCATAGGACGCGCCGCCGGTGGACTTGAACACGTTCATGTTGATGATCTGGGCCTGGGGAGCCACGCCCATGGCGGCCTCGTTGACGCCGGTGTTGCCGGCGGCGGTGGAGGCAACGTGGGTGCCGTGACTGCCCTTATCGCCGGGCATGCCGTCCTTGTCCCTGTCGCCGTAGTCAAACTGGAAGGGGATCTTGGCGCTGTAATACAGGTCGGACACGCTGATGCCCTTGACGATGCTCTCCACCTGGAAATCATAAGTCTCCAGCATGGACTGGAGCTTCTCCCGGGTCAGGGAGGGGCTCTTGGGGGCGGTCTTGAAGATCTCGTGGCCCATGTCCACGCCGGTATCCAGAATGGCCACCAGCATCCCCTCGCCGGTGAAGCCCGTGGTATTATAGATACCGCCGCCGATCATCCGGTTGCTGTTGGCGGTGTCGGGCAGCAGCTCAAACGTGGGGGAAATGAAGGCGGACTGCACGCAGTCCAGCTTCCGGATGGCCTTGTACTGGCCATAGGTCACTGTGGCGGAAAAGCCGTTGAGCAGGGTGGTATACTGCCACTGGGGCTCCACCTGCCCGTCAATGGCCCGGTTGATCTGAGCCAGGGCGCTCTTCTGCGTGCGCAGCAGGGCGTTGACCTGGGCCCGGGAATCCGGGTCGGCCACGGAGTCGTTGACCACCACGATGATCTCGACTTCGTCGCTGTCGTCGAGCTTCGCGGTGCTCTCCATCTGAATTTTTTCGCCGTTTTTCTGGCCGCTGCGCAGGACCTGGCGGGTGATATCGTTGGCGATACCGCTGACCGTGGTTTCCTGCAGGGAGGCGTTGACCTCCTGCTCAGCTGCCTGGGCGAATGCCGTCACCGGCAGGGCGGTCAGGATCATCAGAACCGCCAGAGCCAGTGCGCAGCACCGTTTGATAGCTGTCATCTCGTTCCTCCTATAAAATATATTGTCCGCCGCTGCATAAAAGCTCAGCGCGACTTACATATTATACCAGCTTTTGGGCTTTAATGCAATGACGTATCGGCATAAAATGCCAAAATATTTTCCAAATTTTCCGGCATTCTCCGGTCAAAAAAACGGCCCCGGGCCAGACACCCGGGGATGGAGCTTTCCGGCGCGCTGCAAGGCTATGCACTTGCGGACCGTCCGCGGCTCCGTCCGACGGATCGCGCGGGAAATGCCCGCAATTTCGAAAAATCCCTTGCGCAGCATAAAAATACGGTGCCTGCGAAAAATCCCGCCGGGAATCCGAAAAAATCGGGCTCCCGGCGGGGTTTTATGTTGACAAAGGGGCCGCGCCTGTGGTACAATAAGACGCTATATTGAGAAAATGGGGCCTGATGCCCCATTTCAAATCTGCTGTTATGATACCAGCTTTCCCCCGAAATTACAAGTGGGCCCGGGCGAAAACAAACAACCGGGCCGAGCGTGTCAAAATCCCGGGAGAGCGGTTCCCAAGGAAAAGCACGGAGAAAATGCGAAAAGAAAGGCGTGAGTATTGAAGATGGCCAAGGACAAGTATTATGGCAAGACCCTGCGCAAGAACTTTGCCAGACACGAAGAGGTCATGGCGATGCCCAACCTGCTGGAGATCCAGAAGAAATCCTATCAGTGGTTCCTGGACACCGGCCTGCGGGAGGTTTTCGCCGACGTGGCCTCCATCGGCGACTATGCCGGCAACCTGGAGCTGAGCTTCATCGACTACAGCATGGACGAGAAGCCCAAGTACGACGTGGAGGAGTGCAAGGCCCGGGACGCCACGTATGCCGCCCCCATGAAGGTCAGCGTGCGCCTGCACAATAAGGAGACCGGCGAGATCAAGGAGCAGGAGATCTTCATGGGCGATTTCCCCCTGATGACCCACTCCGGCACCTTCGTCATCAACGGCGCCGAGCGCGTGGTGGTCAGCCAGATCGTCCGCTCCCCCGGCATCTACTACGGCAAGGAGATCGACCTGAAAACCGACCTGCCTCTGCTGACCTCCACGGTGATCCCCTACCGGGGCGCGTGGCTGGAGTATGAGACCGACAGCAGCGAGGTGTTCTGGGTCCGCATCGACAAGAACCGCAAGCTCCCCATCACTTGCCTGATCCGGGCCCTGGGCCTGAAGACCGACGGCGAGATCCTGGACCGCTTCGGCGACGATCCCCGCATCGTGACCACCATGGAAAAGGACACCTGCAAGTCCTATGAGGAGGCCATGCTGGAGATCTATCGCAAGCAGCGCCCCGGCGAGCCCCCCACGCTGGACTCCGCCGAGAACCTGATGCAGGGCCTGTTCTTCGACCCCCGGCGGTATGACCTGAGCACCGTGGGCCGGTATAAGTTCAACAAGAAGTTGACCCTGTGGACCCAGGCCAAGGGTCAGAAGCTGGCCGAGCCCGTGGCCGACCCCGCCACCGGCGAGCTGCTGCTGGAGGAGGGCCACGTCCTCTCCGGCGACGACTGCCGCACCCTGGACGCCATCGGCGTGGGTATGGTGAAGGTCCGGCTGGAAAACGGCGAGGTCATCCGCATTTTCACCAACCGCATGTGCGACATGAGCCGCTATGTGGACTTTGACCCCAAGGCCTGCTGCGGCATCAAGGAGCGGGTGCGCTTTGACGTGCTGCAGGAGCTGATGGGCCAGTATCAGGGCGAGGAGCTGGTGGAGCAGTGCCGCCTGCAGGCGGACCGCCTGGTGCCCAAGCACATCATCATCGACGACATCCTCACCTCCATCAACTATATGAACGTCCTGGCCCACGGCCTGGTGCAGAAGGACGATATCGACCATCTGGGCAACCGCCGCCTGCGCTGCGTGGGCGAGCTGCTGCAGAACCAGTTCCGCATCGGCTTTAGCCGCATGGAGCGGGTCATCCGGGAGCGGATGACCATCCAGGACCTGGACATCGTCACCCCCCAGAGCCTCATCAACATCCGGCCCGTTACTGCGGCCATCAAGGAGTTCTTCGGCTCCAGCCCCCTGAGCCAGTTCATGGACCAGACCAACCCCCTGGCCGAGCTGACCCACAAGCGGCGTCTGTCCGCCCTGGGCCCCGGCGGTCTGAGCCGGGAGCGCGCCAACATGGAGGTCCGCGACGTGCACTACAGCCACTATGGCCGTATGTGCCCCATCGAGACCCCCGAAGGCCCCAACATCGGCCTGATCTCCTATCTGGCCACCTATGCCCGGGTCAATGAATACGGCTTCATCGAGGCCCCCTTCCGCCGGGTGGAGCGCCCCTCCGGCCGCGTCACCGACGAGATTACCTATATGACCGCCGACGTGGAGGATCAGTATGTGGTGTGTCAGGCGGCGGAGCCGGTGGACGAGAACGGCTGCCTCATCGGCCCCCGTATCACCTGCCGCCATCAGGACGAAACCATCCAGGTGGAGCCGGAATACGTGGACTACATGGACATCTCCCCCCGTATGATGGTGTCCATCGCCACGGCCATGATCCCCTTCCTGCCCAACGACGACGCCAACCGCGCCCTGATGGGCGCCAACATGCAGCGGCAGGCCGTGCCTCTGCTGCGGCCGGAGGCCCCCATCGTGGGCACCGGTATGGAGCACAAGATCTGCCTGGATTCCGAGGTGGTGGTGCTGGCCGAGGGCGACGGCGTGGTCACCAAGGTGGACGCCACCAACGTGTCCGTCCGCTATGACAGCGGCGAGACCAAGGACTATAAGCTCATCAAGTTCCTGCGCTCCAACCACGGCACCTGCATCAACCAGAAGCCCATCGTTTCCGTGGGCGAGCGAGTCCACGGCGGCGACGACCCCACGGTGCTGGCCGACGGCCCCGCCACCGATCAGGGCGAGATCGCCCTGGGCCGCAACATCCTGGTGGGATTCATGACCTGGGAGGGCTATAACTACGAGGACGCCGTGCTGCTCAACGAGCGGCTGGTGAAGGAGGACGTTTACACCTCCATCCATATCGAGGAGTATGAGATCGACGCCCGGGATACCAAGCTGGGACCCGAGGAGATCACCCGGGATATCCCCAACGTGGGCGAGGACGCCCTGAAGGACCTGGACGAGCGCGGCATCATCCGCGTGGGCGCCGAGGTCCACGCAGGCGACATTCTGGTGGGCAAGGTCACCCCCAAGGGCGAGACCGACCTCACTGCCGAGGAGCGTCTCCTGCGGGCCATCTTCGGCGAAAAGGCCCGGGAGGTCCGGGACACCTCCCTGAAGGTGCCCCACGGCGAAAGCGGCATCATCGTGGACGCTAAGGTGTTCACCCGGGAGGCCGGCGACGAGCTGGGGCCCGGCGTGAACCAGGTGGTCCGTGTGTATATCGCCCAGCGGCGCAAGATTCAGCCCGGCGACAAGATGGCCGGCCGCCACGGCAACAAGGGCGTGGTGTCCCGGGTCCTGCCCCAGGAGGATATGCCCTTCCTGCCCGACGGCACCCCCCTGGACATCGTGCTGAACCCCCTGGGCGTGCCCTCCCGTATGAACATCGGCCAGGTGCTGGAGGTCCATCTGGGCTACGCCGCCAAGACCCTGGGCTGGAAGGTGGCCACCCCCATTTTCGACGGCGCCACCGATAAGGACATCACCGAGGCCCTGACCCAGGCGGGTCTGGACCCCCAGGGCAAGAGCTGGCTGTACGACGGACGCACCGGCGAGCGGTTCGACAACAAGGTCACCGTGGGCTATGTGTACTTCCTGAAGCTGCACCACCTGGTGGACGATAAGATCCACGCCCGGTCCACCGGCCCCTACTCTCTGGTGACCCAGCAGCCCCTGGGCGGCAAGGCCCAGTTCGGCGGCCAGCGCTTCGGCGAGATGGAAGTCTGGGCGCTGGAGGCTTACGGCGCGGCCTATACCCTGCAGGAGATCCTGACGGTGAAGTCCGACGACGTCACCGGCCGCGTGCAGACCTACGAGGCCATTGTCAAGGGCCACAACGTGCCCACCCCCGGCGTGCCCGAGTCCTTCAAGGTGCTGGTGAAGGAGCTGCAGTCCCTGTGCCTGGATATCCAGGTGCTGGACGAGGACGGCAACCAGATCGAGCTGAAGGAGGACGAGAACGCCCCGGATTCCTTCAACCTGGCCCGGATGGACGCCGAGGACGACCGCCGCAATCGCTACGCCGACGAGAGCGAGCTGGCGGACGCAGGCTTCGACTATGTGCCCGAGGAAGAGGTGGAGGCCTCCTACGACGGCGCGGACGATGAATTTTAAGGAACAGGAGGAGCATAGAGCATGAGTTATCCCACTTTTGACGCCATTAAAATCGGAATCGCTTCTCCGGAAATGATTCGCGAGTGGTCCTACGGCGAGGTGAAGAAGCCCGAGACCATCAACTACCGCACCCTGAAGCCCGAGCGGGACGGCCTGTTCTGCGAGCGCATCTTCGGGCCCACCAAGGACTGGGAGTGCCACTGCGGCAAGTACAAGAAGATCCGCTACAAGGGCAAGATCTGCGACCGCTGCGGCGTGGAGGTCACCCGGGCCAAGGTGCGCCGGGAGCGCATGGGCCACATCGAGCTGGCCACCCCCGTCAGCCATATCTGGTATTTCAAGGGCATCCCCTCCCGGATGGGCCTGCTGCTGGACATCAGCCCCCGGATCCTGGAGAAGGTCCTGTACTTCGCGGCGTATATCGTCACCGACCCCGGCGAGACCCCGCTGCTGCGCAACCAGCTGCTGTCCGAGAAGGAATACCGGGACATGCGGGAGAAGTATGAGGACGATTTCGACGCCGGCATGGGCGCCGAGGCCGTGAAGAAGCTCCTGCAGCAGATCGACCTGGAGGAGCTCAGCGCCCAGCTCCACGCGGAGCTGAAAACCGTCACCGGCCAGAAGAAGGCCCGGGTGGTGAAGCGCCTGGAGGTGGTGGACGCCTTCCGTCTGTCCGGCAACAAGCCGGAGTGGATGGTCATCGACGTGCTGCCGGTGATCCCCCCGGAGCTTCGGCCCATGGTCCAGCTGGACGGCGGCCGGTTTGCCACCTCTGACCTCAACGACCTGTATCGCCGGGTCATCAACCGCAACAACCGCCTCAAGCGCCTGTTGGAGCTCAGCGCCCCGGACATCATCGTCCGCAACGAAAAGCGTATGCTCCAGGAGGCCGTGGACGCCCTCATCGACAACGGCCGCCGGGGGCGCCCCGTCACCGGCGCCAACAACCGGGCGCTGAAGTCCCTCAGCGATATGCTCAAGGGCAAGCAGGGCCGCTTCCGCCAGAACCTGCTGGGCAAGCGCGTGGACTACTCCGGCCGTTCCGTTATCGTGGTCGGCCCCGAGCTGAAGATCTACCAGTGCGGCGTGCCCAAGGAGATGGCCCTGGAGCTGTTCCGCCCCTTCATCATGAAGAAGCTGGTGGAGGACGGCTCTGCCAACAACATCAAGTCCGCCAAGCGCATGGTGGACAAGGGCGTCACCGAGGTGTGGGACGCTCTGGACGTGATCATCAAGGACCACCCCGTGATGCTCAACCGCGCGCCTACTCTGCACCGCCTGGGCATCCAGGCCTTTGAGCCGGTGCTGGTGGAGGGCCGCGCCCTGAAGCTGCACCCCCTGAACTGCACCGCCTTCAACGCTGACTTTGACGGCGACCAGATGGCCATCCATGTCCCCCTGTCTGCCGAGGCCCAGGCCGAGGCCCGCCTGCTGATGCTGTCCGCCAACAACCTGCTGCGGCCCCAGGACGGCGGCCCCGTCACCGTTCCTACCCAGGATATGGTGCTGGGCTCCTACTACCTGACCTTCGAGCGGTTTGAAAACGGCGTCAGCCAGATGGACAACGACGAATACTGGCCCCAGGGCCTGGACTTCTCCCTGGCCGGCAAGAGCTATGACGAGCTCACCGACCAGGAGCGGGCCAACGTCCACATGAACATCTATCGCGACGAGGACGAGGTGCTCATGGCCTATAACGAGCACATCATCGGCGTGCACCAGCCGGTGTGGATCCGCGTCACCAAGGAAGTGAACGGCGAAAAGCTGTCCCATGTGGTCCGGGCCACCGCCGGCCGCATCATCTTCAACCGCAACATCCCCCAGGACCTGGGCTTCGTGAAGCGGTATAACGACGACGGCACCCGTTCCGAGCACTTCTTCGACTATGAGATCACCGAGACCTGCGGCAAGAAGCTGTTGGGCAAGATCGTGGACCGCACCATCAAGCAGTACGGCTTCACCACCGCCGCCGAGGTGCTGGACAACATCAAGGCCACGGGCTATAAATACTCCACCCGGGGCTCCATCACCATCTCCATCGCGGACATGACCGTCCCCGAGAAGAAGTATGAGCTGATCCGGGAGACCGAACAGCGGGTGGTGGACATCGAGGACCAGTACAACATGGGCTTCATCACCGACGAGGAGCGCTATAAGCTGGTGGTCCGCGAGTGGGAAAAGACCACCAACGACGTTACCGACGCCCTGACCGCCAGCCTGGACCGCTACAACCCCATCTTCATGATGGCGGACTCCGGCGCCCGCGGCTCCATGAAGCAGATCCGCCAGCTGACCGGTATGCGCGGCCTGATGGCCAACACCGCCGGTAAGACCATCGAGATCCCCATCAAGGCCAACTTCCGCGAGGGTATGTCCGTGCTGGACTACTTCACCTCCTCCCGCGGCGCCCGGAAGGGCCTGGCCGATACCGCTCTGCGTACCGCCGACTCCGGCTATCTGACCCGCCGCATGGTGGACGTGTGCCAGGATGTCATCATCCGGGAGGATGACTGCGGTGTGCAGAAGGGCATTCTGGTGTCCGAGATCAGCGAAAACGGCCAGGTCATCGAGAAATTCTCCGAGCGCATCCGGGGCCGCTTCCCGGTGCATGACATCACCGACCCCAAGACCGGCGAGGTGCTGATCTCCAAGGATCACATGATGACCGAGAGCGACGCCGCCCTGCTGGAGAGCTTCGACATTCACTCCGCCGAGATCCGCACCGTGCTGACCTGCAAGGCCCACAGCGGCATCTGCGCCAAGTGCTACGGCATGAACCTGGCCACCTCCAAGCCGGTGGGCCCCGGCGAGGCCGTTGGCATCATCGCAGCCCAGTCCATCGGCGAGCCCGGTACCCAGCTGACCATGCGTACCTTCCACACCGGCGGCGTGGCCGGCGGCGACATCACCCAGGGTCTTCCCCGCGTGGAGGAACTGTTCGAGGCCCGCAAGCCCAAGAAGATGGCCACCCTGGCCGAGATCGGCGGCAAGGTCCGCTTCGAGGAGGCCGCCAAGGGCAGTCTGCTGAACATCATCGTCACCGCCGACGACGGCGACACCCGCACCTATTCCGTGCCCCACACCGGCCTGCAGGTCCGTGACGGCGACGTCATCGAAAAGGGCAAACAGCTGCAGGACGGCGCCCTGAACCCCCACGACGTGCTGCGGATCCGCGGCGCCTCCGCCGTGCACAACTACCTGATCCAGGAGGTCCTGAAGGTGTACCGCCAGCAGGGCGTGGACATCAACGATAAGCACATCGAGGTCATCGTGCGCCAGATGATGCGCAAGGTCCGGGTGGAGGACGCCAACGACACCGGCCTGCTGTCCGGCGCCATGGCCGACGTCCTGGAGGTGGAGGACGAGAACGAGCGCGTCCGCCAGCGCATCGAAGCGGGCGAGGTCCGGGAGGACGGCGAGCCTCTGCAGGAGGCCACCTATACCCAGCTTCTGATGGGCATCACCAAGGCCTCTCTGGCCACGGATTCCTTCCTGTCTGCCGCGTCCTTCCAGGAGACCACCAAGGTCCTCACCGAGGCCGCCATCAAGGGCAAGGTGGACCACCTGGTGGGCCTGAAGGAGAACGTCATCATCGGCAAGCTGATCCCCGCCGGCACCGGCCTGAACGCCTATCGGCACTTCGCCGAGGAGCTGGTCCCCGTGACGGAGGAGGAGCTTCAGGAGGAGCAGTCCGAAGAGCAGGCCACCGGCGTGGAGGCCCTGCAGGAGGACGCCGCCCAGGTGCTGGAGGAGACTCCCGGCCAGGACGAGCAGGACCAGGAGTAAGACGACTCCGGGCATATACGGTTCGTTACGCAGCCCCCGGCGGATTCCCGCCGGGGGCTGTTTTCTTGCCTTTTTCCCGGCGGCGTGGTACAGTAAGGGTATCCGCACAAGGGAGGAGCCGTTTCGCCATGTCCGCATCCGCCGCCTGCTATCATCTGCCGGGCCTGTTTGAATTTTACGATTTTTACCGGGTGTTTCTGCCGCTGTTCCGGCAGCACCGGGAGTATTTTTACGATTGGTGCCGCATCGCCTCCCTGTATGGCGCACCGGCGGACTGCATCTGGGGCGGCGGCCGGGTGGGGTCCGGGGACCGGGACCCCCGGGAGGTGCTGGCCCTGACCCGGGAATACGGCATCTCCGCCCGGCTGACCTTCAGCAACTCCCTGCTGCGGCCGGAGCACCTGTCGGACCCCCGCTGCAACCGGCTGTGCCGCCTGCTGGCGGAAAGCCCCGGTCCGCAGAACGGGGTCATCGTCCACTCGGACCTGCTGCTGGACCATCTGCGCCGGACCTATCCCGGGCTGTACTTCGTCTCCTCCACCACCAAGGTGCTGACGGATTTTTCCCTGCTGCGCCGGGAGCTGGAGCGGCCGGAGTTCCGCTATGTGGTGGCGGATTTCCGGCTGAACCGGGCCTTCCGCCAGCTGGACACCCTGCCCCAGGCCCTGCGGGACAAGACGGAGCTTCTGTGCAACGAGTGCTGCGCCTTCGGCTGCCGGGACCGGGCCGCCTGCTACCGGTCCGTCAGCCGGGAGAACCTGGGCCTGGAGGGTCCCGTCCACCGCTGCACCGCCCCGGACGCCGCCGGGGGCTATCGCTTCTCCCAGGCCATGGAGAACCCCGGCTTCATCGGCGTGAACGATATCCGGGACGTTTATCTCCCCATGGGCTTTTCCCAGTTCAAGATCGAGGGCCGCAGCCTGGGCACCGCCCTGCTGCTGGAGTTCCTGCTGCACTATCTGACCCGCCCGGAGTACCATATCCACGTCCGGGAGGCCCTGTATCTGGACAACACCCTGGACCTGTTCTGACCCGCCCCCTGCGTCCCGTCCGGGGCGCGGGTTTTTTTCAAATCCCCCTTGCCTTTTCCGAAAATCTCTGTTACAATCATGGCATGCATGCCAAATATAGGGAAGGAAGTGCGTATTACGACCATCACAAGTGCCAGTCTGCCCGCCAAAAAACGGATCCTGACGGTCTGCGTCAAGCTGTTTCTGGAGCAGGGTTACAAAAAAACCACCGTGGCGGAGATTGTCCACAAGGCGGCGGTGTCCAACAGCATTTTCCAGAATATCTTCCGGGCCAAGGACGGCGTCCTGACGGAGCTGGCGGAGTTCATGTTCTCCAACCAGTTCTCCATGGCCCGGGGCGTGGTGGGAACACAGCTGCCCCCGGTGTATGTCTACGCCGCGGAGACCGCCATCCAGATGACCCTGACGGAGCTGAACGAGAACCTGCGGGAAATCTATGTGGAGAGCTATACCCACAGCGAGGTGTCCGAGTTTATTTTCCGGGCCACCGCCCGGGAGCTGTACCGGATCTTCGGCTCCTATCAGCCGGAGCTGACGGAGGAGGACTTCTACGCCCTGGAGCTTGGCTCCGCCGGCCTTATGCGGGGCTACATGGTCCGCCCCTGCGATGGGACGCTGACGCTGGAGAAGAAGCTGCGGATGTTCCTGACCCTGAGCCTGCGGGGCTATAAGGTCCCGGAGGAGGAGGTGCGGCAGATTCTGCGTTTTGTGGAGGGATTGGACATCCGCACCGTGGCGGAGCAGGTGATGCAGAAGCTGTTCCAGGCCCTGGCCATGCATTATGAGTTTTCCCAGTCGGAGGAAGCACAGGCCGCCGCCACGGCGGCCCCGGAGGACAAAGAAAAGAAAACGAAGCTATGAAAGAACGCGTCCTGAGCATACTGCTTACCCTGCGCATGCGGCTATGAGATGATCCCGGCCGCCCTGCTGATGGCCCTGACCATCGGCCGCAAAAAGCGCCTGAGCGGACCGCTTTTTCTCCCATAAGCAACAAATAGCCCCGGGACGCGATAGCGTCCCGGGGCTATTGCTATTACCTGACTTTTTAGGGTCAGCTCAGGTGCTTTTTCTTGCCCAGCAGCAGGGCGGCGCCAGCAGGGATACGGAGGCCGCAGCCAGCCACAGAGCGGTGTGAGCCTCATCGCCGGTCTTGACACCGGGATTCTCGGGGTGCACAGGCTCATCGGGCTTGTAGTTGGGATCGGTCTCGCCGCACACGGTGCACTTGCCGTCCTTGTAGTCGTGGCCGGTGGCGGGGATAACCTCGCCCTTCTTGACGACCTCGTTGCAGACGGTGCAGACCTGGTCGCCGGTATAGCCGTCCTCGGTGCAGGTGGCGGGCTTAGCGCCTACCAGCTGGGTCTTGTGGCCCAGAGCGGGAATAACCTCGCCCTTCTTCACGACCTCCTGGCAAATGGTGCAGACCTCGTCGCCGGTGTAGCCGTCCTCGGTGCAGGTGGCGGGCTTAGCGCCCACCAGCTGGGCCTTGTGGCCGGCAGCGGGGATAACCTCGCCCTTCTTGACGGTCTCGCCGCAGACGGTGCAGACCTCGTCGCCGGTATAGCCATCTTCCGTGCAGGTGGCGGCCTTCGCACCTACCAGCTGGGTCTTGTGGCCCAGAGCGGGGATGGTCAGGGCCTCCAGGGTGGTCTCGTTCTTGCCCTCAGCATCGCTGAACAGCTTGCCGCACACGGAGCACACCCAGTGAGCCTTGACGCCGTTTTCGGTGCAGGCGGCGGGGACCTCCGCCACGGCGGACAGCTTGTGACCGTCGGCGGGAATGGGCTGGGTCCGGACGTCGGTATAGGTGACGCCGTCCAGGACCACCTTGGCGGTATAGGTGCGGACGCCGCCCTCCAGGCAGGAGCTGCCGGTGGTGATCTCGCTGGTGACCTGGGCGTCCAGATGCAGCTTCTCATGCCGGGGATTCACGGTGCAGGCAAATTCGGCATAGGCGCTGAAATCGTCGTTCCAGGTCCACACCGGCTGGCCGTACACATGACCGTCCTTCAGGTCGATGTTCACCGTGTCGGTGGGGCAGATCCACTCCTGGCCGGTCTGGCCGTCCCGATTCTGATAGAACACCCAGTTGGGGCCGCCGGGGATGTCCAGCCGGGTCAGGTCCAGGGACACGGTGATCTCCGTATCCTCCGCCGTCAGGGGCTCGGCGGTGAACTTCACATAGTCCGTCACGTCCCGGGTCATGCCGTTGGCCAGCAGGGCCGTCACCTGCATGCCGGCGCCGTCAAAGGTCTCGCCGATCTCATAGACGGTGCGTTCCGGCTGCCGGGTGATCTCCAGGGCGGTGACGCGGCTGCTCAGCCGCATCATATAGGCCGAGTCGTTCTTGAAATAGATGTTGCCCTCGCCGTCCACAATGGGGCTGCAGATGGCATACTGGGCCTGTGCGCCGCTGGGGGTGAACAGCACATACCCGGTCTCGATGGTGACCTCGCCGGAATCGCCGTTATAGGTCTCCATGGTGGTGTAGGTGTGGTCCACCTCGGTCATGCCGGGCTTATCCCGCAGGACCCGCAGCTTGCCGGGGGTATAGTTGTCGAAGAAGTACACATACGCATAGCCGTCCTGGTCCTCATAGGCCGTGGTCAGCAGACCGCTGGTCTGGGGATAGCCCTGGGTGGGGACGGTATAGGCGATGGAGAAGCTCTCCAGATCCACCACGGTCATGTTGTGGCCGGAATAGGCCCCGAACTGGCTGACGCCGGACACGCCGATATAGGCCCGACCGTTGTGGATCACCGGTGTGGAGGTGGACATGGGCGGCGTGTTGTCGTCGTTGCCGCCGTTGTCCAGGTGCAGGCGGTTCAGGGACCCCTTCACGAAGGTGCCGTCCTCGTTGGTGCGGACCTGATACAGGTCGCCGCCCTTGGAGGTGAAATAATAGGCGTCGGTGGCGGGGTCATAGCACACGCTGCTGCGCAGGTCGCCCACGTTGGTGGCCTTCAGCTGGTCCAGCAGAACGCCGGTCTTGGGATCCAGGGACAGCACGGAGCCGTAGCCCGTGGTATAGCCGCTTTCGCCGTCATCGGTGGTCACCAGGACGAAGTTTTCGCAGGCATAGGCCCCGGCCCAGTAAAACCCGTTGTGGGTATAGGTCCAGGCGGCCAGCTTGGTCTCCTGGGGCTGAGTGGGGTCCTCATCGGTAACGCTGATGCCCGCGAAGTTGGCCTGCTTGGTCTCGGAGTTCCAGAAGCCGGTGTAGATATACCCGTCGCAGTAGGCGATGGGGCAGTTGGGCTGACCGCCCAGGGGATCGGTATACACCCACAGGGACTCCAGGCTCTCGGCGTCGAAGGCCTGGATGCGGCCGCCGCTGAGGGCCACGAAGATCATGCCGTCGGCATAGGTGGGGGAGTTGATGGCGAAGGAGGAGCTGGTGACCATGGTACCCTCGCCCACCACCGCGCCGGTGTCCTTGTCGATCTTCAGCAGCTTGTCCCGGGCATAGGCGTAGAGATACCCGCCTGCAATAATGGGGCAGGAGGCGGCGCTGGCGCCGTAGCCCTCGCCCACCTTGTTGGCCCACACCAGCACCGCGTCCTCGGCGGTGATGGGGGTGGGGGCGCTGACCACGCCGTTGTTGTTGCTGTCCGCCCGGAACAGGGGCCAGTCGCCGGGCTGGAGAATGTCGTTGTGGGTGCTCTCCGGGGCCTTTTCCAGCTTTACGGTGATGCTCTTGCTGTCCTCCCCGGCGATCACGTCCAGCTTCTGGCCCACATAGCCGCTGCGGGTCACCACCAGGGTATAGGCTCCGTTGGTGTCCAGGGTATAGGTGCCGGTCTCGCCGGGCAGGATCCGCTGGCCGTTGACGTTGCTGGTCAGGAACACCGTGGCGTCGGCGGGGTCGGTGGTGACGGCGGTCTCCACCGGCGGCAGCTTGTTGATCCGGATGGAATAGGTCTGCGCTACGGAGGTGGGCTCGCTGTGGGAAACGGTGACGGTGACGGTCTCCGTCTGCAGGGCGGTGTTCAGGGGAACGTTCACCGTCCGCAGGACGTTGGGCTTGTTGTCCGCGTCATAGGTCAGGGTCTGGCTCCAGTCGCCGCAGGCCACGGTAACGGTCATGTCCGCGTCCAGCTTATAGCCGGACAGGGGGCGCAGAGTCAGCTGTATCTCCGGCACCCGCTGGCCCAGGGACGTTGTGTAATCCAGCACCAGCTTGTCGAAGGCTTTGGATGCATCGTCCTTCTGGTTCAGGGGCAGGGCACTGCCGTTGTTGTCCGCCAGCTTCATGGAGTTCAGGGTCATGACCCGGTGGGCGGAGATGAGATAGCTCTGATAGAAGGTGACGCCGCCTACGGCCTTGGCCTGGGCCACCTGCAGCTCCATGGAGTTGCCATGGCCGCCGGCGGCCATGAAGTTGGCCACGGAGCCGTAGCCATCGTCCTTGGAGGTCAGCGCCTTTTCATACAGCTTGTCGGCGAAGTTGGTGTTATAGTGACCGTAATAGACCATAGTGGTCACATAGGTGCTGTCTGTCCTGGCCCGGTTCAGGAAGAAGGAGGCGTTGTTGGACTCCACGGCGAAGTCATACTCGTGGACGCCTGCGCTGAAAGCCGGGGTCATGGGATAGGGGATGGCCTTGGCGGAGGTGCCGCTCTTGGCGTCCAGGCCCTTGAGCCAGTCCTCCACAATGGGGGTGGGCACCTGCACCGTCAGCCCGGCGGAGGCCTTCACGGCGGCGGTGGTGTGGAAATAGCTGTTCTTGGTGGAGACATAGGTGTAGCTGTCGCCGGGAACCAGGGCGTACACGTCGGCGGTGCCGGTCTGCTGCCGGGGGGCGATCACCGCCCCGGCGTTGTTGGTCAGCTCCACCGTCACATCCTGCTCATGCTCCAGGGTCACCAGAACGCTTTCCCGCTTTTCCACCAGCACCGTATAAGTGACGGCGCGGCCCTCGAAGGTCAGCTCCACGGGGATGATGTACTGCCCCTTGCCGTTCTTCTGGCAGCCAGCCAGGGTCACGTTCACGGGAGCGCCGCCCTGGGCCGCCTTCCCGGCAACGGTCAGCTTGGCCTGGGCGCACAGGGGGGAGGCGGTAACGGTCACCGTGTCCTCTGTGGTGGCCACGGTATAGCTCAGGGTTTTCTTGTCAAAGTCCAGCTTCAGCCGGGCGGAGGCGTCGGATACCACCAGGTCCGTCAGGCTGGGGGTGCGCAGAACGTGCAGGGTATAGGGCTGATACTGCTCGTAGCCGTCCACGGTATACCGGGCCTCCAGCACCACGTCCCCGCCCTCTAGGCTGCTGCCGGGAAGGACCCGGCTCAGCGCCGTGGCCTTGCTCTGCCAGGAGCAGGCGTACTTGGGCAGGGTCTCCACCCCGGCCAGGTATACCCGGACGTTCATCTGCCCCTCACCGGTGCCAATGCCGTCTCCGGGGACCATGTAGGGATACAGGGTGCCATAGGAATAGTCAGGCACCCAGAAGGTGGCGCCGCCGTCGGTCTCGTCAAACTTGGGGACGTCCTCGCCGTCCTTCCACTGGTTGTCAATGCCCAGGCGGAGCTCCTTGATCCACTTGCCGGAGGGCAGGGGGGCGGACACAGCCGCGCCCTGGGCCGTGACCTCCACGGTGCCCCGGACGTGGTTGATGCCGCCGTCGGACAGGTCAAACTGATAGGTGGCGGGCACCAGCTGCACGGAACCGGCGTTCTTCACGGTGGTCACGGTGCCGAACTCGCTGGTGAAGGTGGCCTGCGCCGGGGTCACGGCGCTGCCGTCCTGGGTGGCGGCGATGGTCACGGTCACCCGGTCGCCCGCCTGGAAGGCCTCGAACTTGTCGATGGCCTTTTCCAGGGCGGTGCGCAGGGGGGCCGCCGCGGCGTTGGCGGCGGCATAGAAGCCGCTGTGGGCAGCGTCATAGGCCTCCTTGGCGGCGGCGTAGTCCTTCAGTCCGTTGGTGGACGTGTTGTAGGCCGCCATCCGCTCTGCCAGGTGCAGCAGATTCTCGCCGTAGCTTTGATTGGCATTGGTGGTGAACCAGATGGCCGTCAGTCCCTTGGCCGAGGCGTCCAAGGCATAGCCGTCGCCGTCGTAGTGCAGGGAGTAGTTGTCCGTCCGGCCGTCCACGGCGGTAATAAATCCGCTGTCGATGCCGGAGAAGGTGTGGCCGCTGTTTTTCAGCACGTCCTTCACCGTGTCGCCGGAGCGATAGCCGATATACTCCGGCTCGATGACATAGCCGTCCTGGGCCACGGCCAGCAGGGCGATGCGCCCGTCGTCTGCCGCATAGGCCGGAACCGGCAGCAGAGACAGCAGCATCAGGCACGCCAGCAGCGCGGCCATCAGGCGTTTGGTAACTCTCATGTGATGTTTCCTCCTTTGTTCTTTCTCTATTCAAAACACCTTGCAGGTGATAAATCTTGCCGCAAACCGGCGCAGGGCCGGGGTCTGCTCCCGCCATACCCGGCGGGCGCTTTCCAGCAGGGCCAGGCATCGCCGCCGCTGGTCCTCCGTCATGGTGTGGCCGCTGTACCACACCTCCCGCTCCAGGTACACCAGGTCCTCCGCGTCCTCCGGGGACAGGGGGTCCTCCGGGAGGCCCGGCTGACCCAGCAGGTCATGGACGGCGCACAGGATGTATCCGCAGCCCATGCGGCAGTCCGGATCCTGATACCGGGCCGCCGCCTGCCGCAGCCGCCTGCGGCCCAGAAGGGCGCGGACGGTCAGGGCCAGCAGCCCCAGCGCCAGCACCGCCGCCAGGGTCAGCAGGGCATTGCGGACATATTCCGCCCGCCGGTCCTGGGGCTGTTCCTCCTCCGGGACGACCTCCGGCTCCCGCTCCTGAACGGGGGTGTCCGGCACGGGGGTGTCCCCCTGGCCGTTTTCCCCCTCCGGGCCGTTTTCCGGCAGCCGGTATTCCACCAGGTCCGTATAGCCTGGGGCGGCGTCAGAGGGCAGCCAGCCCACGCCGTCCAGATAATACTCCGTCCAGGCGTGGCTGCTCTGCTCCGTCAGGGTCAGGGTGCCGCCGGGGACCATGGCCTCCGCCTGCTGGCGGGTCACGACGTAGCCCTCAGCGTATCGGGCCGGGACGCCGCAGCACCGCAGCAGCAGAGCCGCCAGGGTGGCATAGTGGATGTCGCTGCCCTGCTGGCCGCCGGAGGCCATGGCGGCGGCGATGTCGCCGCCGGACACTGAGGCCCCCTGGCGATAGCTGACGCTCTGGGAAAGCCAGGCCAGCACCGCCGCCTTGGCCTGGGTGGTGGTCATATCGCTCTCCGGGGCAAAGGCCCGGGTCAGGGCCTCATAGGTGCTCTGGGGCACCGTCAGATAGTGGTCATAGACCCACTGGCGGTATACCGCCTCCCCCTGGCGATAGGGAGTGTCGTCCCCGGACCGGGACAGGGCGTCCTGCAAGAGATAGCTGTCCTCCACCGGGTAAACGGACAGGGTGACGGCGTCCGCCGGGACGCGGCCCCCCTCTCCGGCCAGGTCGGCGGCGTCCAGGGCATCCGTGGCCGCCCCATAGGGCAGATACAGCCGCTGGCGGCAGGCCCCGGCGTTGGCCACGGTGACGGTCCGGCTTTCGCCGCCGGATACGTCCTGCCAGGCGGCGGAAACCTGGGTGGAGGGGAAGAAATAGTCCCTTTGCAGGGTATACAGGGTGTCGGACTGGGCCGCCAGGGCCTCCCCCTCCAGGGGCTGCCAGCTGCGGCCGGTGTATTCCCCGGCGGCGAAGCCCCGCAGATACAGGGGCTCCCACCGGTCCATGGTCACGGTCAGGGCCGTCTGGCTGCCGGAGCCGTGGGGCCGGGTCAGGTCCCCCTCCGGCAGGGGAGAGGGATGGGACTCATACCGCAGCCGGTGCAGAAAGACGCCGTTCCCCTGTGCCGGGACAAGGCCGGGGATCAGCGGGACAAGGGCGCAAAAAGCCGCAACAAAAAGGGACAGTCCGGCCAGCATCGCCTGCCGCCCCAGCCCCTGCCGGGGCAGCAGGCACATCAGCCCGCCCACCAGCAGAACCGCCAGCGGCCAGCCCCCCTCCAGAAGGCCCATCAGCCGCAGCATCAGCGCCGCCAGGCCCACGGCCAGGCAGAACCCCGGCCATCGGCGGCGCAGGGCCAGCGCCGTGACTCCGCCGGTGAGGACCGCCAGGGTCAGCACCAGGGGCCAGACGCTGCCGCCGCCGGAATAGGGCAGGTGATACCGACCGGTCTGCAGCAGCAGACGGCTAATTGCCAGGTTTCCCAGGGCGGCTGCGGCGGCGGTCAGCCGGTTCCGGCACAGGACGGCCCACGCTAGCCACGCGGCCAGCACCGCCGCCAGGGCCGTCAGCCGTCCGGGCTTTTCCCACCGGACCAGCAGGCCCAGGCACAGGGCGGCTGCGGCTGCGGCTATGGGGAGAACCGCCGGGACCAGGCTTCCCGCCGGGTGCAGCCACTGCCACACCCCGGCCCAAAGCCCCGCCAGAAACACGACGCCCCCCGGCAGGGCCCCGGGGCCGGCGGGTTTTCCGCCGGCGGGCTTCTTTATTCGGATGGAGGATGATGGTTTTTTCACGTTATTGCGCACTCCTGATCCACTGCTGGATTTGTTGGGGCATCTGCTCCGGGATAAAGACGCCGGGTTCGCCGCCCTGTTGGCTGCACCGCAGCACCAGGGCGTTTTCCGGCAGGTCCGGCGGCACCCGGCAGCACAGGCAGATCACCGTGCCCGCCTCCTGCCAGGGGGGCGGGTCGGACTCCTGGGCCGGGGACTTCATCAGCTCCGGCAGGGCCTGGGCCAGCTGCTCCTGGTTGCCCAGGGTGCGGCTCTCATAGCCCTCGGGGCCGTTCCAGGCCAGCCGGAAGCTCCGGCCCTCCAGAGCCTGGCACAGGGAGGCCGCCGCCTCCATCAGGGCGTCCGCCAGAGGGGGCGGGGCCTTCTGCCGCAGCACCAGCACCGTCAGCCGGTGGTCCACCGGCCGGGCCGGGTCCCGGACCACCAGCCGCCCGGTTTTGCCGGAGAGCTTCCAGTGGACCTGGCGCAGGCTGTCGCCGGGGGCGTAGTCCCGGACCTGGAAGGTCTCCGTCCGGTCCGTTCCCCGGCGGCCGGGGTCATAGACGCTGCCCTCCCGCCGGGGGCGCAGGGCCTGAAAATCCTCCATATCCAGAGGAAAGGTATCCGGCATGACGCACAGCTGGCCCCGGGCCCGGCAGGGGGCCGGAACCGGCAGCAGGGAGAAGGCGTCCCACACCGTGACCCCGGTGATGCGCAGGGTCAGGCAGCCGCACAGACGGCCGGACACGGCGCTCTCCCCCTCCGGCAGGGTCATGCAGGCGGTTTCGCCGGTGACGGTGTTCTCCGCCGCCAGGTGAAACCGCACCCGTCCCACCGGCAGGGCCCGGGGACGGCGCAGGGTCAGGCGGACGGCGGCGGGCCGTCCCTTTTCCGCAGAGGCCGGGCAGGACAGCTCCGCCCGGAGCTTCCGGCGGCACAGCAGCACCGCCAGCCAGGACAGCACCGGAAGCATCAGCGCCGCCAGTCCCGCCGCCAGCACCGGCCCCGAGGGGGCGGCGATATACCCCGCCGCCAGCAGCAGAAGGCACAGAACCCACAGCGCCTGGGTCATAGGGTCCGCTCCGTCATGGCCGGGGCGGGGGTCTCCTCCAGCACCTGGGCCAGAATGGCCTCGGGGGTATAGTCGTTGAGCCTGGCCCGGGAGGACAGCATCAGCCGGTGGCCGAACACATAGGGCACCAGCTCCGCCGCGTCCTCCGGCAGAACGAAGTCCCGCCCGGCGGCAAAGGCCGCCGCCTTAGCGCACCGGCACAGGGCCAGGGCCCCCCGGGGACTGATGCCCAGGCGCACCATGGGGTGGCTGCGGGTGGCCTCGGTCAGGCGGGCAATGAAGTCATACACGGGGTCGGCGATGTGGATGGCCCGGACCCGGCGGATGGCCTCGCACAGGGCCTCACGGTCCGCCACGGCCTGCACCCGGGTCAGGGGGTCCTCCCCGCTGCGGTCCCGGAGAATGTGGATCTGGCTCTGCAGGTCCGGATAGCCCATGCTGAGCTTCATGAGAAAGCGGTCCAGCTGGGAATTGGGCAGGTCCTGGGTCCCGGCGGAGCCCACGGGGTTCTGGGTGGCCAGCACCGCAAAGGGCTGGGGCAGGGGATGGGTAACGCGGTCCACCGTCACCTGGCCCTCCTCCATGGCCTCCAGCAGGGCGGACTGGGTTTTGCTGGAGGTGCGGTTGATCTCGTCCGCCAGCAGAAGATTGGTCATAATGGCCCCGGGCTGATAGACCATGCCGTCCTTTCCGGGCATGGAGAAGCCGATGATATCCGAGGGCATGGTGTCCGGGGTGAACTGGATGCGCTTGGTGTCCAGCCCCAGGGCCCGGGAGAAGGCCAGGGCCATGGTGGTTTTGCCCACGCCGGGCACGTCCTCCAGCAGGACGTGGCCCTCGGCCAGCAGGACGATCCACACCTTGGAGATCACGTCGTCCTTGCCCACGATGGCCTTCTTCACTTCCGCCAGAACATTCCGGGTTATTTCGTACATACGCGTTTCCTCTTTCTTATAACGATGATGACAATGCCCGCCGCCGCCAGGCCCGCCGCCCCGGCGATGAGCCAGGGAAGGGGGGAGGCGCTTGCGGAGGCCGCCGGGGGGATATCCCGCAGGTCATACAGCCGCCCCTGGCCTGCCCGGAGCCGGTCCAGGGCCTGCAGGGCCAGAATGGCCTGCTCGGTGGCCATCAGGTCCTCGGGCCCCTCCGCCGTGTGGCGGAACAGGCCCTCCCGGGTGCGATAGGACAGCAGTCCGTCCCGGAGGGTGCGGCCGTTCCGGATGAAGCGGGGGTCCGTTTCCGGGTCCAGGCCCAGACTGCACAGGGCGATGAGCACCTGGGCGGTGCTTTCGGCGTTGGGGTCCCCCCAGCTGACGAAATCGCCGTTTTCCGTCTGCTGGCCGGACAGCCACGCCAGCCCCCGGCGGATGGCCTCCGCCGTGGCGGCGTCCTCCTGATAGGGGGCCAGAGCCTGCAGGGCCATGGCCGTGATGTCCACGTCCGCCGTCCCGGCGGAGAGGCCGAAGGCCCCTTCCTCTGTCTGGGCCGACAGAATGGCCCGGCGCATATCCTCCCGGGTATAGGCCGCCCCCTCCGGCACGGCGAAGCCGCCGCTGTCCAGAGTAATCAGGGCGAAAATCCAGCCGTTGAGTCCCTGGGTCCCCAGGGAGCGGGAGCGGGACCAGTTATAGGTCCCCTCCGCCACCAGGTCGATGGGCTTTCCCTCCCGGTCCCGGCCAAAGGCAGTGGGGTCCCCGCCCTGGGCCTGCACCGCCAGGGTGATGCGGTGCCACTCGGTGGCCTTGATGCGGTCCAGACCGCCGTTTTCCCGGTACATGGAGGTGACATAGGACTCCAGGTCCCGGAGATAGTCCGGCCGCTGAAGCCCGGCCCGGCCGGAGGCGACGGCCAGCCAGTCGGATACGGAGTCTCCCGCCGTCAGGGGCCGGTTTTCCAGCAGGGGGCGGAAATCCTCCCCCCAGGCGGGGCAGATCAGCGCCGCCGCCAGCATCAGGGCCAGCAGAGCGCCTGCCAGGGATCTTCTCATGGAATGGGCTCCTCCTTCCGCTCCCCGCATCGGGAGCAGGTATAGATGATGACGCCGTCCCGGCGCTCCGTTTCCTGGAAGTCGTGGCCCAGGGCCGGAATTTCCTGGGTCCGGCCCACGTCGCCGCACACCTGGCAGGTGACGGCGGCCTGGCCGGGGTGGGTGCAGTCCGGGGCCGTGGTCTGCTGGGGCTGGCCCCAGCGGTGCTCGTCGATGTACTGGCCGTTGATCCAGCGGCCGCAGTAGGTGGACAGGGCCCCGTAATTGCCGCCGGTGGCGTCATAGCCGCCGATGTCCTTGCCGTAGGCCAGGGTGAAGCGCAGATACAGGGTGTCGCCGGAGGACAGGAAGTAATTGGACAGGCCCTTTCCGGCGTAGGTCTGGCCCCCAATGGAGTACATCCAGCCGGAGCCCTGGGTATAGTCGAACTCGCCCAGGCTGTCGTTGTCGTGCTGGCCGGTGAGGTTCAGGCCGTCCCGGAGGATTTTGGCCCAGAGGTTTTCCGGGATGTCGGGATAGTCCATGAACCCCGCCCGGCTGATGCGGCGCAGATAGAACCCGACGTCCGGGGAGCCGCTGTATTCGTATTCATAGCCCCACTCCTCCAGGGCCTCCATAACGGCGTAGGACGCCGGAACGTTCTGACGCACCTGAACGGCAAAGGGCTCCTCCGGCAGGCCCATGCCCATGGTGGTGATGTCCAGGACCACATAGGCCGTGCCGATGACGTCGCCGGTGTCCACAAAGCGGTAGATGATGCGGTAGGACACATAGCGGGAGTTGCCCTGGCCGTCCCAGGCCCGGATGGAGATGGTGTGGGCCTCGCTGTCGCCGGAGAAGGGGTCGGGGAAGCGAAGCTGGTACTCGAACACCGGGTTTCCGGTGGGCTGAAGGACCCGCTTGCCGTCCAGGTATACCTGGATATTGCTCTCCGGCAGGGAGCGGCCGGTGTAGGCGGTGGCCTGCACCGTCAGGGTGAAGTTGCGGTTGGTGGTTTCGGTGACACCCTCTAAGTTGGTGACGATGGTGGGGGGATGGTCGCCGATGGTGGGGTGGCGCTCGTCGGCCTTCTGGGCCGCGTAGCGGATGGCGTAGTTCACCTCCTGGACGGTTTTATTGCCGTCCTTGCGGTAGAGGGTGAAGTAGTTGGTCTCGCCCCGGCAGAGCCGGGCCTGATAGTTCCGGCCGTCGGCGGTAAGGTACTGGCCGTTCTGGGAGGTCTGGCTGTTGCGGAGCTTGACCTTCAGGGTCTGGCCGTTGGCGTTGAGAATATAGGCGTAAAAATGCAGGGTGTCGTCGGTGAGCTGGTCATAGGTGATCTCACCGCTGCACAGGTCCGTGACGATCCGGGGGGAGGCGTCGTCGGAGGGGCCGGGGGTGGGATCGGTACCGCCGGGGGTGTCGTCCCGGGGGCCGTCGTCCTTGGGCGGGGCGTCCGGGTCCGGGTCCTGGCCGGGGTCCTCGGGCGGGGTGTCCGGGTCCTGGGGGGTGTCCGGCTGGTCGGGCTGATCCGGGGTATCCGGCTGTTCCGGCTCCTGGGGCTCATCGGGGGTGTCCGGCTCCTGGGGGGTGTCCGGTTCTTCCGGCTGGTCCGGAGGCGTCTGGGGCGATTGGGACTGTCCCTCCGGGCGCAGGGGGTCCGCCTGGGCCTGGGGCAGGGGCGTGGGGCCACCGGTGGACAGGCCCAGCCCCGGCAGGGCCGCCGCCAGCACCAGGGCCGCCGCCAGAAGCACCAGCAGTCCCCGCAGAAGATAGGTTTTGCGATTTTTCATACCGTTTCCTCCCGGATAAACAAAAAATGGTGTCATTCTGCCATCGCAGAATAACACCATAACCGTTTTTGGAAATTATTCGTGTGCACACAGTAGGTCTCCCGACTCGTACCTCAAGCGGCGGGTCTGTCCTGCCTTCTCAGAAGGAGTGCCTTCCAATGACCGGCTTTCGCCGACGGACAGATGCCTTGGTACACACGGTGTTGGTCAACGCGGGGCTCGTCCCCATTCCCTTGTTCATCAATGCGCCTGACCCGCAGGGGGCCTTTGCGGCCACATTGCCTCTGGTGGAGTATGTCGAATTTATTATACAGGGCGGCAGGGGAAATTGCAACCCCCGGCTGTGATATTTTACATGCGCGGATCCTGCCGAAAAAATTTCGCTTCTTAACATGATTTTAGCGTTTTCTTAACGCCGAAATATGGTACAATAATGACATTACAGGCGCGGGGAGGGGAAAAACAGCCATGAAGCGCTTTCAGATCCGCTGGCCCGACGAGTGGCTGAGGCGGACTCGCCTGTTCCGGACGGACCTGCTGTCTTATTCCGGAAAGGATTTTATCGTATCCGTGTCGCTGTATCTGATCTCGGTGGGGTTCTGTCTGGTGCTGCGGAACTTCGACCCCAACAACGACACCAGCTATGTGTCCATGATCTTCCTGCTGGATGTGTTTCTGACGGCCCTGCTGACGGACGGGTTTTTCTTCAGCCTGACCATCGCGGTGTTCGCCGTGCTCAGCGTGGACTACATCTTCACCCCGCCCTTCTGGGAGGTCAGCTTCACGCTGGCGGGCTTTCCACTGACGTTCCTGGTGATGATGACCATCTGCGTGGCGACCGGTATCGTTACCAGCCGGGCCAAGAAGGTCAGCGAGATGGAGCGGGAGGCGGAGCGGGAGAAGATCCACAGCAACCTGCTGCGGGCGGTGTCCCACGACATCCGCACCCCGCTGACGGGCATCGTGGGGGCCACCAACGTCCTGCTGGAGCAGGATGACACCCTGACGCCCCAGCAGCGACGGGAGCTGCTGAAAAATGCCAACGAGGAGGCCCAGTGGCTGATCCACATTGTGGAAAATCTCCTGTCCATCACCCGCATCGGCGCGGGGGAGGACGCGCAGGTTACCAAAACGCCGGAGGCGGCGGAGGAGGTCATCGAAGGGGCCGTGGGCAAATTCCGGCGGCAGTATCCGCAGATCGACGTCCGGGTGGAGCTTCCGGAGGAGTTCTTCCTGGTGCCCATGGACCCGCTGCTGATCCAGCAGGTGATGACGAACCTTCTGGAAAACGCCGCCGTCCACGGCGTCACCACCACCCGGGTGGTGGTATCCCTGGAAAAACAGGGGAAATGGGCCCGGTTCACCGTGTGCGACAATGGCCGGGGCATCCCGGAGGGACGGCTGCACAACCTGTTCGACGGCACCCAGAGCGCCCAGAAGGGGGACAGCACCCGCAGCATGGGCATCGGCCTGTCTGTGTGCAAAACCGTGGTGGCAGCCCACCGCGGCAAAATAAAAGGAGAAAATATCAAGGGGGGCGGCGCCCGGTTCACGGTGGACCTGCCCCTGGAGGAGGATGAACATGAAGATCAAGGATAAGGTTCTGATCGTGGAGGATGAGCAGAGCATCAGCAATTTCATCTCCATGGTCCTCAACGCCAGCGGATACGATACCATCATTGTGGGCAGCGGTGAAGAAGCGCTGACCATGATCGCCTCCCACTGCCCGGACCTGATCGTCCTGGACCTGGGTCTGCCGGATATGGACGGCATGGAGGTGCTCAAGTCCGTGCGCAAGTGGTCCAATCTTCCGGTGGTGGTGGTGTCCGCCCGGAACCACGAGCACGACAAGGTGGACGCGCTGGATTACGGGGCCGACGACTATCTGGTCAAGCCCTTCGGCACCTCCGAGCTGCTGGCCCGCATCCGCACCGCCATCCGCCATACCCGCACCACCCTGGCCAACTCCCAGATCGCCCAGTCCGGCAAGTTCACCGCCGGGGACCTGACCATCGACTATGACAAGCACCAGGTGCTGATCCGTGGCGAAAACGCCAAGCTGACGGTGAACGAATACAAGATCGTGGCCCTGCTGGGCAAATATGCCGGCAAGGTGCTGACCTATGACTTCATCATCCGGGAGCTGTGGGGCCCCAAGGCCAAGGCCGACAACCAGATCCTCCGGGTGAACATGGCCAATATCCGCCGCAAGATCGAGGACACCCCCGGCCAGCCCCAGTACATCTTCACCGAGGTGGGCGTGGGCTACCGCATGCGGGAGGGAGACTGAGACCGTCCGCTTCATGAGGACGATTGGCGAGATATGTAAAATTTTCGCCGCAAATTTGTAAAATAGGGGCTATCTTTTTCCGGATGTATATGGTACAATCAGAATATCCCAAATGTATGCGGTACAACATGGTGCCGGAGAAGGTAGGTCTTATCTTATGGAACACAATGCGATCCTGGACAGCAAGCTGTCCCTGAGCAGCAACATTCCCCTGTACGCCCAGCTGGTGGGCATCATCAAGCGGGAGATCTCCTCCGGCGCGCTGAAAATCGGGGACCTGCTGCCGTCGGAGGCGGAGCTGTGCCGGGCGCTGGATATCAGCCGAAACACCGCCCGCCAGGCCATCGGCGAGCTGGAGGACGAGGGACTGGTGGTCCGCAAGCGGGGCAAGGGCACCTTTGTGGCCGACCCCAACAACAACCGCCGGGGCGTGCGCTATTCCTTCACCACGGAGGTCTCCTCCCTGGGCAAGACGCCGTCGTCCACCCTGGTGGATTTCGGCGTGGTGATCCCCACCCGGGCCATCTGCCAGCGGATGGACCTGCAGGAGGGAACCCCGGTGTATTGCTTCACCCGTGTCCGCAACGTGGACGGGGAGCCGCTGATCCTGGAAACCTCCTACTATCCCCAGTACATCTATCCCAACCTCACCCGGGAAATGGTCCAGACTCACAGCTTTTACAGCCTGCTGTATCATGTGGGGATCACACCCTTTTCCGCCGAGGACAGCTATGAATCCGTGATCCTGGACGCCCCCCGGGCCAGCCTGCTGGGGGTGGAGCCGGGCAGCTGCGCCTTTTATCACCAGCGCCGCACCCGCACCGAGGACGGCCGCATTTATGAGTATACCCGCAGCTATATCCGGGGCGACCGGGTCCGGCTGGACGTGCATATGCAGAAAAGCGGCATGAGCTTCACCCGCATCATCGACTGACAAAGTAACAGCAAGGCCCCCGCGCAGCGCGCTGCGCGGGGGCCTTATATTGGTTCACAAAGTCAACCCCCGGCAGAGCCGGTGGTTGACTTTGTGAACCAATATGAAAAACAGCGGCAGGCAAAGCCCACCGCTGTTTTTTGTGATTATTCGGCCTGTGCAAGGTCCCGCTCCAGCAGGCGGAACAGGCCCTCCCGGTTCTCCCGGGTGATATACAGCACCCGGACGCCGGGGACGCCCCGCACCGCCTGCAAAAACAGGTCGTTCCGGTTCTTCACCGCCGCCAGCACCGGCTGGTCGCCCTTCAGGGCCGCCAGCACCGCCTCCTGGAACCGATGGGCGTCCCGCTCTAAAAAGCCCAGCTCGTCCATCAGCAGCAGGCCCGGCCCCTCCAGCAGCCGGGGTCCCCAGTCATCAAAGGCCGGGGTACAGCGGACACTGCGGCGGCTGTCGCACCGGCCGATCAGATTCTCCGGGCCGTACTGCCGCCGGGCTTCCGGACAGGCGGCGGGGTGAATGTAAATAGGGAACAGGCCCTCGCCGTCCGCCACGGTCTCCCGCTTGGTGACAAAGCCCGACACCGGGCCGGGATACAGGGCCGTCAGCCGCCGGATGAGGGTGCTTTTCCCCACCCCCCGGGGGCCGCAGATGAGTATTTTATCCATGGGAACCCTCCTTCAGCTGAGCCGCCGGGATGGCCAGCAGGCACAGGGGCTTGGGATTGGGCAGATACAGGGGATAGTCCGGCCAGGGGGACGGCTCCAGCCGGGCCTCCAGCTCCTGCCGGGCAGGCGCCGTCCCGTCCCGGCTGTACAGCCGGAAAAACGCCAGGGCGTCCTCCACGGACCGGAAGGGCTGGCCAAATTCCAGGGTGAACCGCCGGAGGGTGCAGGTCAGCCCCCGGCGGCGCAGCTCCTGCTCCATGTCGGCGGCGGTGTGGCCCGCCATGCGGACGCCGGAGCTGAACTGGTGCTGCCGGAAGTCCCGCCGCACCACCAGGGCTGTGCCGCCGCACTGCCGGGCGGCGATGTCCAGAATCTCATCGGTGCCGCTGAACAGGCAGAACACCATGGCGTCATAGGGCTTTTGGGGCGGCAGGTCCCGGATGTCCCCGGTCAGGGCCGTCAGCCGGGGGTCATGGCCCCGGGCGGTCAGGTCGGCGATGGCCGCCGGGGAGCGGTCTATGGCGGTGACGTGTCCGCAGTAGGGCAGAAGGGCCCGGCTCAGCAGACCCAGGCCGCACCCGGCGTCGCACACCCGGTCCTCCGGGTGCAGGAACGCCCCCAGCTCCCGGGCCAGGTCCGTATAGTAGCGGCTGCGGTCTGCCGCCGTGTGCAGATAGCGGATGACCTCCGGACTCCATCGCTGCATGGCTTGCCCCCTTTCTTTCTTACCTTTTATCATACCATACCGCCCCCGGGGATGCAAGCCGGGGGGCGGATGATGGGGGATTTTGAATACGTATTGCAATTTTATGGTCGAAATATACGAAATGCAATCGAATTCGGCAGCGGGGGCGGTGGATAACCACCGGCAGCGGGCCCTACGGACTTGGCTCTCCCTTTGGGAGAGCTGTCACCGAAGGTGACTGAGAGGGCCTGTAGGGGCGTGGGCCCACCAATGTGGTGCTTCCGGGCGGCAGGGCACATGGGCCCTGCCCTACAGGATATTCTATCGGCACACACTCCGTAGGGCGGGGCCCGCGTGTTCTGCTGTCAATTACAGACGATCTATCCGATTCATGTCCCCAAAGGGCAAAGCCCTTTTTGGACAATCAAAAAACCTGCCGCAGGCTGTGGCCCGCGGCAGGTTTTTGACGGAATTATTTGCGGCGGCGGCCGCCCCGCTTGGAGGCCATGTAGCGGTTCAGCTCCGACTGCTTGCTGTCGGACACGGACATGAACTGCTTGAGCTTGTCCTCAAAGGACAGCTCCGCCGGGGCGGCGGGCTGGGCGGGGGCGGAACGGGCGGGAGCGGGACGGGGGCCACGGGGCCGTGCCGGACGGTCGCCATAGGGAGGCCGGGGCTTGGGCGGCTGCGCCTGCTTCACGGACAGGCTGATCTTCCCCTCCGGCGAGATGGACAGCACCTTCACGGGTACCTCCTGCCCCTGGGTGAGGAAATCGTGGACATCGCTGACGAAGGTGCCGGCCACCTCAGAGATGTGAACCAGCCCGGATTTTCCATCGGGCAGCGCCACAAATGCGCCGAATTTGGTGATGCTGGTCACCTTCCCGGTGATAATGGTCCCAACCGTTAATTCCATAAACGAATCTATCTGCTCCCTTCGAAAGTGTGGCGTGTCAGTTGTTCACGTCGTAAAAAATGCGCTCGCCGTCGGAGGCCAGGCCCAGATCATCCCGGGCCAGACCCTGGATGAAGTCCTGATCCCCCTGGTGCTCCAGGTCGGACCGCAGGGCGTCATTCTGCTTTTCGGTCTGCTGGATCTGGGCCTCCAGCGCCTGGCTCTTGCTGCGAAGCTCCGGCAGACGGCTGCCGTATATCCGGACGATGCCTGCCCCTGCGGCGGCCACCAGCACCACGATCACCAGCAGAGCCGCCACGCGGCTGCGGCTGACGGGTTTTTTCTTGCTTCTTGCCATGTCTGCGGACTCCCTTCCGTGCGTCATCTTTTGGTCGTAGAAAACACTTCCACCTATATGTGTTTAGTATAGCGTACTTTGCCGCAGAATGGAAGCCCTTTTTTGCTTCCGGCAGCAATTTTTTTGCCTGATGGCGGCAAAAATCCAGGGGCAGCCGCAAAAGCCGCGCCAGCTCTCCGGCCACATCGGCCCAGAATTCCCACAGGGGCCGCAGCAGCGGCGCAGCCGCCAGCAGATACAGCAGCATCCCCGCCCCGGCTCCCAGCAGCAGATACAGCTGCGGCTCGCCGCCGCCTACCCGGGTCAGGGCCCACAGGGCCCCCAGCAGGCACATGCCGCCGAACACCGCGTCGGCGGCATGGGTCAGCCCCGGCCGCCTGCGCCGCAGCACCCGCAGCAGGTCGTATACCAGGCCCCCGGCGGCTCCCAGGGCCACGGCGGTCCCCAGGGCGGCCAGCTGACCGGCCACATAGTTCTCCATCCGGCCCCTCAGCCCAGCAGCCGGGTCAGCCAGGAGCCCCGGGGAGCCTGCTGCTCCTCATAGGTCAGGGCCTCCACCCGGCCGTCCACCTGGAGCTCGCCGCCGTCCAGGCTCAGCTTGCCGATGTGCAGCCCCTCCCCGGTGACGATCAGGGTCCCCTCGCAGGTGGCCATGACGATGCAGCCCTCGTCGAACCGCTCCACGTCCTCCACCCCGGACACCGTCAGCTTGTCCCGGCCCTCCAGCTCCACCCGGTGATACAGCTGCTGCCCCGTTTCATACGCCATAAAAAACCGCCCCCTCATATCAACAATGGAATATTTCAATCGAATATCCCATGTGTATGAGAGGGCGGGAAAAATTATACCGGTTGTCCCGGTCTGTCCCGGGGCTGTCTCAGCTTTGTCCCGGAGTTGTCCCGCCGATTTCCCGGTACATGGCGGCGGCATCGGCTTTGCCCACGTTGTCCGCCACCGACAGCACCTCCACCTCCAGGGTCCTGGCCCCGAAGCGGATGGCAATTCTGTCCCCGGGCTTCACCTCGTAGGACGCCCGCTGCACCCGGCCGTTGACGCTGACCCGCTCATTGTCGCAGGCCTCGTTGGCCACCGTCCGCCGCTTGATGAGGCGGGATACCTTCAGATATTTGTCCAGTCGCATAGCAATCCCCTCCTTTTGCCCCGCATTATAGCAGAAATTTCCCGGTTTTGCAACAGAAGTCATTTTTTGTGGGGTATGTGAGTTGCACACTCCGGCAGGGTATAGTATAATATAGGATACGAATTTTCCAAATGCGGGAGGGACCCAATATGATGCATCCTACCATAGATATCAAAACCTTTCTCAAGCCCGGGGTCCGGGCCCACCTGGCCGGCATCGGCGGGGTGAGTATGTGTCCCCTGGCGGAGGTGCTGCTGGGCATGGGCCTGCGGGTGCAGGGCTCGGACATGACGGAAAGCGACACCGTCCGCCAGCTCCGGTCCCAGGGCATCGACGTGGCCATCGGCCACTCGGCGGAGAACCTGAAGGACTGCGACCTGGTGATCCGCACCGCTGCCATCCACGACGAGAATCCCGAGATCGCCGGGGCCATCGCCCGGGGCATCCCCGTGTATGAGCGGGCCCAGGCCTGGGGCGCTATCATGCAGCACTATGAAAACGCCCTGTGCATCTCCGGCACCCACGGCAAAACCACCACCACCTCCATGGCCACCCACATCTTCATGGCGGCCCAGGCGGACCCCACCGTGATGATCGGCGGAACCCTGCCCATGCTCCACGCGGGCTACCGGGTAGGGAAGGGGGACACCATCATTCTGGAGTCCTGCGAATACTGCAACTCGTTTCTGAACTTCTTCCCCACGGTGGCGGTGATCCTGAACGTGGGCGAGGACCATCTGGACTTTTTCAAGGACCTGAAGGACATTGAGCACTCCTTCCACGCCTTCGCCGACCTGGTGCCCCAGCGGGGCTACGTCATCTCCAACGCCGACGATAAGGGGGCCCGGGACGCCGTGGCGGGCCTGAGCCACCCGGTGTTCACCTTCTCCCTGGCGGACCGGACGGCGGACTGCTATGCCCGGGACGTGGCGTTTTTCGACGGCTGCGCCAGCTTCGACGTGATGATCCACGGGGAGCTGTATGCCCATGTGGACCTGCACATTCCCGGCAAGCACAACATTCTCAACGCCCTGGCGGCGGCCTCGGCGGCCTATGTGCTGGGGATCCCCGGCCAGGCCGTCACCCTGGGCCTGGAGGATTTCCACGGGGCCGGACGCCGGTTCGAGCACAAGGGAAGCTATCACGGGGCGGCGGTGTATGACGACTATGCCCACCACCCGGCGGAGCTCCACGCCCTGCTGACCACCGCCCGGTCCATGGGCTATGACCGGGTGATCTGCGCCTTCCAGCCCCACACCTACACCCGCACCAAGGCCCTGTTTGACGACTTCGTCCGGGAGCTTCAGCTGCCGGATGTGACGGTACTGGCGGAGATTTACGCCGCCCGGGAGCAGAACGTCCTGGGCATCTCCTCCCGGGACCTGGCGGAGAAGATCCCCGGGGCCATCTATTGCTCCACCCTGGACAAGGTGGCCGACACCCTGGCCTCCCTGGCCCGGCCCGGTGACCTGATCCTCACCGTGGGCGCGGGAGACATCTTCCGGGCCGGTGAAAAGCTGCTGGAACGGGCGTAAAAAGCAATACGATTCGTCATTTTTCTGCTGGATTATACAAGAAGTGATCGCCTGCCGGTGACGGAATGGCGGGGAAATCGCCGAAGCGCCGCCAGTGGCGGATGAAGCGAGGCGATTTCGAGGAAGTGCCCCGGCTGTCGGCCGCGGTAGCGGCCGAGAGTCGGCTGGCACAACGGTGGGCAGACATGGGCCCCGCCCTACGGAACGTTTATTGAAAGAATACTGTAGGGCAGGGCCCGTGTGCCCTGCCGCAAGGAATGGCTGCATAAAGCAAAAATCCCCCGCCCCGAAGGGCAGGGGATGCGGCGGGCTGTAAAGTGCAGGAGCCTTACGTCTGGGGGGGCTGCTCGGCGGCCAGAACCTCCTGGGTGTCGGCCCCGCACAGGCGGATGAGCTTCTCCGCCAGGATCTTGGAGAACCCCGCGATCAGGGTGCTTTCGATGACCAGCCGGGACACGGCGGCCTCGCCGGGCTGGTCCGGCGTGCGGATATCCTCCGCCGCGTCCTGGACCTGTTGGTTGAAAAACAGGGCAATGTGGCGGAATTTCTCGGAATACTCCTGATAGATGGCCCGGACGTCCTCCTCGGGGATGTCCGCCGGGATGATCTTCTGCACGTCGCTGATGCTGATGCTCTGCTTCATGGTCAGGATCATGATGAGATAGGCGATGTGGACCCGGAAGTATTTCCGCTTTACCGGGGCGGGCATGATCTTCAGCCGCACATAGTTGTTGATGGTGGAGGAGGTGACAAAGCTTTCCTTGCCGCCGGGCATGGCCGGGATGAAGTTCAGATACTGGGCCAGCAGCACTACCACCTGGTCCATATACAGCCCCAGATCGGGGATGGCGTCCCACTCCGGCAGGTGGTAGTCGGTGATGAACCGGTCCCACCGGTCCAGCTTGTGGGCGATCAGCTCTTTGTCATATTGCATACAGCATTCCTCTGGCGTTTCCTTTTTCTATATAATATCAGAATATTCGGTTGGGCGCAAGCAGAAATCGGGAAATAATAGGTTGACTTGCCAGAACTAATATGCTATATTAGGAAAAAAGAGGGATGGAGGTCATAGCCATGCCGGATAAGATTTATATTTACGGAGACTCTCTGCTGAAGGCCACGGTGCCGGACGGAGATTTTCACTATCATTTTCACATCAATGAAGTCATGCAGCGCTACCAGACCAAGCTGGTGGAGGTGGTGAACCGGTCGAAAATGGGGGCCACCATCCGCAAGGGGCTGAGCCTGGTGCGGCATGACCTAGACCGGGGCCTGGAGGCCCGGTATGCCCTGGTGTCCTACGGCGGCAACGACAGCGACTTCGACTGGGCCGCCATCGACGCGGACCCCGAGGCCGACCACCGGCCCAACACGGAGCTGCCGGTGTTTGCCGACACCCTGCACGAGACCCTGGACGCCCTGCGCCAGGGCGGGGTGCAGCCGGTGATGATGACCCTGCCCCCCATTGACGGGGAGCGGTATCTGGACTTCCTGTGCCGGGACAACCTGCGGCGGGACCGCATTCTGGACTGGCTGGGGGAGCCTCAGATGATCTATCGCCACCAGGAGCTGTACGCCGACACGGCGGCGGAGATCGCCCTGCGGGAGAACATCCCCCTGATCCCGGTGCGGCAGACGTTTCTGCGGAACCACCGGCTGTCCCAGCTGATTGCCGCCGACGGCATTCACCTGACCATGCCGGGGTATGAGCGGCTGTTCGACACTCTGGCTGATTGGGTAAAGAAGAATATATAAGCATCTTAGGCAAAAATCTTGAAAGGAACTGTTTTAATATGATCCAGATCTTTGTGGATTCCGGAGCCAACCTGTCTGCGGAGCTGCGGGAGCAATACAACATCCACCTGCTTCCCATGGCCCTGACCATTGACGATCAGCCGGCCCCGGAGGGGCTGGACGGCCACGAGTATTATGAGGCCCTGCGCTCCGGCGCCGACGTGCGCACCTCCATGGTGAACCCGGACGATGCCAAAAAGGCCTTTGAGACCTATCTGTCCCAGGGGGACGACGTGGTGTATTTCAGCATTTCTGCCGGCATCAGCGGCAGCTGGTGGTCGGCCAAGCTGGCCGGGGACGAGCTGATGGAGCAGTATCCCCAGCGCCGGGTCTGCCCCATCGACAGCATGGGCGCGTCCCTGGGGGCGGGGATCCCGGCTCTGAAGGCCTCCTCCCTGGTGCGCCAGGGCATGGGCCTGGACGAGCTGGTGGAGAAAATGACCGTGTACTGCCAGAATTACTGCCAGTATTTCGTTGTGGACGACCTGAAGTACCTGCGCAAGGGCGGCCGCATCTCCGGCGCGTCGGCGCTGGTGGGCTCCCTGCTGCAGATCAAGCCTATCCTCCGGGGCAACGAGGAGGGCAAGATCGTCCTGTTCGACAAGGCCCGGGGCAAGCTGCGGGCCATCGAGCGGCTGGTGAGCATCTATAAGGAGCGGGCCATCGACCTGGACGACCTGATCGGCATCTCCCACGGGGACTGTCCCGGCGAGGCCCTGCGACTGGAGACCAAGCTGCGGGAGGCGGGCCATCGGGGTCCCATCCTGCTGGTGCCCCACGAGCCAGTGACCGGCGCCCATGTGGGCCCCGGTATGCTGTCGCTGTATTTCCACGCGGTGGGCAAGTAAAAAAAGAACACAAAACCTCCGCCGGGCGCCGCCCGGCGGAGGTTTTTGCGCATATTCAGGCGTCGGTGCGGCAGACTATGGACAAGAGGTGATTTTTATGACGTCCAGACGCCTGGGCCGGCAGACGGTGGCCCTGCTGCGGCCCCCCAGCGTGGTGTCCTATGCCAACATCGGCGGAAAATTCGAGGCCAACGGCCCCCTGGCGGGGCATTTTGACCTGCTGTGCACGGATTCCTTCTTCGGAAAGGACACCTGGGAGCAGGCGGAGTCCGCCATGCAGCAGGAGGCCCTGACCCGGGCCCTGGAAAAGGGCGGGCTGACCCCGGCGGAATTGGACTACGTCCTGGCCGGGGACCTGCTGAACCAGTGCATCGGCACCGCCTTCGGCCTGCGGGATTTCCAGATTCCGTTTTTCGGCCTGTACGGGGCCTGCTCCACCATGGGGGAGAGCCTGGCCCTGGGGAGCCTGCTGCTCTCCGGCGGCCACGCCCGGACGGCGGCCTGCATGACCAGCTCCCACTACTGCACCGCCGAGCGGCAGTACCGCATGCCGGTGCCCTACGGCAGCCAGCGGACCCCCACCGCCCAGTGGACTGCTACCGCCGCCGGGTGCTGTATCCTGGGGGACCAGGGGGACGGGCCGTATATCACCCATGTGACCTGCGGGAAAATCGTGGACATGGGCATCACCGACGTGAACAACATGGGGGCCGCCATGGCCCCCGCCGCCTATGACACGCTGTCGGCCCTGTTCCGGGAGACGAAAACCGGCCCCGGGGACTATGACCTGATCGTCACCGGGGACCTGGGGGCCCTGGGCCACGCCATCGTCACGGACCTGTTCCGCCGGGACGGGGTGGACCTGTCCCGGAACTATCAGGATTGCGGAATGCTGCTGTACGACCTGGAGAAGCAGGACATGCACGCCGGAGGCTCCGGCTGCGGCTGCTCGGCGGCGGTGCTGAACGGATATCTGCTGGACGGCCTGCGGCGGGGCCGGTGGCGGCGGCTGGTGTTTGCCCCCACCGGGGCCTTATTGAGCCCCACCTCCTCCTTCCAGGGGGAGAGCGTGCCGGGCATCTGCCACGCGGTGGTGTTTTCCGCCGGGAAGGAGGGGGAAACGTGACCTATCTGAACGCGTTTTTGTGCGGCGGACTGCTGTGCGCCGTGGGACAGATCCTCATTGACCGGACCCAGCTGACCCCCGCCCGGATCCTGACGGGCTATGTGGTGGCGGGGGTGCTGTTGCAGGCGGTGGGGCTGTATCAGCCCCTGGTGGACTGGGGCGGCGCCGGAGCCACGGTGCCCCTGACGGGCTTTGGCTATTGCCTGGCCAAGGGGGTGGCGAAAGCCGTGGCGGAAAAGGGACTGCTGGGCGCTCTGACCGGGGGGCTGACGGCCGCCGCCGGGGGCATTGCCGCTGCCGTAGTGTTCGGGGTGCTGGCGGCGCTGATCTTCCGCCCCGGGGACAAGCGGTAAGCGGCTCACCAGGAGGATGGCACGAAAAAAGCCCCCGGCAGGGGGCTTTTTGCTGTTTATATGCTGCTTTTTATCCGACGATGGCGCCGAAGGCGGAGACTCCCAGCAGGCTCAGGGCGCCCATAATGCACCCGGCCAGCAGTACTCCGCCCATACAGGCCAGCACACTCTTGCGGAAATCCATATCCAGGAGGCTGGCGGCCAGGGTGCCGGTCCAGGCCCCCGTGCCGGGCAGGGGGATGCCCACAAACAGCAGCAGCGCCCAGAACAGGCCCCGGCCTGCCTTGGCCTGGAGCTTTTCGCCGCCCTTTTTGCCCTTTTCCAGGCAGAAGGTGAAGAATTTGCCGATGACGGGCTTGTCCCGGCCCCACTCCAGCACCTTCCGGGCAAAGAAATAGATCAGCGGCACCGGCAGCATATTGCCCACAATGGCGATGATATACGTCAGCCACAGGGGCAGGCCGAAGCCCACGCCGTAGGGGATGGCCCCCCGCAGCTCGATGATGGGCACCATGGACACCAGAAACACGATGAGACAATGCTTGAACATAAGGGCTCCTTTTGCAGCGTTAAGCCAGTCTAATTGATGGTATAATAACATAGTATACCCCGCCTCGGCGGGATACGCAAGAATTGTTATTTTTTTGCCGAAGGATTTTGTGGAATACACAAAGAATCCGGCGTTTTTTCTCCGCAATTCTCCATTCTTTTGCGGGGTTTTCCATCGACACGGCTCCCCGGAATTTGCTATACTATAGAATAGACATATACTGGGAGGGGAATGCGTATGGGTGCATCCGAGATCATCGGCCTGTTAGGCGGCATCGCGCTGTTTTTATTCGGCATGGCCATCATGGGCGACGGCCTGAAAAAAGTCGCCGGAAGCAAGCTGGAGCTGGTGCTGTATAAGCTGACCAGCACACCGCTGAAGGGGGTTCTGCTGGGCACCGGCGTCACCGCCGTGATCCAGTCCTCCTCCGCCACCTCTGTGATGGTGGTGGGCTTCGTCAACTCCGGCATGATGAAGGTAAACCAGGCCATCGGCATCGTCATGGGCGCCATTCTGGGCACCAGCGTCACCGGGTGGATCCTCTGTCTCAGCAGTCTCAGCGGCGGCAGCGGCTGGGTGACCCTGCTGAGCACCGCCACCCTGACGGGCCTGGTGGCCGTCGTCGGCATCATCCTGCGCATGGCCGCCAAGCGGCCCTCTACCCACCACATCGGGGACATCCTGCTGGGCTTCGCGGTGCTGATGTACGGCATGAGCGCCATGAGCGACGCCGTCTCCCCCCTGCGGGACAGCCAGGTGTTCATCGACGCCCTGACCTCCTTCTCCAACCCCCTGCTGGGCATTCTGGTGGGCCTGCTGTTCACCAGCGTCATCCAGAGCGCCAGTGCCGCCGTGGGTATTCTCCAGGCGCTGGCCGTTACCGGGGCCATCACCTTTGAGATCGCCCTGCCCATCATCATGGGCATCGCCATCGGCGCGGCGGTGCCGGTGCTGCTGTCGGCCCTGGGGGCCAACGTCAGCGGCAAGCGCACGGCCTTTGTGTATCTGCTGATCGATGTGCTGGGCGTGGTGATCTGGGCCACGGTGTTCTATATCGCCAATGCCATCGCCCACTTTGATTTCATGACCATGACCATGACCACCGTGTCCATCGCCCTGATGAACACCCTGTTCCGTCTGGCCACCGTTATCGTTCTGACCCCCCTGATCGGGCTGCTGGAAAAGTGCGTGTGCCTGCTGATCCCCGAGAATCCCGAGAGCATCCGGGAGGAGCAGGAGATGGACCGGCTGGAGGAGCGCTTTCTGCTGCACCCGGCTTTGGCCCTGGAGCAGAGCCGCCAGGTCACCGACGCCATGGCCCGGCGGGCCATGGACAACCTGCTGCGGGCCATGGATCTGGTGCACAAATTCAGCGACAAGGGCTGCAGGGCAGTGGAGGATGCCGAAAACGCCATCGACCGCTACGAGGACCGGCTGGGCACCTATCTGATGAAGATCACCGGCAAGGAGCTGTCCCAGCGGCAAAGCGAGGAGGTGTCCAAGTATCTGCACACCATCTCCGACTTTGAGCGCATTTCCGACCACGCCCTGAACATCTGCGACGCCGCCCGGGAGATCAACGCCAAAAGCGTGGTGTTCTCCCCGGAGGCCGAGCGGGAGCTTCGGACCCTGGAGCAGGCCATCACCGAGATCCTGCACCTGGCCGTCGGGGCCTTCGTCTCCGGCGACCTGGAGGGCGCCTCCCGGGTGGAGCCGCTGGAGGAGATCGTGGACGGCCTGTGCGACGAGATGAAGCTGCACCATGTGGACCGCCTGCAAAAGGGCGTGTGCACTCTGAACCAGGGCTTTATCTTCAACGACCTGCTGACCAACTATGAGCGGGTGGCGGACCACTGCTCCAACATCGCCGTGGCCATGATCGAGCTGGAATCCGACTCCTTCGACACCCATGAGTACCTCAACAGCGTCAAGGCCATGAAGTCCGCCTCCTTCGCCCGGTACTTCGCCGAATATCAGAAGAAATACACCCTGTAACCGGAGCTTATCCTGTTTTTCCCGCCGCGTCTGCGGCGGGAAAAATTTTTTCAAAAAATTTTCGCAAAAAAAGAGGATTCCGAGAATTTTAGGGGTATCTATAGATATCACGGGAATTCCGGCCGGACAGGAGGTGCAGCCATGCCGTTTCCCCAGAGCTTTCTGGACGAGCTGATCGCCCGGAACGATATCGTGGACGTGGTGGGCTCCTATGTGTCCCTGACGCCCAAGGGAGGCAGCTTCTGGGGCTGCTGCCCCTTCCACAACGAAAAGACCCCCTCCTTCCATGTGCTGCCGGACAAGCAGTTTTATCACTGCTTCGGCTGCAAAAAGGGCGGCGGCGTCATCAACTTCGTCATGGACATCGAGAATCTGTCCTATCCCGACGCGGTGCGATTTCTGGCCAAGCGGGCCAACATCCCGGTGCCGGAGGAGGCCAGCGACGGCACGGAAAAGCTCCGCCGCCGGATGCTGGAGCTGAACCGGGACGCCGCCCGGTGGTACTATCAGACCCTCCAGGCCCCGGAGGGCCAGGCCGTCCGGGACTATCTGGACCGGCGGCAGATCCACCGGAGGATCGCCGTGCGCTTCGGCATGGGGGCCGCGCCGGACAGCTGGGACGCTCTGCTGACCGCCATGACCGCCAGGGGCTATTCCAAGGACGAGCTGATCTGGGCAGGCCTGGCCGTCAGCGGAAAGAACGGGCACATATACGACAAGTTCCGCAACCGGCTGATCCTGCCGGTGATCGACGTGCGGGGCGACGTGGTGGGCTTCGGCAGCCGGGTGCTGGACAAGTCCGAGCCCAAGTATATGAACACCCCCGAAACCCTTACATACAGCAAGCGCCGGGTGCTGTACGGACTGAACCTGGCCAAAAAGACCAAGCGGCCCAACATCATCCTGTGCGAGGGCAACCTGGACGTGGTGACCCTGCACCAGGCGGGGTTCGACAACGCCGTGGCGTCCATGGGCACGGCGCTGACGGTGGAGCAGACCCGGCTGCTGTCCCGGTATACCAAGGAGCTGGTGCTGTGCTACGACAACGACAAGGCGGGGGCACTGGCCACTCAGCGGGCCCTGGAGCTGCTGAACCGGTCGGAGTTCACCGTTCGGGTACTGCGGCTGCCCAACCGGCTGGTGGACGGGGAATATGTGAAGCAGGACGCCGACGATTTCATCAAGCTCCAGGGGCCGGAGGCCTTTGAGCGGCTGCTGTCCGGCAGCGCCAACGGCATCGAGTTCCGGCTGCACGAGATCGCCGGGAAGTATGACCTGCGGGACGATCAGGCCCGGGTGGCCTATGCCCAGGAGGTCAGCGGGGTGCTGTGCACCCTGGAAAACGCCGTGGAGCGAGAGATCTACACCACCCGGGCGGCGGAGGCGGCGGGGCTGACGCCGGAGGCCCTGAAAATGGAGGTGCAGCGGTCCTTCCGCCGCATGGCCGCCAAGGAGAAAAAGACCCGGGAGCGCCGGGAGCTGAACCCGGCGGTGTCCCTGCAGCCCCAGGAGCGTGGCCTGCGGTACGACAACCTCCGCAGCGCCCTGGCGGAGGAGGGAGTCATCCGGCTTCTGCTGCTGGACGACAGCCTGTTCGGCGATACGCCACCGGTTCCGGCGGAGTCGTTCTCCTCGCCGCTGCTGGGCCGGGTATACGCCAGCCTGTGGGAGAGCCACATGGCCGGGCGGCCTTTGAGCATCTCCTCCCTCAGCGGGGAGCTGACCGGCGAGGAGATGAGCCACCTGACCGGGGTGGTGCAGAAGCCGGAATCCCCTGCCGGAGGGGAACGGGCCCTGGCGGATTACTGCCGGGTCATCCGGGAAGAAGCGCAGAAACGCACCGCCGGGGCGGGAACGGACCCCCTGGCGGCTGCGGCGGAGAAATATAAAAATAAAAAGGGCTATGGAGGAAAGCACAATGACGGATAAAGTTTATACCCAGCAGGAGCTGAAGGAAATGGCGGACCAGCTGCTGGCCGCCGACGACAAGAAGAAGGCCGGAAAGGCCGCCGCCCAAAAGGCCGAGGAAGCAAAGCCCGCAGCGGACAAGGCCCTGGAGGAAAAGCTGGGCAAGTGCCCAGCGGCGGCGCTGCTGGTGGGGAACGAGAAGCTCCGGGAGCTGTTTATCAAGGGCAAGAGGAAGGGCCGCCTGGAGCCGGCGGAGCTGTCCGAGGTGGTGGACCCCCTGGACCTGGACGGCGACCAGATGGACCGCATCTATGACTCCCTGGCGGACCTGGGCATCGACATCGTCACCGAGGTTTTCACCAACGACATCCCCGAGGACATGGAGCCCGCCATGGAGGAGATCGCCGAGATCGAGGAGGAGGAGCTGGTCGACCCCAACACCCTGGTGGATAGCTTCAACATCGACGACCCGGTGCGCATGTATCTGAAGGAGATCGGCAAGGTACCCCTGCTGACCGGCGACCAGGAGGTCCGGCTGGCCACCGCCATGTCCGCCGGGAACGCCGCCAAGGAGCGGCTGGCCCAGGTGGAGGCCGGGGAGCTGACCCTGACCGATGAGGAGCTGGCCCAGGCCAAGGCGGAGCTGAAGGCCGGGGAAAAAGCCAAAAAACAGCTGGTCGAGGCCAACCTGCGTCTGGTGGTGTCCATCGCCAAGCGCTATGTGGGCCGGGGCATGCTGTTCCTGGACCTGATCCAGGAGGGCAACCTGGGTCTGATCAAGGCCGTGGAGAAATTCGACCACACCAAGGGCTATAAATTCTCCACCTATGCCACCTGGTGGATCCGCCAGGCCATCACCCGGGCCATCGCCGACCAGGCCCGCACCATCCGCATCCCCGTCC
>ENA-UOJM01000221-UOJM01000221.1-human-gut-metagenome-genome-assembly--contig:-P116-NODE-221-length-90271-cov-37.733318_pt1 | contig 90271 bp, 81 predicted proteins | sample MGYA00242349_ERZ723896 | MGnify/ENA metagenome assembly ERZ723896 | reverse complement strand
CCCAGGCTTGCAGGCGGCTGCTTTGATCCCCCGTCCGGCCAGGCCGGACGGGGGACCCGAATTTCATGCTCCTTCGGGCGGAGTGAATCCGCCCTTCGGCAAGGTTTTGCTGGGCAAAACGCTTAGGACGCGGCTGCGCTGCGGGGGAAAAGCAGCAGGGGAGCCGACTCAGGGACCGGCAGCTTACCGCTCCTCGCGGAAGTAGCTCAGGCCCAGGCTTGCAGGCGGCTGCTTTGATCCCCCGTCCGGCCAGGCCGGACGGGGGACCCGAATTTCATTTTCCTCCGGGCGGAATGAATCCGCCCTGCGGCAAGGTTTTGCTGCGTAAAACGCTTGGGACGCAGCTGCGCTGCGGGGGAAAAGCAGCAGACAGACGCCGGATGACGAAAGTCTTACCGCTCCTCTCGGAAGTAGCTGAGGCCCAGACTTGCAGGCGGCTGCTTTTCCTTGTTGTTGCGCAGGCTGGAGATCACCAGCACCACCACGGTGACCACATACGGCAGCATCTTGTACAGCTCCTTCACGGCCATCTGGCTGCCGGTGGGGATGTACAGATACAGGATGTACAGGCCGCCGAACAGGATGGAGGCCAGGACGCTGACATTGGGACGCCAGATGGTGAAGATCACCAGGGCGATGGCCAGCCAGCCGCGGTCGCCGAAGGCGTTGTTGGACCACACGCCGCTGGCGTAGTCCATCACGTAGTACAGGCCGCCGAGACCGGCGATCATGCTGCCCACGCAGGTGGCCAGGTACTTATACCGGGTGACGTTGATGCCGGCGGCATCGGCGGTGGAGGCGCTTTCGCCCACGGAGCGCAGGTGCAGGCCGGGGCGGGTGTGCTTCAGGAAATAGGAGGACAGCAGGGCCAGGATAATGGCCAGATACGCCAGGAAGCCATAGGACAGGAAGATCTGGCCGAACCAGCCCAGACTCTTGGCAAAGGGCAGGGACTTGGCAAAATACCCGCTGGTGGCGGACAGGGCGATGGAGGGCACCTCGCTGCCGGTGAGCTTGATCAGGGAGCCGCCGAAGAAGTTGCCGATGCCCACGCCGAAGGTGGTCATGGTCAGGCCGGTAACGTTCTGGTTGGCCCGCAGGGTCACCGTCAGGAAGCAGTACAGCAGGCCCATCAGCAGAGAGCCCAGCAGGGAGCACAGCATGGGGATCAGAATGGCCAGAAAGCCGCTCATCTGGTCGGCGGGCACGGCCTGCTCATAGAAGAACGCGCCGATGACGCCGCAGATACCGCCCACATACATGATGCCGGGGATACCCAGGTTCAGATTGCCGGACTTCTCGGTGAGGATCTCGCCGGTGCTGCCGTACAGCAGGGGGATACCCTGCATGACCGCGCGGGGGATGAAGGATACAATATCAAAATTCATTTTCTCACGCCTCCTTCTTTCCGGAAGAACGGAACTGGACCTTGTAGTTGATGAAGAACTCGCAGCCGATGATGAAGAACAGGATGATGCCCGTCAGAATATCGGAGAAGGAGCGGTTCAGGCCGAAGGCCGTGGAGATCTCGCTGGCGCCGCGGCTGAGGACCACCAGCAGCAGGGACACGAAGATCATGATAACGGGGTTGAACTTGGCCATCCAGGACACCATGACGGCGGTGAAGCCCCGGCCGTCCACGATGGTGGTGGTCATGGTGTGGTCGGTGCTGGAGGTCAGCAGCAGGCCGATCAGGCCGCACAGGGCGCCGGACAGGGCCATGGTCCGGATGATGACCCGGTCCACCTTGATGCCGGCATAGCTGGCGGTGCGGCGGCTTTCGCCCACCACGGCGATCTCATAGCCGTGCTTGCTGTAGTTCAGATAGATGTACATCAGGCCCGTGAGGATGGCCACCACCAGAATGGCCAGCAGGTACTTCTGGTTGCCGATGGTGGGCAGCCAGCCGGCCTGGGTGTCCTGGTTGATGATGCCGATCATACTGAATCATGGTGCTCATGCCTGATCATCTCCCTTCATTAAAATATAGACATACCACAGCAGCATTGCTGCCGCACATACACCTATGAGTGCAATTAGCATTTGCATAAGATTCATCCTCCTTTTTTGCTGTCCCCAATATCATAAAACCTTTCCTCTAAAAATGGCATTAGTCATCTTTTGTGCGTTTAAAGATGAAATAAAGATTACAACCAACCCAAAAGCCATGCCATAGGAAAGGCGATAACGATCGTACTGATACAGACACACGCCAAAACCAGTAAGGGCATTCCAACAAAGATGGAGATGAAGCCAAGTAGCGGATGATGCCAAATAAAGCGCTCCGCTTTTGCGTCAAATCTCTGTTCAAATCTTCTCGCCGCATTTGTAATGCTCATAATTGTTCACCTCATTTCTTTCTTGCAAGGCCATAATACCGCTTAAAGTATTAAGTGGGGAAAAGGGTCCTGCAATCGAAACTAAGACTGTATAAGTCTTTAAGAAAAAAGAGTCAGACCCGGAAGAGGACTGACTCATTCATATAATGATTTTGAAATTGTATTTTCGAGAAGAGAATACCCTTGACAAATCTCCTCTCAAAAAGCCTATCTCAGCCGATATGCAAAGGAACACAGCTTCCGCAATACGGAGTTCTTTGTAGATGACGGTTACACAGGCGCAAACTTTCAAAGACCGGATTGGCAGCGCATGATGGCGCTGGTGGAAGACGGAAAGATCGGTACGATCATCACGAAGGACATGAGTCGCATCGGCCGAAATTATCTGGAAGTGGGGATGTATACCGAGATCACATTCCCACAGAATAACGTTCGGTTCATTGCCATCAACAGCGGTGTAGACAGCGCCAACCAGCAGGACAATGAGTTCGTCCCGTTCGTCAACATTATCAACGAGTACTACGTTCGGGACGGCAGCAAGAAGGTGCGTACCTCACTCCAGCTCAAGGGAGAATCTGGCGAGCATCTGACTACAATCCCCCCGTATGGCTACGTCAAAGACACGGATAATTCAGAGCATTGGCTCGTCGATCCGGAAGCGGCACAGGTGGTCAAGCGCATCTTTTCCCTCTGCATGGACGGGAACGGTCCGACGCAGATTGCTCGGATGCTGAAAGAGGATCATGTGTTGACGCCCACCGTTTATCAGGACAGGCAAAAACGAAAAGTCCGCTGTGCTTTGCCGGAGAATCCATACAACTGGAACGGCAGTACCGTTGCTGCAATTCTGGAACGAATGGAGTATTGCGGGCATACCGTGAACTTCAAAACGCACCGGCAGTCCTACAAAATCAAGAAGACCATCGAGAATCCACCGGAGCAATGGAAGATATTCCACAACACCCACGAAGCCATCGTGGATGAGGACACCTTTCAGAGGGTACAGGAGCTTCGCCACAACAAACGCAGACCGGCAAGAACGGGCAAGAGTAACCTCTTTTCCGGCGTTGCCTACTGCGCCGATTGCGGAGAAAAAATGTACTACTGCACCTCGCGGAACTTTGAAGAGCGACAGGATCATTTCGTCTGCTCTACCCCTCCCAAGAAGGGAAAAGACGTGTGCGGGACGCACTTCATCCGCGCGGTTGTTCTGGAAAAGGGCGTGCTGAAATTTCTGCAAATCCTGCTGTGGTATATCTCCGACTGCGAGGATCTGTTCCGCGATAAGCTGGGTGCAATGCGCAAGGAGGACTTCAAGAAAGAACTCGCCGCAAAGCGCAGACGGCTCACGCAGGCGCAACGCAGAATGGAGGAACTTGACCGCCTGTTCAAACGGCTCTATGAGGATAACATCTCCGGCAAGATCAATGACAGCAGATTTGAAAAGCTGTCTGGGGACTACGAAAAGGAGCAGGCGGAGCTAACGGAGAAGATGCAGCTCTGGGAGCAGGAGATCGCCAAGCAGGAGGAAGAAGCCGACGGCATTGAGCAGTTTATACTCAGGGCAAAGAAATACCCCGATTTGAAGGAACTGACGCCCGCCGTGCTGCACGATCTTGTGAACAGAGTGTATGTGTCCGCTCCTGACAAGAGCAGCGGACACCGGATGCAGGACGTGCATATCAGCCTTGCCTGCGTTGGCTTCCTGCCGGAGAGCATTATTGCCGAGATGCTCAATCACGCCACAAAGAGCAGAACAGCGTGACTTTCGCCACGCTGTTCTCTCTTAACTTGATAAACCTGTCTTATGGAGTGCTATCCTCACGGCGGTTTTTGTTATTTTTTCAGCAGAACATAGGTGACGCCCCGGTTTTCGGCGTCCAGATCCCGGTCCTGCCGCAGCCGGGGACACAGGGCCAGCCACCGGCGGGCCTCCTGGTTGAAGATGCTGAACTCCTCCCCGGGCAGGAAGCACAGCTCCTGCTGCCGCAGCCAGGTGCGGCAGGCAGTGCGCAGCCGCCCGCCCTTGCCGGAGGAGCCGTAGCCATGGATCAGCTTCATGGCCGGGGTCCCCATTTTCCGGGCGGCCTCCACCTCCGCCGCCAGGCGGCGGAGGGCTTCCGCGGCGTCGGGCCGCCCCAGCTCCAGATTCAGCTCCCGCACGGGTCTGTCCATGGTTCTCCTCCTATCAGTGCAGCGAAATAGGCAAACAGGGCCTCTGCCCCGGGGGCGTCCGCCCGGCGCAGGCCATAGCTCTGGCGCTCCGGGTGCCACTGGACCCCCAGCACCGGCAGCTGCCGGTGGACCGCCGCCTCCACCACGCCGTCCGGGGACCACTGCACCGCCTGTAAGGGCGGGGCCAGGCGGTCCACCGCCTGGTGGTGGCAGCTGGTGACGGCGGGAGCTTCCCCCAGCAGACGGGCCATCAGCCCCTCCGCCCGGGTGGGGTGCACCAGATCGCCCCGGGGCAGCTGGTGGCCGGGGATATCCCGCAGGGTCCCGCCCCAGTGGACGTTCAAGGCCTGGAGTCCCCGGCAGATCCCCAGAATGGGCCGCCGGGACCGGGCAAAGGAGTCGATCAGAAAGGACTCCGTTCCCGGAAGGGGGCCCCGGATGTCCCCGCCGCCGGGCAGCAGCAGTCCCCCGCAGTCCAGACTGCGGTACAGGTCCCGGCACAGGACCACCCGGGCCCCGGCGCTCTCCAGTGCCGCCAGATAGTTTTCATATTGACCCGGCACACCGTACAGATAAACAGCAGGCTTCATAGCGTTCCCCTCCCCTGTCTATTATGCGGCGGCGGGGAAAATTATGCCGGGACGGCGGACAAAACAATAAATCCGAACCCACGGCCAATCGGCAAAGGGTTCGGATTCTATTGTGTTGGTGGACCTGAAGGGATTCGAACCCTCGACCTCTCGGATGCGAACCGAACGCTCTCCCAGCTGAGCTACAAGCCCATATGAACAGGGCAGTACACCCTGCTCATCTATTATACACATTTCCCGGCGGATTGCAAGCATTTTCTTCCCCGGCGGGCAAAAATCCGGTTCCGGCGGCGGGGCGGGAGCCGATTGTAAAGCCTTCTGATTTGTGATAAAATGCATGCCGGACCATAAAAGACAAAGGAGGCGCGCCATGGACCGGGAAGCCTTTGACCGGAAATATGCCGCCCGGCTGAACCGCCAGCAGCAGGAGGCGGTGCACGCCGTGGAGGGCCCTGTGCTGCTGCTGGCGGTGCCCGGCAGCGGGAAAACCACCGTGCTGGTGACCCGCCTGGGTTATATGCTGTGCTGCTGCGGCATTGCGCCGGACCAGATCCTCACCATGACCTATACCCGGGCCGCCGCCGGGGAGATGAAGCAGCGCTTTGCCGCCCTGTTCGGCCAGGACTGCCCCCATCCCCCGGAGATCCGCACCATCAACGGCGTATCCTCCAAGATCATCGCCTACTATGCCCAAAATTGCGGCAAAAGGCCGCCCTTCATCCTGGCGGAGGACGAGAGTGCCCTGGCGAAGCTGGTTTCGGACCTGTACCGGGACCTGTGCGGCGAGTACCCCACCCAGAGCGTGGTGAAGGAGCTGCGCAAGAGCATCGCCTATGCCAAAAATATGATGCTGCCGGAGGAGCGGCTGGGGGAGCTGGACACCGGCTTCGAGAAATTCCCGGAGCTGTACCGGGAATACGGCAAGGCCCTGCGGGACAATAAATGGATGGACTATGACGACCAGATGGTGTACGCCAAAAAAATTCTGGAGTTCCACGAGGATGTGCGGACCCATTTTCAGAACCGCTTCCCCTATATCTGCGTGGACGAATCCCAGGACACCTCCCGGATCCAGCACGCCATCATCCGCCTGCTGGCCGGGAAAAGCGGCAACATCTTCATGGTAGGCGACGAGGACCAGAGCATCTATGGCTTCCGGGCCGCCTATCCGGATGCCCTGATGCAGTTTGAACAGACCTATCCCGGGGCCCGGGTGCTGCTGATGGAGGAAAACTACCGCTCCACGCCGGAAATTCTCCGGGCGGCGGACGCCTTCATCCGGAAAAATCACCACCGCCGCCCCAAGACCATCCACCCCACCCGGGCCTCCGGCGCTGCCGTCCGGGTGATCTACGCCATGGACCGGGCCGACCAGTACCCCTGGCTGGTGAATATGGCGGCCAGCGTCCGGGAGGAGACGGCGGTGCTTTACCGCAACAACGACAGCGCCCTGCCGCTGATCGACCTGCTGGACCGGGGCGGGATACCCTATCGCTGCCGCCGGATGGACGACGCCTTTTTCACCCACCGGATCGTGGCGGACATCCGGGACATCATCGCCCTGGCCCATGACCAGACGGACGCGGAGACCTTCCTGCGAATTTACTACAAGGTCGGCGGCGGAATTTCCAAAAAGGCGGCGGAGTATGCCTGCCAGAAAAGCCGGGCCAACGGAGGCTCCATCCTTCGGGAGCTGCTGGGCTTTCCGCAGCTGTCCCAATACGGCAGGGACAGCGCCGCCGCTCTGCTGACCATGCTGCCCATGCTTTTGCAGGACAACGCCGCCCAGGGCCTGAGCCGCATCTGGGACGGCCTGCGCTACCGGGACTATGCGGAGCGCCAGAAGCTGGACGGCGGCAAATATGAAATTCTCTGTCTGCTGGCCCGGCAGGAGACCGGGCTGGAGGGGCTGTGCCGCCGCCTGGACGAGCTGCAGGCCCTGGTGTCGGCCCCCTCCCTGCCCTGCGGCGGGGGACTGATCCTGTCCACCGTCCACTCCAGCAAGGGCCTGGAGTACGACACGGTGTATCTGCTGGACGTGCTGGACGGCATCCTTCCGGCGGTGACGGAGCCGAAGGACGCCGGGCAGCAGGACCAGTATCAGGAGGAGCGGCGGCTGTTCTATGTGGCCGTGACCCGGGCCCGGAATCGGCTGTATCTGTTCGCCTGCCGGAATCGGGAGTCCGCCTTTGCCGACGAGCTGCGCCGGGATCTGCCCCGGGAATACATCGGGCCGGAGGACGTGTTCGCCTCCCTGAATACGGAGCCGTGCGGAAAGCACTATCGCCACGCCGAAAAGGGCGGCGGCGTGATCCGGGCCTGCTGCCGGGGGCAGTGCATGGTGGCCTATGCCTCCGGCGAGACGGAGTTCCTGACCCTGGGCCAGATGGTGGACCGGCGGGCCGTGGCCTGGAGGGCCCCGGACCGGCCGGCTCCGGCGGCATTGCCCCGGGAGCAGGCGGCGCTGCCGCCGTCCGGGGTCCGTTCCGGGCAGAGGGCCGTCCACAGGGTTTTCGGACCGGGAACCGTGTTGTCCTTCCGGGACCCCATCGTGGAGATACGCTTTCCTGCCAAGGGGGACAAGAAATTCGTCCTGTCCGACTCGGTGCAGCGGGGACTGCTGCGCCTTGAGGAGTGAGGGAGTGTCGGTATTTTTCCAGATTCAGGAAATTTCTGCATGATACTGTTCATTCTGGGGAAACATAAACAGTGAAAAAGTAGATATGTCAGGGACGTTGTATAAGGAAATTGTATGACGCATTCGCCGAAATGTGTTGCATTTTTTGGGGCGTGTATTATAATATGGACATACCCGCAGTTCTATCAGGCAAATACAGACAAGAAGGTGATCAATTATGGAACTTCAGATTCAGGATCTTGTTTCTTCCATCAAAAAGGACGGCATCGACAGCGCAAATCAGCAGGCCGCCGCGATTCTGGCCGACGCCCGGAAGCAGGCGGACGCCATCATCGCCGACGCAAAGAGTCAGGCGGATAAGCTGCGGGACGACGCCAAGGCCGAGATCGAGGTGTTCAAAAACAGCGCCCAGCTCAGCGCCCAGCAGGCCAAGCGGGACGCAGTCCTGGCCTTCCGGCAGGAGGTGCAGCAGGAGTTTGAGAAAATCCTGGCCGCCGACGTGGGCAAGGCTCTGGACCAGCAGACGCTGGCCAAGCTCATCCAGGCAGCCCTCCAGGGAGAGGACGTTTCCGGCTACGCCGTGGAGGTGGGCCAGGTGACGGACGGCATCCGCCAGCAGCTGGCCCAGGAGCTGAAAAACGGCCTGGAGCTCCGCCCCTCCAAGAAGGTGGGCGCAGGCTTCCGGCTGGCCGCCAAGGACGGCTCCGGCTATTTTGACTGCTCCGACCAGGAGATCGCGGAGATGCTCATGCCCTTCTTCCGGGATATGCACCTGTAAGGGGGCGGCCTATGGCTTCCTACTACTATCTCATCTCCAGCCTGCCCATGCTCCGGACCCAGGGGGAGCCTCCCATGGACTACGCCGCTTTTCTGGCCATGTGCCGCTCGGCGGTCAGCGCCGGGGTATACCGGACGCTGGAGGAGCTGACGGTGGACTCGGACAAGGGGCCGCTGCTGTCGGAGTGGGCCGGGTTTTACAAGGCCCTGTGCCGGGAGCTGACCTATCAGCGGAATGTGAAGCTGGGCCGGCCCTGCGCCGTGCCCTCCGACCGGGACGCCGGCATTGTCCAGACGGTGACGGCGGCGGTAAACGCCGAAAATCCCCTGGAGGGGGAGCGGCTGCTGCTGGACCTGGAATTCCGCCGCCTGGACGGCATGATCGGCCTGCACAACTTCGATGACCACGCCCTGTACGGCTACGCCATGAAGCTGCAGCTGCTGGAGCGGCAGCGGACCTTCCGGTATGAGTCCGGCAAGCGGGCCTTCGACGGCCTAATGCAGAACATCCGCCAGCAGGTTTCCAGCCTATAACGAAACAGGAGAATCAAAATGGACAAAGTGACAGGATATGTGACCGGAGTGAACGGGAATCTGGTGGCAGCCACCTTTTCCGGCTCCGTCCGAAAGAATGAAGTGGGCTATGTCCTGGTGGGCGATGACCGGCTCAAGGGCGAGGTCATCCGCGTCAACGGCGACACGGCCAGCATGCAGATCTATGAAATGACCAACGGCATCCAGGTGGGCGACAAGGTGGAGCTTTCCGGCGAGCTGATGAGCGTGGAGCTGGGCCCGGGCCTGCTGACCCAGGTGTTCGACGGTCTGCAGAACCCCCTGCCGGAGCTGGCGCAGCAGTGCGGCTTCTTCCTGCAGCGGGGCGTGTATCTGGATCCCATCCCCAACAAGGACTGGGAGTTTACCCCCCTGGTGAAGCCCGGTGACCACGTCACCGCAGGCGACGCCGTGGGCAGCGTGCCCGAGGGGCTGTTCACCCACCTGATCATGGTACCCTTCGGCCTGAAGGACGAAGGGTGGCGGGTGAAATCCGTCCGGGAAAAGGGCGTGTACAACGTCCGGGACACCGTGGCGGTGCTGGAAAACGACAACGGCGAGGAGAAGGAGCTGACCATGGTGTTCTCCTGGCCCGTGAAGCAGCCCATCCGCTGCTATGAGGAGCGTCTGCGCCCGGACGAGACCCTGGTGACCAAGCTCCGCTCCATCGACACCTTCCTGCCGGTGGCCAAGGGCGGCACCTTCTGCGTGCCCGGCCCCTTCGGCGCGGGCAAGACGGTGCTGCAGCACATGGAGGCCAAGAACGCCGATGTGGACATCGTCATCGTGGCCGCCTGCGGCGAGCGGGCCGGCGAGGTGGTGGAGGTGCTGAAGGAGTTCCCCGAGCTGGTGGACCCCCGCACCGGCCGCTCCCTGATGGAGCGCACCATCATTATCTGCAACACCTCCTCCATGCCCGTGGCCGCCCGTGAGGCGTCGGTGTACACCGCCGTTACCATGGCGGAATATTACCGCCAGATGGGTCTGGACGTGCTGCTGCTGGCGGATTCCACCAGCCGCTGGGCCCAGGCCATGCGTGAGATGAGCGGCCGTCTGGAGGAGATCCCCGGCGAGGAGGCCTTCCCCGCCTATCTGGAGTCCGTTATCGCCTCCTTCTATGAGCGGGCCGGTAAGGTCCGGCTGAAGAACGGCAAGATCGCCTCCGTCACCATCGGCGGCACCGTGTCCCCCGCCGGCGGCAACTTCGAGGAGCCCGTGACCCAGGCCACCCTGAAGGTGGTGGGCGCGTTCCACGGTCTGTCCCGCGAGCGGTCCGACGCCCGCAAATACCCCGCCATCCACCCCATCGACTCCTGGTCCAAGTACCGGGGCGTGGTGGATATGGAGCGGGTGGAGCAGGCCCGCAGCATCCTCAAGCGCAGCAACGAGATCAACCAGATGATGAAGGTCATCGGCGAGGAGGGTACCTCCGCCGAGGACTATATCGTCTATCAGAAGGGCGAGCTGCTGGATGCGGTGTATCTGCAGCAGAACTCCTTCGATCCCATCGACGCCGCCTGCGATCCCGACCGTCAGATCCACGAGTTCAACGTGCTGTATGACGTGCTGACCCGGGACTTCGCACTCAGCGACAAAAAAGAGATCCGCGCCTTCTTCAACCAGGTCCGGCAGGAGTTCCTGGACTGGCACAACACCGTGTTCCGCACCCCGGAATTTGAGGCCCAGGAAAAGCGGCTCAAGGACTTTTACCTGAGCAAGGCAGCGGGTTGAGAGGGGAGTCAATATGCAGAAAGTTTACACGAAAATTGAGTCCATCGTAGGTAACGTTGTCACGGTCCGGGCCTCCGGCGTCCGCAACGGCGACCTGGCCCTGGTGGGCGACAGCTATGCCAACGTCATCAAGCTGGACAAGGACCTGGTGACGCTGCAGGTGTTCAGCGGCACCCAGGGCGTCAGCACCACGGACCCGGTCCGGTTCCTGGGCCGCCCCATGATGGTGTCCTTCTCCGACCACCTGCTGGGCCGCATCTTCGACGGCGCCGGTGTCCCCCGGGACAACGGCCCCGCCCTGACGGAGAATATGATCCCCATCGGCGGCCCCTCCGTGAACCCGTCCAGGCGTATCGTGCCCAACAAGCTGATCCGCACCGGTATCCCCATGATCGACGTGTTCAACACCCTGGTGGAAAGCCAGAAGCTGCCCATCTTCTCCGTGTCCGGCGAGCCGTATAACCAGCTGCTCTCCCGCATCGCCATGCAGGCCCAGGTGGACGTGATCGTCCTGGGCGGCATGGGCCTGAAGTACGACGACTATCTGTACTTCCGGGACACCCTGGAAAAGAGCGGCGCCATGGGCCGCACGGTGATGTTCATCCACACCGCCTCCGACCCCACCGTGGAGTGCACCCTGGTGCCCGATATGGCCCTGGCCGTGGCGGAGCAGTTCGCCCTGGCCGGAAAGCGCGTGCTGGTGCTGCTGACGGATATGACCAACTACGCCGACGCGCAGAAGGAAATGGCCATCACCATGGAACAGGTGCCCTCCAACCGCGGCTACCCGGGCGATCTGTACAGCTGCCTGGCCGCCCGCTATGAAAAGGCCGTGGACTTTGAGGGCGCGGGCTCCATCACCATCCTGGGCGTTACCACCATGCCCGGCGACGACGTGACCCACCCGGTGCCCGACAACACCGGCTATATCACCGAGGGCCAGTATTACCTGAAAAACGGCCACATCGAGCCCTTCGGCTCCCTGTCCCGTCTGAAGCAGAACGTCAACGACAAGACCAGAAGCGACCACCGGGCCCTGATGGACGGTATGATCCGGCTGTACAGCGCCTATAAGGAGAGTCTGGAAAAGAAGTCCATGGGCTTCATGATGTCCGAGTGGGACGAAAAGCTGCTGAAATACGGGCACCTGTTTGAAACGAAGCTGATGGACCTGAGCGTGAATATCCCGCTGGAGGAGGCGCTGGACCTGGGCTGGGAGATCCTGGCCGAGTGCTTCGAGCCCAACGAAACCGGCCTGAAAACCAGCCTCATCCAGGAGAGATGGCCCAAGCGGTCCGCCGTGGAATGAGGGTGCGCCTATGGCTGTCAAACTTACCAAAAATGAATTGAAGGTGCAGAAGGACCGCCTGAAGCAGTTTCAGCGGTATCTGCCCACCCTGCAGCTGAAAAAGCAGCAGCTGCAGTCCGTGGTGATGCAGGTAACGGCCCAGCTGGAGCAGGTGGAGCAGCAGCGCCGGGCCGCCGTGGCGGGACTGGACGACTGGGTGGCCGTTTTCGCGGAAAACGACAGCTTCCCGGCGGACAAGCGCCTGGAGACCCTGATCCGCCCCCACCATGTGGTGTGCGGCCAGGAGAACATCGCCGGTGTCACCGTTCCGGTGTTCCAGGAGCTGAGCTTTGAGGAGATCCAATACGACGTGGCGGACTATCCCCTGTGGGTGGACACCGCCGCCGTGCGCCTGCGGGAGATCGCCCGGCTGGACGCTCTGGAAAAGACCCTCCGCCGCCAGGTGGAGCTTCTGGAGCAGGAGCTGCGCTCCACGGCCCAGCGGGTGAACCTGTTTGAAAAGGTCAAGATCCCCGAGGCCAAGGAGAACATCCGGGTCATCGGCATCTACCTGGGCGACCAGCAGACCTCCGCCGTGGTGCGGGGCAAGATCGCCAAGAAGAAGCTGCAGGAGGTGAGCGGATGATCGAAAAAATGAAGGTCGTCCACATTGTGGCGGCCGCATCGGAAAAAACCGCCCTGCTGGACCGGCTGCGGACCCTGGGCATCGTCCACTTCGGCGAAAAGGCCAGCGCCGACCAGCGGCATCTGGAGCGCTTTGCACAGCTGTCCCGGATGGACATGGCCCTGCAGGAGTACGCCGGCCCGGGCCGGGAGACCGCGCCCATGTCCGACAAGGACTTTGAGCCTTTTTATAAGGAGCTGGCCGACTGCCTGGAGCGCCGCAAGACCCTGCAGGAGAAGAAAACCGCCGCCGGTGCGGCGGCGGAGAAGCTGACCGAGTGGGGCGACTTCTCCCCGGAGGAGCTGCGGGAGCTGAAGGACCAGGGCTTCGACATCCACGTTTACCGGACGGATAAAAAGACCATGGCCGCCCTGGCGGCGGACCCGGACGTGAAGATCATCCGCCTGGCCCCGGTGGGGAAAATGCCCACCCTGGCCTCCATCGGTCCCCTGCCGGGGACCTACCCCGTCACCGAGTTCCCCATCCCCGATAAGGGTGCGGGTCAGCTGCGGCGTGAGCGGGACGACTGCGACCAGGGGCTTCGCAGCTGCCAGGCCTTCCTGACCGAGGCCGCCAAGCACCTGCCCAGCATCCACGACCAGATGCTCAAGACCCAGAACGCCGCCGAGTACTCCTCCGTCAGCAACACCTCCCAGAGCCAGGACGGCCTGGTGTGGCTCACCGGCTATATCCCGGAGGCGGAGGCGGAGGGCTTCAAGAAGGCCGCCGCCCAGGCCCACTGGGCCTGGGCCATGGAGGACCCCGCCGCCGATGACGACAAGGTCCCCACCAAGGTCAAGTACAACAAGGTCACCCGGCTGATGATCCCGGTGTTCGACATTCTGGGCGTGGTTCCCGGCTACCGGGAGTATGACATTTCCTTCTGGTTTCTGGGCTTCTTCACCCTGTTCTTTGCCATGATCATCGGCGACGCGGGATACGGCTGCCTGTTCCTGCTGGCGGCGCTGGTCATGACCCTGAAAAGCAAGAAGGCGTCCACCGCGGTGCAGCTGCTGTGGCTGCTGTCCATTGCCACCATTGTGTGGGGTGCGCTGACAGGCACCTGGTTCGGCCTGGAGCAGGCCATGGACGTGCCCTTGCTCCGGAGCCTGGTGATCCCCACCTTCGCCAACTATCCCGCCCACTTCGGTGTGGAATCCACCACCCAGCAGAACACCATCATGAAGTTCTGCTTCATCCTGGGCACGGTGCAGCTGTCGCTGGCCTGCGTCATGAACATCCGGCGCAAGTTCCGGGAGAAGGACCTGAGCTGGCTGGCGGACCTGGGCTGGCTGGCCGCCATCGACGCGCTGTATTTCGTGGTGCTGTACCTGGTCATCGGCCAGCAGGTGAACCTGATGCCTGTTGCGTGCGTGGTCATCGCGGGCTTCCTGCTGGTGGTGCTGTTCGGCGGTATGTCCCCGGACAAGAGCTTCGGCCAGGGCCTGAAGGCGGGCCTGGGCGACGCGTTCACGGTGTTCCTGAACACCATCAGCGCCTTCGGCAACATCATGAGCTACATCCGCCTGTTTGCCGTGGGCATGGCGTCCCTGGCCATCGCTCAGAGCTTCAACAACATGGCCCTGGGCTTCAAGGGCCCCTTGGTCATCGCCGCCGTCCTGATCCTGCTGATCGGCCACGGGCTGAACATTGTCATGGGCCTGCTGTCTGTGGTGGTCCACGGCGTCCGCCTGAACCTGCTGGAGTTTTCCGGTCAGCTGGGTATGGAGTGGGCCGGTATTGCTTACGATCCCTTTAAAAAGCACGATAAAATCAAAAAATAAACGGATAGGAGATCAACTATGAATATCGAATTTATTGGTATGGCGTGCGCTCTGGGCCTGTCCGCCATGGGCTCTGCGTTCGGTTCCGGCTTTGCGGCTCAGGCCTCCGTGGGCGCGTGGAAAAAGTGCTACGCCAACGGCAAGCCCGCTCCCTTCATCATGGTGGCCTTCTCCGGCGCACCTCTGACCCAGACCATCTATGGCTTCCTGCTGATGAACTTCATCCGCAGCGCCGTGGAGGGCGGCTGTGACGCGGCTCTGGCCATGTTCACCGGCATCTTCGCGGGCCTGGCCATCGGCCTGTCCGCCTTCTTCCAGGGCAAGGTGGCCGCCGCCTCCGCCGACGCTCTGGGCGAAACCGGAAAGGGCACGGCAAACTACTTCATTGTCATCGGTATTATCGAAACGGTGGCACTGTTCACCCTGGTGTTCAGCCTGCTGCTGCTCCAGTAACCCCGCAAAAGCAAGGGGATCCGGTCCCCTGCCAGACAACGCAAAAACTTCCCCTGTCTATGGCAGGGGAAGTTTTTTGCTTATTAAAAAGGTCTCGCAGAGTTTGCCGCCCGCGGGTTTCGCGCATTTTGGACAAGCATTAGTAATACTTCACCAGCCCCGACAGCAGCAGGGTGGGGAGCAGCAGCAGAACCAGAAAGGCCAGCATGTACAGCGGCGACAGGGCGGCGAAATCGCCGGCGGTGGTCAGATAGTACGACAGCACCAGGCCGCACAGGCCGCCGATCCAGCTGAGGATGGTGGACCAGCGCACCGCCTGACACATCCGCTGGCTGCCGATGACGGTTTCCGCCATAGGCAGCAGGCCGTCCCGATAGATCAGGGCGTTGGGGGTCTCCCCGGGCTGGGCGGTCAGGTCCGCCAGGGCCAGCCGGGTGGCCACCCCCGGGTAAATGGGCCGGGCGTTCAGGCGGAATTTCCGCTTCAGCAGATTGGGGGTGATGTTGACGCCCCGGGTGGCCAGCACCGGGGTCACCCGGTTCCGGCGCAGGGCCCGCAGGGCCCACTCCACGTTCCGGGAGGGCAGGTACTTCACCGCGAAGATGGCCGCCAGGCGGCCGTCCACCGTCATGAAAACACCGGTTTCCATTTTCAGATCCCGGGGCAGGGCGATGCGGCGCTTTTTCATGAAATAGGCGCTGCCCATGGCCACCGTGGCCCCCCGGACGGTGCAGTCGATGCCGCCGTCCTCGTAATAGTGCAGGTCATGGGCGTCGTAGCGGAAGCTGACCTGGCCGTCCATCAGCTGCAGCAGCAGGGGCGTCAGCTGGCTTCCGGCGGCCCGGCACAGGGCCTCGGCATAGGCCAGGGCCTCGCCGATCTCCTGATCGTATACCTTCAGGCCGTTAAGCTCCACCGTACCCAGGGCGGCGGAGGGCTCGTTCTTCTCCTTGCCGCGCAGGGACAGGACCCCGACCGGGAACAGGTCCTCGTCCGTGACCACCACCCGGCGGGCGGCGGTAATGGCCCGGGCCCCCCTCCAGCCCGCCACGGCGCAGCCGCTTTTGTGCAGGCGGCGGCACAGCAGGGACAGGGGCAGCGTCCCGGACAGGGGCAGGGACAGGGGTACCGTGGCCGACAGCAGCGCCGACCACAGCCAGAGGAAGCGGTTCATCTGGTGCCCGCTGAGGGCTGCCACCAGGGCCAGCACCGTGGCCAGGGCCAGGTACAGCGGCGTCAGAATGGGCTGCCACCGGGCGGCGGGGTCCGGGGACTGCCACATGCGGTAAAAGCCCTCCAGACGCCCCTGCTGCTTGCAGGCTCCGGCGGCGGTGACGGAGGCCACATACGGCGGCGTGCCACCCAGCTGGGCCAGGCGGAAGCTGTCATACCGGGCCCGGGCGGCGCGATATTGGCCGCAGGCGCACAGATACAGCAACGCCGCCGCCGGGGCGGCAAAGGGCAGATTCGGGCATTGCCCCAGAAACAGGCACTGGGCGCTGTCCGCCAGGGCTGCCAGGCCGCACACCAGCGCCGCCGCCGGGGCGGTGACGCGCCCATGGCCCAGGCTCTCCCCTGCCTCGTGCCACAGTCGGGTGCTCAGCAGCAGGCACAGGGCCAGCAGCCCCGCTGGTATGCCGCAGCGCAGCCAGACGTGGTCATACCACCCCTGGGACAGCAGGTCCAGCCCGTCGATGACGGCCACGGCTATGGCCAGCAGGGTGGGCGCCGTCAGCAGCAGACGCTGCCGGTGCAGCCGGGCGCACTGCCACTTCTGCTCCCGGGCGGCGTCGTCCATGGTGGGCTCCGGCTCCGGCGGCTCCTCCGGGGCGTCGTCCGGGTTTTCCAGGTCCCGGGCGGGGATGCGGTCCCGGACCCACTGGGCGGCGGCGGACAGGCGCTCCCTCAAAGGCACCCGCTCCGGCAGGACGCCGTCCTCGTCGTCCTCCTCCGGAACGGCCCGGGGCTCGTCCGGGTCCTCCTGCCGCTGCCGGAAGCGGCGGCGCAGCCGGTCCAGGGGGTTCTCCCGGGGCGGTTCGTCGTCCGGGCGATACTCCGGCTCCGGAACAGGCTCCGGTTCCGGTTCAGGTTCTGGTTGTGGTTCTTGTTCCGGCTCTTGTTCCGGTTCGGGGGCCGGCTCCGGCTCAGGCTCCGGTTCGGAGACCGGTTCGGGTTCGGGGATGGGCTCCGGTTCCGGGGCAGGCTCCGGCTCCGGGTCCCTTCGGGACCCACCCGAGCCGAATTCGTCCAGAATGTCGTCTATGGTGAAGTCCATCTCCGGCGGCGTGGGCCGCATGTCTTCGTTACGCATGGTGATCCCTCGTTGTTATCCCCGGCGCTGGCGCACGGCCTCATACAGCAGGATGGCGGCGGCCGCCGACGCGTTCAGGGAGGAAATATGCCCCTTCATGGGGATGCTGACCAGGAAATCGCAGTTTTCCGCCACCAGGCGACTCATGCCATCTCCCTCGGAGCCGATGACAATGGCCGCCGGGCCCTTGAGATCGGCGCTGTACAGGTCCGTGGAGGCTCCGGCGGCGGTGCCGAAGATCCAGACCCCCTGCTTTTTTAGGTCCTTCAGGACGGAGGTCAGGTTGGCCACCCGGGCCACCGGCAGATAGCTGACGGCCCCGGCGGAGGTTTTCCCCACGATGGCGGTGAGCCCGGCGGAGCGGCGCTTGGGGATGATGAGCCCGTGGGCCCCGGCGCACTCGGCGGTGCGGAGGATGGCCCCCAGGTTGTGGGGGTCGGATATCTCGTCGCACACCACCAGCAGAGGCGGCTCCCCCTTGGCGGCGGCGGCATCCAGGATGCTCTGGACGCTGACGTATTCCCGGACGGCGGCCAGGGCGATGACCCCCTGGTGGGAGTGGGTGCGGCTCATGGCGTCCAGCTTCCGCCGGTCCGCCTCCACCACCACCACACCGGCCTCCCGGGCCCGGGAGGCGATATGGCCCAGGGTCTTGTCCGTCTCGCCCTTGGCCAGGTAGATCTTGTCAATGGCCGTTCCGGCCCGCAGGGCCTCGATCACGGCGTTGCGGCCCTCAATGAGGCCGTCGGCCTCCGCCTGGGGGGCGGGCCGTCTGGTTTCGTTGTCTCTCATGGTGCGATGTCCTCGTTTTTTCGATATTTTATCCAGTATACCATATTCCATGGACAAGATAAAGCGCCCGGGACACAAATTTTTCGCCATTTTTCCCGGCGGGCTTTCTTGTATCAGGCCGGAAAATGTGGTATGATAAATTATTAATACTGATTCTTGATTCAAATATTGAATCAAGAATCCCGTGCGCTGCGCGCACGCGCAGCGTGCAAAAGCACGCTGCGGCGTCTCATGCAAAACCTGACGCACCTTCGGTGCTATAAAAAGCTCTTCGAGCTTTTTAACAGGTTTTAGTATAAATTAGGGAAGTGCCGCCTTTTTCACGACACGGGGCGGCTGGGAGGTTTCCATTGGACAGAAAGCAAGTGCTTCTCGACGACGGGCAGATGGCCCGCCAGCGGGAATTTACCGAAAAAATCCACGCCATGCACCAGGCCCGGGGCCGGACACCTCTGGCTCTGGTGGACACCTTCGGGTGCCAGCAGAACGTGGCCGACAGCCAGCATATCCTGGGGATGCTGCGGGACATGGGGTGCGAGTTCACCGACGATGCCGCCCGGGCGGACATTGTGGTGATGAACACCTGCGCCATCCGGGACCATGCGGAAAAGCGGGTATACGGCACCCTGGGCGCCCTGACCCACACCAAGAAGCAGAACCCGGAGCAGATCATCTGCCTGTGCGGCTGCATGGCCCAGCGGCCGGAGGTGGCGGAGAAGGTCCGGACCAGCTATCGCCATGTGGACCTGGTGTTCGGGCCCCAGGCCCTGTGGAAGTTCCCGGAGCTTCTGTATCAGGTGTATACCCGCCGGGGCCGGGTGTTCTCCGTGGAGAACGAGCACGGCTCCATTGCCGAGGGGATGCCCGTGGTCCGGGAGGGCCGGGTCCGGGCGTGGGTGTCCATCATGTATGGGTGCAACAACTTCTGCTCGTACTGCATCGTCCCCTATGTCCGGGGCCGGGAGCGCAGCCGCGCCCCGGAGAAGATCGTGGAGGAGGTCCGCCAGCTGGCGGCGGAGGGCTTCAAGGAGATCACCCTGCTGGGCCAGAACGTGAACTCCTACGGAAAGGACCTGCCGGAGCCCTGGGACTTTGCGGACCTGCTGCGGGAGCTGGACAAGATCCAGGGGGACTATCTCATCCGGTTCATGTCCTCCCAGCCCAAGGACGCCAGCTATAAGCTGTTTGACACCATGGCCCAGAGCCGCCACGTGGCCCACCAGCTGCACCTGCCGGTGCAGTCCGGCAGCGACCGGGTGCTGCGGGCCATGAACCGCCCCTATGACCGGGCGAAATACCTGGACCTGATCGGCTATGCCCGGAAGGTCATGCCGGACCTGGTGCTGACGTCGGACGTGATCATCGGCTTCCCCGGTGAGACGGAGGCCGAGGCCATGGAGACCGTGGACCTGGTGCGGCAGGTGGAATTCGACGCCCTGTTCACCTTCATCTTCTCCCCCCGGCCCGGTACGCCGGCGGCCAAAATGGACGATCCGGTGCCCCGGGCGGAGAAGCAGAAGTGGTTCGACATTCTGTGCAGCACCCAGAACGAGATTTCTGCCCGGCTCCACGCCGGGTATGTGGGCCGGACCCTGCGGGTGCTGGTGGACGGCGAAACCGACGACGCCCGGTGGCCCCTGTCCGCCCGGACGGCGGGGGGACGGCTGGTGCACCTGGTGGGGGACAAGTCCGCCCTGGGCCAGTATCGGGACGTGAAGATCACCGACAGCAACACCTGGGCCCTGTTCGGGGAGATGCTTCCTGCATCAAAAGAACGTTGTTCTTTTGATGCATAAAACTGTCCAAAAAGGGCCTTGCCCTTTTTGGACAAAAGGCCCGCAGTCTGCTGCGCGCATAATTGGTCCGCCATGGGCGAACCAATTCCACACTTGCAGACCGAGAAGTATTTTCGGCCAGGTACACGCCCCGGCCGAAAATGATTGCATTTCATTTACCGCCTGCGGGCGGCAAACTCTGCGAGGCTTTTTGATGCATAAGATACCACGGCCAACGCCGCGAAGCGGGCATATGCCCCATAGAACAATAAGTTTTGCACTTTTCAACAATGTTTTCCACCACCATTCGACAGATCAGCCGCCTATGCGGCAGAAAGCGCGGGTGAAACTATGGCAGAGCTGACCCCCATGATGAAGCAGTATCTGCAGATCAAGGAACAGAATCAGGACGCCATCCTGTTTTTCCGGCTGGGAGATTTTTACGAGATGTTCGGCGACGACGCCCGGAAGGCGTCCAAGGAGCTGGACCTGACCCTGACCACCCGGGATAAGGACAAGAACAAGAGCTTCGAGGAGAAGATTCCCATGTGCGGGATCCCCTATCACGCCTCGGACGCGTATATCGCCCGGCTCATCGCCAAGGGCTACAAGGTAGCCATCTGCGAGCAGACCGAGGACCCTGCCACGGCCAAGGGGCTGGTGGACCGGGACATCATCCGGGTGGTGACCCCCGGCACGGTCATTGACGCGGCCTGCCTGGAGGAGGGACGCTCCAACTTCTGCGCGGGGCTGTATCTGGACGACACCTGCGCGGGCTTCAGCGTGTGCGACATCTCCACCGGCAAGACCCACGTCACCGCCTTCCAGGGTCCGGACCGGGCGGAGCACCTGCTCAACGAGCTGGGGCGGTTTTCCCCGGCGGAGGCGGTGGTGAACCAGGCGGCCTACGACTGCGGGCCGCTGCTGAGTCTGATGCAGGATAAGCTCCACTGCCATGTGGAGCGGCTGAGCGCCGGACGCTTTCAATTGCAGGAGGCGGAAAGGGCCGTCCGGCAGCAGTTCGGCGATGAGGCTGCGGGACGGCTGCCAAAGGGGAATCCCGCGGCGGCGCTGTCGCTGGGAGCCCTGCTGGACTATCTCCACGAGACGCAGAAAACCGACCTGCGCCATGTGGACGACCTGGACTATTATCAGCAGGGGCAGTTCATGGAGCTGGACCTGACGGCCCGGCGGAACCTGGAGCTGACGGAGACCCTGCGCAGCAAGGAGAAGAAGGGGAGCCTCCTCTGGGTGCTGGACAAGACCAAGACCCCCATGGGCGGGCGGATGCTCCGCAGCTGGCTGGAGCGGCCCCTGCTGTCCGTAACGGCCATCACCCGCCGCAGCGGCGCCGTGGGCCAGCTGGTGGACCACACCATGACCCGGGAGGAGCTGGCCCTGGCCCTGACGGGCATCGGCGACATGGAGCGCCTGGTGGGCCGCATCGTATACGGCACCGCCGGGGGCCGGGACGTGGTAGCCCTGAAAAACGCCATGGCCCGGCTGCCCCATGTGAAGGAGCTGCTGTCGGCCTTTGACCGGGGCCGCCTGGGGGAGCTGGCCCAGCTGGACCCCCTGGAGGACCTGACGGACCTCATCGGCCGCACCCTGTGCGACGATCCCCCCTTCTCCGTCCGGGAGGGGGAGTTCATCCGGGACGGCTTCGACCCGGAGGTGGACCGCCTGCGGAGCATCCTCCATGGCGGCAAGGGCGTCATCGCCTCTATGGAGGCCGCCGAAAAGGAGAAAACCGGCATCCGCACCCTGAAGATCGGATACAACAAGGTATTCGGATACTACATCGAGGTGTCCAACTCCTTCAAGGACCAGGTGCCGGATACCTATATCCGCAAGCAGACCCTGGTCAACGGCGAGCGATACATCACCCAAGAGCTGAAGGACCTGGAGCACGACATCCTGTCCGCCTCAGACCGGGTATCGGCCCTGGAATATGAGCTGTTCACCCGCCTGCGGCAGGAGCTGAGCGGCCATGTGGCCCGGATCCAGGCCACGGCCGCCGCCGTGGCGGAGGCGGACTGCCTGTGCTCCCTGGCGGCGGTGGCAGTGAAGAACAACTACTGCTGCCCGGCGGTGGACGAGTCCGGGGTCATCGAAATCCACCAGGGACGCCACCCGGTGGTGGAGGCCATGCGGCCTGACGCCCTGTTTGTGCCCAACGACACCTATATGGGCCGCAGCGAGGACCGGGTGTCCATCATCACCGGCCCCAACATGGCGGGCAAGTCCACCTATATGCGCCAGGTGGCGCTGATGGTGCTCATGGCCCAGATCGGGTCCTTTGTCCCGGCCAAGGCCGCAAGGCTTGGCATCGTGGACCGGATCTTCACCCGCATCGGGGCCTCCGACGACCTGTCGGCGGGGCAGTCCACCTTTATGGTGGAGATGACGGAGGTCAGCGACATTCTGCGCACCGCCACCGCCGACAGCCTGCTGATCCTGGACGAGATCGGCCGGGGCACCTCCACCTTCGACGGCATGAGCATCGCCCGGGCGGTGCTGGAATACTGCGCCGACCCCAAGCGCCTGGGGGCCAAGACCCTGTTTGCCACCCACTATCACGAGCTGACCGCCATGGAGGGGACCCTTCCCGGCGTGAAGAACTATAACATCGCCGTCCGCACCCGGGGGGAGGAGATCGTGTTCCTGAGGAAGATCGTCCCCGGCGGCGCGGACCGCAGCTACGGCATCGAGGTGGCCAAGCTGGCGGGCCTGCCGGACGCGGTGGTGTCCCGGGCCAGGAAGATCCTCCGGCAGCTGGAGGAGGAGTCCGGCCGCCCGGCGGCAGCCTCCGCTCCCCGGGAGGACCAGGTGTCCTTTGCCGCCGTGGCCGAGAGCCAGGTCATCGACCGGCTCCGCCGGACCCAGGTGGACTCGCTGACGCCTCTGGAGGCATTGCAGCTGCTGTATGAACTGAAAAAGAAGCTGACGTAACACGAAAGGACAACGCTATGCCTGATATTCAATGCCTGCCGCGGCATGTGGCGGATCTGATCGCCGCCGGCGAGGTGGTGGAGCGGCCCGCCAGCGTGGCCAAGGAGCTGCTGGAAAACGCCCTGGACGCCGGGGCCACCGCCATTGTGGCGGAGGTCCAGCGCGGGGGCCTCACCTATCTGCGCATTACGGACAACGGCTGCGGCATCGCGCCGCAGCAGCTGCCCACGGCGTTTCTGCGCCACGCCACCAGCAAGCTGCGCACGGCGGCGGACCTGGCCGCCATCGGTACCCTGGGCTTCCGGGGCGAGGCGCTGGCCGCCATCTCCGCCGTGTCCCGGGTGGATATCTTCACCCGGCAGACCGGGGCCCCGGCAGGGGCGTCCCTGCATCTGGAGGGCGGCGTGCCCGGGCAGGTGGAGGAGACCGGGTGCCCGGAGGGCACCACCATCTGCGTCCGGGACCTGTTTTACAACACTCCCGCCCGGATGAAGTTCATGAAGAAGGACAGCGCCGAGGGGGCCGCCGTGTCCGGCATCGTCCAGCACCTGGCCCTGAGCCATCCGGAGGTGTCCTTCAAGCTGCTGCGGGATGGAGCCGAGGTGCTCCACACCCCCGGCGACGGGCAGCTGCTGTCCGCCGTTTATGCGGCCATGGGCCGGGATTTTGCTCTGGGTCTGGAGGAGGTCCGGGGCTGCGGCGGCGACGTGCAGGTGGCGGGCTATGTGACCCGGCCCCTGAACGGCCACGGCACCCGGGGCCGCCAGCTGTTTTTCGTCAACGGACGGTTCGTCAAAAGCCAGCTGCTGTCCGCCGCCCTGGAGGAGGCATACCGCAACCGGCTGCTGAAGGGGAAGTTCCCCGGCTGTGTGCTGCATCTGACCCTGCCGGAGGACCGGGTGGACGTGAACGTGCATCCCGCCAAGACCGTGGTGAAATTCGTATCGGATAAAACCGCCTTCGATGCGGTGTACTATACCGTCATGGATGCCCTGGACGCGGCAGCTCGCCCCAAGGCCCCGGAAAAGGAGGAGAAGCCCTTCTACCGGACCATGACGGCCCAGGAGTTCCGGCAGCAGCAGAAGCCGGAGCCGGAGAAGCGCCCGCTGGGCAGCTATACCGCCCGTCCCGCCGCGCCGGTGTCCCGGACTGCGGCGCAGCCGGAGGAAAGACCGGCCCAGACCATGGCGGTGCGGGACGTGGTCCCGGAGGCGGGCAAGCCCTTTACCGCGCCCACCGGCCGCCCCGGCGTCAGCTATCGCATTACCCCGCCCACCCCAAAGCCGGAGCCGGTGCGGGAGGCGGTACAGGAGACGGTATCCCTGCCGGAGCAGGTGACCATGGAGCCACCCAGGGAGGCCCCCTGGCGCATTGCCGGGGAGGTGCTGCGGACGTATATCATCTGCGAGGATGAGCAGGAGAACGTGTGGCTCATCGACAAGCACGCTGCCCACGAGCGGGTGCGGTTCGACGCGCTGAAGGCCGCCACGGAGCCCATCATGTCCCAGACACTGCTGGAGCCCATGGCGGTGGAGCTGTCGCCGGAGGACTGCGCGGCGGTGCTGGAGCAGCTGCCCCTGCTGGAGCGGTATGGGTTCCGGTGCGAGGATTTCGGCGGCGCGGTGCTGGTGCGGGGGGTGCCCGCCGGGGTAGACGACCCCACCGGAGCCCTGGAGGAGCTGGCGGAGGACCTGCGGCTGAACCGGGCGGACCCGGACGCGGCCCGGGACAGCCTGCTGTCCACCATGGCCTGCAAATCCGCCATCAAGGCCGGGATGCACACCGACCCCGCCGAGCTGCGGCGTCTGGTGGACAGGGTCCAGTCCGGGGAAATTCAGTATTGCCCCCATGGCCGCCCGGTGGCGGTGAAGCTCAGCAAATACCAGGTGGAGAAGATGTTCAAGCGGGCGTGACAGCCCGGGAAAGGAGCCGCCTATGACCGTTCTGTGCGTGGTAGGACCCACCGCCAGCGGAAAAACGAAAATGGCCGTGGCCCTGGCCCGGCAGCTGAACGGCGAGGTGGTGTCCGTGGACTCCATGCAGATCTACCGGGGCATGACCATCGGCACCGCCGCCCCCACGGCGGCGGAGATGGAGGGGGTCCCCCATCACATGATCGCCGTGGCGGACCCGGCGGAGCAGTGGTCTGCGGCCCGGTTCTGCCAGGCGGCGGACGCCTGCATCCAGGATATCCTCAGCCGGGGAAAGCTCCCGGTGCTGGCCGGTGGCACGGGCCTGTACCTGGACGCCCTGATCCGGGGAGACGACTTCGCCCCCGGCTGCCAGGGAGGCCGGACCCGTCTGCGGCTTCAGCAGGAGCTGTGGGAGCTGGGACCCCGGGAGATGCTGCGGCGGCTGGAGGCCGTGGACCCGGAGACGGCGGCGCGGCTGCACCTGCGGGACGAAAAGCGCATCCTCCGGGCCCTGGAGGTATATGAGGAGACCGGGGAGCCCATGTCCCGGCGGGACAAGCGGGGACGGGAAAAGCCGGACCGGTACCAGGCCCTCTATATCGGGCTGAACTTCCGGGACCGGGCGGACCTGCGGGAGCGCATCGACCGCCGGGTGGACGAGATGGTCCGCCGGGGGCTTTTGCAGGAGGTGCAGGCGCTTCTGGCCGGGGGCCTTCCCCGGGACGCCACGGCCCTGCAGGCCATCGGATACAAGCAGTTCCTGGCGGTGGCCGACGGCACGGCCACGGCGGAGCAGGCGGTGGAGGAGGTCAAGCTCCGCTCCCGCCAATATGCCAAGCGGCAGCTGACCTGGCTGCGGCGGAACCCGGCGATCCACTGGATCTACTGGGACAAGGAGCCGGATTTCCCGGCGGCTCTCCAGAATGCGACAGATTTTCTCACGGCCCATGGCTTAGGATAAGGGCAGGCGGACAGCAGTCCGCACAAAGAGAAAAGGAGCATTCGTTATGCAGAAAAACAACCTTCAGGACATCTTTTTGACCAAAGTCCGCAAGCAGAGCCTGCCTGTGACCGTGTTTCTGATGAACGGCTTCCAGATGCGGGGCAGCGTCACCGGCTTCGACAGCTTCACCGTGGTGCTGGACACCGACGGCAGGCAGCAGGTGATCTATAAGCACGCTATATCTACGATTGTCCCGCTGCACCCGGTGGCCCTGTATGACCCATGCCTGCCGTCGGAGGCGCAATAGCGCCCCGGCTGGAAGGCCGTCAAGCGTTTTGCCCCGTGCGGAATAAAATCACGGGGCCCCGGATGCCGCCCTGCGGCATCTGGGCAACAGGCAGCAGGTGATCTATAAGCACGCTATATCTACCATCGTCCCACTGCACCCGGTGGCCCTGTACGACCCATGCCTGCCGTCGGAGGCGCAATAGCGCCCCGGCCGGAAGGCCGTCAAGCGTTTTGCCCCGGGCAAAGCCTTGGGCACGGAGAATTTTTGAGACATGCCCCGGCGCGCGGCAGCGCCCCAACACCATCACCCGGCCACCAAAGGAGGTTACGCCATGAAATCCACCCGCGTATTCAAAATTCTGTCCATTGCCCTGGCGGCGGCGGTGGTGTTCTATTTCCTGGTCCAGGGGGTGCGGTATCTGACGAACCCCTACGCCACCACCCGGGTGTATACCAGCACCACGGAGGACGCCGTGGAGGCCTCCGGCTGGCTGGTGCGGGAGGAGGAGACCTTCCGCACCGACGCCGAGACCCTGAGTCCTACCCGGGAGGAGGGGGAGAAGGTGGGCCAGGGCCAGGTCATCGCCGCCACCTATGACAGCCCCGGGGCCCTGGAGGCCGTGGCCCAGATCCAGGCCAAGCGGCTTCAGCTGGAGCAGCTGGAGTATGCCCTGTCCTCCTACCTGAACCCCGACGCCGCCCTGAAGCTGGACGGCTCCATCTCCGACGACATCATGGCCCTGCGGAAGAACCTCACCGGCGGGGACTATACCGCCGCCTCCGGCGACCTGTCCCAGCTGAAGGCCGCCATCGTCAAGCGCAGCCGGGCCTATACCTCCAGCCAGGAGATCAAGGCCGAGATCACCGCCGTGCAGGACGAGATCGACTCTCTGCAGGCGGGACTCACCGGTGCGTCCAACATCACCGCCCCCCGGGCGGGGACCTACTCCGCCGTGTGCGACGGATACGAGTCCGTGCTGACCCCGGCGGGGCTGGGGGACCTGACCCCCGGCGCCCTGGACAAGCTGGCCGCCGGGGAGAATAACGCCAACGTGGGAAAGCTCATCTACGGCAACACCTGGTACTATGCCGCCGCCGTCACCCAGGAGGAGGCCCAGCGCATCGCCGGCTGCGGCAACGTGTCCCTGCGGCTGACCAAAGGCATCACCGATGACATCGCCGCCACGGTCCACTCCGTCGGCCCGGCGGAGGACGGCCGGTGCGTGGTGGTGCTGGCCTGCCGGGAGTATCTGGCGGAGACCACCCAGCTGCGGCACCAGACGGCCCAGATCGTGCTCCACAGCTACACCGGGCTGCGTCTGCCCTCCGTGTGCCTGCGGCAGCAGGAGGACGGGACCCTGGGGGTTTACTGCGCCCAGGGCAGCTTCTCCCGGTTCAAGCCGGTGGACATGGTGTACCAGGGAGATGACTATGTGCTGGTGTCGGTGCCCCAGAACACCGACGGACTGGACACCCTGCGTCCCGGGGACGAGGTCATCATGACCGGCGTCACCCTGGACGGCTCACAGATATTGACAGGAGATTAATACGGGAAAGGAAGGCTTTCACTATGTCTATTGCGGAGAACATTGCCGCCGTCCGGCAGCAGATGGACCAGGCGGCCCGGGAGACCGGCCGCACCGGCGCCGACATCATCCTGGTGGGCGCCAGCAAAATGAACGACGCTGCCGCCTGCCAGGAGGCCATTGCCGCCGGTATTGACGCCCTGGGGGAAAACCGGGTCCAGGAGATGACCGCCAAGCTGGCGGAAAACGCCTATGAGGGCCGTCCCCTGCACTTTATCGGCCATTTGCAGCGCAACAAGGTCCGCCAGGTGGTGGGCAAGGCCGATCTGATCCAGTCTGTGGGCAGCACGGAGCTTTTGCAGGAGATCGAAAAGGCCGCCGGAAGACTGGAGCTCTGCCAGGATATCCTGCTGGAGGTGAATATCGGCGGCGAGGCCGCCAAAAGCGGCTTTTCCCCGGATCAGATCCACGCTGCGGCGGAAATGGCCCGGGCCCTGCCCCATGTGCAGGTGCGGGGACTGATGACCATCCCCCCGGTGGCGGCGGAGCCCCACGGAAATTTGGCATATTTCGAGAAAATGCGCTGGCTTTATGTTGACATCAATGCAAAAATATACGATAATAAGATGGAATATCTCTCAATGGGCATGAGCGGCGACTTCGCCGACGCCATCCGGTGCGGCAGCAACATGATCCGGGTGGGCACGGCGATCTTCGGCGCGCGGGACTATACGAAATAAAGAGCAGGAGGGACGCATATGAGCCTGAAGGACGAGTTCAGAAAGTTTATCCACCCCTATGACGAGGAGGATGAACCGGAGGAGTATCAGGAGGAGGAGCGCCCGGAGCGTCCCCGCCGGGACGAGGAGCGCCGCAGCGACGACCGCCGCAGCAAGGTGGTGAACATCAACTCCGCCGGGCAGCTGAAGGTGGTGCTGATGAAGCCGGTGAAGTTTGACGAGGATGCCAACACCATTGCTGACCATCTGATGGAAAAGCGCACGGTGGTGATGAATATGGAGAACACCGACCCGGATATCGCCCGGCGTCTGCTGGACTTCGTGTCCGGCGTGGCCTACGCCACCAGCGGCAACGTCAAGCGCGTGGCGGCCAAGACCTATATCGTCACCCCCTATTCGGTGGACCTGATGGGGGACCTGATCGACGGACTGGAAAACAGCGGCCTGTATATGTGACGGACCGAGAGAGAATACGGAGGGATAGAGCATGTACACACCCCAGGAAGTTTCCGAAAAAACCTTTCCCAAGTCCACCGGCCTGACCAGCGGCTATAACATGACCGCCGTGGACGAGTTTCTGGACGGCTTGACGGAGGATTATACCGCCCTGTATAAGGACAACACCACCCTGAAGGCCAAGCTGAAGATGCTGGCGGAAAAGGTGGAGGAATACCGGGCCACCGAGGACGCCATGCGCTCCACCCTGCTGGCGGCCCAGAAGATGGCGGCCCAGATGGTGGCCGACGCCCAGGCGGAGAAGGAAAAGACCATCGCCGATGCCCAGGCCCAGGCGGAGCAGATCCTTGCCGACGCCCGGGGCGAGGCGGATGTCCAGGCCCGGCAGCTCCAGCAGGAGATCCGGGATTCCTGGGAGAAGCTGGCAACGGCCCAGAGCGAGACGGAGGACTTCATCCGGCGCAGCCGGGACCTGTGCGCCCAGCAGCTGGCGTTTCTGGATTCCCTGCCGGAGCGCAATGCCCCGGAGCAGGAGGACCAGGAGCCGGAGAACGAGGCGGTGACCCTGCCCGCCCCGGAGGAGAATGCCGTGCCCGTGGCGGACGCGGAGCCTGTTCCCCAGGAGGAGGCCCCCCAGCCGGAGTCTGCCGCCGAACCGGAGCCGCAGCCGGAGTTTCAGGAGAAGAAAGAGGAGGAGTCCCCCTTCCCCCTGGATTTCAAGCTGAATCTGGAGGACCTGCAGTTTGGCCGCAACTACAACGGCGGCGACCGGCGGTGAATCATTCTGTCAAAAGCGGCCCGGCGGCCGCTTTTGCCTTATCTGCAAGGAGGTGGCAGTATGACGCCCATCGTGGCCCTGCTGTATGACTTTGACAAGACCCTGTGCACCACGGATATGGAGGACTACGCCTTTATCCCGGCTCTGGGCTATACCCCGGCGGAGTTTTGGAAAAAGGCCAACGATTTCGGCCGGGAGAACCGCATGGACGGCCTTCTGGCGTATATGTACACCATGATCGCCGAGTGCCGGACCCAGAACATCCGGCTGGACCGGGAGTTTCTGGTGCGCTGCGGCCACAGCCTGGAGCTGTTCCCCGGGGTGGCGGATTGGTTCGGCCGCATCAACGCCTTCGGCCGCAGCCAGGGGGTGCAGGTGGAGCACTATGTCATCTCCTCCGGCCTGCGGGAGATCATCGAGGGCAGCGGCATCGCCCGGGAGTTCCGGGAGATCTACGCCTGTGAGTTCTTCTATGACCGGGACGGGCTGGCCTCCTGGCCCAAGCTGGACGTGAACTTCACCAACAAGACCCAGTTCGTCTATCGCATCAACAAGGGCGTTCTGGACGTGTCCGACGACAAGAGCCTGAACGACTCCATGCCCGACGACAGCAAGCGGGTGCCCTTTACCAACATGATCTACATCGGCGACGGACTGTCCGACGTGCCGTGCATGAAGATGATGCGGGCCTATGGCGGCCAGGCCATCGCCGTGTATCAGCAGGAGAACCGCCAGGGGGTGGAGGACCTGCTGGCCAAGGGGCGGGTGGACTTCATCTTCCCTGCCGACTATCGGGAGGGGACGGCCCTGGACGCCACCGTGCGGAACATCATCCGCAAAATGGCCATTACCGACGCGCTGACGGAGGAAAACGCCGCCCAGCGCCGGAATATCGGCCAGGCGGGCCTGCCCTACCAGGCCAGTCTCTTTGAGGAATAAAATCACAAAAGTGCGGCAGTTCTCGTGAACTGCCGCACTTTTTTCCGTGTAAACGGTAAGTTTTCCTTGCATCCCGGGGGCTTTTCCGATATAATATCACGTGCGGCAGTTTTGGAAGCGCCGCAAAAGGAAGAATTGGGGAAAACTCTTGCTCAAATCGCCGCCGGGCCCGGCCCGGGGCCTTAACGTAAGGAGAAAAGCAGCAAATGAAGGTAAAGATCACCTCGGACAGCACCTGCGACTTATCGCCGGAGCTGATCGAAAAGTACGACATTGCCATCACCCCCCTGTCGGTGCACTGCGGCGACAAGGTGGGCCGCGACGGCGTGGAGATCACGCCGGAAATCATCTATGACTATGTGGACGCCAGCGGGCAGCTGCCCCGGACCAGCGCCGTCAACGTGTTTGACTATGTCCGGGAGTTCCGCCACTGGCGCCAGCAGGGGTACAGCATCGTGCACTTCTGCATCAGCAGCGACTTTTCCAGCTCCTACCAGAACGCCTGCATCGCGGCGGCGGACATCGGCCAGGTGTATGTGGTGGATTCCCGGAACCTCTCCACCGGCCAGGGCCTGCTGGTGCTCCACGGGGCGGAGCTGGCCGCCGCCGGACAGACGGCGGAGGAGATCCAGAAGGCCTGCACGGACCTGGCTCCCCAGGTGGAGGCCAGCTTCGTCATCGACCGGCTGGACTATCTGTACAAGGGCGGCCGCTGTTCGGCCCTCAGCGCCTTCGGCGGAAACCTGCTGAAGCTGAAGCCCTGCATCGAAGTGAAGGACGGCAAAATGATCCCTGGCAAGAAGTATCGCGGCCCCATCGACAAGGTGATGCTGCAATATGCCGACGACCGGCTGCGGGGTCGGGACGACATCAACAAGCACCGGGTGTTCATCACCCACACCCGCTGCGCCCCGGAGGCGGTGGAGGCCGTGCGGCAGAAGCTCCTGGAGCTGGCCCCGGACTTTGAGGAGATCATCGAAACCACCGCCGGTTCCACCGTGACCTCCCACTGCGGCCCCGGCACCCTGGGCGTGCTGTTCATCCGCACCAAATAAGTCTGAAATTCCCGGAGCACCGCTCCGGGAATTTTTTTTAAAATTTTTTGAAAAAACCGGTTGCAGTTTCGCCGCTTTGGTGTTTCATGAGTATAGGGGGCGAAAAGCGCCCTATCTGCGGGATCACCTGTGCGGGGACCGACCCTCTCCTGTACGGTATCCATAGAAAAATACCGCCGGATTTTCCGGCGGTATTTTTTGCTCGTTTGCGTATCAGAAGGCCCAGGTGCCGTTCCGGAACAGGGGGACGGTTTTCCCATCTTCGCATACGCCGTCGATGGATAGGTCCGCCGAGCCGATCATGAAGTCCTCGTGGACCATGGAGTCGTTGACGCCCATGGCCCGGCACTCCTCCAGGGTCTTGCTCTGGAAGTCCCGGATGGTGTCGGCAAAGCCCATGCCCAGGGCCAGGTGGCAGCAGGCGTTCTCGTCAAACAGCGTGTTGTAGAACAGCAGGCCGGACTGGTTGATGGGGGAGTCGAAGGGCACCAGGGCGCACTCGCCCAGATAGCAGCTGCCCTGGTCCATGGTGATGAGCTTGGTCAGCAGGTCGTTGTTGACCTGGGCGTTCCACTCCACGGCCTTGCCTTCGTGGAAGCGGATCCAGAACTCGTCGATGAGCTGACCCTGATAGCTCAGGGGCTTGGTGGAATAGACGATGCCCTCGGCCTGGCCCTTCATGGGGGAGGTGAAGCACTCCTCGGTGGGGATGTTGGGGTTGAAGAAGATCCCCTGCAGGCTGGTTTCGCCGCCGCCGCAGAACTGCCCCTCCGGGATCAGCCCCACGGTCAGGTCCGTGCCGTTGGCGCTCTTATACTTCAGCTGCCGCAGGTGCAGGCTGTTGAGATACTGGCACCGGTCGTGCAGGTCCTGGTTGTGGGCGTCCCAGGCGGCCAAGGGGTCCTCATCCACCCGGCTGGTGGACAGAATGGCCTCCCACAGCTTCTCCATAGCCTGGCTGGTGCGCAGGCCCGGGAACAGCTTCTTGGCCCAGGCCGCGCCGGGCACGGCGGCGATGCACCACTGATACTTGTTCTCGATCTGGTCCCGGTATTTGCGGATGGTGGGATAGAGCCGCTGCTGGGACTTGGCCATCTTCTCCTGGTTGATGCCGTTGAGGCCGTCGGGGTCCTCCGACAGCAGATAGATGCGGCAGGGGATGGTGTCCACATAGTGCTGCCAGCGGGCCTCCTCATAGTTGTCCAGCTTGGACAGGGTGGTCATGGTGCGATAGCGGTAGTGCAGCTTCTGCAGGGGCTGATAGCTCCAGTCCACCACCACCTTCTTGGCCTTGCGCTTGTAGCACTCCTCCACCAGCATCTTCACAAACTCCGGCTGATCCAGGTCGGCGGCGATGAACACCTCCTGGCCGGGCTGCACGTTGACGCCGGTCTGGGCGATGAGCTGGGCATATTTGCGTAAAACGGTCTTTTTCATGGCTGTGATTCCCCCTGTAGTACAAAATAATGGAAACATTATACCACCAGCGGACAATCTTGAAAAGGGCTTTTTGTGAAATTTGAAGAAAGCCGCCGCGTCACTCCGCCTGGCGGGCGATGTCCAGCAGCCAGCGGACCGCCTGCACCGGATACCGGCCCCGGGCCGTTTCCCCGGTGAGCATCAGGGCCGACGCCCCGTCCAGCACGGCGTTGTACACGTCCAGCACCTCCGCCCGGGTGGGGGTGGGGTGCTCCGTCATGGTGTGCAGCAGCTGGGTCACCACCAGGAAGGGCTTCCCGGCCCGGCGGCACCGGGCGGCGATGTCCTTCTGGGCGGCGGGCAGGTGCAGAAGCCCCAGATTGCTGCCCAGGTCCCCCCGGGCCACGGTGACCACGTCGCAGGCGTCCATCCATTGGGGCAGACTCTGCCAGCCCCGCCGGTCCTCGATCTTGGCGAATATCGTGAGGTGCTCCAGACCCCGGCGGGCCAGGGCCGCCCGGACCTCCTCCAGCTCATGGCGGCTGCGGACAAAGGGCTGCATCACCGCCGTGACCCCCTGTCCGGCCGCGGCGTCCAGGTCCAGCAGGTCCTGCTCCGTCAGGGCCGGACGGCACAGCTCCACCCCGGGCAGGGTGATGCTTTTCCGGCTTTCCAGCACCCCGCCCCGGGTGACGGTGCAGGTGACGGCCCGGCCGCAGGTCTCCGCCCGCAGGGCCATCAGGCCGTCATCCAGCAAAATCTCCTGCCCCGGGGCCACGGCGGCCAGGATATCCGGCTCCACCGGCAGCCCGCCGGGTCCCAGGATCACGGTCTCCCCCGCCGTCAGGGTCACGGGACGGGACAGGGGCCCCATCCGCAGCTCCGGACCACGCATATCGACGATCAACTCCGCCGGACGGCCGGAGGCCGCCCGGGCCTGCTGCACCGCCTCCGTCCAGGGGCGGCAGGCCGTCAGGGTGGTGTGGGACAGGTTCAGGCGGAAGCCCGTCAGCCCCATGTCCAGCAGCTCCGTCAGCAGGTCCGCCCGGCAGCAGGCGGGGCCAAGGGTGGCGTAGGTTTTCACGGCGTCTCCTCCTTGTGAAAGTGGTCGTATACCGCCCGGGCGGCGGCCTTGGGCACCACCGCCTCCAGCTGCAGAAGCTCCGCCTGCTCAATGGCCCGGACGCTTTTGAAGTGCCTCAAAAGGGCCTTCTTCCGGATGTCTCCCACCCCGGGGATGCCGTCCAGCCGGGAGGTCAGGGCGGATTTCGTGTGCTTTTCGTGGTGATAGGTGATGGCGAAGCGGTGGACCTCCTCCTGCACCCGGCCCACCAGGGCAAACAGCGGGGGGCTTTGCTGGATGCCCAGCTCCTGCCCCTGGGGCGTTACCAGGGCCCGGGTCCGGTGGCGGTCATCTTTTACCATGCCCAGCACCGGCACGGTGAGGCCCAGCCTTTCCAGCACATGGCAGGCGGCCTCCGCCTGCAACTGGCCGCCGTCCATCAGCAGCAGGTCCGGCAGGGGGGCAAAGTGCTCGTCTCCCTCCAGATACCGCCGGAACCGGCGCTCCAGCACCTCCTCCATGGCCCGCAGGTCGTCGGCGTGGTCCAGAGTCTTTACCTGGAACCGGCGATAGTCCCGCTTCAGGGGCCGTCCGTCCGCGAACACCACCATGGAGGCCACCATGTCCTGCCCGGCGGTGTGGGAAATATCGTAGGATTCCAGCCGCCGGGGGGCCTCCGCCAGCCCGGCCAGGGCTCCCAGCTGCTCTAAGGTCTTGCCGGTGCGCTCGGCGTCGGAGGTGATGCGCTCCACCTCCTCCCGGGCGTTGCGGCGGGCCATGCGCAGCAGCTCCGCCCGCTCTCCCCGCTGGGGCACCCGCAGGGTCACCCGGTGCCCGGCCCGGCCCGTCAGCAGGGCGGCGAAGGTGTCCATATCCTCCAGCTCGCAGGGCACCAGAATCTCCCGGGGCAGGGCCTGGCGGTTCAGGTAGTACTGGCTCAGCACGGCGGAGAGAATGTCCGCCTCCTCCTGGTCGGCGGCGGCAGAGAACACCTCCACCTCCCGGCCCAGAAGATTGCCGTCCTCAATGTGCAGCACGGCGCTGCCGCAGCGGACCTGGCCCGGGTACACGCCCCACACGTCCGTGTCGGCGCAGACTCCGGCGATGACCTGCTGGGTCTTGCCCAGCACGGAGATGGCCCGGATGCGGTCCCGCAGGGCGGCGGCCTTTTCAAAGTTCAGTTCCTCCGCCGCCTGCTCCATCTCCTGCTGCAGCTCCGCTGTCAGCTGGCGGTAGTGGCCGCTGAAGATCCGCACCGCCTGGCGGATCCGGGCCTGATACTCCGCCTGGCCGGGGCCGTCCGGGCGGCAGAAGCCGTCGCAGCGGCCAATGTGGTGGTTCAGGCAGGGCCGCTCCCTGCCGATGTCCCGGGGAAACTGGCGGGCACAGGTGGGTAGGTGCAGGGCGCCGCACACCGCCTCAATGGCCAGCCGGGTCTCCCGCCGGCCGCCGAAGGGGCCGAAATATTTCGCGCCGTCGTCCGCCGTTTTTCCCACCAGGGAGAAGCGGGGGTAGGCCGCGTCGGCGTCCAGCCGCACAAAGGGATAGCCCTTGTCGTCCTTCAGCAGGATGTTGTACCGGGGCATATGGCGCTTGATGAGAGAGTTTTCCAGGATCAGGGCCTCGAACTCCGTGGAGACAAAAATGGTGTCGAAATGGTCCACCTGGGACACCATGGCCCGGGTCTTTTCGTTGTGGGAGGCAGTGTCCTGGAAATATTGGCTGACGCGGTTTTTCAGCTTTTTGGCCTTGCCCACATAGATCACCTTACCGGTTTTGTCCATCATCAGATAGACCCCCGGGGCCAGAGGCAGATCGTTGGCCTTCTGCCGCAGCTCATCCTTGGTCATGGCGACCCTCCTTTCAGGGTTTTCCCCAGTATAGCACGTTTACCACCGGAAAGGAAGTTTACATTTTCCTCGACAGAAGGTATAATAGGGGGAAAAGACACCACTAAGGAAAGAGGGAGAATCCGTATGCATAACAAATGGAACAGCGCCAACGTGGATCAGGTGCTGCTGCGAAAAGGGGAGGAACATCTGCTGTACCGGGGCCCGGAGGGCAGCGTGGTCCGGAATGACCACCTGGTCATGAGCGATATCGCCGACGGACCGGCTCTGGCGGCGCTTCTGCGCCGCCTGGGGCTGGAAAACGGGGGGCTTTTCTGCGTCCCCCAGGGGGCCAGTGACGAGGTGGCCCGGGCCTTTAGCCTGAAAAAGGGCGTCCCCTGCACCCAGTGGGTCTATGGCGAAAGCCAGCCGCCCCGGGTCCCCGCCGCGGAGGTGCGGCCTATAACGGAGGAATACCTCCCCCTGTGCGCCGCCCACTATCACCCGGAGGACGACGAGGCGGCATATCTGCGCAGCCGGATGGAGGCGGGGCAGCTGTGGGGCCTGTTTGAAGATGGGCAGCTGGCGGCTTTCATCGGTGTGCACCACGAGGGCAGCATGGGCATTTTAGAGGTCCTGCCGGAGCATCGCCGCCGGGGCCTGGCCATGGCCCTGGAGGGCTGGCTGATCCGGTGGCACCTGGAGCGGGGCTGGACCCCCTTCTGCCATGTGTATGAGGACAACCCCGCCTCCCACGCCCTGCAGAAAAAGCTGGGCCTGACTCCGGCCCCGGAGCAGGTGGTGTGGCTGCATCGTCCCCACGGGGAGGACGAGGAATGATCGCCATTGCAGCCGTCTGCGAAAACGGCGGCATCGGCCGGGAGGGCGCTCTGCTGTTTCACATCCGGGAGGACCTGCGGCGGTTCCGGCAGCTGACCCTGGGGAAAACCGTGGTCATGGGCCGCCGGACCCTGGAGAGTCTCCCCGGGGGCCGGGGCCTGCCGGACCGGCGGAACCTGGTGCTGACCCGGGATCTGGATTTCACCGCCCCGGGGGCGGAGGTGATCCATGACCTGGCGGAGGTGCCGGAGGACGCGGTGGTCATCGGCGGGGAAAGCGTGTACCGGCAGCTGCTGCCCCGGTGCAGCACCGTGTATCTGACGAGGATTTTCGCCGCGCCCCAGGCCGACGCGTTTTTCCCCGATTTATCCCGGGACAGTGCGTGGACAAAGGCGGAACAAAGCGAGACATTCACCTCCGGCGGCGTGTCGTTCCAATATGTGACCTACCGCCGGAAATAAGGACGAAGGAGGCGGTCTTATGGCAGACCTGGGCACCAATGTGCGATATATCAAGGGCATCGGCGAGGCCCGGGCCGCCGCCCTGGAGAAGCTGGGCATTACCACCCTGGGGGACCTGATCGCCTATTTCCCCCGGGGGTATGAGGACCGGACCCAGGTCCGCCCCATCCGGGAGCTGACCGCCGGGGAGAGCGTATGCGTCCGGGGCATGGTGGCGGCGGACCTGACGGCCTATCGCATTTCCGGAGGCCGCACCATCGCCAAGACCCGGGTGGTGGACGACAGCGGATCCCTGGACCTGGTGTTTTTCAACATGGAGCACCGGCGGGACGCCCTGCACCAGGGGGATGTGTGCGTCTTTTTCGGCAAGGTGGAGGACAATCTGCGGCGCAAGCAGATGATCAACCCCCTGTTTGAGCCGGAGGGGCGGCAGCAGGTCACCGGGCGCATCATGCCCATCTATCCCCTGACCGCCGGAGTCACCCAGGGGCTGATGGCCCGGGCCGCCCGCCAGGGGCTGGACGCCTGCCGGGAGCTGCTGCCGGACGTGCTGCCGGATGAGGTGCGGCAGGCCCACAAGCTGTGTTATGTAAACTATGCATATGAGAATATCCACTTTCCCGCCTCGCCGGAGGCTCTGGAGGTGGCCCGGCGGCGGCTGGTGTTCGAGGAGCTGTTCCTGCTGACCTGCGGCCTGCAGCTGCTGCGGCAGCGGCGGCGGGACGTGGCAGGCCCGGCCTGCCGGCGGATGAGCATGGAGCCCTTTTACCGGCGGCTGCCCTTCGCCCTGACCGGGGCACAGCGCCGGGCCATTGCCGACGCCGTGGGAGACATGGTGTCCGGCAAGCCCATGAACCGCCTGTGCCAGGGGGACGTGGGCAGCGGAAAGACCATGGTGGCGGCGGCGTGCATCTGGTTCGCCGTGGAAAACGGGTGGCAGACGGCCCTGATGGCCCCCACGGAAATTCTGGCCCGGCAGCACTATCAGGGGCTGGCGCCGCTGCTGGCCCGGTTTTCCATCCGGTGCGCCCTGCTGACCGGGTCCACCCGGTCCAGGGAACGGCGGGAGATCCTGGCAGGGCTGGCGGATGGGACCATTGATCTGTGCATCGGCACTCACGCCCTGCTGACGGAGGACGTGCAGTATCAGAAGCTGGGCCTGGTGGTAACGGACGAGCAGCACCGGTTCGGCGTGAACCAGCGGGCGGCCCTGTCCCAAAAGGCGGAGGACCCCCATATGCTGGTGCTGTCCGCCACGCCCATCCCCCGGACCCTGGCCCTGGTGATCTATGGGGACCTGGACGTGTCGGTGATCGACGAGCTGCCTCCCGGGCGGCAGAAGGTGGACACCTTCGCCCTGGGGGAGAGCTATCGCCCCCGGGTGCAGGCCTTTATCCGGAAGCTGGCGGCGGCGGGACAGCAGATCTTCATCGTTTGCCCCCTGGTGGGGGAGGCGGACCAGATCCCCGACGAGCGCAAGGCCGTGACGGCCTACGCCAAGCAGCTGCAGGAGCAGGTGTTTCCGGACCTGCGGGTGGCGGTGCTCCACGGGAAGATGAAGCCCAGGGAGAAGGAGAAGGTCATGGCGGCCTTTGCCGCCGGGGAAAGCGACATTCTGGTGTCCACCACCGTGGTAGAGGTGGGGGTGGACGTGCCCAACGCCACCTGCATGGTGGTGGAAAACGCCGACCGGTTCGGCCTGTCCCAGCTGCATCAGCTGCGGGGCCGGGTGGGCCGGGGCAAGGCCAAAAGCTACTGCATCCTGCTGTCGGACAGCCAGAACGAGGAGACCCGGGCCCGGCTGAAGGTGATGACCCAGACCAACGACGGCTTCCGCATCTCCCAGGAGGACCTGCGGCTGCGGGGGCCGGGAGATTTCTTCGGCCAGCGGCAGCACGGTCTGCCGGCCATGAAGATCGCCGACCTCAGCTGCGACATGCGGCTGCTGGACGAGGCCCAGACGGCGGCCCGGCAGCTGATGGAGCGTGACCCGGAGCTGACGGACCCGGCCCACCGGCCCCTGCGCCGGCGCATCCGCCAGCTGTTCGACACCAACGCCGATATGCTGAACTGAGGTATGAAAACAAACACCGGAGGGACAGCCGTCCCTCCGGTGTTTTCCGGTTATTTCGTTTTTACTCGCCCAGCTGATTGTCCACCAGCTGCGCCAGGGCCTCCACGGCCTCCTTGGCGTCGGGGCCGTCGGCGATCAGGGTGATGGTGGTGCCCTTCACGATGCCCAGGGACAGAACGCCCAGCAGGCTCTTGGCGTTGACCCGGCGCTCCTCCTTCTCCACCCAGATGCCGCTTTTGAACTCGTTGGCCTTCTGGATAAAATAGGTAGCAGGCCGGGCGTGCAGGCCCACCTCATTGTTCACGGTAACTTCCTGTGTAAACATTCCATTGCACTCCTTTTATGAAGCATTTTCGCAAAATGCGGGGACATACTTCTCTCACACTATAATATTATACCGAAACGGGGAAAGAAAGCAATATCCAAAGCTACAAATTCTTGAAGCGGGGCCTGAAAAAAAGTTTGGCCCTTTTGGCAGAATCCACAAACTCCGTCTGTTATTTCAGCTCCACCACCGTTACGCCGGCCTCTCCCTCGCCATAGCGGCCCAGGCGGAAGCTCTTGACGGCCTTGTTCCGCTTGAGCATCTCGTGGACCGCCTTGCGCAGGGCGCCGGTGCCCTTGCCGTGGATGATGGTCACGGTGCCCAGCTTTGCCATCACGGCGCTGTCGATGTAATTCTCCACCACGCTTTCGGCCTCCAGGGTCTCATAGCCCCGGATATCCAGCTCCGACGAAGCCCGGGACTGGAGATTCAGTTTGGGACTGCCGCCGGAGGACGGCGCGGCGGGCTTCTTTTTGGGCTGGCCCTCCGGCAGGCGCACCTGCTGGGCCTTGACGGTCATCTTCATCTTCCCCGCCTGCAGGAGCAATGTGCCGTCGTTGTTGACGGCCAGCACCGAGGCGGCCATTTTCACCCCGGGAAGCTCCACCAGGTCCCCTACCTCGATGGGGCGGCTGGGGGCGTAGGCAGGCTCCTGGGGCTCGCTGCGCAGGTGCAGGGCCTCCTGGGCCTGGTTCAGACTGTGCCGCACGGCGGCCTTGGCGTCGTTGAGCTCCTGGAAATTGATCTGCTTTTGCTGCTGGCGGCGCAGCTGGTCCAGCTGGGCGAAAATTTCGTCGGCCTGGGCCTGGGCCTGGCGCACGATGCGCTTGGCCTCGGCCTCGCCCTTGGTGCGGGCGTTTTCCTTGGCCTTCTCCATCTGCTCCCGGAAGGTCCGGGCCTTTCGGGCGTCCTCCTCCCGCTGACGCCACAGGCGGTCCGCCTCGGCCTGGGCCTTCTCCAGCCGCTGGCGCTTCTCCTCCAGCTGGGTCAGCACGTCCTCGAAGCGGACGGAGTCGCTGTCCATCTGCTGCTGGGCGGCCTGGATCACAGACTCGTCCAGCCCCAGCCGCCGGGAGATGGCGAAGGCGTTGGACTTGCCGGGGATGCCGATCAGCAGGCGGTAGGTGGGGCGCAGGGTCTGCACGTCGAACTCACAGCTGGCGTTTTCCACCCCCGCCGTGGTCATGGCGAAGGTTTTCAGCTCGGCATAGTGGGTGGTGGCGGCGATCAGCGCCCCCTGACTGCGTGCGCTTTCGATGATGGCAATGGCCAGGGCCGCGCCCTCGATGGGGTCCGTACCGGCTCCCAGCTCGTCAAACAGCAGCAGGCTCTGGTCGTCCACCTCCCGCAGAATCTGCACGATGTTGGACATATGGGCGGAGAAGGTGGACAGGCTCTGTTCGATGCTCTGCTCGTCGCCTACGTCCGCCAGCACCCGGTGGAACACCCGGACGGCGCTGCCGCTGTCGGCGGGGACGTGCAGGCCGCACTGGGCCATCAGGCACAGCAGGCCGATGGTTTTCAGGGTCACGGTCTTGCCGCCGGTGTTGGGGCCGGTGATCACCAGGGTGTCGAACTGCTGGCCCAGCTCCACGGTGATGGGCACGGCCTTGGCCTGGTCCAGCAGGGGGTGCCGGGCACGGCGCAGGGTCACGCCGCCCCGGCGGCGGACCTCCGGACGGCTGGCGTTGAGCTGATAGCTCAGCTGGGCCCGGGCGAAGATCACGTCCAGGTGCACCAGAATGTCATAGTCCCAGAGGATGTTCTCCATCTGGGCAGCGCAGGCGGCGGACAGCTGCCGCAGGATGCGGTCGATCTCCTTCTGCTCCCGGGCCTCCAGCTCCTTCAGCTCGTTGTTGGCCTGCACCACGCCCATGGGCTCCACAAACAACGTAGCCCCGGAGGAGGAGATGTCGTGGACCAGGCCGGGCATACTGCCCTTGCACTCGGCCTTCACCGGCACCACGAACCGGCCGTCCCGCTGGGTGATCAGGGCCTCCTGCAGCACCTTGGCATAGGACGGCGAGGAGATGATGCGCTGGAGAATCTGCCGCCCCTTGGAGGCGGCCAGCCGCATTTTCCGGCGGATGTCCGCCAGCTCGCTGCTGGCGGTGTCGGCGATGGTCTCCTCGTCCAGAATGGCGGAGCGGATCTGCTCCTCTAAGTATTTATTGGTGTGCAGGGAGGTGAACAGGCGGTCCAGCACCGTCTCCTCCCCCTGGCGCTGGGCGTCGTAATCCGACACCCGGCGGCTGGCGGTAAGGACGCCGGCGATGTCCAGTAGCTCCCGGGTGTTCAGCATACCGCCGTGGTCCGCCCGGGTCAGGGCGGCGGATACGTCCTTCACGCCGGAGAAGGACGGACTGCCGTGGAGCCCCAGCCGCTCCTTGGCGGCGTCGGTCTCGTCCAGCAGCCGCAGCACCTCCTCCACGTCCGTGGAGGGGGTCAGCTTCAGGCACCGGTCCTTGGCCGCCTGGCTGACGGCCTTGGCCGCCAGCTTTTCCAGCACCGCCGGAAGCTCCAGGGTGCGGATGGATTTTTCAAATAATTCACTCATATTTCGTTTCCTCTTGCGGAAGAATGGTCTTGTAATAGTCCAGGGTCCGGAAGCTGCGCTCCAGTTGGGCGGAAACGTAGGCGTCCGCCGCATGGTTCAGGGCACGCAGTCCCTCCGGCGGCAGGGAAAAGCTGTACAGCCGCCGGGGGTCGCCGTAGAGCACGTATCGCAGGGCCGCCAGGCCCGACGCCGTCAGCGGCAGGGACAGGCCCCCTTTTTCCCGGCATTTGCCGCAGTGGACCACCCCGTGGACCACGTCCAGCATGGGATTTTCCGGCTGGGGTGCGCCGCACAGGGCGCAGCCATCGGCCATGGGCTCATAGCCTGCCAGGGCCATCAGCCGGAACTGGAACGCGGGCTTCACCAGCTGAGGCGGCTTTTTCAGGGCGCTGAGGGCATACAGGGCGTTGAGCAGCAGGGGCAGCACGTCGCCGCCGCTGCCGTCGGACACCGCCTCCGTCAGCTCGGCGAAGTAGGCCGCCAGGCTCAGGGCCGTCAGGTCCTGCCGCAGGCCGTCGAACAGCTCGATGGTGTCCGCCGCGTCCAGCATGGTCCACCGGCCCTTTTCATAGAGGGTCATCTCCGAATAGGCCAGCAGCTGGCAGGCCGCAGCCACGCGGCTTCCCTTGCGCCGGGCGCCCCGGGCGATCACGGAGAGCCTGCCCCGGTCCGGGGTCAGCACGGTGAGGATCTTGTCCGCGTCCCGGGTCACCGTTTCCCGCAGCACCAGGCCGCACGTTACGAATCGTTCCGGCTGCATTCAGTCGCCTCCTTATACAGCAAGTATGCCTCCGGCGCTCCGGTGGCCCAGAACAGGGCCCAGCGCTCCTCCATGGCTTTTCACCTCCGCCCATAGCTTGCCGCTTTTCCGGCGGCGTCATGAGTGGAAGCTTTTGGAGGGGGGATTACTGCTCGTCATATCCCCTGGCGCGGATGAAATTCACATTATCCCGCCAGTTTGCCCCAGTCAGATGATATCTGACCGGGGACCCCTCATACCATCTGCTGCGGCGGAAATGAATTCCGCCGGCAGAAATTCTTTGAATTTACGCCGCAGAGCGGCGAGCGGCTGACGCCGCAAGAAAACTGGCACAGCATGGCCGATGGGAAGAAGTCACTGCTCATCGTACCCTCTGGCGCGGATGAAATTCACATCATCCCGCCAGTTTTCTTTGACCTTGACCCAGGTTTCCATGTACACCTTGGCGCCCATGAACTTTTCGATGTCCCGGCGGGCCAGGGAGCTGATGCGCTTGAGCATATCCCCGTGCTTGCCGATGATGATGCCCTTGTGGCTGGCCTTTTCGCAGTAGATGGTCACGTCCAGGTCGATGATGCCGGTGTCCTCCCGCTCGGTGAAGCGGGTCACCTCCACCGCCGTGCCGTGGGGGATCTCCTTGTCCAGGCACAGCAGCATCTTCTCCCGCAGAATCTCGGCGCAGACCTGGGCGTCGGGCTGGTCGGTGGTCATGCCGTCGGGGAACAGCTGGGGGCCTTCTGCGGCATAGGTCTGCAGCTGGGCCATCAGGTCGTCCAAACCGTCGCCGGTCCGGGCGGAGATGGGGATAATGGCGTCAAACCCGGGATACACGGCACTGTAGGCGGCAATAACCTCCAGCAGGTCGTCCTTTTTCTCCACGGTGTCGATCTTGTTGATGCACAGCACGCAGGGCAGGTGCTCCTCCTGGATGCGCTGGAGCAGGATCTTCTCCGGCTCCCCCACATGGGCGATGGGCTCCACCAGCAGCAGGGCGGCCTCCACCTGCTCCAGGCTCTCCCGCACCACCTTCACCATGTAGTCCCCCAGCCGGGACCGGGGCTTGTGCAGGCCCGGGGTGTCCAGCAGCACAAACTGGGTGTCCTCCCGGTTCACCACGCCGTAGATCCGGTTACGGGTGGTCTGGGGCTTGTCGGAGACGATGGCGATCTTCTCCCCCACCAGGGCGTTGGTGAGGCTGGACTTGCCCACGTTGGGCCGTCCGCAGATGGTGATCATGGCGGTTCTGGTAATGTTGTTCATAGGTGATCCTCAACTTTCTTTTGAGCAATTTTATTGTGTCAGGGTAAACCGATAAGTGACAGAGTTCTGCCACCGTTCCTCGTTTGCCAGGTCCTGCCCGATCACCTTGCCGCCCATGCGCTCATAGAAGCTGCGGGCGTTAAGATTCTCCGGGACACAGTGGCAGACAAAGGAGGCGGCATGGTGCGCTCTGCAATACGCTTTCACGAAATCGAACGCTTGCCGGCCGATCCCCTGTCTTTGGTATTCGGCGGAAATATACAGGGATTGCAGGGTGATTACATCGGCTTCGTTTATCGTCAGGTAGCCAATGTCCTGCCGATCCTTTCGGACCAAGTACACAGAATACGCCGGATGATGGACCCTCAGCAGCTCCATTTCCCTGTGCCAGTCCCAGTCAAAGTTATCTATCATGCTGTCGGGGTAGACGCCTCGGTATGTGGTGCCCCAGATTCTTTGCCGCAGGGCGATAATGGACGGCACATCCTCTTCGGATGCCTCAATAAACAGCTTTTCCTCGGCCATGCTATCACATCTCCTTCCGGGATTTTTACTCAATTTCCACACTCCGGGGCCGGCACGCTCTCCGCTGCCCGATTGCGGACAGCAAACAGGAACACCGGGCGGAGCAGGCCCAGGGATAAAACGGTGAACACGGTCAGGACGTCCCCATATTTACCGGCGCGGCTTTTATAGATCCGGTGGGCAATCAGGGTGTCCAGGATAAAGACCGCCAACAGGGCCATCAGCAGGAGGATGAACCAAAGGGTATTCAACTCCCGGCAGACGTAGAAATAGACGCAAAGGCAGACGGACAGAAGCGTCAGAAGGGCCGACACGGCGCCCATGACCCGCCGGTCTGCCAGCTTTCCCAGCAGATACTTGCTGTAAAAGGGAATCCAGGCAGGGAATGTATGTGCGTCGCCCGCTTTTTTGCGCATGCAGGCGATGGAAAAGCCCTCCAGCACATAGCTGGCCATGATATACGCCGCCGCGGCGGCAAACACGGCGATGAAGAACAGAAAAATCGCCGATAATATACCCGAAACAATCAGAACGCCGAATCCGGCCATATGCGATACCTCCTATTTTACCCCAGCCGGTCGCCGTTTTCCACAGGCTTGTCCGGGGTAATGAGCACCACGCCGCCCTGGGAGTAGGTCCCCAGCACCAGCACTTGGGAGAAGAAGTTGGCGATCTGGCGGGGCGGGAAATTCACCACCGCCAGCACCTGCTTGCCCACCAGCTCCTCCGGGGCATACTGCTGGGTGATCTGGGCGCTGGAGCGCTTCCGGCCCAGCTCCGGGCCAAGGTCCACCAGCAGCTGATAGGCGGGCTTCCGGGCCTTTTCAAAGGGCCGGGCCTCCACAATGGTGCCTACCCGGATATCCAGCTTCATGAAATCGTCAAACGTGGCCTGTTCCATATGAGCGCCTCCTGTTATCAATCACTGTCCAGCTTCAGAACCGCCATGAAGGCCTCGGTGGGTACCTGCACCGTGCCCAGGTTCCGCATCTTCTTCTTGCCCTCCTTCTGCTTTTCCAGCAGCTTCTTCTTGCGGGTAATGTCGCCGCCGTAGCACTTGGCCAGCACGTCCTTGCGCATGGCCTTCACTGTCTCCCGGGCGATGATCCGTCCGCCGATAGCCGCCTGGATGGGCACCTCAAACAGCTGGCGGGGAATGTTGTCCTTGAGCTTTTCACACAGGCGGCGGGCCCGGGGATAGGCCTTGTCCTTGTGGGCGATGAAGCTCAGGGCGTCCACGCCGTCGCCGTTTAAGAGCAGGTCCACCTTCACCAGCTCGCTGGGCCGGTAGCCGGACAGCTCATAGTCCAGGGAGGCATAGCCCTTGGTGTTGGCCTTCAGTGTGTCGAAAAAGTCATAGATGATCTCGTTGAGGGGCATCTGATAGTGAAGCTCTACCAGGTGGGTGTCCAGATACTGCATGTCCTTGAACTCGCCCCGGCGGTCCTGGCACATGGGCATGATGTTGCCCACATACTCGTTGGGGCTGATAATGGACACCTTCACATACGGCTCCTCCGCGTGCTCGATAACCGTGGGGTCCGGATAGTTGTGGGGGTTGTCCACCTTCACCATGGTGCCGTCGGATTTGTATACATGATAGATGACGCTGGGCAGGGTGGTCACCAGGTCCAGGTTGAACTCCCGCTCCAGCCGCTCCTGGATGATCTCCATATGCAGCATCCCCAGAAAGCCGCAGCGGAAGCCGAAGCCCAGGGCCACGGAGCTTTCCGGCTCGAAGGTCAGGGAGGCGTCGTTGAGCTGGAGCTTCTCCAGGGCGTCCCGCAGGTCGGGGTACTTGCTGCCGTCCTCGGTGTAAATGCCGCAGTAGACCATGGACTGGGCCGGGCGATAGCCGGGCAGAGGCTGGGCGGCGGGATTTTCGGCGTCGGTGATGGTGTCGCCCACCTGGGTGTCCTTGACGTTTTTGATGGAGGCGGTGAAATAGCCCACCTCACCGGCCTGGAGGGCGTCCGTGGGCTCGTTGCCCAGGGGCTTGAGATATCCGCACTCCAGAATGGTATACTGGGCTCCGGTGGCCATCATGCGCACCGTCTGCCCCCGGCGGATGGTGCCCTGCTTGATGCGGAACAGCACCACCACCCCCACATAGGGGTCATACTGGCTGTCGAAGATCAGGGCCTGCAGGGGGGCGTTGGGGTCGCCGGTGGGGGCGGGGACATTGTGCACCACGTCCTCCAGCACCGCCTCCACGTTCAGGCCCAGCTTGGCGGAGATCTCCGGCGCGTCCATGGCGGGCAGGCCGATGATGTCCTCCACCTCCTGCTTGGCCTTCATGGGGTCGGCGGCGGGCAGGTCGATCTTGTTGAATACGGGCAGAATCTCCAGGTCGTGCTCCATGGCAAGATAGGTGTTGGCCAGAGTCTGGGCCTCCACCCCCTGGGTGGCGTCCACCACCAGCACCGCCCCCTCGCAGGCGGCCAGTGACCGGGACACCTCATAGTTGAAGTCCACATGGCCCGGGGTGTCGATGAGGTTCAGGGCGTAGATCTCGCCATCCTTGGCCTTGTAGAACAGGTGCACGGCCCGGGACTTGATGGTGATGCCCCGCTCCCGCTCCAGGTCCATGTTGTCCAGAATCTGGTTTTCCATCTCCCGCTCCGGCACGGCGTCGCACAGCTCCAGCAGCCGGTCCGCCAGCGTGGATTTACCGTGGTCGATGTGGGCGATGATGGAAAAATTGCGAATAAGGGATTGTTCAAACATTTGCGTTCCTCCTCAGGGGAATAACAAGTTATATTCCCACCTATTATAACGGATGTTCCGGCAAAATGCAATTCCTGTTGCCGCCGGGAAGAAAAAGTGTTACAATAAGGGCACCCCAATTTTTGAGAGGAAAGGACGAACGCCATGAAGCTGAGTTTTTTCGGCGCTGACCAGTGCGTCACCGGCAGCTGCCATTGTCTGGAGGTAGGCGGCAAGCGCATCCTCATCGACTGCGGATTGCAGCAGGGCCGGGATGAGGTGGACAACCGCACCCTGCCCTTTGCCCCGGGCAGCATCGACTATGTGCTCATCACCCACGCCCACATCGACCACTCCGGCCGGGTGCCCATGCTCATCAAAAACGGCTTCCAGGGCCGCATTCTCACCACCCGGCTCACGGCTCAGCTCATGAGCATCATGCTCCAGGACTCCGCCCACATCCAGGAGAGCGACGCCGAGTATAAAAACCGCAAGAACCGCCGGGCCGGCCGGCCCGAGGAGGAGCCCCTGTATACCGTGGCCGACGCCCAGCGGGTGCCGGAGTTTATCGACACCTGCGAATATGACCAGCCCGTTCACCTGTGCGACGGGGTGGACGCCGTGTTCATCGACGCGGGCCACCTGCTGGGCTCCGCCTCCATCCGCCTGACCCTCACCGAGGGAGGCCAGACGAAAACCATCGTGTTCTCCGGCGATATCGGCAACGTGGACCAGCCCATCATCCGGGATCCCCAGTTTTTCACCGGGGCGGACTATGTGGTCATGGAGAGCACCTACGGTGACCGCAACCACACCGAGGTGTGGAGCTATACCGGCCAGCTGGCCCAGATCATCGACGAGACCCTGGGCAAGGGCGGCAACGTGGTGATCCCCTCCTTTGCCGTGGGCCGCACCCAGGAGCTGCTGTATTTCATCCGGGAGATCAAGGATCAGGGCCTGGTGACCTCCGTGCCGGATTTCCCCGTGTATGTGGACAGTCCCCTGGCCAAAAGCGCCACCACCATCTTCTGCGGCGACCTGCGGGGCTATCTGGACCAGGAGGCTCTGGAGCTGGTGAAGGACGGCACCCATATGTTCAACTTCCCGGGCCTGCATCTGACGGAGACCGTGGACGAGTCCAAGGCCCTGAACGAGGACCACACCCCCAAGGTCATCATCTCCGCCTCCGGTATGTGCGACGCGGGCCGCATTCGCCATCACCTGAAGTATAACCTGTGGCGGGCGGACAGCGCCGTGGTGTTCGTGGGCTTCCAGTCTCCGGGCACCCTGGGCCGCACCCTGCTGGACGGGACTCCCTCCGTGAAGCTGTTCGGCGAGGACGTGGCCGTCCGGGCCAAGGTGGTGAATTTCCAGGGCCTCAGCTCCCACGCCGACCACGACCATCTGCTGGACTGGATCGGCCATTTCAAGGAGCCCAAGCCCCAGCACGTGTTCGTGGTCCACGGCGACCGGGAGGTGGCGCCGGTGTTTGCCCAGACGGTGAGCCAGCTGGGCTTCACGGCCCACGCTCCCCAGTATACCGAGGAATATGACCTGCTGACCTGCACCCAGCTGGCGGCGGGCTATCTGCCCCAGCGCAAGACCCGCACCTTCGAGGGTGCGCCCCGGGTCACCGCGGCGTATCAGAAGCTGGTGCAGCTGGGCGATTCCCTGGTGGGCCTTATCCGCCGCAGCAAGGGCCGGGACAACAAGACCCTGGCCTCCTTTGCCGAGGCCCTGCGCAAGGTCATGGAGAAGTTCGAGATTTAACCAAGTTTTGGAAACCTTTCAGGGGCGGACAGCTCTGTCCGCCCCTAATTTTCGTATGATTCGCACGAGAGGAGGGCGCTTATGCCCGGATTGGAGAAAAACCGCATTTACCGCGCCCATATCGACGGCTATTCCAGCGAGGGCCTGGGCATTGCCCGGATAGACGGCCAGGTGGTGTTCGTCCACGGGGCCGTCCGGGGCGAGACCTGCGACGTTCTGGTGATGAAGGTGCTGAAAAACGCCGCCTTCGGCAAGATCGCCGCCCTGGCGGAGCCGTCTCCCGCCCGGCGGCAGCCGGACTGTCCGTATTATGGCCGCTGCGGCGGCTGCGATTTCCGGCATATGTCCTATGAGGAGGAGCTGTGGGCCAAGCGGGCCCGGGTCCAGGACGCCCTGACCCGTATCGGCGGCGCGGAGGTGACGGTGGAAGAAATTCTGGGTGCGGAGCAGCCCCTGCACTACCGCAACAAGAGCATCTATCCCATCTCCCCGGTGGGGGAGGTGGGCTTTTACCGGGCCCGCAGCCACCAGGTGGTGCATGTGGAGCACTGTCTCATCCAAAAGCCGGAGGCCGATGCCCTGGCTCAGGCGGTGCGGGACTATATTGCCCGGTTTCAGGTGCCGCCCTACGACGAGGCCACCGACCGGGGGCTGCTGCGGCATCTGTACGTCCGCACCAGCTGCGCCGGGGAATCCCTGGCGTGCCTGCTGGTCAACGGCTCCCGTCTGCCCCATGAGGAGGAGCTGGTGGCCATGCTCCGGGCCGCCGCGCCAAAAACCTGCGGCGTGGTGCTGGGGGAAAATACCCGCCGGGGAAACGCCATCCTGGGGGACCGGTACCGCACCCTGTGGGGCCGGGACTATCTGACGGACACCCTGTGCGGCCTGGAGCTGCGGCTGTCGGTGCCGTCGTTTTATCAGGTGAACCACGATCAGGCCCAGCGCCTGTATGAAAAGGCCCTGGAATACGCGGGGCTGACGGGCCGGGAGCTGGCGGTGGACCTGTATTGCGGCGCCGGGACCATCACCCAGGTGCTGGCCCGCCGGGCCCGGCACGTCATCGGCGGCGAGATCGTCCCGGAGGCCATCCGGGACGCGGAGGACAGCGCCCGCCGCAACGGCGTGGGCAACGTGGAGTTCCTGTGCGGCGACGCCTCCCGGCTGGCGGCGGAGCTGCGGCAGCGGGGCCTGCGGCCCGACGTGATCTGCGTGGACCCGCCCAGGAAGGGGCTGGCCCCCGACGTGGTGGAGGCAGCGGCCTCCATGGAGCCGGAGTGCATCGTCTATGTCTCCTGCGACCCGGCCACCCTGGCCCGGGATGTGGCCCGCTTCGCCCCTCTGGGCTACCACCCCGTCCGGGCCTGCGCCGTGGACCTATTCCCCGGCACGGCGAACGTGGAGACGGTATGTTTATTGTCCAAACTTCAAAGCAAGGAACATATCGAGATCGAAGTGAAGATGGACGAGCTGGATTTGACTTCGGCAGAGAGTAAAGCAACCTACGAGGAAATCCGGGAATACGTTTTCGAGCATACCGGACTGAAGGTCAGCCACCTCTATATCGCACAGGTGAAGCAGAAGTACGGCATCATTGAGCGCGAGAACTACAATAAACCGAAATCCGAGGATACCAGGCAGCCACAATGCCCGCCGGAGAAGGAAAAGGCAATTACGGAGGCATTAAAGCACTTCGGGATGATTTAAGGTAACACACATAGAACAATTGATTTTCTGCTAGTTTTACTGTCTGCTCTAAACTGAAATTTACTGACGATAGCATAATTTCAATTGAAATCAAATCTGAAAGTGTCTTGGAAGCTAGGTAAACCACCTAAGTTCATAGATTAGCATAAAGCCATCAACATTGGCACTGCAAGGTGTCAGCGCTGATGGCTTTTTGCTTTGCTCTGATCCGGTTCCGATATTGTACAGTCACACGACCGATTGAAATGGAGAAACATAGTCGGAAGTAATTTTAAGCGCTCTCTATCAATTACAAAAAGTCATTACTTTTATATAGATTTTTAACTTGCTAAAAGTAATGATTTCGTGCTATAATGACGATGACAGATTTCGTCGAAAAGAGGTGGTTTTGTGGCAAAAAGGAGGGCATCTTCCAATGTGAATCCTGATTATGAAGCGATTACAAGTTTTCAGAAAGGTCAGGCATCACGCATTTTTAAGGAAGTGAAAGAACGGGATAAGGTTCTGATCGTCAACAAGCAAAACAAGCCGCAAAACGTTGTTATCTCATACGAGCGGTATTTACGGCTCAGAGAAGAAGGAGCAGATATCTGATGAACATTAACGAACAAGCAAATTTCATATGGAGTATCGCAGACCTGCTCCGTGGTGATTTTAAGCAAAGCGAATACGGCAAGGTAATTCTGCCATTTACTGTCCTGCGCCGTTTTGACTGCGTGCTGGCCCCTTCCAAAGCAAGAATTCTGGAAGCAAATAAAACGCTGACTGTCAGCAATAAACGACCTATTTTTAAGCGTACGACCGGTCACGACTACTACAACATCAGCCAGTTTGATTTTGAAAAGCTGATGGATGACAGTAATGCCATAGAAGCGAACCTGCGTGATTACATAAATGGTTTCTCCGAGGATGTCCGTGAGATCATGGATAACTTTGAAATCTTCGGTGTAATTGACAAGCTTTCCCGTGCAAACCTGCTGTACTTGGTTGTACAGCGGTTTGCCGAGATCGATATGAGCGACACCCAGATTGACAATCTGGAAATGGGCTATATGTTTGAAGAACTGATCCGCCGGTTCTCTGAACAATCGAACGAGACTGCCGGTGAGCACTTTACGCCTCGTGAGGTCATTGAGCTGATGGTGGAAGTACTGCTTGATCCTGATATGGACGAAATCGCCACCACCGATGGCAAGGTTATCACCATTCTTGATCCTGCCTGCGGTACGGGCGGTATGCTCTCTGTGGCTCAGAATAAGATGCAGGCATTGAACGCCACTACCAGAGTGATCCCCTTTGGTCAAGAATTGAATCCCGAAACATATGCCACCTGTTGCTCTGACATGATCCTTAAGGGAAACACCAATAGCCGAATTGTTCTGGGCAACAGCTTTAATGAAGATGGTTTTCAGGGACAGACCTTCGACTATATGCTGAGCAATCCGCCCTTTGGCGTGGAATGGAAGAAAGTTGAAAAATTTATCAAGGACGAAGCTAAAAACAAAGGCTATAGTGGTCGTTTTGGCGCTGGTTTGCCCCGTATTTCTGATGGCTCTTTCTTGTTCCTACAGCATCTGATCTCCAAAATGAATGCTCCGGAGAATGGCGGCAGCCGCATCGGGATCGTCTTTAATGGGTCTCCCATGTTTTCCGGCGATGCTGGCAGTGGTGAAAGCGAGATCCGCCGCTGGATCATCGAAAACGATCTGTTGGAGGCCATTATTGGCCTGCCTGACCAGCTGTTCTATAACACCGGAATTACCACATACATTTGGATTCTCACCAATCGTAAAGAGATTCGCAGAAAGGGCAAGGTGCGTCTGATCAACGGTGCCGGTTTCTATGAGAAGATGCGTAAAGGACTGGGCAATAAACGAAATATGATCAGCCCGGAAAACCGAGCAGAAATTGTTCGTCTGTACAGCACCTATGAACCGGACGAAAATTACATGGATTTGGACAATGATGATTTTGGCTATCGGAAAATCGTTGTAGAGCGTCCTTTGCTGAACGAGGATGGTACCCCAGTCATCGACCGTAAGGGCAACAAAAAAGCGGACGCCTCCCTTCGTGACTACGAGATGGTGCCGCTGAAGGAAGACATCCACGAATATTTCCGCCGTGAGGTGCTACCGTTTGTTCCTGATGCCTGGATTGACGAGAGCAAGACTAAGATCGGCTATGAAATTCCCTTTACCCGCTATTTCTATAAGTTCACTCCGCTGCGTGACAGCTCCGTAATTATGGAAGAAATCAAGGTTTTGGAGGGACGTATCCAAGCGAGTTTAGCGGAGGTCTTAGAAAGATGAAGCAGTATATGAGCTATAAAAGCTGTCGCATACGGTGGATCGGTCAGATTCCTTCTGAGTGGAAAGTCAGCAAGGTAAAATATCTTGCATTAGAGAACAACTCAATTTTTATGGATGGTGACTGGATTAATAGCGAAATTATAGAGAGTGAAGGAATTAGATATTTGACAACAGGCAATGTTGGTGCCGGCGAATATAAAGAACAAGGTGACAGCTTTATTTCTGAGAAATCATTTTCAAGACTAAATTGTTTGACAGTACTACCAGGCGATGTTTTGATTTCGAGACTTAACGAGCCAATTGCACGTGCCTGTATTGTACCCGATACATATGATAAATATGTTGTTGCTGTAGATAACGTTGTCTTGCGCCCTGACATTGAATGGAACAAGCAGTATCTTGTTTACTGCATGAATACCTCACGTTATGCAGAAGAAGCGAAATTACTGGCTGCAGGAACTACTATGCAGCGAATTAGCAGAACTAAACTCGGTACGCTCGGATTGCCTAAGCCGCCATTAACGACACAAGATAAAATTGTGTCCTACCTAAACGAAGTAATTAAGAAGATCGACGTTTGTATCGAGAATAAGCTGCATCTGTCTGAATTATTACAGGAAAGCCGAACCTCTATAATATGTTCAGCTATAACAAATGGCATAAATACTACTTGCCAACTGAAAGATAGCGGTATTGAATGGCTTGGGTATATCCCCTCTCATTGGTCGGTTGTCCCTGCAAAAGCATTGTTTGCACAGAGCAAAGAAACCCGCCATGAAACAGATGTTCAGCTGACTGCCAGCCAAAAGTATGGCATTATCTCTCAAGAAGATTATATGGAGAAGCAAAGCTATAAAATTGTTTTGGCCGATAAAGGACTGGAAAACTGGAAGCACGTTGAACCCAACGATTTCATAATCAGTCTGCGCAGCTTTCAAGGCGGGCTGGAGATCAGCTATATTCCAGGGTGCATCACATGGCATTACATCGTTCTGAAGCCTAAAGCGGGTGTAGAACCGGAGTATTTCAAGTGGTTGTTTAAGTCTCCACGATATATTCAGGCATTGCAGCGCACGGCAAACTTTATCCGTGATGGTCAAGATTTGAGATTTTCGAACTTTGTGCAGGTTCCTCTCCCCTTGATTCCAATGGATGAGCAGAAAGAGATTGCTGACTATTTGAATAAGAAAACCGCACGAATTGACAGCATCATTGCTGATGTTACCGAGCAGATTGAAAAGCTAAAGGAATACCGTCAAAGCATTATCTCCGAGGTGGTAACTGGAAAGGTGGCAGTAGGATGAGTAATTATTACTTTTTGTGGCTTTGTACCGAGCAGTGGGAACTCATTTATTATGTTGCTTTCATTGTTTTGACTATTGGTCTTGTGATTTTTGCAGCAAAAACATATTTTTTTCAAACCAAACAGTCTACAAAGCTTTTTTGCAAAAGCATTGAAAAACCTGCTGCAAGCGGTAATAGCAATCTATATATCGAAGTGTATAACTACGGTAATTCTGTGGCACAGAATATCGGTGTGAAAATTCAAAGTGTAGATTTTGGCACGATTCCTTTTCTGAAGCCTGGTGAGGATTATTTGATTCCAGTTGCCTATTTCATCCACGCATCAGATCAAAAAATTGCATTTGCTGAAAGAATAAAAGTGACTGGAGATACAACGACAATTCCCGTCGTTCTAACAATGGGGAAAACTTCGTCCGAGTTTGATGTGGATATTACAATTCAGAAAAATGCTATCAAGCTTAATGAGTCAGATTCTCGCTATTTTGAAAAGATAGGCAAGACACTTGAAGCAATCGAAAAACAGCAAGAAAAAATGACCGGCGAAATTAAAAAGGTTGGAGAAAACATTAAGAACAAAAAATAAGGGGGTGGTCAGTAATGGCAATCGAAACCAAGGAAATTACATTCGAGCGAGAAATCGAGTACAGCCTGCTTGACCACGGCGGATACATCAAGGGCAATCCTCGTGACTATAATCGGGAGTTTGCCGTTGATACGAAGCTGCTGTTCCGTTTTCTCCAAGAGAGCCAGCCGGCGGAATGGGCCAAACTATGCAAGAAGCATGGCGATGACGTAGAAACCGGCTTTCTAAAAAAGCTGTACCGGGATTTGGATACCCATGGTATGCTGTACGTTTTTCGCCACGGCATCGTGGATGCTCCGGCAAAGCTCTCCATGTGTTTCTTTAAACCTGCCAGCGGTATGAATCAGACCAGTCAGGCACTTTATGAGAAAAATATTCTCTCCATTACCCGGCAGGTACATTACAGTCTGAAAAACGAAAACTCTATTGATGTCGTATTATTTATCAACGGCTTGCCAGTGGCAACTTTGGAATTGAAAAATCCGGCGACCGGTCAGACCGTCGAAAATGCAAAGCATCAGTACATGAAAGATCGTGATCCTCGAGAGCTGCTACTTTCTTTCAAATCCCGGTGCCTGGTTCACTTTGCTGTAGATACCGACGAAGTATGGATGACCACCAAGCTGGACGGTATCAATACATACTTTCTGCCATTCAACAAAGGCAATAATGGTGGCAAGGGAAATCCCGTTGGCAGTGGAACATACCGCACTTCCTATTTGTGGGACGAAGTGCTGCAGAAGGACAGCTTGCTGGATATCGTTCAGCGATTTATCCATCTTCAGGAGGACAAAAAGAATCCCAAGAAGTCCGTAATGATCTTCCCACGCTATCATCAGTTGGATGTTGTTCGCAAATTGGTTGCCGATGTATACGAGCATGGCACCGGACGTAACTACTTGATTCAGCACAGCGCAGGCAGCGGTAAATCCAATTCCATCTCCTGGCTGGCACACCACCTGTCCAATCTGCACGATAAAAATGATAAAGTAATATTCAACAGCATTATCGTGATTACTGACCGTCTGGTGCTGGACAAGCAGCTACAGGATACAATCTATCAGTTTGAACACGTGGAAGGCGTTGTAGTTAAGATTGACAATAATGCCTCTCAGCTGGCGGACGCTCTGAACACAGGCAAGAAGATTATCATCACCACACTTCAGAAGTTTCCATTCATTCTTGAAAAAGTGGACGATCTGAGTGGAAAACGGTTTGCCATCATCGTTGATGAGGCGCATTCTTCACAGACCGGCGAAGCCAGCAAAAAGATGAAAGCAATTCTGGGCGATACAGAAGGGCTGACCGAAGAAGAACAGCTTCAGAAGGTTGCCGACGAAGAAGCCAAAGAGGAGCATAAACAGTCTGATAGCGAGGATGAGATCACCAAGGAAATGGCCACTCACGGCCGTTTGACAAATTTGTCCTTCTTTGCATTTACCGCAACACCCAAGGCAAAGACTCTGGAAATGTTCGGTACGCCTGATGCAAACGGAATTCCTCGGGCGTTCCATATCTACTCTATGAAGCAAGCAATTCAGGAGGGTTTTATCCTAGATGTCTTGAAAAACTATGTGACCTATGACACCTACTTTAAGATAGGCAAGAAGATTGCGGATGATCCTCGCTATGAAAAGAGTAAGGCAAACAAGGCTCTGGGCAAATTCCTGAGCCTGCATCCGCATAATTTAGCACAAAAAACGCAGATCATTGTAGAGCATTTCCGTACTGTCACCAAGAACAAGATTGGCGGCAAGGCTAAGGCCATGGTTGTCACTGGTTCCCGTTTGCACGCCGTTCGCTACTATCAGGAGTTCCAGCGGTATATCAAGAAGATGGGCTATGAAAACGAGCTTGGAATCCTGATTGCTTTCTCTGGTACTGTGCGTGACGGCGGCGAGGAATACACCGAAGTCAGTCTAAATGGTATTAAGGAAAGTGAATTGCCAGAGAAGTTCCACGGCGGTGAATACCAGGTGCTGTTGGTAGCAGAAAAATACCAGACCGGCTTTGATGAGCCGCTGCTGCATACCATGTTTGTGGATAAAAAGCTCAGCGGCGTAAAGGCTGTACAGACCCTTTCACGCCTGAATCGAACCTGCTTTGGTAAAGAAGATACTTTTGTGCTGGACTTTGTAAATTCAGCAGAAGATATCCGTGCGGCATTTGCCCCGTATTACGAGGAAACTACCATCGAAGAAACCACTGACGCAAATATTGTGTATGAACTAAAATCCAAACTGGACGAATTCCGAGTCTACTGGGCAAGTGAGATTGAATCTTTTGCAAAGGTATTTTTCAAGCCCGGCAAAAAACAGGGCAATATGGACTTTGGCATCCTCAATAGCTTCCTCGACCCTGCTGTGGATCGATACAAAGGATTGGATGAAAACGAGCAGGAAGAATTCAAATCTACACTGACTAAGTTTGTCCGCGCCTATACATTCCTAACAAATATTATCCGGCTGGATGATGCAGACCTCCATAAATTCCACGCCTATGCCAAGTTCCTGCAAAATAAGCTGCCGAAGCGTGAGGGTGGTGGACAGGTGTTTCTGGACGATGAAGTTGCATTGCAATATTATCGAGTTCAGAAAATTTTCGAAGGTTCCATAGCATTGGAGCAGAGCGATCCTCTGCCCAATAAAATTCATCCCGGCAAACCAAAGCTGGAAGAAGAAAAGGCACCGCTATCTGAGTTGATCGATAAGATTAATGAGAAGTTCGGCACTGAGTTCACCAACATTGATAAGGTTCTGGAGCAGATTGTTTCTGACATGGATGCCAACGAAGAATTGCGTATCCAAGCGCGCAACAATTCTCAAGAGCATTTCCGCTTCCCGTTTAACGACGCTTTTATGGATGTTGTCATTGGACGTATGGCACAGAATCAACAGTTCTGCGAAAGAGTTCTGGACGATGCAAAATTCGGTGATACAGTTCGAGATCTTCTAATCGGCGTTGTGTATGATCGCTTAAGGCGACCGACAGATGCCCAGCTGTAAAAATTATTGCCAAAACACAGATGCGCATCTTGAGAATTGCAGCGCGGATGCGATCACGTAACGCACGAATTCTCTCAGAATACTTATGAGTGCGTTATAATAAAACGCTACAGGTTTCATCAGATTGTTGGATGAAATCTGTAGCGTTTTTGCGTTTTCTGAGCAGGTGTTCCAAGCTGCATTTTTGCAGTTTGCATATGCGCCTGCGAAGAAAATGAGGGATTGCAAAGGGAATATTCCTTTTGCCGCTGGGTTTCCAATAGGGGCGCGAGCATCCCTGTTGGCACACGATTTTCCGCAGGAAAGTCTAGTGTGTTATACCTTTGCTTCCGGCCGACGCGGGAAAGGGGTTGGCTTCGCCATCTGCTGCACGGGCAGATAGCGGTTGACAGACACTTTTCTGCGGCAGTAGGACAGGCGGATTTTGTGACACCAAGGTGACACAAATGCAGGATTTTTGGAAAGCAAAATCCGACTGGCCGGAGAAGGAAGCAGAGGTATATATAAGCTCTCGTCCCGCCGCAGCGACGTTCCCCGTTTCAGCGTTTCTTCCGTTTTCCCTTGCCATGGGTCATGGTCGTTTTCCCGCGTTGGCTGATGGGGCTTTTCAGGTACTTGGACTTTTTAAGTCCGCTGATGATTGAGACAAATTCTTCCTTTGTAAGTGTGTCATAATCAAGCCCAATCGTTGCCATGAACGCACGGATTTGTTTTTCCTCGGAGCTTCCCTCAAAGTTCATTGCCTCCCGTAACTGGTTCTGCATATTTTCTGCAAAGGAGACTTCATCCGCAGTCATGGTATCGGGGCGGTGTTCACTCCGAATGTCACGGAGAATGCCTTTCAGGTCATCCGCAATCAGGCTTCCGAAATATTCATCTTCCCGAATCTGCGCCACTTCTAATGTCCGCAGATGCAGGTCATTTTCCTCGCCGCCATTTTTTATCAACGCCATCTGCCGGACGGCTTCCAGCACGGCGTTCATATCGTTGACGCGCATATCTGCGATCCGGTCAACGTAAATCTCAGCATCCAGCATAAAGCGCTGGAAATCCTTGTGGCAGATCAGCTCCGACAGCAGCCGGTGGTTGAACTTGCCTGTTCTTAATACATCAATCGAAGCATCACTCAAATGCAGCTCATGCAAAGCTGTGTTTGGGTGATTTTTCGTTTCCGTCCGCCCCATCAGATAGTCGCAGGAAACACCGTAATAGTCAGCCAGCACCAAGATGCTGTACGGGCTGATGTCCTTGCCGTTATCTGACTCATATTTGCCAAGTGCGGATTTCGAGATGCCCACCTCGGCGGCAAGCTGCTCCAACGTCAGCTTTTGTGCTGTTCGTAAATCCTTCAAACGTTCCCCGATTGTCAGCTTAACCTGCATACACCAGCCTCCTTTGCAGCTTTTTCTGTATTATATCATGCTTTTTCGCTTTTGTCTAAGAGCGTGGAAAATCCGACTTTCTCCCCGCTTTTCCTACCTCTCGGATATACGGGAAAGAGCCTGTTTTCTTACTAAAATTTAGACGTAAACCACACAGCACCTTAAAAATTTCATGACCGTCCGATGAGGATATGCTTTCCGGAGAAGTACCGCATTCCGCGTGCCAAGGAAACCAAAACGCCGGAGTGAGATTCTCGGGCAGGAACGGCATCGGCAGAACGGCAAAGCTCAATTATTTTACAGGAGAAAACAGGTATGGATTTATTTACACAAATCAAGATGGCAGTTTCCATGAAAGAGGCTGCCGAATACTACGGACTGGAAGTGAACCGTGGCAACATGATCTGCTGCCCCTTCCACGCCGACCGCACACCCAGCATGAAGCTGAACGAGGATTACTTCTACTGCTTCGGCTGCGGGGCCCACGGCGATGTGATCAACCTTGCGGCAAGGCTGTTTGGCCTGAGCGGCTATGACGCGGCGAAAAAGCTGGCGTATGACTTTTGGATCGACCCGGACAAGCCTCCGGCTGCGGCAGCGCTGCGGAAGCCGCAATATCCGCTGGCAAAGACGTTTCAGAAAGAAACGCTGCATTGCCAGCGGGTATTGTGCGATTATCTGCACCTTTTGGAGCGTTGGAAGGTGCAGTGCGCGCCCAAAACGCCGGAGGATACCGTTGATGACCGCTTTGTGGAAGCCTGCCAGATGCTCGATTATATCGAGGATCTGACAGATATTTTAACCTTTGCGGAGCTGGAGGCTCGTGTGAAAACTGTGGATATGCTTCAAAAGGACGGCATGATCGACCGGCTGGAAGAACGTCTGAAACGGACGGAAAAGGAGGTGGATGCTCGTGGCGAAGCGGAAATCGGCTAATTTAGACGGGCCCATATGGTTTGATGGCACAAATATCAATGAGGCGCTGTTCTGTGATGAATTTCTGAGCAGCAGGAAAATCATCTTTGCCAATGGCGCTTTCTTCACGCCGGATGGCAGGGTGATCGACGATCTGCCGCTTCGTGGCGAAATCTATGAGGAACTGAAATGCTGCGCCGTGAACAATATCCCCCGCAAAATCACCAACATTCTGGAAGTGATGAAGCTGGCAGCTCATGTGGAGGACTTTGCACCGGAAGCAGATAGAATCCATCTGGCAAACGGAACTTTGGCGATAGACGGCAGCTTTACCAAGGGCAGACCGAACATTGTGCGGAGCAGGCTGCCGGTAGCATACCGCCCTGACGCACCGGCTCCCGTTCGGTGGCTTTCTTTTCTGGATGGACTTCTTTACGCGGAGGATATTCCCACCTTGCAGGAGTTCATCGGTTATTGCCTGATCCCCAGCAACAAGGGGCAGCGCATGATGGTGATTAAGGGAAACGGCGGTGAAGGGAAATCGCAGATCGGTGCCGTGCTGGGTGCGCTGCTTGGCAGCAACATGAAGGATGGCAGCATCGGCAAAATTTCTGAAAACCGCTTTGCCCGCGCCGACCTGGAACACATTCTGCTGTGCGTGGATGATGATATGCGAATGGAGGCGCTGCGGCAGACCAACTACGTCAAGTCCATCGTGACCGCTCAAGGAAAAATGGATTTGGAGCGCAAGGGTAAGCAGAGCTATCAAGGGTGGATGTTTGCCCGCCTACTGGCGTTCTCCAATGGCGATTTGCAGGCGCTATATGATCGAAGCGACGGATTTTACCGCCGCCAGCTTGTACTGACCACCAAGGAAAAGCCTGCGGGACGGGTAGATGATCCTGACCTTGCCGAAAAGATGAAAGCAGAGGTCGAGGGCATCTTCCTGTGGGTGTTTGAGGGCTTGCAGCGGCTTGCCGCCAACAACTTCAAATTCACGGAAAGCCAGCGCACACGGGATAACCGGGAGGCAGTGAAGCGAGATAATAACAATGTCTTTGATTTTCTGGAATCCGAGGGCTATATCCGGCTGAAAGCAGACTGCACCATCAGCTCTAAAGACTTGTACGAAATTTATCGGATGTGGTGTGAGGAAAACAATCTGACGCCGCTAAAGCGCCGCAGTTTCAGCGACAGCGTGATTGCTAGTCAGAGCAAGTACAATCTGGAATACTGCAACAAGATCACCAACGCTGCCGGACGGCGCGTATGGGGCTTTTTCGGTATTGAGGCGATTGCAAAACCCAATATAAACGGGTTTTCTGACATTTCAGAGCATACGTACGTACCGGAAGACTGACGATGATTTTTCTGCGACTGCGCCGTGTACGTATGTACGTTTTACTTTTCCTGAAACGCCGCTATATGAAAAACTCTGACCGGCAAAGCCTATATTTTCGGGCACGAAATCAAGCTAAGTGAAATCCGTAAATTATTTGACTGATGGCTGAAATGGTTTTACGGAATCGCGCTTCTCGGAATAGCAAAGCAGATGCGCGGAAATATGAGAAATCACACGGTTTAGAGCAAAGCCACACGGAACAGAAAAGTCGATAGGTGTCACCTGTGAACAGGACATCATAACGGCGATTCTGAGCGGATTTGATGGCAACAGAATTTTTCACGAGGCAGCGAAGTGGATACGCCGGAGGGCGTACCTGCTTCGCTTTGTCATTATTTGAATTTTGGAGGGGATCTGAATATGAGTGTACGCAATGAGATCAAGGCGCAGATCATTCGTGCCGGTTTTACGATGCAGGAGGTTGTTGATCTGTTGCATGATGAATATGGCTGGTCGGACAGCGTCTCCAATCTGTCCGCAAAATTGCAGCGGGAGAGCATCCGCTATAAAGAGGTTGTAGAGCTTGCCGACGCGCTGGGTTATGACCTGATTTGGCAGAAACGGAGGGAGAAATAAATGAATAAGCCACAGTTTGCGATTCTCCGCTTTGCCAAGTACAAAGGACCGGAGATTTCCAATATTGAGGCGCATAATGAGCGCACAAAAGAGGAATACGCCAGTAATCCCGACATTGATAAGAGCCGCAGCCACCTGAATTTCCACCTGCTCGAACCAGATCGTAAATATCGTGCAGAGGCAGAGCGGCAAATCAAGGACGCCGGTTGTCGTACCCGTTCAGACAGCGTGCGGCTGGTGGAGGCGCTTGTGACCGCAACGCCAGAGTTCTTCAAGGGTAAGAAGAAAGCTGAAATCAAAGCCTATTTTCAGGAGGCGCTGGATTTCATCCGGGAACACCAAGACCAGAAAACAATTATATCCGCCGTGGTGCATATGGACGAGAAAACGCCCCATATGCACCTTTCTTTTGTCCCGCTGACAGCGGATGGGCGGCTCTGTGCCAAAGAAATCGTAGGCAACAAGAAGAAGCTAACGCAATGGCAGGACAGGTTCTGGGAGCATATGGTCAAAAAATACCCCGATTTGGAGCGCGGCGAGAGCGCCAGCGAAACCGGACGCGACCATATCCCACCGCGGGTATTCAAGGAGATGGCTCGTTTGACAAAACAGGCGGAGCGGCTGGATATGCTGCTTTCCGATGTGAAGCTCAGCAACTACAAGGAGCGCACGGCGCAGGTCATGGCGTTTCTGGACAAGTATATTCCGGATGTTGCTGCAATGGAGACACAGATGAAGAAGTATCATAAATGTTTTACCACGGCGGAAGCGGAAAAGGCTGTATTAAAAGCAGAAAACGAGAGCTTGACGGATAAGTTGGAAAAAAGTCAGCAGCAGAGTACCCTCAAGAAACTGCAAGATGCCAAGCTGCAAAGTGATTACGAAGCGGCGCAGGCTGTTCTTGAACGGATTCCACCGGATATTATCAAGGCATACACACAGCGGGGCAACCGGGAAAGGAAGGTTGATCAGTATAGCGCACTGGAATAAGGATGAATGGAGCGGCCTTGCCGATTTGCTTGCAAATCTGATAGAAAAATACGCGACAGTTCTGGATTTGGACAACCTTCCGGAACCGCCGTATTCTTTTGGCGACAAAGAAACTGTAAATAATTTGGAACATCCAGAGGAAAGCATTGAAAACACAGAAACGGCATGATATAATTATCGTGCAATTGATGTCCAAACTCAATGTGGGGAGAAAAAAGTGTCCCTGCATTGAGGTACATAAACTTGACGGAGTGAATGACATGAATGGAAAGAATAAAAATAACAATCCGTCCGAGATGATCATCTATACAACAGAAGATGGATTGGCGAAAATTGAAACGACCTTTGACGGCGATACGGTTTGGCTGTCCATTGACCAGATGGCAGAGCTGTTTCAGCGTGATAGAAGTGTGATTGGCAAGCACGTGCGAAACATTTTCAAAGAGGGAGAACTTCAAAAGGAAGCAGTGTGGGCAAAATTTGCCCACACTGCCGCCGACGGAAAAGTGTATGATGTCGATTATTATAATCTTGATGTTATCATTTCTGTCGGCTACCGTGTGAAATCTCAGCGCGGCGTGCAGTTTCGTATTTGGGCAACGGGAATTTTGAAGGAGTATATGCGAAAAGGCTTTGCTCTGGATGATGAGCGCTTGAAAAATCTGGGTGGCGGCGGATACTTCAAAGAGCTGCTGGAACGTATCCGCGATATCCGTGCTTCTGAAAAGGTGTTTTACCGTCAGGTGCTTGAAATCTACGCGACCAGTATTGACTATGATCCCAAGGCGGAAATCTCCATTCAGTTTTTCAAGAAAGTCCAAAACAAGATTCATTATGCCATTCATGGACAAACCGCGGCGGAGGTCATTTACACACGCGCCGATGCGGAGAAAGAATTTATGGGATTGACCACCTTTGCGGGCAGTCAGCCCACGCTAAAAGAGGCAGTAGTTGCCAAGAACTATCTGAACGAGAAAGAGCTTCGTGCTATGGGGCAGCTTGTATCCGGCTATCTGGATTTTGCGGAACGACAGGCAGAACGAGAACAGGCAATGACCATGCAGGACTGGTCATTGCATCTTGATCGGATTCTGACCATGAGCGGAGAGCAGCTACTGATTGGTAATGGAAGTGTCAGCCATAAGCAGGCAATTGACAAAGCAACCGGCGAGTACAGAAAATACAAAGCCCGTACCCTCAGTGAAGTTGAGCGCGATTATCTGGATTCCATCAAGCTGTTGGAGCAGAAAACAGATAAAAAGTAGGCTGAGGCGGAGAAGATATGATGAAAAAAGAAAAGGTAAAAGTCTATATCTATACTCGCGTGTCCACTGCCATGCAGATTGACGGATACTCTCTGGATGCACAGAAATCCAGAATGAAAGCCTATGCCGAGTTCAATGACTATGAGATCGTGGGCGAATACGAGGATGCCGGTAAATCCGGAAAGTCCATTGAAGGGCGTGTAGAATTTAACCGCATGATGGAGGATATCAAGTCCGGTAAAGACGGCGTGTCCTATGTGCTGGTGTTCAAACTCTCACGTTTCGGCAGAAATGCGGCAGATGTCTTGTCTACCCTACAGGTCATGCAGGATTTTGGCGTTAACCTGATTTGCGTGGAGGACGGGATTGATTCCTCCAAGGATGCGGGAAAGCTGATGATTTCCGTTCTTTCGGCTGTGGCTGAAATTGAGCGTGAAAATATCCGTGTGCAGACAATGGAGGGCAGAATCCAGAAAGCCCGTGAAGGAAAATGGAATGGCGGCTTTGCGCCTTATGGCTACAAGCTGGAAAAGGGACAACTTTTCATCAATGAGGAAGAAGCAGCGGCAATCCGCGTGATTTTTGACCAGTATGTGCATACGGATACCGGCGCAAACGGCCTTGCAAAATACCTTGCAACCCACGGGATTCACAAAATTCAAAGACAAAACGGAAAAAATCCCTTATTCGATGCGGCGCTGATCCGCAGGATTCTGAAAAATCCGGTATACTGCGGGAAAATCGCCTATGGCAGACGTCGAACGGAGAAGGTGCATGGCACCCGAAATGATTACCGGCTGGTAGAACAGGACGATTATCTGCTGGTAGATGGTCTGCATGAGGGAATCGTTTCCGAAGAACTATGGCATGAGGCGCAGGTCAAGCTGCTGGCACAAGCAGAAAAGTACGAACACGTCAACAGGGGCAAAGACACCAAAATTCATCTGCTGTCCGGTATTGTAAAATGTCCGATCTGCGGTGTGGGAATGTACGGAAACAAAAGCATCAAACACAAGGCGGACGGCTCAAAATACAAGGATTTTTATTACTATGGCTGTAAGCATCGTACAATGACGCACGGACATAAATGCGATTTCAAGAAACAGATCAATGAAGAACTATTGGACAGTGCCGTTGCGGAGGTTATCGTAAAACTGGTAAGCAATCCGAAGTTCGCTGCCATGATGCAGGAAAAAATCAGCATGAAGGTGGATACCTCTTCCATTGAGCAGGAGATTGCGGCGCATGAAAAGCAGCTTCGCCAAAGCTACTCTGTAAAGGCTCGGCTGATGGATGAGATTGATTCCCTCGACCCGGACGATAAGCATTACATCAAACGCAAAGCAGACCTTGATGACCGACTTTACAAGATGTATGATAAGATCGAGGATACAGAAAACCAGCTCGTTGCCGCCAGAGCTAAGAAGATGGCGATTGAGGCGGAAAAGCTGACAGGCGACAACATCTACAAGGTGCTGATTTTCTTTGATAAGCTCTATTCCGTCATGGATGATCAGGAAAAGCGGCAGCTCATGGAAACGCTGCTATCCGAAGTCCAGATCTATGAGGAACGGCAGCCTAATGGCCAGTGGCTCAAGTCCATCAAGTTCAAGCTCCCAATCATTGCGGAAGATATGAGCTTGAGTTTGGACAACGATGCACATATCGAGACGGTGTGTCTATTGACCAAACGTCCGGACTGAGGCAGAAATGCGGTATCATTGAGCGCGAGAACTACAATAAGCCAAAATCCGAAAACGCTAAACAGCCGCAATGCCCACCGGAGAAGGAAAAGGCGATCACGGAGGCACTGCGTCACTTTGGAATGATTTAAGGCGGATGCCTTAATCATTAAAGGAACGGTGAGGGTATGAATTACAAAATTGCGATCTGCGACGACTCCGATGCGGACAGACAGTTTGTTTTGAATATGGTGCGCGCTTGGGCTTCGTCCGCCGGTCACACGGTGCATATCGACGACTTCCCCTCCGCCGAGAGTTTCCTGTTCCGCTACGCCGAAGAAAGCGACTACGACATTCTCCTGCTGGACATCGAAATGGGCGCGATGGACGGCGTCACGATGGCAAAAGAGCTTCGCAAAAGCAACGACACGGTGCAGATCATTTTCATCACCGGCTATTCCGACTACATTTCAGAGGGCTACGAGGTGGCGGCGCTCCACTATCTGATGAAGCCCGTGAAGGAAGAAAAGCTCCGGTCGGTGCTGGACCGCGCCGTGGAAAAGATAACGAAAAACGAACGGGTCCTGCATTTCGAGGCCGGCGGAGAAATGGTGCGTGTGCCGATTAATCAAATTCGATATGCAGATGTGCTCGGCAACTATGTGACCGTTCACGCGCGAACGGATGTGACGGTGAAAATGACATTGGGCGAGCTTGAGAAGCAGCTCGACGAGTGCTTCTACCGCGTGGGGCGCTCTGCGCTCGTGAATCTGACGCAGATCAGCCGCGTCACCAAGACGGAGATCCGGCTCAGCGACGGAACCGCCATCCCGCTGCCGCGGGGCGCGTATGAGGGCGTCAACCGTGCCATTATCAACATGAGGTAAGGCGTATGGAATTGTTTGCAAAGAAAATCGAAAAGCAGCTCGCCTCCTATCAGCAGGAGCTGATCGAAACGCATTACCGGGAGGTAGACAATATGTACCGCCAGATCCGCGGCTGGCGGCATGACTACCGCAACCATATTCAGACCATGAAGGCTTACGCTGCCGCGGGAGATTGGGACGCCATCCAAAACTACCTGGACCTGCTGGACACCGATCTGCAAACCGTGGACACGGTCATCAAGACCGGCAATCCCATGACCGACGCCATCTTGAACTCCAAAATCTCCCTTGCAAAGGCGAAGGGCATTAAGGTCGCGGCGGATGCCCACATCCCCGTCCGGCTGAAGTCCTCGGAGATCGATCTCTGCTGCATCCTCGGCAATCTCTTCGACAACGCCATTGAGGCCAGCATGAAGCTGCCGGAGGATAAGCGCCTCATCCGGGTCTATATGGATATGAAAAACACCCAGCTCTACATCTCCTTCACCAATTTTACCGCCGGGAAGAAAATGCAGAAGGAGGGAGGGCTGTTCCGCAGCACCAAGGGCGAGGGGCATGGCTTTGGCCTTGTTCGCATCGACGCCATCGTGGAGCGGCTGGACGGATACATCAGCCGCAACAGCGAGGACGGTGCATTCACCACTGAAATACTGCTTCCGCAGGAGTGAGAGCTGCAATTCATCCCCCGGAAAAAGCGATTCGTCCCCGGAATCAACCGGGGACGATTTTTTCTGCTATGCTATGTGCGTGAGGTGAAACGACATGAAACACAGAGAAAAACCGAAGTACAGCGTCCGGCAAAATGTCTGCTTTATGGTGCGGACCGCTTGGGAGAAGCGCAGGAGAGTGCTGCTCCTTTGCGTTGTGGTCGCGGCCATCAAAGTGGCGTTGGATTTGGCGCAGCTCTATGTCACACCGGAAATTCTTACGAGGGTGGAGCAGGGCGTTCCCGTGGGGGAGTTGCTGACAACTATCGGATTTTTCACAGCGGCACTTCTTCTCTTACAGGGGGCTGCGGCGTATTGCGATGCCATCCGGATGCCCGGTGAGGTCGATGTTCGCTGTGCCATCATCCGCATGATCTCCCGGAAAAGCGGCGAGACCTCCTACCCAAATGTCCACGACTCCAAAATTCTGAAGCTGGAGGAGCAGGCGCAGCGGGCCACCAGCGGCAACGACGATGCGGCGGAGCATATTTGGCGAACGCTGACGGAGCTGCTGGCAAATCTCGGCGGCTTTGCCGTATATCTGCTGCTGTTCTCCCGCTTGAGCCGCTTTTTGATCCTGCTGGTGGTGCTGACCGCCGCAGCAGACTTCTTCGTTTCCCACTACATCAGTGAGTGGGAGTACCGCCACCGGGATGAACGGGAACAGTATGACAAGGAACTGCACTATTTTCTGACGCAGCCTCGGCAGATACAGCTTGCCAAGGACATCCGCGTCTTTGGTTTAGTCCCTTGGCTGCGGGAATTGCGGGAAAAATCCATGAAGGCACTCTCCGCCTTCATCGCCCGCCGGGAAAGGACTTATCTCTGGGCTAATGTGGCTGACGTGGCGCTGACGCTTCTTCGCAACGGCATCGCGTATGCGTATCTGATTCGGCAAACTCTGGTACATGGCTGGCCTGCATCGACATTTTTGCTCTACTTTACAGCCGTCAGCGGCGCTGCATCGTGGGTGACCGGCATCCTGACCCAGTGCAGCCAACTGCATAAGGAGAGCATCGACCTGTCCAAAATACAGGAATATCTGAACATTCCGGAGCCGTTTCAGTTTGAGGGCGGAGCGCAGCCGCCCGCAGCCGACGGATATGAGCTGCGGCTGGAGAACGTGTCCTTCCACTATCCGGGCACGGAGAGGGATATTCTCAGGCACATAGACCTGACCATCCATCCCGGCGAAAAGCTGGCGGTGGTGGGCTTGAACGGTGCGGGCAAGACCACCATGGTGATGCTGCTTTGCGGCTTCTACGACCCCACCGAGGGGCGCGTGCTGCTAAACGGGCAGGATATTCGTGAATTTGACCGCAGCGCGTATTACCGCCTGTTTTCCGCTGTATTTCAGGGGTTTTCCATTTTGGATACCACCATTGCGGAATGTGTTGCCCAGACCACCGAGCATATCGACAGAGTAAAAGTCGATCACTGCCTTGCACAGGCCGGCTTGACAGAGGCTATTGCCAAATTCCCCCAAGGGGTGGATACCCACTTTGGCCGGGAGGTGTATCTGGACGGCGTACAGCTCTCCGGCGGCCAGACCCAGCGGCTGATGCTGGCGAGAGCGCTTTATAAGGACGGGCCCATCCTCGTTCTGGACGAGCCTACGGCGGCGCTGGATCCCATTGCGGAAAACGATATTTACCAAAAGTACAGCGATATGACGGCGGGTAAGACCTCCGTGTTCATCTCCCACCGGCTGGCGTCTACCCGCTTCTGTGACCGCATCCTCTTTATAGCAGACGGCGGCATCGCCGAGGAGGGCACCCACAAGGAGTTACTGGCAAAGGGCGGTGCTTATGCGGAGCTATTTGCCGTGCAGAGCCGCTATTATCAGGAAGGAGGTGTGCAGGATGAAGAAGAAAGCTGAGGGCATGAGCCTGCGGGAGACCTTTGCCATCCACCGCCGGGCGGCACGAGATATGCGCCGGATCGCACCGGGCTGCTTTACGCCGTTTATCCTCTGTGCTGTTGTGGAGGCAGCATCGCCCTATGCGGTCATCTGGCTCTCCGCCCGGCTTGTCGATGAACTATCCACCCTTCGCAGACCGGAGATTCTGGCCAAATGGGTCCTTTGGATCGTAGCGGTCAGTGCTGCGGCAGAGCTGCTCAAGGCCGTGCTGGAGAGGTGGAAAAATGTCCGGAGCGAACTGCTTGACAGACAGAAAGAAGTTCTGTATACCGAGAAATTTCTGCGGATGGATTATGCCGACTGTGACAGGCAGGAAACACGTGATCTGTTCTCTCAGATCCGGCAGAATGCCGACTGGTCCGGTTGGGGCTTTGCCCATCTCAAGCTGTACTATACGCAGGCAGTCCAAGGCATCACCGGCATTTTAGGGGCTGCCGCCTTGACGGTGAGCCTGTTCACCCGGCAAGTCCCGATCTCGGCGGGAAAATTGACCGCTCTCAATCACCCGCTTTTCCTTGTGGGCATCCTTCTGCTGATTGCCGCCGTTACCTGCCTTGGTCCGGCGCTGGCCGGCAGAGCCTATTCTGCCTGGAACACGCTGGCAGAGCAGGTATGCTTCGGCAATCGCGTGTTCAGCCACTTCGTTTTCATGCAGCCGGGGGACAAGGAAAAAGACATGGATCGCAGGATGTACCGCCAGAGCGAACTGGCGGAGCATTATGTCCGCACAGTGAATATCTTCGGCGTCGGCTCTCCCGTGGCAAAGGCGTCCCAAACCACTGTGGGACTGAGCAAGGCGCTGGCCGCCTCTCTATCCGCTGTTCTCTCCGGCGTTGTGTATGTGTTCGTATGCTTGAAGGCGCTGGGCGGTGCCTTCGGCATCGGCAGCGTGACCCAGTATGTCAGCGCTGTGACCACATTTTCCGGCAACGCCGCCCTGCTACTGAGCACCGTCAGTCATATGCGGGCCAATGCTGAGTTCCTCAAGGCCATCTATACGTTTCTCGACATTCCCAATTCCATGTATCAGGGGAGTCTCACCACCGAAAAGAGGTCGGATCGTCAGTATGACGTGGAGTTTCGGGATGTATCCTTCCGTTATCCCGGCTCGGACATCTGGGCGCTGCGCCATGTGAATATGAGGTTCAAGGTCGGAAAAAGGCTTGCCATCGTGGGCGAAAACGGCAGCGGCAAGACCACCTTCATCAAGCTCCTGTGCCGCCTGTACGACCCGCAGGAGGGGCAGATTTTGCTCAACGGCATCGACATCCGCAAGTACCGCTATGACGATTACATGGGAATATTTTCCGTGGTATTTCAGGATTTCCAGCTCATCTGCCAGCCTTTGGGCGCGAATGTGGCGGGCAGCATGGAATATGACCGTGACCGGGCAAAGAAGGCTCTGATCGATGCAGGCTTCGCAGACCGTCTTGCAGCGATGGAAAAGGGTCTGGACACCATGCTTTACAAAAATCTCTCCGAGGACGGTGTCGAGGTTTCCGGCGGCGAGGCGCAGAAGATCGCCATTGCCCGCGCACTCTATAAGGACGCGCCCTTCATCATCCTCGACGAGCCAACGGCGGCGCTGGACCCCATCGCCGAGGCAGAGATCTACAGTAAGTTCGATGAGATCGCAGGCAATAAGACTGCCATCTATATCTCCCACCGCCTGTCCTCCTGCAAATTCTGCGACGAGATCGCCGTGTTCCACGAGGGCGCGGTCATTCAGCAGGGCAGCCACGCCGAATTGCTCGCCGATCGGGGCGGCAAATATTACGCGCTCTGGAACGCACAGGCGCAGTATTATACGGAGTGAAGCTGCTCTGTGCGTCAGAAAGAAACCGCTGTAATTCCCATACCGTGCAGGATGGAAATTACAGCGGTTTTGCATTTTCAGAGCAGGCAATGCAAGCTGCCTTTTGCAGTTTGTATATGCGCCTGCGAAGAAAATGAGGGATTGCAAAGGGAGGTCTCGCCTGTCGGCTCGGTCAGCGCTTCAAAGCGTTTCACGCTTTGAGGTCTCCACCGGAGACCCGCGCCCCTTTGCCGCGGGGTTTCCAATAGGGGCGCGAGCCGCCCTGTTGGCACACGATTTTGCTTCGCAAAGTCTAGTGTGTTATACCTTTTGCGACCGCTGACGCTGGAAAGGGGCTGTCCCACGCCAGGCAGACACTTTTCGGCGGCAGTATAAGTGACGCTCGAAATCTTTGATTTCGCCAGCGGAACTTATGCAGAGCTGGACAGGCGGATTTTGTGACACCAAGGTGACACAAACGCAGGATTTTTGAGAAGCAAAATCCGACTGGCCGGAAAAGGAAGTGAAGGTATATACATCAATCGAAGCATCACTCAAATGCAGCTCATGCAGAGCTGTGTTTGGGTGATTTTTTGTTTCCGTCCGCCCCATCAGATAGTCAGAAGAAACGCCATAGTAGTCCGCCAACATCGAAATGCTGTACGGGCTGATGTCCTTGCCATTATCCGATTCATATTTGCCAAGCGCGGATTTCGAGATGCCCACCTCAGTGGAAAGCTGCTCCAAGGTCAGCTTTTTCGCCACTCGTAAATCCTTCAAACGCTCTCCGATTGTCAGCTTAACCTGCATACATCCACCTCTATTTCAGCTTTTTTGTATGATATCACACTTTTTTATTTTTGTCTAAAAGCGTGGAAATTGCCGTCTTTCATGCAACTTTTCCCACCTTTCGGATATACGGGAGAGGGCCTCTTTTCTTACTAAAATTTAGATGGTAACCACGCAGCACCTTGAAAACTTCATGACCGTCCGATGGGATATGTTTTCCGGCGAAGTACCGCATTCCGCTATCAAGGAAGCGACAACGCCGGAGTAAAACTCGGGCAGGAACGGCACCGGGCAGAACGGCAGCACTCAAAACATTTGGTAGATGAATGGAGCGGCTTCGCCGCTTTGCTGGCAAATTTGATTGAAAAGTATGCCGTGGTTCTGGATCTTGATGCGCTGCCCGATCTCGTCATAGAGGAAGCCGTGCCTGAAAAAGACGGGGCAGATGAGATGATTCACGAAAACGATATTGAGCCCGCGAAAGCGGCATGATATAATTATCATGAAATAAGCGTCCAAACCGCCATTGCAGGAGCAAAAGCTCCTGCAATGGCAGAAAACGAGGTGAAGTGACCAAGGAACGCTGGGAGAATGAGCAGAACAATTCTGAAATGATGATTTTTACCACAGAGGACGGTTTGACAAAGATCGAAACGACCTTCGATGGCGATACCGTTTGGCTGTCCATTGACCAGATGGCGGAGCTGTTTCAGCGTGACAAATCTACCATTTCCAGACATATCAAGAACATTTTCGCTGAGGGCGAATTGAAGCGAGAAGCAGTTGTTGCAAATTTTGCAACAACTGCCGCTGACGGCAAAACCTATCAGGTGGATTACTATAATCTCGATGTCATCATTTCCGTCGGCTACCGTGTGAAATCTCAGCGCGGCGTGCAGTTTCGTATTTGGGCAACGGGGATTTTGAAGGAGTATATGCGAAAGGGCTTTGCTCTGGATGATGAGCGCCTGAAAAATCTGGGCGGCGGCGGATACTTCAAGGAGCTACTAGAGCGCATCCGCGACATCCGCGCTTCCGAGAAGGTGTTTTATCGACAGGTGCTTGAAATCTACGCCACCAGTATTGACTATGACCCAAGAGCGGAAATCTCCATTCAGTTTTTCAAGAAAGTCCAGAACAAAATCCACTATGCCATTCACGGGCAGACAGCGGCAGAGGCCATTTACACACGCGCCGACGCGGAGAAAGAATTCATGGGTCTGACTACTTTTTCGGGCAGCCAACCCACGCTGAAAGAGGCGGTAGTTGCCAAGAACTATCTGAACAAGAAAGAGCTTCGGGCGATGGGACAGCTTGTGTCCGGCTATCTGGATTTTGCGGAACGTCAGGCGGAACGGGAACAGGCTATGACTATGCAGAACGCCGCCGCGCGGATATGACGCGCCGTCTGAATGACCTCTATGACCAGATTTATAAGGCGGAGGATCTGCTGCAAGAGGGCCTGATGAAAAAGGCAACTCTGGAAAGCGAGCAGATGTCTGTGCAATCTATGATCGGAATCCTCTCGTCTTTTGACGCAATCTCTGATAGAATGAATGCGGCAGAGCGGCGCGACCTTGTGAAATACCTGATTTCCGAGGTTGAGTTGTTCCCGCGTGAGGAGCAAAAGACGCAGAAACGCTTTGTAAAGGCGATTGCGTATAAGTTTCCCATTGAGCAAAAGGTGCTCACGCAATTTGACGAATGCGGGGCATCTATCGAGACGGTGGTTCTGCTTTCCAAGGACATGCTCTGAATAAACAAGCCGAGGCTTCTTCGGAAGTCTCGGCTTGTTTATGGTATGGGCAGCTGCCGGGAGGGGCGCTTACTCCTTCTCGCAGATCACGTTGCTCTCATAGGGACGCTGGCCGGAGAGAATTTCGTCATAGAAATTCTGCTTCCAGTCGATATAGGCCACGCTGTCCTCCAGCTCCCGGATAGAGCGGCGTAGCTCCTCCTGCTTCCGGGCCAGCATCTCCTTGCGCTGGGGGGTTGACTCTCCCATCAGGCACAGGGACAGATATTCCTTCATCTCCTGAATGCTCATGCCGCACTTTTTCAGGCAGATCAGGCTGCTGATCCAGGCAATGTCCCGGTCATCAAACACCCGGCGGTTGTTTTTGTCCCGCTTGACGTTGGGGACAAGCCCCTGGTTGCAGTAAAATTTCAGGGCCTGGTAGGTCATGTTGGTCTCCTTGCAGGCCTGCATCATGGTATGCAGCATAACAGACTCCCTCGCAATTTACAGAATGTTCAAATATTTTCACATGAAAGCTCTTGACCGGTTGCTGCAACCGGTTATTATAATCGACGGTATCAACCGGAAGGAACAACCGGATCATAGCACAGGACTCCCTCCTGCGCAACCGGAAAAATTCAGAAAGGACGATACCATGAAAAAACTGACCGCTTTACTTCTGAGCCTGGCGCTGGTGCTGGGCCTTGCCGCCTGCGGCAGCACCACCCCGGAGGTCCCCAAGGACGATCCCCAGACCCCGGCCGAACCCCCTGTCCAGGACCCTGCCGCGTCGGAGGAGCCCCAGACCGGCAAGACCCTGGTGGTCTATTACTCCGCCAGCGGCCACACCCGGCAGGTGGCCCAGGCCATCGCCCAGGCCGCGGAGCTGAACAAGGGAGTCTAAAGATCCGGGCAAAAAAATTTATCGCCGAAACCCCAGTAAAATGGGCAATGGTTACCTCCGGGTACCCTTGGTTACCGAAAAGTCACTGCTACAATTGGATCATCAAGAGGAAACACCCCTTCGAAAAAATCACCCTGGAGGTAAATATCATGAACAAAGTCGCTGCATTTCTGAATGCCAATCCCGTGCAGTATCTGGCCACCGTGGGCCGGGACGGCAAGGCCAAGTGCCGCCCCTTTATGTTCGCCGGCGAGCTGGGGGGCAAGCTCTGGTTCTGCACCAACAACCAGAAGGACGTTTACAAGGACATGCAGGCAAATCCCGAGATCGAGATCTCCGTCTCCAGCCCGGAGTACGCCTGGATCCGGCTCCACGGCAAGGCTGTCTTTGAGAACAACATGGCCGCCAAGGAGATGTGCATCCGGAACCCCATCGTGAAGGGTCAGTACCAGACCGCCGCCAACCCCATCTTTGAGGTGTTCTATCTGGACGCCCCCCACGGCGTCATCGCCGACTTCTCCGGCAATCCCCCCTATCAGTTCTGAAATCTGCCCCCGGCAGGTGATCGAAAGGAGAGGCTGACCATGACCCAAAGCGAAAAGCGGCTGTTTCTTATCCAATCGCTGCTGAAGGAGCGGCCGGAGTATCGGCAGGTGGAGACGCCCCGGGATCCGGAGGGCCAGCGGCAGCTGCTGCGGGGCCTGATGAACGTCCGGCCGCCCCAGGCGGCGGACCCGGACTTCCTGCGGGTGCAGGACGCGTATCTGCAGGCGGAGCGGTATGAAAACTTCCTCCGCACCCGTCAGGGGCAAAAGCTCCTTTTTCTGGAGCTGGGGGTGGGGTACAACACCCCGGTGATCATCAAGTATCCCTTCTGGCGGATGACCGCCGCCAATCCCCGGGCTACCTATGCCTGCCTGGACCTGGGCCAGGCCGCCGCCCCCCGGGAGATTCAGAAGCAGTCCATCTGCATCGACGGGAACATCGGCACCGTGCTGGCCGGTCTGGGTGAAAATACTTCTCAGTCTGCAAGTGTGGAATTTGTTCGCTTTCGGCGAACAAATTCTGCGCGCGGCTGACTGCAAGCCTTCTGTCAAAAAAGGCGAAGCCCTTTTTTGACAGTCTCAAGCGCCCGGAGCCAAGTGCTCCGAGCGCTTTTCTGCCTTATTTTCCCGTTTCCGGCAGGGGGAACAGGGTCCAGGGCCAGGCCGCCGGGGGCTGGTGGGTGAACACCATATCCCGGCCCGTCTCCGGATGGGTGAAGGCCAGCCGCCAGGCCCACAGAGCCAGGGTCTCGCCGTCTCCGGCCCCGCCGTATTTCCGGTCCCCCACCAGGGGGAAGCCCCGCCCGGCGAACTGCACCCGGATCTGGTGGGTGCGGCCGGTGTGCAGGGTCACCCGCACCAGGGACAGCCCCTCCCGGACGGCCAGCGTCTCATAGGACAGCTCCGCCGGGCGAACGTCCTTCCCCGGCTCCCGGGCGATATATGTCACCCGGCGTACCGGGTCCCGGCCCAGCATGTCCCGCCATATCCCGCCTTGTCCCGGGTCACCCAGGACCACCGCCAGATAGATTTTCCGGAACCGGTGCTCCCGGACCTGGCCGGACAGGATGGAGGCAGCGGCGGCGGACCGGGCAAACACCATGACCCCACCGGTGGCGGCGTCCAGCCGGTGCACCGTCCGGATGCAGGGGGTGCCCAGCTGGGCCCGCAGCAGCTCCGGCATGCCGCCGGGCTCGTCGGTGCTGAGGACCCCCGGGGGCTTCACCGCCACGGCGATGCGCTTATCCGCGTACAGAAGCTCCATATCACTGGGCACCTTCACCGGTGCAGACGCTTTCGCCCACGGTTCCGTCCCAGGCGTCCAGGCTCTCGCTGTACTCCACCCGGCCGATGGAGCAGCCCTCGCCGATGCGGACCCGGCGGCCCCGGACCACGTCGGCCTGGGTGTATTCCAGGTCCACGTCGTCGCCCTCGATGTCCCCCACCTGGGCGCAGGAGACGCTGCCGTGGAACAGGCCCAGCAGGGAGACCTGGGTGGGCTTATAGATGCGGATGCTGCTGCCGCCGATGCTGCCGATCCGGATGCCCCGGCTGGCGGAGATCTCCACGGTTTCGGCGTTCAGCAGGCCCTGGATCACGGCGCTGCCGGTGAGATGGACGCTTTCGGCCTCCACGCCGCCGGACACCCTGGCCCCGCCGGAGCAGTGCAGCCGTCCGCAGTGGATCTCTCCCGCCTCCAGGCCGCCGGACACGTCTACCTCGCCGCCCTCCAGGCTGCCGTCCACCTTCAGCGCGCCGGAGCTATGGACCCGGCCATTGGCCCGGAGATTGCCCTCGCACCGGGTGGAGCCGGAGCAGCCCAGCTCCTGGCAGGCGATGTCGCCGGTGACACGGCTGCTGCCGCTGCACCGGATCTCCCCGGCGCAGTCCACGTCCCCCTGGACCCTGGCGCTGCCGGAGCAGCGCAGGCTCTCGCAGCGCAGGCTGCCCTGGACCTTGCCCGATCCGCTGATGGAAACCGTGCGGTATTCGCCGCCGGGCATGGCGCTGCTGCCGGAAATTTTCATATCCATGATGTCGTTCATAATGTGATCTCCTTTAATAATTGCAGTATGTCCTCTTGGTGCGTCCCCTCCGCCACCACGGCGCTGCGGACCTCCTCCAGGGGAAATTCCCTGCGGCCATAGGCCGTTTCGATGATGAGCTTTCGCCGGGCCAGCACCGTCTGGCCCTTTTCCGCCAGGCTGGCCGCCAGCTCATCCAGCGTCTGGTGCTCCTTGTTATCCAGGATCAGCCGGATCCGCTGGCAGATCTGGTCCCGGCGGAAAAATGTCTCCTGTCCGGTGGAAGTGGAGCGGCGCAGAAACCACGCCTCCGGGATCAGTCCCATCCGCTTCCACCGATACAGGGCCCCGTAGGAGATGCCGAACGTCTCCAGCAGCTCCTTCTTGGAAATCAACTCCTCGTCCATACCCTTCCTCCCTGCCATAATAGGTTATCGTACGGCGTTGCGTAACAATGTTCCGTAACACTGTTACGATAATAGCATAACAGTGTTACGTTGTCAATAGGGGCAGGAAAAATTTTTGAAAAGACCAAAAAATCCCGGTGCCGAAGCACCGGGATTTTTCGTTATAGCAAGCCCCTTCGGGCATTTTCACTTTACCGCTCCATGATGGGATAGCCCTGGGCACGCAGAGTCTCATATATCTGCTGCACATGGAGGGCGTCCCGGGTCTCCACCAGCAGGTGCACCACGCAGGAGCCCACCGGGGCCTTCAGGTTGCCCCGCTCGTGGTTCACCTCCAGCACGTTCACGCCCATGTCGGACATGATGTTCAGCAGAGTGGCCAGGGTTTTGGGCTGATCCGGCAGCACCGTGGCGAAGTTGGCGGTGCGCCCGGCCTTGGCCAGGCCCCGGGTGATGATCCGCTCCAGCATGGTCACGTCCACATTGCCGCCGGACAGTAGGGCGCACACGGTCTTGCCCCGCAGGTCCACCTTGCCGTACATGGCGGCGGCGATGCCCACGGCTCCCGCACCCTCGGCCACCAGCTTCTGCTTCTCCAGCACCGACAGGATGGCCCCGGCAATCTCGTTTTCGCTGACGGCCACCACCTTGTCCACATACTGGCGGCACATCTCAAAGGTCAGGTCCCCGGGGGTCTTGACCTGGATGCCATCGGCAATGGTGTGCACGCTGGGCAGGGTCAGAATATGCCCGGCCTCCAGGGACTCCACCATGCTGGCGGCTCCGGCGGCCTGTACGCCGATGACCTGGCAGGAGGGCTTCAGATGCTTCACGGCATAGGCCAGACCCGAGATCAGTCCGCCGCCGCCGATGGGCACCAGGATCACGTCCACATCCGGCAGCTGCTCCAGAATCTCCAGACCGATGGTGCCCTGACCGGCCATGACCCGATAGTCGTCAAAGGGATGGATAAAGGTCAGCCCCTGCTCATCCCGCAGGCGCACGGCCTCGGCATAGGCGTCGTCATACACGCCGTCCACCAGCACCACGTTGGCCCCATAGCTGCGGGTGGCCTGGATCTTGGAGATAGGAGCCCCGGCGGGGATGCAGATGGTGGCGGGGATCTTCATATCCCGGGAGGCAAAGCCCACGCCCTGGGCATGGTTGCCTGCGGAGCAGGCGATAACGCCCCGGCGCTTCTCCTCGTCGGACAGGGTGGCGATCTTATAGTACGCGCCCCGCAGCTTGAAGGCCCCCGTCTTCTGCAGGCAGTCCGCCTTCAGATAAAAGTCGCAGTCCGGCACCAGGCCCGGCGCGTGCAGCACAGGGGTCTGGTTGATAACGGGGGACAGCACCCGGCGTGCGTCCTGGAGCATTTCCATAGAGATCATATTGTTGCCTCCTTGATTCTGTTCTATATACAAAATCCTATTTTTTGTTCCTATGCCATGTACTACCATGATACCCTCTCCCGCCGCGATTGTCAATTCCTCTTTGGGCAGAGAGCCGCTTTTTTCGCAATATAGACGGAAAAAAGTGACCCGTCCGGCCCTCCAGCAGGGCCTTGCCCTCCTGCTCCACGGTCTGATACGCTACCAGAGCTTCCCCGAAGCTCTTTTCCGCCGCCAGCCGCTCCACGAAACCCCGCAGCACCTCCGCCCGGGGGTCCGACAGGGTGTACACCGCGTGGCCCAGGCCTCCAGGTCCGTGAAGCGCTTGTCCTCCCGCAGCAGGTAAAAGACCTCCTCAAAGCCAAAGCGTTTGTCCGCTAAAGCCCCCTGCACCAGGTCCCGGACGTCATAGCCCCGGTAGTACAGCACGCCGGGGCAGGGGATGGTGTCCTGACCGTCCACGGTGTAGCCCTTTACCTCGGATATGCGGGTGAGACTGGTGAGGACGCCCCGGCCCGTGGCGTCCCGCAGTCCCCGCTTCACATCATATTTTTCATAGAGCTGCCGGTCAATGTGGTCGTTTTTGCAATTCTAACATGATAAACTTGCAAAACCAATACGCAAAACGAAAATATTTCCGCCCACATACAGGATTCAATGAGTAATTATGCAAAAATTCCGCGGCAGAGGCCCTCCCCTGCCGCGGAATTGAAAACCGGGTAAAGCTGTGCTATACTATATTACAACTGTGCGAATATCTCGCCGATGGGGCCGTCGATGGTCAGGTCCGCTCCCACGCCGCTGCCGGTCTGGCCCTTGTTCACCACCACCAGGTGGCGGCCCCGGAAATACTGCACCAGCCCCGCCGCCGGATACACCACCAGGGACGTGCCGCCGATGATCATCAGGTCCGCCTGGCGGATATAGTGGACGGCCTTGGCCAGAACGTCCTGGTCCAGGCTCTCCTCATACAGCACCACGTCGGGCTTGATGTCCCCGCCGCAGGCAGGGCACCTGGGAACGCCGGTGGTAGAGAGGATGGTGTCCAGGCCGTAAAAGGCCCCGCATTTTTCGCAGTAGTTCCGCAGAACACTGCCGTGCAGCTCCAGTACCTGGCGGCTTCCCGCCTTCTGGTGCAGGCCGTCGATGTTCTGGGTGATCACGGCCTTCAGCTTCCCCTCCTGCTCCCACTGGGCCAGCTTCCGGTGGGCGGCGTTGGGCTGGGCCCAGGGGGCCAGCATCTTGGCCCGGTAAAAGTCGTAAAATTCCGCCTTGCGGCGGACGTAGAAGCTGTGGCTGAGGATGGTTTCCGGCGGGTATTGGAACTTCTGGTGATACAGGCCGTCCACACTGCGGAAATCCGGGATCCCGGACTCCGTGGACACCCCGGCCCCGCCGAAAAACACCATGTTGTCCGATTCCGCCACCCACTGCCGCAGCTTTTCGATCCATTCCGTCATCCGTAAGACCTCCATTTCTTGAATTTATAAGGAGTATGCCATGAACATTCAGATTTTCGGGGCCCGCAAGTCCTTCGACACCAAGAAGGCGGAGCGCTGGTTCAAGGAGCGCCGCATCAAATACCAGTACATCGACCTGGACAGCAAGGGCCTGTCCCCCGGGGAGTACCGCAGCATCCGGGCCGCCGTGGGCTATGACGCCCTGGTGGACCGGGACAGCCCCGACTACCGGGAGCTGGGGCTGGACTATCTCCTGCCCCAGGCGGCGGAGGAGAAGCTGCTGGAAAACCCCTGGCTGTTCCGGGCGCCCATCGTCCGCAACGGCCGCCAGGCCACCGTGGGCTACTGCCCCGACGTGTGGAAAACCTGGGAATAAGGGGATTATACCACAAAAATCTGCTGGGGGACAGCCCCGGCGGAAAAATGCGCAAAAAAACAGGTCCGCTGGAGCGGACCTGTTTTTTATGGAGTGAGGCGATTACTTGTTGGCCATAGCCTTGTCGGCAGCGGCCATTTCCTGGAAGATGCCGGGGTGCTTCTTGGCGGTGACAGCCTTGATCACCAGCAGGGTGCCGATCATCAGGACCACGGCGATGATCATGCAGACCACAACGTTCTGCACCAGACCGGCGATGATGAAGCTGACGAAGGACACGGCAGCCACGGTGACGCCGTAGGGGATCTGGGTGGACACATGGTTCAGATGGAAGCAGTGTGCACCGGCGGAAGCCATGATGGTGGTGTCGGAGATGGGGGACAGGTGGTCGCCGCACACGCCGCCGGCGCAGGAAGCGGCCAGACCGATGGACAGCAGGGTGGACTGATCATACCAGTCGAACACGGCGCAGACCAGGGGGACCATGATGCCGATGGTACCCCAGGAGGTACCGGTGGCGAAGCCGATGAAGCAGGCCACGATGAAGATCACGGCGGGCAGGAACTTGGCCAGGGAGCCGGTGTTGGCCATGATGCCGCGGACGAAGTCGCCCACCATCAGGCCGTCGTCACGGCACAGGCCGCACAGAGTCCAGGCAAAGCACAGGATCAGGATGGGGGAGATCATCTGGATGAAGCCGTTGGGGATGGACTCCATGGACTTGGTGAAGCCGATGAGGCCTCTCAGCCAATAATAGATGAAGGTGAACACCAGGGCCACGATGGAGCCCAGGCACAGGCCAGCGCCGGCGGTGGCGTCGGAGAAGGACATGACGAAGTTCTGATAGTTCTCACTTTCGGGGTCGAACATGCCGCCGGTCCAGATCAGGCCGACAATGCACAGGCCGATCAGGACGATAACGGGCAGCAGCAGGTCCAGAACGGTGGAGTGCTTCTCGCCTTCCTCGTAGTCGTCGGCACCTTCGAAGGGACGCTCGGGGGTGGTGAACAGGTCGTTCTTCACCTGGGCGTTGTACTCATGGGTCAGCATGGGGCCGTAGTCAATGTTCAGCAGGGAGATGGTAACAACCATGATCAGGGTCAGGATGCAGTAGTAGTTCCAGGGAATCTGGCTCAGGAACATGCTGATGCGGGAGCCGGGGAAGCCATCGGGCACATAGGAGGCAACGGCGGCAGCCCAGGAGGACACGGGGGCCAGCATGCAAACGGGGGCGGCGGTGGCATCAATGACGTAGGCCAGCTTTGCCCGGGAGATCTTGTGGCTCTCGGTGACGGGACGCATGACGGCGCCCACGGTCAGGCAGTTGAAATAGTCGTCGATGAAGATCAGCACGCCCAGCAGCATGGTCATCAGCTGCGCGCCGCAGCGGGTCTTCACGGCCTTGGTGGCCCAGCGGCCGAAGGCGGCGGAGCCGCCGGCCTTGTTCATCAGGTCCACCATGATGCCCAGCATCACCAGGAAGATCAGGATGGAGATGTCGATGGCGTTGATCATGCCCACGCCCTCACCGGCGCCGACAAAATTCACCACCATCTGCCAGGGGTCAAAGTTCGCCAGCAGCAGGGCGCCGGCCAGGCAGCCCAGGAACAGGGAAGAATACACTTCCTTGCTGATCAGGGCCAGGGCAATGGCCACGACCGGGGGGAACAGGGCCCAACCGGTGGCGACGAAGCCGCTGCCATCGTTGGTAACCTTCGCGATGACCAGTGCGATTACAACGATCGCCAGCGCAATAAAATACGCTATCTTGGTACCTTTCTTTTCCATTAGAGTGATTTACCTCCTCAGATTTGGTGCCTTCATCTTACTCGCAAACAGCACGTTTTGTCAAGTTCTTAGCGATACTTTCCATTATTTTAACAAATTGTGAACTCGCCTTTTTACCTTTTTCACAAAGGATTGGCGCGAATTATGGAAAATCCTTGGAACGCAAAAAAATTCCGATACCGGGGCAGCTGCCCCGGTATCGGAAATAGCGCTTATATCAGGAACATGTATTGCTTAGAAGAAGAACTCCTTGATCTGGCCGTACAGCACCAGCAGCATGGCCAGGGGGGTAATGTACTTGATGCAGATCTTGAACCAGCCGTAGGCTCCGAATTTCTGCCCCTCGCAGGTGGCCTCGGCGTGGACTACCTCGGGCCCGAGCTCCCAGCCGTACATAATGCTCATCAGCAGCGCGCCCAGAGGCATCAGAATGCCCTCGGCGATGCAGTCAAAGAAGTCCAGCCAGTCGGCGCTCCAGGTGGGCACCTTGTCGGAGGGATCCACACGCATGCCCAGAATGTCGGCCGGGGAGATACCGGCGTTGCCCAGAGCATCCAGGCAGACGATGACGCACAGGATGCCGGCGCCGATGGCGCCGATGAGGGAATAGAGCTTGCGCTTGTCGCCCTTGCCCTCGTCCCGGGCCTTATCCACAAAGTGGGCCACAACGGCCTCCAGCAGGGAGATGGAGGAGGAGACGGCGGCAAACACCACCAGCAGGTAGAACAGGATGCCGAAGATGGGGCCTGCAGCGCCCATGCGGTCGAACACGTTCTGCATGGTGACGAACAGCAGGGAGGGGCCGCCCAGCTTGCCGGTGGGGTCCAGGGCGAAACGGCCGGGGATCACGCACAGACCGGCCATCAGGGCCACCAGGGTATCCATCACCACGATGATGATGGCGTTTTTCTGCAGGTTCTCCTTCTTATCCAGATAGGAGCCGTAGGTGATCATGGCCGCCATGCCCAGGGACAGGGAGAAGAACATCTGGCCGCCTGCTGTGGATACTACAGAGAAGAAGTCAGGCGCTTCCTTGATGACGCCGTTGGCCAGAGCCCAGCCGGGGACGAACATATACTTCAGACCCTCTGACGCGCCCTCCAGGGTGCAGGAACGGATGATGCAGATCACCAGCATCACGAACAGAGCGGGCATACCCACGGAGCAGACCTTTTCGATACCGCCGCCGACGCCGCCCATAACGATGATCATGGTCAGGGCCACGAAGATCAGACCGTAGATCACGGCCTCGCCCTGGTTGGCCATCAGGGCGCCGAACACGCCGGCGCCGTCCAGGGTGCCGGTGCCGAAGCCGGCATGGAACAGGTTGCCCACGTTCAGGGTCACATACTTCAGGCAGTAGCCGCCCAGGGCGCAGTAGAAGCCCAGGATCAGGAAGGCGGACAGAACACCCAGCCAGCCCAGCCACTTGAACCTCTTGGACAGGACCTTGTAAGCGCCGATGGCGCCCCGGCCGGTCTTGCGGCCCAGGGCCAGCTCGCCCATCATAACGATGAAGCCGCAGCACGCCGCCAGGATCAGATAGATAATGAGGAATGTGAAGCCGCCGTTGGCACCCATCTTATTGGGGAAGCCCCAGATGTTGCCCAGGCCGACGGCTGAGCCGATGGCCGCCATGAGGAATCCAAAATTGGACCCGAAGCCTTTTCTTTCTTCCATTGCTTTCTCTCCTTACTCATATGGATGTCCCGCTTTGTCCGGAAGGGGACTATGGTCACTTTACCATGACTGTTTTCTTGTGTAAAGCAATATACAGGCTTCTTAACGCTATCTTGTCAACCGGCACAGCTTCCTTGATTGATTTCTTACGGATTTCCCCTCCTTTCCGGGCTGTGCCCTTTCGCCTCAGTCAAAATCACAGCCCCATTTTATGCAGAACTTTGTGAATTATGTCACAAAAATCAGGCTGATCCAGCGGCCTTTGTGGGTATTCATACGGCGGTTTCGGGCGTTTTGTGCAAAATGTCTATACGATTCTGCGATATAAATTTATTGATGTGAGACTTTTTCATCAAAAGAAAAAGCCCGGCAATACCGGGCTTTCCGTTTTTCAAGAAAAGCCTCGCAGAGTTTGCCGCCCGCAGGCGGCAAATCAAGTGCGAGCCTTTTTCCCCAAAAGGGCTTTGCCCTTTTTGGGCAGTCTCAATATCAGATTCCGAAGAAGCGCTTTCCGTTTTCCCAGGTGGCCTGCTCCACCGCTGCCGGGGTCATGTCCCGCAGCTGGGCAATCTTCTCCGCCACCAGGCGGACATAGGTGGAGTCGTTGCGGCGGCCCCGGTAGGGCACCGGGGTCAGGTAGGGGGCGTCCGTTTCGATCATCAGCCGCTCCATGGGTACGGCCCGGATGACCTCCGGGGCCTTCCGGGCGTTTTTGAAGGTAGCTGCTCCGTTGAAGGACAGGTACCACCCCATATCCACCAGCTCCCGGGCCATTTCCACGGACCCGGCGAAGCAGTGGAACACCCCCCGCAGGCCGGGAAATTCCCGGACGATGGCCATGGTGTCGGCGTGAGCGTCCCGGTCGTGGATGATCACCGGCAGCGACAGCTCCCGGGCCAGGGCCAGCTGGCTGCGCAGCACCTGCTGCTGCAGGGGGCGGGGGGGATTTTCCGGCCAGTAGTAGTCCAGGCCGATCTCGCCGATGGCCACTGCCTTGTCCTCCCGGGCCAGAGCGCGGATGGCGTCCAGGTCCTCCGGGCGGAAATCGCCGCAGTTTTCCGGATGGATGCCCACGGCGGCGTAGACATGGGGGAAGCGGCGGGCCAGCTCCACCGCCGTCCGGGAGGACGCCGCGGTGCAGCCTGGGTTCACCACCAGGCCGACGCCCCGCTCCGGCAGGGAGGCCAGCAGGGTCTCCCGGTCGCCGTCGAACTGGTCGTCGTCATAGTGGGCGTGGGTGTCAAACAGCATAGGAGGCCTCTCAATCCAGATGGACCCGGCCCAGCTGGGCGTCGGCCACATACTCGCTTTTCAGCCGGCGCAGCCGGTCCATGTGGGGGGCGCGCAGGTGGGCCTGCTGCTTCTCATCCGTCTGCCACTGCTCCACCAGCAGAATCTCGTCGGCATTCTGGACGGACAGGAAATAGTCATACCGCAGGCAGCCGTCCTCCCGGCGGATGGCGTCGATGACGCCATGGGTGGTCAGCTGGCGCAGGAAGGTCTCCCGGCAGCCGGGCTTGGCCAGATAGCGCACATACAGAGTCAGGGTGTTTTCCATGGTGATTTCTCCTTTACGAATAGCGCCGGTCCAGGACCGCGATCATGGCGGCCATGGCGTTTTCCCGGCAGTCCGGCAGGATGCGGATCCCCGGCACCCGGTGCACCGCCGGAATGGCGTTTTCCGGGGCGAAGGCCATGCCGGCGTATTCCAGCATGGGGATGTCGTTGGCGTGGTCCCCCACGCAGCAGACATTCTCCTGCCGCACGCCCAGAAGCTCCGCCAGGCGGCGGACCATGCCGCCCTTGTTGGCTCCCCGGGCGGTGATCTCCAGCAGGTTCACGGCGGAGGCCACCACCTCGTATTCCCGGCTCCAGTCCTGGGCCCGGATGGCCTCCTCCAGCTGCCGCAGCCGCTGAGGCTCCTCCTCGAACAGCAGCTTGGAGATGGGCGATGGGGCCTCATCCAGGCTGGCGATCTGCTGGGAGGGGGTGTGGGTCAGGTGCAGGTGGCGGGCGGTGATCTCGTTGGGATTCACCACATGGATGGAGTTGTCGTCGTGATAAATCTCGAAGGTCAGGCCCGGCATCAGCTGGGACAGCTGACGGACATGGTCCCGGATGCGCTCCGGCAGAAAGGCGGTGCGCAGATACCGCCCCGCCGGGAAGTCGTAGATGGCCGCGCCGTTGAACAGCACCGTGGGGCCGTTCATGGGCACGCCGTCCATAACGCTGGCGAAGGAGGGCAGGGCCCGGCCGGTGGCCACGGAAAATGTCCCGCCCTGGGCCATAAAATACCCGATGGCGTCCCGGTTTTCCCGGGATATGGCCGGGACAGGCCCGCCGCTGCGCAGGGCCCCCTCGGTATACACCATGGTGTTGTCAAAATCGCTGGCGATGAGCACGCCGTCAAACTTTCCCACGGCTCAGCCCTCCGATGCCGGGGAGCTGCCGCCGCTTCTGCGGCGTCCGCCCCGGTGCCGGGGACGGCGGCGGGACTGGGCCCCCTCCTGGGCCTCGCCTGCGGGCTTCTGGGGCGGCTTGAGGGCGGCGGGCTTGGGGGGATTCTTGGCCGCCTGGGGACGGCTACCGCCCTCCTGGGGCCGGTCGCCGGACTTGCGGCGGCGGCTGCGGGGCTTGTCCTCAGTCTTGGCGGCCTCCGGACGCTTTTTCTCCGTCTGGCGGAGCTTTTCGGCCTTTTCAGGGGCCTTTTCCCCGATCTGCTGGGGACGGCTTCCGCCCTTTCTGCGGCGGTCGTTCCGGCGGCGGGGAGGACGCTCCTCCCGGGCGGGGGCGTCGGGGTCAAAGTCCGCGATGACCAAAGGCATGGGGACCTCCTCCTCGGGCCGCTCCTCCACATACCGCTCGGGCCGCTCCTGGGGCACCTGGATGCCGTCGCGGCTTCCTTTGCCGTTGCGCAGGACGCACACCTCGCAGTTGTGATAGCACCGGGGGGAATCCGGCTTTTCGTCCAGCCGGACCTTCATGGTCTCCCGGAGCACGTTCACCTCGCACACGTTGCCGAGGCCGTCGGGCGTCTGGACAAAGGAGTCGTTTTTGGGCATGCGCTTCAGGGCGTCCTCATAGGCGTCCTGCTCGTATTTCAGGCAGCACATCAGCCGCCCGCAGGTGCCGGAGATTTTGGTGGGGTTCAGGGACAGGCTCTGGGTCTTGGCCATTTTGATGGACACCGGCACAAAGTCGTCCAGGAACTGGGCGCAGCAGAAGGGCCGGCCGCAGATGCCCAGTCCCCCCAGCATCTTGGCCTCGTCCCGGACGCCGATCTGCCGCAGCTCGATGCGGGCCCGGAACACGGAGGCCAGATCCTTCACCAGCTCCCGAAAGTCCACCCGCCCGTCGGCGGTGAAGAAGAACAGAATCTTGTTCCCCTCGAAGCTGCACTCCACCCGCACCAGCTTCATCTCCAGCTTGTGCTGGAGGATCTTCTTCTGGCAGATGTCGAAGGCTTCCTTTTCCCGGGCGCGGTTGTGGGCCGCTGTGCGGCGGTCGTTCTCCGTGGCCACCCGGACCATGGGCCGCAGGGGCTGGATGACGCAGCAGTCGTCCACCGGGTGGTTGCCCATGGTACACTGGGCGTATTCCAGGCCCTGGGCCGTCTCCACGATGACGTGGTCCCCGGTCTGTACCTGCACGTCGCCGGGGTCAAAGAAGTAGGTTTTGCATCCGCTGCGGAAGCGGACGCTGATCACAGTTGTCATATATTTCGATTCCTTTCCGTGTATGTCAAAGCAGCTTTTCCCACCCGGCGCACAGGGCTCCCAGCACATGGCCCACGCCCACGTTATAGCGGCACTCCAGGCAATAGCGCTTCATCAGCTCCGTCAGGCCCCGGAGCTGCCGGACGGTAAGGCCCCGGTGCAGCTCCTCCGCCCCGGGGATATCCGCCGGGTCCGGCTTTCCATAGGCGGCCAGCAGGGCCTCGGCGGCGGCGCGCCATCCGGCCTCCAGCAGCTGCTGTAGCTGCTCCCGCTTCAGGCGCTTGTTCTCCAGCCCCACCAGGTATTGGCTCACCGGCAGCAGCTGTCCGCTGGCAAAGACCCGGCACAGGTCCCGGGCGGTGTCGTCCCGGGCGTCCTCGTCCCCGCCCCGGAGCTTCCACTCCACGCAGCGGGAGCGGATGGTGGGCAGCAGGGTCGCCGCCGTCTCCGTGCAGAACAGGAAGGCCGCATAGGGCGGACCCTCCTCCACCAGCTTCAGCAGCACGTTCTGGTCCCGCTGGTTCAGAGCGTCGCAGTCCGGGAAGATATACACCTTGGCGGCCCCGTCGTTGGGCCGGATATAGGCGTCCTGCCGCAGGCTTCGCAGCAGGTCCACCGGCAGCTCCCGGTGGTCGGGGTCCTGCACCGTCTGCACGTCCGGGTGGATGTCCTCCATCACCTTGCGGCACTGGCGGCATTGCAGGCAGGGCCGCCCCCCCTCCGCCTGGCACTCCATGGCGGCGGCGGCGAAGCGGGCGGCGGCCATGCGGTCCCCGCTGCCGGAGAAAATGATGGCATGGGGCAATGCGCCGCCCTGGGCGGCCCGGCGCAGGCGGCGGGCCAATGTGCTGTTTTCCGGCAGAAGCTGCCCCATGGTCCGCCCTCCCTTCCATGGCCGCTGTGATGGTCATACGAACCGATTCTATAAGTATAGCACACCCCCGGGTTCCTCCGCAAGGCACAGGCGCGGCTTTTCCGCAAAAAATAGTTTCCTGTCGGGAGAATATTCCCGGTAATTTTCGGCCATAATGGCAAAAAGATTCCTTTTTGTGAAAATCCTCTTGCTTTTGGCGGGGGATGTGCCTATAATGAGATGTTCGTAACTATATTTTATATACGGAGGGAACTAAATGAGTAAGAAGTATTGCTATCTCTTTACCGAGGGCAACGCCAAAATGCGTGAGCTGCTGGGCGGTAAGGGCGCCAATCTGGCCGAGATGACCAACATTGGCCTGCCCGTGCCCCAGGGCTTCACCATCACCACCGAGGCCTGCACCCAGTATTATGAGGATGGCCGCCAGATCAACGACGCCATCATGGCCGAGATCATGGAATACATCGAGAAGATGGAGAAGATCACCGGTAAGAAGTTCGGCGATCACGAGAATCCCCTGCTGGTCTCCGTCCGCTCCGGCGCCCGGGCCTCCATGCCCGGCATGATGGACACCATCCTGAACCTGGGCCTGAATGAGGACGTGGTGGACGTTATTGCCAAGAAGTCCAACAACCCCCGCTGGGCCTGGGACTGCTACCGCCGCTTCATCCAGATGTACTCCGACGTGGTCATGGAGGTGGGCAAGAAGTATTTCGAGCAGCTCATCGACGAGATGAAGGAGAAGAAGGGCGTCACCCAGGACGTGGAGCTCACCGCCGAGGATCTGAAGGAGCTGGCCGGTCAGTTCAAGGCTGAGTACAAGTCCAAGATCGGCCAGGACTTCCCCTCCGATCCCAAGGAGCAGCTGCTGGGCGCCATCAAGGCCGTGTTCCGCAGCTGGGATAACCCCCGCGCCAACGTGTATCGCCGGGACAACGACATCCCCTATTCCTGGGGCACCGCCGTCAACGTGCAGTCCATGGCCTTCGGCAACATGGGCGACGACTGCGGCACCGGCGTGGCCTTTACCCGCAACCCCGCCACCGGCGAGAAGAAGCTCATGGGCGAGTTCCTGACCAACG